>Ga0078972_1000507_pt1 | contig 161830 bp, 119 predicted proteins | sample YelNatPaOPGAMG01_FD_67568 | JGI IMG/M metagenome (GOLD analysis project Ga0078972, IMG submission 67568) | Hot spring thermophilic microbial communities from Obsidian Pool, Yellowstone National Park, USA - OP-RAMG-01 (SPADES assembly) (version 2) | ecosystem: Environmental > Aquatic > Thermal...
GATCGTCAACCGCACCGCCATACGCGCCAACGCCGGAGACAAGGAAGCGAAGGCAGTCCTAACGGCGCTACAGGCACAACATGAGGAAGCTATCAAAAGAAAGAAGAAACTTTCCAGAGAAGACAAACGAGAGGATCGAAACCGCAAAATCGACTCCCTGACGGAATTTATGCTCGAGAGCACCAACGAAGATGAGACCTAGCGCTCCATTCGATCGAGACTGGACCCACCAAAAAAGTGCCTGGGGCTCACACCAATCGTTTATAAGGAAGCGCTGAGGACGGAGAGTGCCTCAGTGAATGAGGCCTGGACGGACCACGGGACAGAGCTGCATGAAGACGCAACTGGGCACTGCCAAGACAGAATCTATTGGCACCGATATGCTGCAGAAGTACCGCGCCTCGACCCGGTACCGGAATGGAACGACCCAATCTTCTGGCCTGAATCTGTTCGGACCGTGCTACGCTCAAGCAACCGCAAAACACCTGGCATCGACGGTATCGCGGCGGAGTGGATGAAACTGGTGACCCCAAAAGACGGGACAACAGGGACACCATCAATACCAGATGAACCTGACACAATCTTAGGCAAACGCCTTCTGGAGCTCATCCAACGCATGTTCGAAGAGGCGTACATCCCTGATATATGGAGGACTGCCGAGGTCGCACCGATCCTCAAAAAGGGCCCCCCACAGACATGAACAACTACCGGACTATTCGCCTCATCCCGTCAATCATGAATCTACTTTGCGCCATGTTCACGAACCGGATCCAGAGGCGCCTCGAGGAACGCAAGTTCTTCGCCCCAGAACAGGCTGGATTCCGGAGCCACGAGGAGTGCATGAGCCATGCCCTGGCCCTCATTGAAGTGGCGCAACGTCGCTTCATTAGTGGCCAACAACCAACTTACGTATGCTTCATCGACTTCCAAAAGGCCTTGGACACGGTCCCGCACGAGGCTCTATTTCTGAAGATGGAACGAGCCGGAGTCTCCGGAAAGTGCTTAGCGTTCTTCCGTGCGCTCTATGCAGACTCATGGATGCGCATCCGACTGGGCGACTGCTCAAGAACCCCTCGTATAAGAATCCGCCGTGGACTGCAACAGGGCGACCCCGCATCCCCGCTCCTTTTCAACACCTCCATCAACGACCTGCTGAACAACTGCAGACAATACGGGGTTGAGGTGCCGTGGATAGACTGTGGAGAGCCCGGTGAGCAGCGCCCACATGGGAGCCGCCTCGCAGGCCTTCTATTTGCGGACGATGTCGTGCTGTTGGCACCCGCCCCGGAAACGCTTGCGGGTAGCATGGAACAAGTCAGCGCCTGGACCGATCGCTGAGAGATGAGCATAGGAGCATCGAAGTGCGGCGTCATGGTCATCCATGGAGACTCGCAGCGCATTCGCAATCGCTCGTGGCGGTTGCAGAATCAGGAAATTCCGATCGTGGAAAACTATCGCTACCTGGGGGTCGGTCTAACGCCGACGCTCGACGAAAAGGCACACGTCGACGAGATGATCGCCAAGATGCATAGACGTACAGCGATCGCACGCCCAGTCCCATCCGACCCCTCTATCCGCTTAGCAATCCGTACCAGCGCACCAAGGATGTGTATCATCCAGCCTGCGACCTGTGGTGCTGAATGGTGCGGCATGAAGCACACAAATGCTTCGCGTCTGCAGACAGCTGCCAACAGGGCAATGAGACTCGTTGTTGTTGGATGCTCAATGCAGAGCAGAGCAACCAACCCGCTGGCACTCGGACTTGAACTCCAAATACCCTCGATAGAAGCGATAGCAGCAGGCTGCCGGGCATGTACACGGGCCAAAGGGCCCACTATGCGCACCTCTTTGAGTCGGATTTTCATGCAGACCCCAACGCACCGCAAGAACACTTGGATGAAATCAGCGCAGATTTGGCTGAAGCGCCTCTTAGGCGAAAACACGCTCCAATCGTTGCCCAGAAATATAGAATTCTCCCGTCACCTGAAGCGAACGGTCCAAACAACAATATGGGAACGTATACACGGAACCAGTTGAGCCAGTAACGCCGGCTTGACTCTACACCGGAACTACAACCTAGCCTGTTCATGCAAGTACTGGTGGGAGGCGCTGGAGTTCCCGGGACTTGCTCGAGGTACCCAGTGGCTCGCGAAAATCCGCGTTGGTGGCTTCTGGCTAGCAGCACCGGCTCTAAGCCGTATAGGAACACTGGAATCGCACTGGGAACTACAATGTCCCTGCTGTCGAGACGAGACCCCCCGAGACGCTGACATATTTAGGCCTACAGTGCCCGCGCTGGAAGCAGGAGCGCAGCGAGCTCCTTGAAGGACAGCAGCAGCTGGGCATCACCGTGATTGTCGAAGGCCGGACACTCACTCGGAGTGTAGCACTGGCAACTGATAGTCCGCTAACCGAGCCTCAGCGCTCATGAGTGGCCAACAAACTCACATGCTACCTTCTAGGCATGAGGTCCAGCGTATTGGATGCGCACACGGGCCCAGTGCGCTTTCTGCGCCTACCCACAGTGGTAGGTGTCAAGCACAAACCCGCATTGCCAACCGACAACAACGCATTCCATGCATGATCACGAAGGAGAGAGGCGGCTCCCAGGATTTATCCTAACAACCAAGTTTCTCCAGCGTGTCGTGATGCGAAGGCAAGCCTGCATCCGCAGACTGTCCGAGCACAAACTGACGACGAGACCCGATTCTACGTTGGGTGAAGCACGCCTCGAGCCGACGCTCTCTGTGGTATAGCAACGCCGTTCTGTCTCTATGAACTTTCTGCTCTAGCATTTAAGGTGCAAAGGCGGATACGGAACGGCAGGTACGAAGCACACACAATAGGGCCTATGAAACGACCAGGATATCCGAGAAGTATGGATAATGGAAAATCGTAGAAAAAACGGCCTGATGGACGCTTCTTCACGTGTCCGCATTGTCCACTCCGCCGATGATCGCTGACCCGTGGAAAGGCGTGCTCAGTCGGAAAAAGAATCTGGACGCACGCGAATTCGCGGCGCACAACGCACATCCGGAGTTCGATCATCGGACTCGGATGCGTCTAGAAGGCGAGCGGGGCGCACACGGCCTCGCGATCCGCGATGCTTGCCTACATCACTCTGCAACGGAATTCCAGTTGTTCATTCTAGTTTCTTCAGTGCATACAGAAAATGTCTGGTGCAGCAACTACCGCATACACAACGCCAGCCTACGCTGTGAAAAGCCGCGATGCAAAGTTTGAAAAGTGGTCGTGTCCTCGGCGGGCGCCAACTGCCGATGACGTACGTATTCAGATCGAGTACTGTGGGATCTGTCACAGCGACGTTCACCAGGCCCGGGACGAGTGGACTGGATCGATCTATCCTATGGTTCCTGGGCACGAAATCGTTGGCAAAGTAGTACAGACCGGAGAGAACGCTCGGACGAAAGGAAAGTTCAAGGAGGGTGATATTGTCGGAGTTGGCTGCTTCGTTGACTCGTGCCGAGCCTGTGAGAACTGCAAGAACGGTCTCGAGGTGCAGTTCTGCCCGCAGCTCGTGATGACATATAACGGGCGGGACAAGGCAGGAGAGCCAACTTATGGTGGCTACTCCCGGGAGATCGTCGTCGACTACCGGTATGTGCTGCGAATTCCGGAGAAACTCGCCAAGCCCGACGTGCTCCCGCGAGTGGCGCCGCTGCTCTGCGCAGGCATCACCACGTACTCGCCGCTGCATTACGTAGGTGTCAAGAAGGGCATGCGTGTGGGCATCCATGGTCTCGGGGGTCTGGGGCATGTCGCGGTGCGTCTTGCCAAGGCCATGGGTGCAACAGTGGTGGTCCTCAGCCGCTCCGAGAAGAAACGACAGGACGCGCTCGAGCTCCTCAAAGCTGATCAGTATCTGCTGACCAGTGACGAAGAAACCATGAAACGTGAAGCGGGAACCTTCGACCTGATTCTGGACACGGTTTCAGCACCGCATGAACTTACGGTCTTGACCAACCTGTTGCGACGTGATGGGAAATTGTGTCTTTTGGGCATCCCACCAAAGCCATACGTCGTCCCAGCGCAGGCACTCGTGTTTGGACGGCGCTCGATTTTCGGATCGCTCGTGGGTGGCATCAAGGAAACGCAAGAGATGCTGGACTTTTGCGCAAAGCACAACATTACCTGTGAGATCGAAATGGTCAGCCCGAACCAGATCGATGAGGCCTACGAACGAATGACCCGCTCTGATGTGCGGTATCGGTTCGTGATTGATATCAAGCAACTCGAGACGGCGTGAGCGATTCGAATGCATAGGGAGAGTTGTAAATCGTAAAATAGCGAATGTCTGCAAATCGCTGGCATCGTATCTGGAGCGGAACACCTCGAAACGATGCACCATCCCTGTGGTCCATCACGACGCCGCGGAGGAGAACGCAACGCCAATCCATTGCTGATGATGAAGTCGTGTATCCGCGGCGACTGGCACCAGACGACCGCTCAAGTACATGGACACGTCTTTTATCATCCAGTTCGCGGTGACATGTACACGTTCATGGCTGCACTGTCTCGCATATCGTCCAGACTGCGACTTTTGTCTGCAATGGGCGCTCTTCATCTCACGCAAATGATTGTGCGTCGAAAATTAGGCTTCAGTACCTCCATACCTGGCCTAAAGGCATCGGAGATTCACGCATGCATGGACGCACATGGCGTACGCGCTCGTGCGGAAACGAGCGCGCTGGTCGTCGGCACGGCGTCCCGCAGGAGCGCACACCGGCACCGACGGGTGCATTCGCTCATGGGGAAATCCCCGATGATGCTGGACTCGGTAGCAGATCGATGTCACCGTCGCGGAGAATCCGGGTCAATTCGGAGACTTTCCGGTTCACCCGATGGTCAACGACTTCGTTTCGTGGAAAGTGAAATGTTCGCACGCGTTCATGGCGCGCTCGAGACCCTATTTGGTCTCGTCTTTTTGCTTCCATTGCTTCCCGTTTCGCACGACGCTGAGCGTCCGCAAGGCGTGCACGCAATAGACGCATGGCTAGGGCCAAGTTCTGATGCTGCGAACGCGTCGTTTGCACCGCAACCTGAAGCCCCGTCGGCAGATGTGTTACACGCACAGCACTATCCGTTTTATTCACGTGCTGGCCTCCAGCGCCGCTGGCGCGAAACCGGTCGATGCGCAGGTCTTCGCGGTTCGGCCAAGACGCGTCAGTGCCGTACGTATTGTCGGTCTCAGGGAGGATGATGACAAAAGCGAGCGAGGTATGCAGTCTGCCTCGGGTCTCGGTTGATGGTACACGTTGCACGCGCACGCCGCCTGCCTCGTAGCGGAGCCGCTCGTAAGCACCAGCACCTTCGATGCGGGCTACGCATTCATCGAGGATTTGGAAGCGCCAACCTCGACGCTTGGCGTAGCGCTCGTACATTTTAAAGAGTTCATGTGCGAAAATGTTCGCCTCTATACCGCCGGCCCCTGACTGTACTTCCAGAAAAAGTGACTGGATTTCTCGCGGATCACCTTCTTCATGGTTTTGGTCAGCTAGTTCTGAATGCCGCTGGGGTTCAGTGTCCCAGGCGAACTCGACAGGCGCTTCCTGTTGTTGTTGTTGTTGCCGTGCACGTTCGAGGAGACTCCGTCGTTGCGCCTCAAGTCGCTGAATCTCCTCCCGAACAAGTCTCTGGAGCTCCGGTTCGGGGGTTTCGGCAGTCCTCAATTCGGTTAAAAGCTGTCTGTTTTCTGTGAGTTCGGCCTCGATGCTCACAAGGGCGGTGCGCGTCACGTCTGTGGTGGCTTGGTCCGACACACAGCGAAAACTCGCAGGACCGCAGCGTACTCGACGTTGCGTTCTACGGACGAGCTGCCGTACGCAACCGGACCACATGTAACGCACGTAAACATCGAAGCTGTTGCTTTTATTAAGGTGTTTGGAGCCGCTGCGAACACCGAAAGCCACACAGTCAAACGATGCCGACCGGGTACAGCAGTGGCGGCAAACGTGCCCTAGACTAGACGTCATGAACCAATGTGCAGACGCCTCCCCGTTTTTTTGGAGCGGCCACCTACTACTTCTTCCAATTTTTCTCATATAATTCCAGTTTGGAAGGTTGTCCAATAAAGTTCATTCTTGTCGACTCTGGAGGTCTCGTCTCCAGCACCGCACATTTCCTTATATTGATAGCGGCATCAAAGTCTCGGTTCACGAATTCCATCCGTTTCTTGCCATCACTGGTTGTACTCACTAACGCGAGTAGTCCACGAACTTTCGCTCTCCTTTCCATTTGCTCTTCCGTCAGCGGTCCATACTTTTTTATATCTTCAGGGCTCCGTTGGCACTTTTCCATCTCCACGCTCTGGAGAGTACAACCGAGTTCATGGTGTGTATACGACGTTCGGAACTCATCTACAGGTATCGTGACGATACGCCGTGTGCAATCCTTGTACGTTCTTGTAGTTGGAGCTGGTGTACACCTTTTTCGGGTCTTCCATCGCCCTGCTCCATACGCTACTACGAGCCTCTGACTCTCGTCCTCCTTCAGGGCGCTCAACTCATTGAAAAAATTCGCGAACGCCCGCTGTTTCCCACCGTATCGATTCATACGCAAACGAGCCCACCGGGGCTTGGTATACCCCTCCCATGGCGCCTCCCAGTGAGCAACACGAACTCCTATGAATTTCCGAAAAGCTTCAAAGTCCGCTCCGCGGCTCGTCACCTCGCTCAAGGCTTCCAGGTGATCCTTCATTCCAGCATTCCACGTCTCGATTTTCTTCCTTGCATTCATGATTCCCGATTCTCGAAGGTGATCCTTCATTCCAGCATTCCACGTCTCGATTTTCTTCCTTGCATTCATGATTCCTGATTCTCGATAGTATATCGCTCTCGAGAATCTCAACAGACGCATTTCTTTGTGACGCAAGTTACCACCAGTACCATCTTCCGCACGCCTGGGCACTGCGATGGTTACGATGGTCGTATTCCCGGGGTCCGCGCCAACGAAAAGTCGTTGTTCTCATGCACTTTTTGCGTCGCAGGATCCGCCTTCTTCTCATCTTCATCCTTCAATACGGGCGCAGCCGAGGGCGGGCCTGGACGATCTCTCTTCAACCGCCGATAGTGTACACACATGGCTACTCCATCGATATCGATCATCCCAGTGAATACCTTTTGTTTGTTGACTTTGAGACGTTTGAAATCGAAGATGTTCTTCCAGTACGTCTCCCGGTTTTCGCCAGTGAACTCTATCTTCGTTACATCGAACTCCGGACCGATCTCCTTCATGATGCCACGAAGGATTCTGGAGTCGATAGTCACGAAATGTGGCTTGATGTTGCACATTGGAACCGCGTTGAGGCGCTTCCCCATTAGGAAAGCCTTCCGTCTCTCCCACTCTTCATTTTGTTCCTCACTCAGCCTCATCTCTACTTTGCGTTCGAGTTATCGGTCCTGAAACACAACTTAGCGCAGGACGAGGCGACAGTATCTTTCCTTATCTTTTTCCAACTCTGATATCTTGTCTGTTGGACTCGCCAGCCCCAGAACCGCACGGTGCTCTTGTATAGCCGCGCGGATCACAGAAGCTTCATTTGTGCTCCTGCATGACGCCTTCCTGTCGACAAATTCGATCTCATCTTCACGCTTGCGATCTATCGTGATGCCATTGCTAATCGCCCATGTTCCTTTGCGAGAGATGCCCGGGTACAGTGCAAACACGGGGCGTATCATGAAACGTTCGAGGTTCATTGTCAAATGGTTCTTCAGGTTCGTAATGTACTTCATTGCCCCATATGTGTAAATATCCGAGTCACCCTTGTACCGTGTGCCCTCGAAGCGGAATTCCGCGAAGTTTTCGTGGAGGCGTGGACTCCCTCATTTTTCGTCGGCGTTTCCCCGTGCCAAGAATCAGGTGAGGAATAAACGTCTTACCGAAAAAGTCTTCCGGAACCGCGACTGTTTTGATGCCTGTCACGTGGCGATATATATCCCTGGCCATACGCATCAGTCCTAGCGAAGCCTTGCGAACACTCCTGGAGTATGAATCGACACGGTTTCTGATGGCCTCTCGCAATTTTTGTTTGTACGGATCCTTGATATGTTTAAGGAGACAGGATTTCACCACCATCTCGTCGCGCAGTCGTCTTTCTTGCAGCCTTTGAAGTAGAGCCTTCTGCCTTTGCTTCTTCGTCCTCTCCTGTTCCTCTGGACTCCATATTGTTTTTTGTTTTTTTCTGGCAACCGGCGGTACCGGCCCTCGAGGATCTTCCACTTGCTTTTCCATAACTTTCTTTTTTTAGTTTCTTTCGAGAAAGAACACAATTTGAACGCTTCTGCCATAAACCGCGAAAAAGCACTTGAATATTCTTACTTGAGGGCTGAAACACGATTCAATTGAAACTATAGTATGCTACGACTTCAATGCAAGTACAACGTGTACTTTACAGGTAGATCATAAAGATTTGGATCGCGTTTCCATGCAACAGCGACAAGCGCGTCATAACTCATGCCTGCCTGATCTCTCCGGTGCTCGTCTCGAGCGCACTATGTAGAACAATGAACAGAGACTCACGACTAACTAGCAACGATATGACAATTTCTCTCCCCTCTAAGGTGAACATTAAAAGGGGGAAACGGTTTCCAGATTGCCGAAAGTTTGTTTTATAGGCGAAATGTCCCGCGAGCCGGACGTGTCTGCCACAGCAGTGCTTCATGCTCCCCCAGCGGTAGCTACTTGATTGAGATCTGAGCAACTCGTTCGAAACGCAGTTTACTCTGAGACAAGGAGCGGGTATGCTGCATTTGGGCACCACCCTGGTCGCGATCATCTCCTTGCGTATCGCTTCGCGCTGCCGCAGACGATAGGTCTGTATGCAGAGCTTCCAGACTCCCAGAAAGATTTTGTACTCTGACTCTGTATCACGGGAAGCGTTCCTCGATTCGATGCCATCACTGGTACGGCAAATTCGTTCTGTATCCCTGATGTGTTCGCACCAGCGGAATAAGCGCTACGGTGGGTGCTCACGGTAGGCTGGGCGTACAATAGGACGTTCAAAATAACCAGTATATCAGAGATAAGGTATAAGTAATGGAACTTGGAGGTAGGTGCTTTACGATGGATGCTTTCCCGAAAGCCATAATCCACCCCGAATTCTGGGAACCATGGTCAATCTAAACGTTTTGTCATCGAAAAAAAAACGAACATGATTCGCGACGGCAAAAACGAGACTCTTGGAAGGCATCGCCCCGCGCACGGTTTCGAGGTCCGCGAGGCGCCTCGGCACTGGCGTGCAGCGACCCGTGCCACCGAACCCGAGGCAGAACATTCTCATGGGAACACCACGAGGCTGTTCGAGAGTTTCGCAGCTGCGGGCCCGGATGCAATGGACTCGGCTCCAGTGTCATCGAGCCTGAACGAGCGATCGAGTGCTTCTGGATAGAGTAGGGCGCTGGTGTTACCAAGTTCGCAGCGGCTCTTCGGATGCCACCCTTGTCCGAGTTCTGTCCAGTGTCATACACGGCAGACTCGGGGCAACTCGCTGGTTATGGGAGACGGAGGACAGTGTGAATACTGGATCAAACGAAAAATTCCATATACTCCCTCAAGCCGGTCGTCCAAAGACGATTCTGCTGGGGAGCAGGCAAACTTTACAGGCAGCGCGTGCTCGACAGCTCGAGTTTCGCTCTGGCGCCCAGTCCCGGTCCACATACGAATCCAAGTAACGAGGAGGCCCTGTGAACACTGTGTCTCATGCAGAAAAAGCTTCCGAAAGCTCCCTGCCAACACCGGTCCTCACTAAACTCCGCCCGGACACCGCAAGTAAAAGGCATGGGGTGTGTTCGTTTTTCGCCCTGCCTGCGTTCAACAAAGGCCGCAGCGCCTCCGCAACCAGGCAGTGGCGGAGCTTAGAGGCACCTCCCGCGTATGGATCCGTACATGGCGTCAGGAAAGGGCGCTGCCCTCCGGTCCTCTAAACTGGAGAGCCGCTGAAACCCCACCTTTCGTGCGGTGCGCCACCTGCAGACAGGTCGAATGCATCGAGCGATCGATACGCGTTCTTTTCCGATGGCAGTGGCCCTGGGGGCGCCTATGGGGATGTCACACGTGACATGATGCAGACGCTGTTTTTGGCGTAGAATTGGTGCATCGAACCGGGGATCCGCAACTGGTCGACGCTTATCGGTATCAAGGGAAACAACGACATCCGTTATTCTACATCATGCCATCGAATATTACGAACCGTTACCCATCGTGCACAGTGGAGTTACCAGTTCGTTCGAACCGGGTTCCGTGTTCGAATCGTTCGGTGATCTATGAGGAAGGCGCCTGTCGCGCAGCTACGGACGGACACGGTACTGAGACAGAGCGGTTTCTCCGTACGCTTGAGGGCGTCGGTTTGAGAGCGCTATGTTACATGCATTCAGGGAAGCATATATATTTCGCAGGGAAACGGAGCTCTGGGCGTGTCGGAACTTAAATTTGAGGGTCGAGAACGTCATGTGGACACCCTGCCAGCCCGCCAGCCAGCCAGCCAGCCAGCCAGCCAAGCCAGTTGTGATCGCCCATGGCCGTCAGTGCAGCTGCATTCATGGAGGCTGGAACCCGACCATCGCACGATGCATGTCGATCCTTGTCGATGTCCAGTGCCCGGATATGGCCACGGAAACGTCGGGTACAAGCGAACCACGAGTCCAGACATTGCGAGAGGAAAGCCATGCAGCCCGCGAAAATGAACGCCTTGCTTGTTTTCCAGCGTCGATACCGCGATAGTGCGCAGCAGTCGAAGCCCACAGTACCGAACGCTAATGAGGGTTCTCCACGACGAGCAGATGATTTTCAGGTACCCTTTGAAATGCAATCAAAATGCAGTGAATGAACTGTGTTGGTGAAACCATGAGATATACGCTGATACATGCTCATGTCCCTGAATCGCAACTGGCATCCTTTGTGCATGCGTTGCCTGCATTCATGTCAGATTCACATGGAACACTGAACTGCTCGCTCTGTTCCTGTCTTGCGATTTGTTCCGAGCTTTATTTACATGTAAAGCCTCGGCATGTAGCGGGCAGCAATAAGAGCTTACGGATTCGTGCGTTGTTCTAGGATTTGTGGCCGCCTTTTCGAAGTGACTTTTTCGATGAGTTGCGTTTCGAACTCGTTTCGTCACTGGAATCGAGGTGTTTCGCGACGCTCTCAAACACGAATTCCTAAAAAACTGACACCATCATCCAATGCATACGTACAAGTCTACAAGCTTCTCCTCTAGTGACGCGTACCATGGTCAAGTCGCGCGTGCCTCAGGTTTTCAATCTTTCCATTTCAAGGTAACTCGTAGGTAAGGCAACTTGCGCCGCCAAATCGACGGCGAAACGAAACACGTCGTCGTCGTCGTCACTTGACGACTTCTCAACTAGCTCATGGCGATAGTTCATAGAACTTGTCAGGTGAAACAATCGAGTCCGTTCGAAATCCATATCCTCCTCGCTGTGGCAGTCAACGATACAGCATTCCGCGGCAGCATGACACCTCTCAGGGGATACGCTTCCAGACAATCCCATCTCTTTTGTTTCCATAGAAATGGGTCTCGGACCCAGACTTGAGCCATCGCAGCGATCACTTCCCATAGAGCATGCATCACCAGTCTGCGCAAATTCGGCACGGAGAAATCGAATTTCTCTGCCTAATATCCAGCCTGGGTTTCCCTTTCGTTACTGATATCGCCATGGGCAACATCGCGTTCCACAAGACATGCACAGCATGGGCCAGCGTGCACTTGCGCGGGCGACCAGCAGCTTACTCCCCGCCGGAACGCCCCAAGCAGACCGTGATCATAGCGTACAGTACCGAGCGCGGAACCCGAGGAGAGCATCGAGCGCAGAGCCTTCAGCACCCGTCAACGGCATGTAGCGAGCGATGACGCAAGCGCTCGTGCGCCACAGGACTACGCTGGCCGCAGGTGGGATACGCTGGACCTATGCGAACACCTGACCGACGCCAAGTGACACCGCTTCGAACGGCTTACCGAGGCACCGCGCAAACAGGACAGAACTGGCACGCAAAGCGTAGAGTGCAACGTTTGCCCCTGCATAAAATGCATGAGCAACAGCTAGGATCGTCAAAATCGAGACTAACGCCGCGATCGACATCTTTCTACTGCGCTAAATGGAGCTGGACGGTCAGGAGAGAGCAAGGGATAAATGAAGCATTCGCAGAAACAGTCTCCAGGGGCTTATGTTCATGACCAGTAGAGCGAGACCCGGATGTTCGCCGGCGGAGGTGCCGCCAAGGCACCCTATTTTCGTTCCAAAACATTCTAATTGTATCCATATAAGGACAAAAATAGCTTTGTATATGTTGTTCCAATGACGTCCAGAAGATGTTTCGCCGATGTTGCGCGCACGGGCGCAGATCAAGCCCCGAGCCCACGACCTGCGGCAGTGGGTACGCAAGCGCGAGATCGTGCTTGTTGCGAACAAAGCGTATCGCTAGTCGCATGGGGTACACGACCCGGAGGGTTTTAACCGGTACTCAGAAGCATCAGCTGGTGTGGCTACGATATACCGACCATTATGCACGTCCCAGTGCGGTAGTGGCTTGCTTTATCTGCTCTACTGCACAAGGCACGCGCTGGCGCGAGACGTGCTGCAGAGAATGGAGCGGCGAGCAGCTGCTGGCTTGGTGTTTGCTGCCGCGTGTTTTGAGAAGCATTCACGCACCAGCTAGCTCTAGGCTGCAAGCGCTTTACGTTTGTCGGAGGGAGGCGTCTGTGCCCGTACGGAGTGACGCCCAGCAAGGGGTCAGCACGGTGCAGCAGCAGCAGCTGCTGCTGCAAACGAAGCGCAAGACCTCGTTCCGAAGAGTCCACTCGACTCTGCGCACAGCCATGTCCCGCCGGGAGCCGCAAGCCGGAGACTCGAAGAATAAAGCACGTGCGGGGAAAGCGCTGAAGGCGTCAGGAACTCGTAAGGATGCAGGAGTAGCGAGCGTCACAAACTGCCTCGCAGCGCTGCTGGCAACGGGGTTCCCCGACCCCGAAACGGTACTGCTGTTCTTCCAAGTGTTGCTGTGCCTATCTGACGACACAACGACGCAGCGCTCGACACAGTCACGGCGTGCCGAGACTCGAGCGAGAATCTCCGCGGCGCTGCGCGGGCGTAAAAGGCCACCAGAGGTGTGCCAGCGGATCGCCGCATCCTTACGCGGGCGCTCACTGAGCGACGCTCACCGTCGTCGCATACAAGCGTCGCTATCGGGAGAGCGCAACCCTATGTTTGGACGACGGCGCAGCGAAGAGGAACGAGCACGAATACGGGAGTCAGTGCTGCGGACCCTGGAAGAACGCGGCCGCAAATCATCAAAGGCCGCCTCTAGCGAAACACAACCAGCGGATGCACAAGCACTGGAGCGCCCGGACTCTATAAACAAACAGCAACATCAGCGTTCGCTTAGCAAAGAAGCGAATTCACTGCCGCTCGATGAACTGGTGCAAGCGATTTGGCTCCAAGCCCGCGCAGCCGGGGCGCTCCTCGAACACGCGGAGAGGCAAGTGCTGACCGAGCCTTCAAACGCAAGTTACGAGAGGCGTGCTCGCATTGGACGCGACAACGGGTTTGGCGATCAGACCAGCGCAGTAGACAAACGGATGGATGCGGCCGCTGGATACATGCGGGGCGCTGTGGAGTCCCTAGCCTTGTCGCATCCTGTCCAGCGAAGTGCGCCCTCTTCTGCGCATCTCGTGTATACAAGTGCGGATCTAGCACGCAGAACGCCTTGTACAACCTGCAATGGTCGTGGTCTCGTACTCTGTCCGCACTGCGTGAAAAGGTTTGGACACAGCAGCAAGACATGTTCGCACTGCGGCGGGAGCGGTATGGGGATATGTGATCATTGTCAGGGCACCCATGTGGTGATGCCGTCTGACGCGAATAGCTACAGAACCTAATAGTCGTCACAGGTTACAGTCATCCTAGACGAGAATCTTCATAAAAGCCATTTCAGGGGATTCGGTTATGTCGCCTCGCGCCTGTAACCGCAGCGTCGCATTGTTGTCATATGTTACAGTCATCGCAGACGGGCGTTTGCCAAACAGCTCCCTCAGGGGCTTTGTATGTGCGCAGGTTCATCCCGCAGGCTTCGAGACAGTGCGACGCTTGCGCACCAGCCAATTCAGGCACAGCAGGATTTTTGTTTGTCAAGATCAAACTCCTGGATACGGTTAGAAGGCTAGGAGCTGTTCCAAACGTCCGGTGTAGCCAGTACGGTTTGAGAATGCTGTCGCTGCCGGTGGAAAACCGCAAAATCGGAGCAGGTCGCCACGAGGTGGCCTTTTGTTGGCGTTTCTTGCATGGTTCCTCGTCGCACCTATGAGTTCCGCAAAAGTTAGGGTTAGACTTGTTGATCGCATACCGCAGTAGAATTCGCATGCATGCACGTTTCGCATTCGCCGCCCCGCCCTGGTCACCGCTCGTACGACGCGTTCCCCACTCGATTTCCGTACGATAGTTTGCATTGCGAAGCAAGCTATCCCCACATTCGCGAGCACCACTATTGACAAGCGAGGAGACCCCAGCTCCGCCATATCTGCTGTCTCGTTTCACGAATCCAGGCAGCCTGCGCTTCCCCGGAATCCAGTCTCGAGCGATCCAGCGGTGCTCAGGGTGCCACGTCGACTCGAGCGTGCCGTTGACGCCAGCCCTGCCGCTGCACGATACCACGCCTCTATCGCTACCGTTGCCAAATAGAGCCGGAGCGGCGCTCTGGTGCCCCTGTATGCGTCACCTCGATGCTCCCATTCTGTGTGTCTAGCCCCAGAGGTTCCATCGCTGTTAGCGCGCGCGCGCCGTGAGCACTTGCCTGCCCAAAGATCCGTTTCGACGAGTCCCGGGCAGCACCGCAGGCACAGCAGATACTGCTGCTGCTGCCTGGGATTGTCGCCCCCAATTTCCCTCAGTTTCCCCCAGTTTCCCCCAGTTTCCCCCAATTTCCCCCCAATTTCCCCCGATCTCGAGATGGCGCGTGCGCGCGCGCACACACGCAGACGGCCTCGACCGCAGATGCCAGCATCCGGGGGCGCTGCTGCCCGAGGCGTTCCTGCGCGATGCACCCCAGCGCGCACGCAATCGCGTCGACCCGGCTGGCTGCGCGTATCACCTTGGTGAAAGGACGCGTGTGCATCGAATTATCTTGATCGTTGAATTCCATCGGCAGCGAACTTGTTGTTGTTGTTGGTGTTGTTCTGGTGCGGTGAAAGCGCTTTGGACGCGAAACGTTCGTACACCGTTGACATCTATTCAAATATAACATGTTTTGCGCCTTTGCCTTTTTTCCCGCGACGCTCTCGGGGAAGCACGGCTTCTGTGGTGCTGGGGGTGCTCTCCAGCCTGCACGTTCGCGTCTGGTAGAGACGCCGTTTCCAGGTACGCGGGCGCGTCAGGGCCCTAGCCGTGTTGTCAGCAAGGACAAACTGCAGAGTGGGTACGGGGTATGGATGACGTCCTCTTTGGGAAGAATTGGTCGTCTCGCACAGGAACTAATGCGTGACAACATGGTGAACGGCACTGCGGATCTCGGGCGTTACCGCCAGGAGTTCTTGGCCATCGCGTCGGAAGCTGACTTGAAGGGTAGCAAAGTGTCAAGGACGCTGCAGCGCTTTGCGGCAGCGACCTTGGCGGCTATGATCGTGCTCCACGGCTTTGAGGGCGGCTCTGGTTTCCCACTGCCAGTCCAAGCAGCGCCTATGACGACGACGACAACAACAACGACAACTAAAGTTGACGCGAACCGCACGGCGCCTGCGACAGGCGAAAGAGACACCGCTCCGGTACCAGCGGGCAGTGCACGCGGCGCCAAGGAAATGAACAGTCGCAACGTGCACGTCCGGTACTCGGAATTCTGGGACATGATTGTACACGATCGTATCGAGAAGGTGACGTTCTCTCCGGATATGCAGCGTGCGCTCGTTATCGATACCGATGGGAATCGTTTCCGAATGGACGCGCTCCCGAATGACCCAGATCTTTTGCCGACGCTGACCAAGCACAAAGTAGATATTATCGTGCTGCCGGCACAGCAAGACAATGGAATCGGCGATTTTCTGCGTTCGCTTATTTTCCCTGCGCTCCTGTTCGGGGGTCTGTACTTCCTATCGCGCCGTTTCAGTCGCGGGGTTGGTCCTGGGGGTATGGGAAATCCGCTCGAACTGACCCGTTCTCAGGCGAAAGTGCAAATGGTTCCGAAGACGGGTATCACGTTTAATGATGTGGCTGGCTGCGACGGTGCGAAACTTGAGCTGCAGGAAGTGGTCAGTTTCTTGAAGAATTCGGATGCCTTCACGGAGGTTGGTGCGCAAGTGCCGCGCGGTGTCATTCTCGAGGGTCCGCCCGGAACCGGCAAGACGCTGCTCGCACGAGCTGTAGCCGGGGAGGCTGGTGTCCCGTTCTTCTCCATTTCCGGATCGGAGTTTGTTGAGATGTTTGTTGGCGTGGGTGCATCTCGCGTGCGTGACCTTTTTTCACAGGCTAAGAAGAATGCGCCCTGCATTGTCTTCATCGACGAAATAGATGCAGTCGGTCGTCAACGTGGCGCTGGCATTGCCGGAGGCAATGACGAGCGCGAGCAAACCCTGAACCAACTTTTAACCGAAATGGATGGCTTCGAAGGAAACTCGGGCGTTATTGTGATGGCTGCGACAAATCGCAGTGACGTGCTGGATCCCGCGCTACTGCGGCCCGGGCGCTTCGATCGACGTATTACAGTGGACCTGCCGGATCTGAAGGGTCGCCTCGAAATCCTCAAAGTACACTCACGGAACAAGCCACTGGCTGCAGGAGTAGACTTAGAAATGGTGGCACGCCGCACGCCTGGCTTTAGCGGAGCCTCGCTCCAGAATCTCATGAACGAGGCCGCGATCTTCGCCGCACGTCGGGATTCGAAGGAAATCTCGAATGAAGATATCGATAACGCCATCGACAGGGTACTGCTGGGGCCCGCGAAACGCGACGCTGTCATGTCCGAGCGTCGCAAAGAGCTTGTCGCCTACCACGAGGCAGGTCATGCGCTCGTCGGCGCACTGACGCCCGGCTATGACCAGCCCATCAAAGTGACCATCATACCGCGTGGCAGTGCTGGTGGGGTGACCTTTTTCGCTCCGAATGAAGTACGCGCTGAGTCTGGTATGTATACGCGGCAGTTCTTGGAGTCCCAACTCTCTGTAGCTCTGGGCGGGCGCATCGCAGAGGAGATTATCTACGGGCCGTCGGAGGCCACCACAGGTGCCGCCAATGATCTGCAGCAGGTGAGCAATATCGCCCGCCGAATGGTGACACAGTTCGGTATGTCGGAACTGCTCGGCCCGGTAGCGCTTGAGCAGCCGTCGGGAAACCCGTTTCTTGGTCGCGATCTCGGTTCGAGATCCCTGCCGAGCTCTGCAGCGACGCGTGCGCTTATTGATGCCGAGGTGAGGCGTCTCGTGGATCGGGCTTATGAACGAGCGAAAACGATTCTGACAAAGAATCGGCATCTTCTGGACAAACTCGCACGACTCTTGATCGAAAAGGAGACCGTATCGTCCGAGGAGATCGCCATGCTCATCGCGCAGAACAATGTCGTGATGGCCGATTACGCCGTATTGTAGGATTGCGACGCATCGACGGGGAGAGTGTTCTTGTCGAGCGCGGGTGATGTGGGATAGAACGAACCGGTCTTCAGATCTCCATGAAAAGCGTTATGATTGAAGCGGCTGCTTTCGTTATATCCATGTCAGCGTAAAACGGAACGGTTCCAGAAACTCGAATGTGGACGCTAACGTTTTGGCAGCTTCCGCCTTTGATCGAAAGCAGCCTTTGGTGTGTTGTATCTGAGAGAAGCTCCTTTTCCTCTCACTCTCTCTGATCCAGCTTGGAAGATGCAGGTCCGTTCCATATCTAAACCTTCGTTATCAGCAGTTGGAGGATGTTGACAGCAGTTGTAACGTCCCGATATCGACGAGTCCAGGTGTTGTCAGCGCTTTCCATGCAGAAGCAGCAGTTGCTGTCAAAGCTTGGCGTGCCATACTCGTGTCGTTTGCATCGCGTCTCAGTGTGCGCTTCCCAGCGGTGACACTGCGCTGTGTTCCCGTCTGTGTCCAGCAAATCGGCTCCTTCGAGAGTAGCCCTGTGGCACGTGAGCGCTTGCCTCGCCGTTTGCTGCATGCGCATGACGGGTACAGAGGGCTCTCCCAGATATTCTCATTTGTTTCCGCGCCCGTTGTCGTGGACGACGATCACAGGCTACTTCTGGGTGATACACTGGGCGCGTACTGTGTCCGCTGTGCGTGCAAGCTTACGCTGTTCCACTCGATAGAATGCATGGGTGGAACGCGATGCTGTGTATGATGAAACATGTACCGGTGGGACAATCTAGGCTGGAGACCAAGTCGAGAAATCTCGATCCGTCGACGACCGCTTCGTGCACAGCGGTGACGCAGGCTCCAGTACATGCGATCCATTTGATGATGCAAGTCCGAGACCGAGACTCGATCCCATGGGAAGAAGAGCGACGGGAGTCTCATGGAGCTTTTCCCGTACGAGAATGATCCCGCTGCCGTCGAATCGCGATTCGCGGATGTCAACAAACAGGAGAGGATGTATATTTCGAGGCGAATCGACGATTTGGCATGAGGAGTTTCAGGAAATCTCTGCATGAACTTGCGAACAAATCGTCGACGGACAAGGTTCTATCTGATTAGTCGTGAATCGGGCACCACCGATTGCTCCGCGAACCAGTTGCCTTCAAATGAAAAAATCGAAAGCTTGAAGCGTGCATGATGGGAGCATGCTACACGTTGGCTTATGTGAAGCATGGCGAATTGTGCACATGCATTGAATCATGATGTCCGTCATTTTACGCGGCATCGTTCGAGTGCGTCGCAAATCATCTCGATACCGATGACGGACCCGATTTCAGCAGCAGCGTCTCGAAGGAGCCTCTCTGGATACACGACCGTGAATCCGCAAAATACGCATGCGTTCGTATGCAGTCATTGCTGCGCTCTGCATGTCGACGCTGTCCATCTACAAAATAACGTTTCAAACATCGACATGCCGGAACAGGGCAGCCAGTTCAGCGCTCCATTGCCATCCGACACGCGTCCCGTACATCCTTACCTGTCAATGCTATGCCACGAATGCGCTTTTGTATCCATGAGCCGAAACAGCTCTGTGTTTTTACTTGCCTGCTAGTGTGCTTGCCTGCCCGCATCCAAGAGGAGGCGCGTTCAGTGCGCGAAGCGCATCCTGAAAATATTGGAATAAATCGTCCATAATTGGACAGGCCATCATTGGGGTTCGATGGCGACGCCTCCCGGCCGCTGGTTGCGCCCGCCAGGATTGGATGCTTTGGACGCCTGGCATAGCGTACGGGAGAGGCACGGCTAGACGTGCTTGCAGGTTTGCGGGTACCTTACGGGTTCTTTTTTGAAAAATCGGAAAGGACAGGTCGCGTTCTGAACACCATCGGTTTGTTGCGGTTCAAAGCGCTGCCACAGAACGCCGAGCAGCAGCTCCGCGCGCTCCATGGGCTGTTTTGTGTCGCGCGAGCAACCAGTGCAGCGACCTCAGGAGGATACGAAAACGAGTGATGTCACTCCTCTGGGAAAAGCTGTCCTTGCGAATGACCCGCGACAAATCCGGAAAATCCTAACAACAACGGGAAACGGTGTTGACGTCAACGAGCCGGTGAACGCGTCGGGAGCGACTGCCCTGATTCTCGCGATCTACGAGAACAAAAGCCTTGAAGTTATTCGGGAACTTGTGCGCACTCCAGGCATTGATCTGAGCCGCACCACACCTCAGGGATTTTTTGCACTAAGTTTTGCGGCAGAATACCGGGATGTGAATGTTGTTCGCCTCCTGCTCGAAGCGGGTGCAGACGTCAATCAACAATCGGATGCTTCTGGCTGGACTGCGCTCATACGCGCGATGCGGCACAACCGGGATCGTGAAGAGGCGCTCCGCATTACTCGTCTCTTGGTCAAAACGCCTGGCATCGATATCCATCGCCAGGATGCGTCCGGGTGGACTGCGCTCCATCATGCAGCACGCTACCTCCCGGTGGAGTTCAGTCGAATTCTCGTCTACGAAGGGCACGCGGACGTGAATCATGGCAAAACGGATGGCTGGACGCCGCTCATGCTAGCAACCGGAAGCAATGAGTGCGATGACGTTTTAGAAACTGTGCAGTTATTGGCGACTGCGCCCGGTGCAGACCTAGAGCGACGGACCTCGGAAGACGAGGCCACGGCATTGATGTTGGCAGCCTCGATCCGTGATGCGCCTATAGTGCGCGTACTTGTCGACGCTGGCGCCCGCGTGGATGCCGTCGACAGCAACGGCTGGGCAGCGATCCATCACTGTTTGCGGTACAGTGAACTACCCGATGTTTCCGAGATTGTGCGGGTGCTCCTGAGCGCGCCGCACGCCGATGTTGACCAGAGCGACCGGGAAGGCTGGACACCGCTCATGTACGCAGCGCGCTATCGAACAAGCGCAGAAGTCAGAGTCATCGCTGTCGAGTTTCGGGCTTCGGTGCAGAAGACCACGAATCAAGGGAGCACTGCCTTGTCGATGGCAGTGCGCCACTCAACGGATGCAGCCCGCTGTGTCGAAATTTTGATCTCGGAACCGGTGTGTCACCCGACCACGGTGCAGGATGCATTGGGATGGACCCCACTGATCACCGCTGTTCGTTATGCGTCCGACATACGCGTGATTGAGCTCCTGGCTCGCGCAAAGGATGCTCCGCTGAACGCGGGTGAATTCAAGCTCGGATGGACAGCACTCATGGTCGCTGCGAAATACCGAGACGCAACCGTTGCTCGCATCCTGCTGGAAACTCCGGGCTGCAACCCGAACACTGCCCGGCACGATGGCATTGTAGCGCTACATATTGCGGTCGCTCGCGAGGATCGCATGCGGGTCGGCTCGTTTCTCGATCGTCTCAGCTCAGCGAGTGGCCCGTCGGCGACGCCTGCGCTGCGAAATCGCAAAAGAATAGCCCGTGAACGATACGCTGATGAACGTGCAGCTGCCGAAGAGCTCCTCAGAGCGGCACGAGACAGTCTCAGCGTCGAGGAGCGCTACGCGATACAACTGGAGCTCGTGCGGGTCCTGCTCGAGACGCCCACGCAAGAGCCGATCTGCATCGATGCACAGGAAAAACGTGCGGGCTGGACAGCGTTACATTTTGCAGCTGCCTATGATCGCGCGGATCTCGTGGAGCTGCTGCTGGCTGCGGGAGCCTCGCCCTGGGTGCAGACCCTTGACGGAAAAACAGCCCTGGATTTGGCCGAGGCGAACGACTTTACTGCGACGGTGCGAATGCTGCGCATAGCTATGGACAAATCGAGTGTCGAACGTGGTGATTCCACGGAAGATCGTTCTCAAGCGCCCCAGCTGAGCAACTGAAGCATTCCCCCGGTACGCACGAACGGAGGCATGCCTGCGTACGTTGCGCCTCTGAGCGGCTTTACGCTCTGAGCGAGGATCCGCGTTCGCAACCGGATGACGGGGCGCATTCTACATCAAGTTGGATTCAAGCCCTCGACTTGGCTCCCGATTTCGTGATGTTCATCGCCTCAGCTGTAAACGCGGCAAGCAGCGGCGCATCAGCATCAGCAGCAGTCCGAGACGCTGCCAGGGTAGTGCGCCCGGGTGTTTCGATCCGCACGCCGCCGATGGATGCTTGCTCGCTACCCGGCGATAACTTCTGGTGCGCATCCTACCGAACAATGGTGTCGAAATGAGCGGGCGCTTATCCTGCTAGGTCATACGTTTTTTAGACAAGTTCAGGCCGGATGCAGTGAACAAGCGCGTCGTAAGCGATTGTTCGGACGCGCCCAGCGTTCCCGCTACCACGACTTGTATCGCGGACGCCGTGCCAGCGCACTTGTCGAACTGTCGACTGATTGGATCAAGCTACGTTGGCAAACTCGGAATAGCAGCAACTGATCACTTTAAACTTCGGTTGGATTTGTGTCCAGCAACTGGCGAATGTATCGCTTTCCAATCGCTCGGACGCGAGCTCTCTCTGACGCTGGCAAGCGCCGTGATGCGTCCGGTACACGCTCGCTCATCTTGCGTATGAAAGCATCATAGGCAGGATTGAGTAAGCGCATCATTCGGCGATTACGCAAGGCGTTGCGCTTCAACCGTGGCAACCTCGGCACCCGTCGGATCGGACGCAGCGCACTCTGAACCTCGTCCGAGTTGATGATACGCGAGAGATCCGCCTGCGTCATCACTGCCCGAGGGAACTTGAAGCCGCTCTTACCGGTGGCGTAAATTTCATCAAGGCGCTCGAAGGCCTGCTTCGTGAATATGCAGAACCTGCCGAGATGACCTCCTGGTGCCAACTGGAGGAGATTCAAGCGCTCCACATGACAGCACTCGACGCCAGGCAAATTACGGAAAGCGCGACTGAGGTTGTCTGGTGCACCCGACTTGGGATCTTTCTCGCTATTCGCGTAGATAATGAGAGGACCCCGACGCATAGTGTACCGCCTATTGCGCATTTTACCGCGACCGGCCCGTTGATTCTTCGATTTCGCTGCGTGCTCGACATCCTCATATGCACCAATCGCTTTCAGGAGAGCGACGGCGTCCTTGGTACGGCGCAGGGACTCGGAGTCCTCACTCAGCACCAGCGGCAGTTCAGGGACAGAGTCGATGCGATGGCCACGCGACATGACCAGGGCGGGTAGGGCACTGGCCGCCAGCGCCGAGGCGACTGCATAGCGACGCTGGCCGCGGCTGACTTTGACGTGCCAACGTCGCCAGATACGAGTCGGAGCGAACATGCGAGCCCCTCGTGCAAAGTTCGCACCGCTCACTTGACCCGATCGATGCGTACCGCCTCCGTGCACACGAGGCGCTCGGGAGACTGCCCTACCTGTTCCCCAGGAGTGCGCAGTGGCCCACTCGCCGGCCATCCGGCTCACACCGTACGGCTGACGGGCGTTCTTCGCCACGCCGGTGTGCACGATCTGCACCACATCCGGGCGAATCGGAGCCAGAAACACTTGTGGCAACTTGACTTGCTCGCCAATAGACTCACCTGTCTTTGTCGATATCACAGAAACAAGCGGCCTCGATGCGTACGCCATGGCTACGGCAACGCGGGCCCTTGTCACTGCACACGAAGCACTGCTGTAACGTCGTTTGCAGACGATGCAGTATGCATTTGGGGGAAACGCGAGCGCCTTGCGCGGATGCCGGTGGCGACGGACGCGGCACGCGGGCGAGAATAGGGACATTCAAGGACACCATTGGTCATGGTGCATCTGATGCGCAGCACGCGGGCGAGAATAGGGACATTCAAGGACACCATTGGTCATGATGCATCGCGGTGACGCTGTCCCTGTCGCAGTGGCGACGCGCTGCGGTGCGCAGGGCGCGAATAGGGGCATGCATGGATCTTTGTCTATTTTTTTAGAAATGTTCATGAATATTCAATTATGTCCAGATGGCAAGGTGCGTCGACGACGTCGGCCGTGCCCCTGGCCGGTGCACACTGTCGGCAGCGTAGTAGCGTCGTCGTCGTCGGTACTGGAGCGACTTTGACGCCTGCGTTCACAGCGCTCGAGGCTACAGAACAGACTGGGTGGCGTGCACGGGGGAACCATGGCGTTCCTGACTTTCCCTCGGCTGTCTTGTGGTCGCGGAGAGCACTTGCGTGCCTCAATGAGCACTCAGTCCGCCTGGTGTCCTTTCGGAAGCACCCGGCGAGCGATGCTGCACGCTGGTGCGTCGCCCTTCCTGTCGTCGTGGCGACTGGCGAGCGCGCGACGAGTAGCTACCGGCAACAGCGTGCACAGTGGTCTACGAGGGCTGCAAGCTATTCGAATTGTGGACAAAGAAGGCAAAATTCCGGAAGAAATAGCGAACGAGAACTTTACGTTGGGGAACCTTGCTCCAGCACCTGGCAGTGTGCACCGGAAGAAACGCAAGGGCCGGGGTATTGCAGCAGGGCAAGGGGGCTCGTGCGGATACGGTATGCGCGGGCAAAAGTCGCGCTCCGGTGGATCTATTCGGCCAGGCTTCGAGGGTGGCCAGATGCCGCTCTATCGCCGTATCCCCAAGTACCGTGGGCGTCCTCCGGGTCCAAGCCACCGGCGCATTGAGTATCAGCCAGTGAACGTGAAAGCGCTGAATACCTGTGCGGAAGGCTCAGTGGTAACCCCGCACGTCCTGATTGAAACCGGCGCCATTCATCGAACGAATTTGAAGTTGTTCAAGATCCTCGGCGATGGAGAGATCACGGTGCGCAACCTGACAGTGAAAGCGCACGCCTTCTCATCTTCTGCGGTGCGAAAGATCGAAGAAGCCGGCGGTCGTTGTGTTCTGCTTAGTCCGACAACAGGGAAGGACATAGAGCTTCCATCTGAGGATAATCAGGACGAGTGAAGTATCGGATGACGCAGTGGCGCGTTTTTCCCCTAAACTTAAAGTTCTAAAGCGAACCTATTTTTGTGAAAGAGTGGTACGAAGCCAGCGTCGTGTTCGGATCATGCTTTTGATGGATACGTGAACATGTGCTGGCTTGTGTCAAACCTCGCCTCGAGAGGTTATTCCAACAATAAGATGCCCGCACCGCCGAGAAGCGTCATTCCGGCCCTGTGGACCTGTCGATTGCGAGGAAGCCTGTTACCGGTCTGGACAGGACGCGCATACTGCGCGTTTGGAGCTGGTATCGCAGCGGATTCTCCCGTCGATGCCATTCGAGGTACCGAAAGCTCGTGCTGTCTCTGTCAATCGATTGCCGCATCGTACGATGCGATCACGACACCCTCGACACCCGCAGCGTTGCAATCCGTATCGAAGCGTACGCACTGCGGGCGAGTCTGCTCCCTAGCTATCAACGGGAATCGCATTTCCTGAAGACGCTGGATCGCTTCATCAGTCTCAGAGCAAAAGAAGTACGGCAGACGGCCATTAACTGGACTCGAAATCTACGCGGCCTGCGTATCGTTGGTGCCCGTCTCTTGAGCCATCGTGCACTCTGGAAGCGCGACCCACCACAGTGCCGAGAGCATTGGAAGCTGCTGGCCGCGCTAGCCCTCTTCCTTGCGGAAACTCGACGCCGCTGATCCAAGCACTGAGGTTGCCAGGCGGCACCATCGACGGCGTATAGCTGGTTTGCTCATGGTCGCTTCAGCAGGTATACATACTCGACAGATCGTGCAGGTTGACTCTGCGTTTCGCTCCGGATGTGTCAGCATGTTATTGCCTCGCAACAAAACCACAAGACGCCTCTCTTCGAGATGTATTCCAGCATGCGACGAGGCATAGACCTCCGAGACCTCCTTCGCGTATCCTTCGGGTGCCGGCTCGGCAGCACACGTCAACCAACAGGTGTGCAGGATCCCGAAGCCAATACCTCTCTCCAGAACAAGGTCACGTCGCGTACGCTATCCGCTGGACTGCAATTGTGTCGAATGGTTGCTGACAACGGGAGATACGGAGGTTACCTCGAACGGTGCGCTGCTTCCCCTGGACAAGGTGCACGGATAGTGCCGCATTCGGACACCTGCTTCAGCAAATAGGCGCGCAGAACGCGTATCCATAGCGTACGTGGCTCCGTAGACGACCTCGCGGATGCCTGCTTGTACGATTTTCTTCGTGCACGCCAAACAAGGACAGAGGTTGGTGAAGAGCGTGGAACCTGCACACCGCTCCCGTCCTGCCTCGATGATCGCGTTCTCCTCGGCGTGCAAACACAGACAAACGTCAAGAGCGTGGCCAGCTCGAGCTCCACCATTACACCGCTGGCAGCCGCCTTCGTTGCAGTTCCGTGTACCTCGCGGTGTACCATTGTAACCCGTGGCAATGACGCGATGATCTCGCACAATCACCGCACCTACGCGCCGCTTCATACAGTTCGTTCGCATCGAGGCGAGCTCCGCAATGCGCATGAAATATGTATCCCAGGCGGGACGAAGCCAATCAGGTCTCTGAAGCTGCAAACGCTGCAACGCTGCGGCAAGCTGCTCACGATTGTCCGTGGGGTTATAGACACGGACGTCGCTCAGCTCAAAGGCCCGCCACAGTGCATCAGGGTCGTCTGGCGATGGGCGTGGTACCGCCACGGCCTCGTGCTCGCAACGAGCATCCCAGCCAGCATCCGTCACAGCTTGTCCAAAGTAATCGGCGTCATCGAGCCGAAGGAACTCCAGGACACTGCTCTGGGAAGCGGATGCTATGCAGTTTGTGCCTTCGGATGCGCATTGGCTCTGCCATCTCCGGAAACGAACAAGTCCAGGAGCGTCTACAGCTAGGAGGAGAAAGTACGGCCGTTTCCTCAGCGCCCTGGCCTGCTTCGTGCTCAATCCTGGTGGCAGGACGTAAAACCTATCCGATCGCCAGCAGTCGCTCGGTGCCTCCAGTGTCAGGGCTGCTAGCGGCTCATCGTTGCAAGCAGGCTGTCCAGAAACCAGCGAGACTGGTTGCTGTCGTACTTGAGGATTCGCTTCGATTTCAGCTGGTTCCAGGTACGCTGGAAGAAAGCCAAAACGCTCGACAAGTAAACTGTGTACCGTTTTCTTTCCGGCACACCTGCGTCCGATAATACCCACGAGCATAGTCAAACGACCTAGACCATGCGGTACTGAGTTTGTTCCTGAGAAGCGACACGGTTCCAGGGCGAGTTCCCGGAAAGTTCTCCCGATTCAGTGAACAAGCGCTCAATCGAGGTCCCCTGGGTTCGTGTAAATGACAAGTCGCCAGGAAAAAAGCGCGCCTTCCCGAAGTGAGCACAATATGCCGGTAGACGTCTGCCACTGGCAGTGGTGCGCGGGAGCGTTGAGCGCGTCCCAACTTGCGTACGCACTCGACGATATGGCTTTCACTGCATGGAAATAAACTCCGACGTTAATGCAGCGGTTCCTTCGGAGGTTGACCAACAAACAAATGACGAGGAGAAGCTGCCGCGGCGGATTTTGCCGCTTGGACCCGAAGTCGTCAGTCGCATGGCAGCTGGAGAGGTGGTCGCCCGTCCCTCGGCAGCGCTAAAAGAGCTCTTAGAGAACGCCATCGACGCCGGTTCGACACGTATAAGCGTGTCGATTGTTCGTGGCGGGATCGTTCGTCTTCAGGTTGTCGACAACGGGTGTGGAATCCGAGTGCAGGACGCCCGGTTGCTATGCGAACGCCACACCACGAGCAAGTTGCGTTCAGTGGAGGATCTCGCCAAGGTCGCCACCTGTGGCTTTCGGGGTGAGGCGCTCGCCTCCATATCACACATCAGCGAACTTTGCATAGTTTCCCGGACGCATCATGAAGAGCACGGCTGGAGAGCGAGCTATCGGCAGGGGAAACTGGTGGCTCCTGGGGTGCAGGCCGCAGCCCGGACACCGGGTACCACCATCCTGGTGACGGATATGTTCCGCTCCATGCCCGCTAGATATGAGAGTTTTCTTCGAACGCACGCTGAAGAATACCGTCAGATGCTTAGTATCGTATCCCGTTATGCACTCTATCATTCCGGGCGAATAGCGATGTGCTGTCGGAAGCGCGAGACTTGCGCTCTGCGAGCGACGGAAGCGGAAACCGACGACCTTCATACGTTTGTCGATGCTAGCCACTTGGATAACATTCGAGCTATATTTGGACAGAAGGTGGCATCCTCGTTGGGAACACTCGGATGCCGGGTGCTTCACCGAGTGCAGCACGCAGTTGCGGGTACCGTCCAGGAGGCAGAAATCTTGCTTGAGCGCGCGTATTTCAGTCTGCTTGGAGCGAGTCAGACGAAACCATTGCATATCTATTTTGTGAATGGGCGCCTCGTCGAGTGTCGTACTCTCCGGAGAGCCATCGAGCAACTGTACGCCAGGTACTACTTGAAAGGTCCGCATCACCCGTTTTGCTATCTGGAGCTGAAGGTGCCCCCTGAAATTCTTGATGTGAATGTGCATCCGGCAAAGAAAGAAGTTCGTTTTCTCGATGAGCAAATTGCCTTTTCCAATATCGTGCAGGCGTTAGAGCAACAACTCATCAGTAGTGGCGCGCAACGGAGTTTCGCGGTGCAGGCGCCTCGGGTACGTGCCGGCTCTGGCACAGCTGCGTTGCTGCCACGGGACTCGGACGCAGAGGCCGCCCGAGCCACTGTCAGCCTCGAGTCGTTGCGGGAAGCACTCATCGGGAGCACTCGCAAGCGTGCTGCTGAAGCGATGGCGGGTCCACCGAACGACGCAGGTACCGGGAAAGTTGTCGCTTGCGCGAACGCCCAGGATGTCGGATCAAGGCAACTGGACGCTGCAGACTGCTGGGAACAGCTTTGTACAGAGCACAAGCAGCGTCTATTTAGTCAGCGATCATCTACGTGTACACTGCCGCCGTCGCAGCGAATTCGAGTCGATGCTCAATCTACCAGGCTGGAGCAATGGCAGAGCGTTACTGGGGTCATACAAGGACGGGTACGCGTATTGACAACGCCCGCACGCTCAGCAGGGCACAACGGGGATAGCACGCTGTCCCGCTGCCTCCAGTTAGAAGCGACGACAACGCGAGAGCGCATCGCAGAAGCGCTCCACAGGGAATGTGTCGATGGGTATTCGCATGCGATTGCCGAGGTCTTTCGCGAGCACGTCTTTGTTGGTGCTGTTGACGATCGTTGCTGTTTGATTCAGTTCGGTACTGCGCTTGTTGCGGTCGATTTGTCACGGATACTGGAGGAACTCTATTATCAGCAGCTTGTAGGTGCTTTGGAGCCGCAACCCGCAGCAACGCCTATCGTCCGGCTCCAATCTCCTTGGGTCGTAGAGCTCGATGTCTCGAATCGCCCGAGTGTGGACGCAAACGGCGAGTTTCTTTCCAGTTGGTACTCATATGCATTGGAGCTCGCTTTCTACTGCGGGATTCATCTCTGTCTTGAGCCGTTATGTCCTGAAATAGGGCACATGAGTGAACTCGGGGAAGGTCCAACGCGTCTCAGCTGCTGGTCGGCGAGGCCGCAGGCTCTCCACCTGTATCTGCACAGCCTTCCATGGGTAGATTGTTCGGTGGCGGTTCATCCACGAGCCTCGAGCTTGACGCTTTTCGGTGATCGCTTAGTGCGTTATCGGCACGAAGCGGATCGCCAGACTCGAATACGGCAGGTTATTCGGGCACTGGCGCTTCTGTATACAGAGAGTTACCTAGAAGCGTTCACGATGGAAAAGCACTCTACCGAGGATCTAGCTGCCATAGCTGGAGCAGCCGAACGCGTTTTAATCCTTGTTCGCGATCATGAACGCTTTCATGCGCCGGCGGTTTGGGGGCGGGATGGTACGCTCACGGTGGTTGCGCGAACGGAACGGCTCTATCGCATCTTTGAACGCTGCTGAACATTGCGGATCAGGAGTCCCTACAGCAGCAGCAGCAGCAGCAGCAGTAGTAGTAGTAATGGTAGTCGTCATAGAGGTAGTCGCATGCAGCGTGCAATCGACGGTGATCGAGCTTTCGCTCTAGTCCGTGCGGTAACTGTATGCATCTGTTGCTGCTCGCTCTTCGGGGCATACGACAAACGCGGCGTTTCGGGCATATCGGAACCTGAAACCAGCTATGAGGTTTTCCGTTGATTCCGATTTCATGATGCGGTTTCCCCGTAACCACAGACGAAACTTCTCTATATCGAGATACCAGGTGCATTCCTGAGCTTTCTCCAGGACGAGTACGTGTCCTATTAGGACGAGTACGAGCCGTCCCGACACTGGCGTTCTTGCATGAAACGGGCGCTGCACTGCGACGCCAAGCGAAACGCTCCACCTGTGTTTTCGATTCAATAGGGCTACGCTCAGTCGGAAGCGTAGGATATTCCCGATTACTGCCGTTTCGCCTGGTGCTTGTACTATTCCATGAAGCACATTCCCCGATTTGTCTGAGATTCGCTAGACAGGGCACACGAGTTACTGAAAGCCTGCGAAAACATCCCTTCGTTCCCGCTATATCGCATGCTGCGTGCCCTGTGCTGGGAAACACGGGATTAGGCGACGCTGCGGTCAGCCGCCTGAAAAACTACGGCCTTTGAATTGCGATCTGCGGTTTCAGCGGCTCTGGATAACAGAAACAACCGATGGTCTCCTGGCGATATGCCCCAAGACGCGCGTTTTTCCGGTCAACCGGTATTCTGTGGATGCTTCTTTGGGCGCGTCGGACTTTTTCTCGTTTGTCTGGTGCACAGCGCATTCTTCGATGCACGTCGATATGAATCGGTGCTTCTGCTCTTTGTAAACCTGAAATCCGCTCGGATGCTCAGCCTCGATTGGCATCATGAAGAGAAACGTGCACATGGACACGTTGGAGCGCACATCTAGCGCGTTGTGCTCCGGTCCCAGTATCGACTGGCGTCGTCTGGTACATGGCCTCGGCTGTTCGCGCACGAGCTCCGTGTCGGGGGATGCGCTCTTTCCGAGCTTTGCACCGAACGTAGCGAATGTATGGAATGTTCGAGGAGATGATGCTGTCGACGAGATTCGTGCGAAGCGGCAGCTTGTCAGTCGGAGCGAGGCAGCGCGAGTTTTTGGTGACCTTCGATCGTCGCGGTTGCGTCATCGGCAACGCAGGTCTTGGCAGCGCCCTCTAGCCGCATGACGAGCGCTTCGTCGCGCGAGTCTCATTGATGCATTTGTTTGACAAGCAGCCTGCATCAGAGTTTGAGCTAGGGTATGCACACTCGATTGAAATTGACGCGATACCAGCTATTTCGTGCTGCAGGATCTGAGTTCGCGTAGATAAGCACGGTCTGCGACTTGTGCGTTCACGGTAGACGCATCTGAGACTCGACCTTGTACCTGTTAGGGCACTGGTGCAAAAGATGGTGCTCGATCGGGTTCCAACTGTTGTTCGCTTCGGGGTACCAGTACGTCCGAGCCCAGCATCTCCTCGCCAGCTCAAACACATGGGCAGTGCTCGCGAATACCAGCGATAGCTGGTGCCGCTTGCCGATCGCGACAACCAACAAGTGTCAGTAACGCGCACTGCGCTCTGGATCAGGCGAGGCGTCCTGCTTTCATCTGAATAGGTCATAACTAGAACCTTGCTACAAGAAGACTTGGCGTATCCAGACGGGGCTCGTTCTCGTCATCAGTCTGGATATACAGGACTAGATTGCGTGTCGGATCACAGTCTTTCAATCCAATTTTGGTCGACTTCCTCTGTGGTGTATGGCAGGAGATCAAATTCACGATGCAACGTACTGTATAGATCGAAGATGAGTTGGTTGTAGGATATATTCTTTACTGGACAGTGCAACGAGGAGTGCATTCCTCGTCAGGTCAGTCATGCGATGGTTACAAAATGGTTCTGGAACCCTGAACGAGACAAGAATTTGCGCTCCACGCAAGATACAGATAGTGTAAGAGCGTGCTTCTAGTCCCTGGTAGAAAACGATCTGTTGATTACCATATGGGAACAAAAAGCGACGATCGTAGCGACCATGGACGTCTCCATTCCTCAACAGCTGGTTCGTGTGGTCCTGGAAAAAAGTCGCTGGGACGCGGTCGCGAAAAAAGAGTCTGGTTTCATGCACGGCAATCTTCCCCCGAAATCGCAACAACGGAATTCCGGGAACGTCGCGTCTAGTACGAAGAATAGGAACTTCAGTTTCTTTTCTCAGTCGATGAGGCTTCCTTCGGATGAAACGATTGGAGCATATATGGGTATTCGAGAAGATGGACCCCGTTGCATGTGCTATCGATCGCGAAGCGGACGACGACACCATCATCTGTTCCAGCCCTAGTGGATTCAGTTTACGGCCTCAGTTTCGCTTGTCGAGAAGACTCATACACCAGCACCCAGTTCGCTGAAATTTTAGAGACAATTTCCCCGACGCCTGGCGACGTTACTCTATTGGACACTGAAGCAATCCACCATTCCAGTTGCTTTCGAATTTTGCCGATTCTATCAGGGTAGAGCTGCTTTTGAATCCTCCGTACACTTCATAGTTCAACTGCATCCAATGCGTGATTTCTATCGTGAAATGTAGTGATGGCTCGACTGGGAGAATGGCTGAAGCGTTCAGCACACGGTGACACCGAGGCACATATCGTCTTTCTTGCGCAAGTCCTTCTCGCTCCAGGCAGGTCCTCCCCGAATGGAATAAACAAGTGCGTTCGTTTTCAAAAAATCAGGGGATGAGCTGGAACGCACTCTTCAGAAGGTCGACCTGGGGATAAGGCAGCGGAGCGCTTCGGCGATAGAAAAGTACGGAGCGCTGCCAAAGCAGCAAATGGTACATAGGGCACGAGCTCGAGGAGTCCCTGCACTAGTAAGGTCAATTAGAGGCACGGAACGCATGGAGTTCGTGAACCGAGACTCCAGTGCTGCCATCAATATCAGAAAATGTGTGGTGCAGAAGACGAGATCTAAGGAGCTGAGACGACCCAACTTCATGGGGCAACCTTTCAGGTTTGAGGTTTACAAGGAGAAACTGAAGCCGAGCGCAGGCGGCGTGTAGAAAAAGGCTGGGAGGCGTCTTGGAGCGGGTATCACTTTAACGTGGATAGCATGAACCGAAACTAGCCACTAAAGAGCGACGAGAAAACGATCGCTTCCGCCTCTACGGTAAGCGGCGAGAGGGGGAAAAGTTTTCCGTATTGTCGAAAGTTTTCCTTCTCGGCAGAAGGCGAGTCTGCCGGGCTGGTGCTTCATGCTCGCCCCAGTGCCTAGCGCTGTGAAGAGACCTCAGCTGCTGGTCCACAACGCGGTTCGTGCTGGGATTCGGAGCGTGTAGGCTGCTTCTGGACGTCGCTCTGGTCGCAGTTGGCTTCGTGCATGTCGCCTCGCGCTGCCAGAGGCAGTTTATGCGTATGCCCGCATTGCAAACTCCCAGATTAATGAACAGTCCGGATTCCGTCCTGAATGAACCATACCTCGCGCCGACGCCCTCAGCAGTATCGCAAAACTGTTCTGTATCCAAGCTGCATCACAAAAATAGCGGAATACGCGCTTCTGCTGCTACGCTCGACCGGCACTCGGCGCATAATAGACCGTACAAAACAACCCGTACATCCGTGAGGAAGCATTGATCATGGAAGCTGCACATAGCATGTATCATGAAAGACTTCTTACCGAATGCCAATATCCGTTCTGCAGTCTAGGATCCATCGTCCACGTAAACACCCCTGTCAGGCAGAGAAAATCGAATGGATACGGTTGGTGCGAGCGTGCGCGCGCACGCCGCGCCCAGGGCGAATTTCCCGCCATCTCCAGTCTGCGCCTGGCGGGCACGCTGCATACGCCGTCGCTGTTGGGGGCACGCTTTTCGAGAAGCCTCAACGATCGCCGTGGACGAACGCTTCGAGCCTAAGCGCGATTCTGGAGCAGCTCACATGGAAAAGCTACAAGCGCTCCGTCAGGCACTTGGCTCAATAGAGCGTGAGGCGAGTAAATTTTTTGAGAAAGGTAATCAAGCTGCAGGCAAGCGGGCTAGGAAGCATCTTTTAGAAGCGCGAAACCTCTGCTCAGAGCTGCGGAAGGTTATACAGGAACAGAAAAAAGAACTCAAAGGCACTCGACGTACAAACAAGGCAGGCGACGGACACGATTCTGGGATGGGCGGCACTAGCGGAAGCGAGGGCGGTTCGACGTACCGCTATCCCTACTGACACGCTCTCGTAAGCTGCGTTGTTCATAGGGGCTGCTTTGAGCCTGCGAGCCGGCGCTCTCGTCGGTATCGCTTTGTGAAAGCGTTACAGAAAACGGCAGCCACAAGATAACAACGTAAACTTCATGCCGCAGTTCGACAAGGGATAGAGCAACAGTACTGACTATCGTCGTTTCGCCTAGGCATCCGCGTTTTCGTTTGGGGTCGCGTCGGCGCTTTTTGGGGCACGTTGTATCCCAGCACTTGCCGCGTCAAACGGCAGTACCGGAATGCCGCGTTCGCTGCGCGTCCAGAGGCAATGCTGGTGCCTGCTCGGTGCGTGCCGCTTTGTCATTTGTGACTGCGGTGCAACGAATAACGCACCGGATGCTTACCCCTTGTCCCAGAAGCAGCAGCAGCAGCAGCAGCGCAGTCGAGATTGTTCTTGTAACTGGCGCATCGCTCGCTGCGCACTCAAGCGGAGAAAAAACTATTCGGCATGCAGCGGCACGGGGTGCGGCAAGGGGTCTCCTTTGACACCGGCCACCAGATTCTCGACACAGAGACGAGCCATCGCCAAGCGAGTCTGCAGGGTAGCGCTGCCGATATGTGGAAGCACAGTTACACCCCTGGTCTTGAGCAAGCGGTGATCAGTGGGAATCGGTTCTGGAACCGTTACATCGGTACCGTATCCAGCCAGCGCCTCGGCTTCTAGCGCGTCACAGACGGCGTCTTGGTCGACAATCTCACCTCGTGAAACGTTAATCAAAAAGGCGGATTTTTTCATGAGCCGTAAACTGCTAGCGTTGATGAGGTTACGGGTCTTTTGCGTCAGCGGGCAGAGTGGGATCACAAAGTCAGACTCAGCGAGCAGCTCGCCCAGGTCGGCACAAAAACGCGCCTGCCCTATCTCAGCTGCAACCACAGGTTTCTCCCTAGTACCATGATATAGGATGCGGCAGCCGAAGCCGTGGTGCAACCGCCGCGCAACGGCGACGCCGATGCGCCCCAGACCTATGATGCCCACAGTCGCCCCGTGCACATCGGTTCCGCACATCCACGTTGGCGACCAGGAAGATTTCCAGCCACCAGGCTGTTCAACGGCCTGAAGCGCTTCTCGGAAACGCCGTGCTGTCGCGATCGCCAAACCTACAGCCAAGTCCGCCGTCGTTTCCGTGAGCACGTCTGGTGTATGCCCCACAGCGATACCTCGTTGCCGACACGACTCCACGTCGATGTGGTTATACCCAACAGACATGGTAGACACGACACGTAAACGACCCTGCGTGTCGTGTGTCAGCAGAGCCTCATCGATAACGTCTCCGATCACGCAGACGAGGCCGTCCACGCCGCGCTCCAGCCACGCTTCAAGCTCCGAACGCGCTGGTGACTGGTGTTCGTCCGGGTGCACCTGAAGCTCGACGTTCGGAACTTGCTTCCGTACATATTCAAGCGCTTCCTCCTGAATTTGGCGCGTTACAAGAACACGAACGCTTCCCGTCGCTGCCATAGCGTACTCGAGTCGCCTGCACCGCACCACAATGTTCGTGAAATGTTTGTGCGCCTCAGTGGTGTAGCGTAGGGCTACGCGCATTCCGGTTCGATTGTTGACAAGTGTTCAATAGATGTATATAGATTCAGGTCTCTCACAGGGTACCCGACTTGATTACTGATGGATGTATATAGATTCAGGTCTCTCACAGGGTATCCTACTTGATTACTGATGGATGTATATAGATTCAGGTCTCTCACAGGGTACCCGACTTGATTACTGATGGATGTATATAGATTCAGGTTTCTCACAGGGTATCCGATTTGATTACTGATGGATGTATATAGATTCAGGTTTCTCACAGGGTATCCGACTTGATTACTGATGGATGTATATAGATTCAGGTTTCTCACAGGGTATCCGACTTGATTACTGATGGATGTATATAGATTCAGGTTTCTCACAGGGTATCCGACTTGATTACTGATGGATGTATATAGATTCAGGTTTCTCACAGGTTACTCGACTTTAATACCGATGGATGTTGCGCTTCTCTATGGAGACGAGGAGGTACCAGTGCAGGGCTTGCTCGGTGGCCACCAGGATCCGGTGACGCGGGCATGTCGAAAGCAACACGTGATCCTTTGAGTTGTCTACCCCGCTGACTGAGCAGCATGCCCGCAGTCCACGGTTTCTTTTTGGGTAGATTTTCTGATCCCATAACAGGGCAAAAACCTGTGTGGGGCTTCGTCCTAGTCCCTGTTCCCGCTGGATTGGTGTTGAACCTGTTGGCGTGCTCCTGGTCATGAAACGCTGCACAGGGGAACACAACCGCTTCACCAAGAATCGGGGTTTGCACGGAGACGCCAGGTGGTCTGGTGTATCCGCCCAGCTCCGGATTGTGGCAGGACCTGACCAAACACGAGCGTACACGGCCACGGTTCTTTGCCCGTTTAGAAGAGATAGCGTGCATAGGGCACGAAACACATGTCCGTAATCTGGTTCGCCAGCGGGAACACCGGTCCCTTGCTGCAACAGAGTCGAATGACGGTGGCTTGCGCAATGGGCCCGAAACACTGTTGCATCGGTCTCAGCGGCAGTGCGTCAGGGACGAGCAGGCCCTTCATAGAAGCCTGTGGAGCGTTTTTGCACGAGCCGCCTCGAGCGAAGAACGCATTAGCGGCACCTTGCATAGACAGCTAGGCTGCGTGGTGCTGATGCAACGCATCCGCACGGCGTGCTCCTGACCTACGTGGACCAGAGGGCGCGCTTCCAGCGCCGCAACGCGCACCCGAGGTACACGTTCTACTCGAGCGCCTGTAGCTCTATCAAGCTTCAGTTCCTGACACCAGAGCTGCAACGCGAAAAACAGTGCGGGGATGCAACCGTCCAGAAAATGATGTCTGTTCCTTGAATACCGGTTGCAGTAATGCATCCGCGAGACGCTGACGCATATCGTCGAAGCTATGCCATCGGACTGTGAGCGAGTTCGATGGCGATTACTCGATATGATGATGTGCATCCATTTGGCCAGTTTGCTGGAGTCGCCGACTCTGGCGCCACCGTTCATAGAGCCAAGGCGGCAGGCCTGGCGGCGGTAGAACTCCGCATGCGCGCAGAAACGCCCGCAACCCGATGACGCTCCAGTCCCAGGTATCGCGAGAGAACTCGACTGTGGAGAATCCCTCAGCGGGTATCGATCCATCGGGAGACCGCGGTAGTGCAAGTTCCACCAGGGGTATCGTTCGCGGGCTGCGGGACTCGCAGAACCTCTCTGCGGCTTCACTGCGACCACAGTCGACCCATACGACGTGCAACGCGTCGCCGATGAGCCAGACACGACTACTCTCGGCATGCTGACTCTCTATCGGTAACACTGGCATGTTGACGGCACGCTCAAAAAGTCGGCGCGTAAACTCACAATACCGACAACCTCGGACGGACAACACGTACAAGACAGGGACACCTGAAGCAAGCGGTTTGCGAATAGCTTCCGTCTCGGAGCTAAAGTCGTGTAAACGCCAACGGAAGCACGGTATGCCCCAGAGGCTTCGAACTGCGTATGCTAGTGTATTTCTCCAGGCTCTCTGAAACAAGTTTGAGTCGCTAGCTTCACTTGGCGGAGAGTCACTCGCATTCATACCACGATCACAGGAGAGACTGGCCTGAAAACGCCAGCAACGCTCGTGTGCCTGCACCCTGCTGAAGAGACTCGACACCACGGCCCAGTTGGTGCAAATGCGGTGTCTCTTTCGCAGTCTTTCGTGAACGCTTTCGTTCCGTCTCTGGCACACCCTAAAGCACGTATACCCACAAGCGAACGCTCACTTTAAACGCTGCTGCGTCGGGGCCGGTCTGGTGCAGCGCCTCCGTATGCGAACCCAGCAGCGATGATATCGTCAAGTACAGCAGCGGCCTTTCGAAAGACGCAGTGACGCATCACTGCAACAAGACGGGAATTTCCCCCTGCTACAGTCAATCGGAGGATGCGCCTTTTGCCCTCTATTCGGTTCTCTTCTGTTGTGGGGGAATGTGCTTTCGCAGAGTCATCGACCTTGCCATGACTTGCGGTATTGTCGAATCTAGCGCTGCTAGTGAGCGGTGACATCGGACGGCTGCCAGCTGTATTGACCGTTGGAGGCGATCGCTACCATGCCCAATGGGCAGTATGAGAGCGTGCAGCGTCTTACGATCACGAATCATATTGCGCGACATGTTCGGACGTGGTGCAGCGTTCACGTCGATCCAGAGCGGCGAATCCTGAGCTGCAGGCTTACGATTGAGCCTTAGCCTGCAGCATTGCCGCTCTGTCACCGGACGGCATCCGCGACGGTCTAAGCATCCGTAAGGCCGCTGGATAACAAAGTCTTGCGTATTGAGGTAACGTCCGACGAGGCGTCGTACCGCCCTCTCCAATCCGTCCAGCATCCAAAGCATCGCATTCAATGCAGTAGCAAGCAAGCAAGCAAGCAAGCACGGGCTAGAATCGGCACCTCCTGTGATCGCTTGAACTAATCCTGATACCCCAAGTACTGCCTTGTTGCAGGGTTCTCGGAACTGGTCTAATCTGGACTGGACGGGTGCCTGCTTCACAAAGTTGCCGAGCGCCATTGCCACACCACAGGAGGATCCCCGAGTCCGAGGTATCGATTCCAGTCTGTGTCGAATGCGCTGGTCCTATCTACAACAATCTGTACATTTATGGACTAACCTACATATGCCCACGCGTCTGTGCGCCTCGCCGTGCCGCTGCGGCCCCAGAGCAACACGGGTCAAGCGTCGTTTTTGCAAAACCTTCAACGCCCGAGTTGAGGTAACCAGCTCTTCTGTGTGCATGATCGCTCCTCCGAACATATACCGATAACGAAAAGCTGCCGGGGCTGCTTTTCCACATGTCAGACGGAGCGACTTTGGGGAAACGCCGTTCCTACCCGCGAAACGGTGTGCCGTTGCAGGCACCAGCGTTTGCCCCGCAGAGCGTCTGCGAACGCCTCATCGCGACCACCAAAGCTCAGCACGGTCTTTCCGTTTCCGCGCGACTTCGGAGGGGTGGACGCGGGGGCTTTCGGCGTGCACTGGTAGCGTGCAGTAGAATTGACCGCGAGTCCGTGCAACAGGCGAAAAAGCGAGTCAGCCTCTTCGACTTGGTGCAGCCGCACGTGCGGTCTTCACGACCAAGCGGACCCAACCGCTATATGTGTCTTTGCCCGTTTCACGACGAGCGGACTGCGAGCATGTTAGTGGACGACGAGCGCGGGTACTTTCACTGTTTCGGTTGCGGTGCCAGTGGGGATGCGATCCGCTTCCTCATGAACATACACAAAACTGACTTTCACGCCGCTGCGAAAACGCTCTTGAGCTATGTCAAGGATAACAAGGAGATCGTATCAACAAGTCCGCTCCAAGCGTCAGAAACACGTCACGCAAAAGATGCTGTGCAGCACGTACCGTTCGTGAACGCTGGCGTTGACGCGATCGCACCCAAGGAGCTTTCCATGCAGTCGGCAGTTCAGCAGAAAGTACTGCATATGAACAGTCTCGCACTGAAGTTTTTCCGACGTCAGCTGAAGGATCTGCAAAGTAGGCCAGAGCATCTTTCTCCGGAGGCCCGACGGCTCTTCCGGTACCTCTGTGAGAGACGAGGGTTTTCACCTCGCACCATTGACACCTTCCGTATCGGTTACGCACCAGCTGGATGGCGTGAGCTTGTAGATTATATGTTGTATGAGCAGACGGAGCTTGCAGTTACCGGAGAGGATCTTGTTCTGGCAGGTCTGGCCAAGGTGCGACCACTGCCACAAGACAAGGAGAAGCTCGGGATCAGGACGCCTTCGCAGGGCCTCTACGACGTCTTCCGCGATCGTATTATGATCCCCATCCTGGATGCAGAGGGTAGAGTCGTTGGATTCGGGGGCCGTCGCCTTGAGTCCAGGGAACCTGACCCAGCGGAAGCGGTTCTGGTGCTACCGCCAGCGGAGAACGGGTCCTCCGGAAGCCATGGTCATGGCGCTGCTTCTTTGCCCGGACCTTCGATATCCATGGTAGGAACGGCTTCGTCGATGTTCAGCACTGCGTCGGGGTCCACGGCGATGCGAGACGCGGATAGCTACCTCACTAAGGTTCAGCTCAGGGCAGTCACAGCACCTACCCAGGAGGAGGCGTTCACTGGGCCCAAGTATGTGAATACGCCGGAAACACCGGTCTTTCAAAAGGCTCGGATTCTCTTCGGCATGTCGGAGACGCTGAGAAGAGTTCGCTTTCCTGAGGAGTTTGCGGACGACTGGCGTCTTGCCGATGCTTTTGGACCCTGCGTAGTGCTCGTCGAGGGCTACCTCGACGTGCTCCGTCTGCACCAGGAGGGTATCTGGTTCGCCGTCGCATCGCTTGGAACAAGTGTTACATCCGCGCAATGCGAGATGCTCGTAGAACTCGTGCGCTTGATAGAAAACGAACACGCCTTGCGCTCATCCAAGAGACTGCGTCCACGGCTCATTCTGCAGCTCGACCAGGACGAGGCGGGCAGCCGGGCCACCAAACGAACGATTGGGATGTTTCTTGACAAATATCAACGATATGGGGAACGTTTTGGTTTGCATCTCTGTGTCGCGCAGCTACCGTCTCACGTCAAAGACGCCGATGAATACATTCAAGCATACGGCAGCGAAGCGTATCTGCGCCAAGTCGTAACGCAAGCTCAAGTCTGGTGGAGGCACGAGATCACCAGCAGACTCGACACCTATGTGCGCGCGGTCGAAGCGTCGCGACAGTGCATCAAAGCCGAGGAGGACGTGACACGCCTGTTTTGGTGTCGGAGCCCGGCACTCAACGCTTGCCTTGAAGATATCGCAAACTGCATTCGAATGGCGCAGCTCAAGTCCAAGGAATACCATGCAGTCACTGTGCAAGTTGCACAACGGATTGCGGGGCTATTCGTGCCGTTCCACCATCTTGAAGATCCCTATCGGGAGCTGGTTGCGGAAATCAAGAGGCGTGTTCAACAGCGACCTGTTCACGTGCCTCATCACAATGCAGATACGCATGTGAATGGCGCGTTGGTGCAGTCAACAGTGACTCCAGCGATGGGTACCGGAGCGCCCTATTACAAGCTGCAAGCTCGTGACGGGACCAATATCTCGCCCGCTTGGCGGGGTACGGCGCCAGCGGTACCCGCCAGCTACATCCCCCCACCGTATGGTGATTACCCGCCTTGGATTTGGGCAGAAATCAAACTCCTTCGGATCGTTGTCTGTGCCACAGCGGCACAGCGCGAGTCTTGGCGTCAACGGCTGCAGGAAGAGTCGATCCCGCTGCTGATGCTCATCACAGTGCCAACGATACGACGAGCGATTGCGTTTTTATTGGGTCTCTCGACCGACCGCACCGGCAGAAGCGAGTCGAACGGTTCCGTATTTCCCATGGACGATATCGTTGCGGTGACGGATGCGCTCATCGATCGGGGCATTATCGAGGAATGCGATCTCGATGCTACCGACGCACCGGTTGAGGATCACCGTCATCGCCATCCGCTGGACAGGCAGCAAGGCCACCAGTACCCGTTAGATGCATATCGCATTCCGAAAGAGGTATTCGGACCGATCGATGGCGACAGCTCTGCAACGTTGACCCCGCGACGCGCTCCGTCAGCAACGCCCGCAGCCGCCCCAGAGCGAACGGCATCAGCGGGATCGAATCCGGCTTGGCGCTTGAACGGCAGCGCAAGTTCTGCTGCGAGTCCGCTAGGCAACGGGTTATCCACGGGAGACATCACTGCATCTGGTCGTGGTGTTCACAAAGACGAAGCTGACCCGAACGCCGCCGCGAACAGCACCGAGACGCCCGCCTCGTCGTCCAGCGCAAACCCGATGCTGAACGGTACATCCAAGTCGCTTGGACCCGGTGCGCAGGTGTCGCTCGCGAAGCCCCCATGTATGCGTACAAAACCTGCATTTGCAGATAGCGATTCATTTGCGAGCCGTACAGCTCGGATCATTACCAGAACGATTCGTTCGATCGGTGTCCTCCGGGTGTGTCGTCCAGAGCAGGCGTTGCCCTTGGACATGGGAGCGGGAACCGTCCATGAAGCCAATGCACGGCTTCAGGAGAATGCAGCGTTGACAGAGCGGCAGCGGCCTTGGTTGCAGAATCACGACCTTGCGCTTTCGCTGGTGCTTCATCTGGAGCGGCACCGAATGGACGCGACATTCTTCGCGCAGATAGCCTGGTTGCGGTATCTGCGATGCAAGGTTCGCCTCGCACTCACCTGGCAGGCGTGGAATGATGCCATAGAATCGCTCGAAGCCCAAGTCGCGTTATCTGATTCCACGAGTCCCGAAACGCTGGACGCATCGTCGGCATCTGTTCCAGCGCCGAGCGGGGGCGCGCCTCAAAACATCGGGCAACCCACAAGATGCTCTACGTCTCTGGAGCTGCCAGGATTGACCGACACGGCCATTTGGCGCCGCTGTGAAGCGTACCTCGCTGAGATACACACCATCGAGGCGGAAATGGAACGATTGAAGCAATCCTGGTAGTGCAAAGGCGCGAGGCACAAACCAAGGCTCCGCACCCGTTCGGATAGATAGCACGACCAGTAACTGCCGCGAATACAACATTGCGACGACGAGAAACGAGATCCCTAAATGAAGCTTTACGCAGGCAGCAGTGCGCGTCATCGATGCCCTTTGAAGTGTTCCTGTGCACGTGCAGCGTTGCGAGCGCCACTGCGAACATGCAGCTGTACCGATACCTGACATGACTGGGAGCGCGTGCTCGGTGCACGGGTATCGGCGTATACCTGGGAACTGGGGTGCAAGCACCGCCACCAAAAGCTGCGCACGGGAAGCACTCGGATGCTGCAGCTACCTAACGACTACTACTCTGATCCAAGGAGATGGCGTTAACCAGCGACATCCACTACCAGCAGTTGATACCGGTGCGTACTGCATCATCATCATCATCATCATCATCCGTCACAACGATGCTGCGTTGCAAACACGAACATCCACAATTGCATTGGTGATCAAGTTCGAGTCATCTCAACTGGAAAGCGTTCGGTGTGTATGTGTGTGTGTGTGGTTGCGTCCTGCTGCTCCGTACGCCAATGATAGCCCGACGAACCTGTTCACATGAAATCCTCTTCATCGTCTGGTAAGCGTTCCGCGATGGCGCTTGCTCCGTGCCGGGAACCTCTGACGGCAAATGCCTCAAAATCATCCCCGCGCTCCACCCTGATGGAGGCTTTTCTGGCACCTCTACTATGCGCGGTATGGCTCGCTGTGCTTGCGCCAGCTGCAGCGCTACCAGCTCCGCCACCAGCACCTGAAGCGACACCGCTTCGTTCACGTAGTTCGCGCTCGCTCTTCAGGGTCTCGTGCACGTAGTCAGCCAGCTCACAAACCTCGGCCAGACTTAGAACATCACTGGTGACGAAAAGTCCATGGAGAACGTCCTTGAGAAACAAAATGTACGACCTGGGAGTCTTTGCACCGCGCCGCAGCGTACAGAGCCGGTCTACCAGAGCCTGTGCGAAGCGCTCGAAGTCTGCCTTTGTGCGCGGCTGGGTGCTGTCCAGCGAGAAACTATCCACCGGCGTGGCGGACGCAGTCGCCGAAGCGCTGGAGGTGCATCCTCCAAGCCACTCGCTGGCGTACTGGAGGTCCGCTTCTTCAGTTAACTTTTGCAGTCGGAGCTTGCGAGCGGTTTCGGGCAACGCGTCAAGCTCGGCCTGCAGAATGCGCTGCCTCTCTAACTGCTCTTGTTCCTTGTGTTTGCGCTCAGCGAGTTTTGCGACGAGCGTGGGATCAAAGTCCGGGTCGGATCGCTTCGCCGCTGCAGCTTTTCGTGCCTGTTCCAGTTGCTCCTGCTGTTGTTGTTGTCGGGTGCGACTGTCGATCGCGGCACCAGCTTGGAGATCGAACTCCACCTCGTCGTCTTCCCAGGAGTCTGCAACTGGAACGCTAGAGGATTGCTGCATGATGCACACACACGCACGCACACACACACACACAAGTATAAACAACTGTCTGCCCGAAACAGCCTTCTCCAGCACCCTACGAAACGCCACCTTTCGCTCTACAGAGGGTACAAGCAATGCCAGCGCCGAGCACCGGAGTCGTCGCCCTGCTCGCTGCTGCCGTCCGTCCGACACACAACGACTATTTCGACAACGTTCGTTGTCAGCCGCATGTAAGCAAGTCGTGTTGCGCTGTGTAGACGCTGCTCACAGGCTGTCGAAAACAAACGTCCAGGTACAGCATATGGACGAGGCTACGCACGATGAATGGTCTCCTTTGGTTGCAGCGTCCTCAGGGGGTAGCGGGTTTGGGCGTCACGCGTCCGGGCACCTGGAGCTTCTGCCCGAGCACTGGACGATTCGGCGGGAGCCTCACCAGCGTCTCGCACCCAAGACCACGAGCTTGCCGCAGCGTTTCTTTCCGTACTCCTGGATGCGATATCGCGTAAACGTGCTGCTGTTGCTGGTACCGCCGGGGCTCGCGGGTTCGCGGCTGAACCTCAGTCCAAGCTTCATATTCTGGAGCAACTTTTTCGGAATTTTCCCGCTGGGTATCCTTCTTGGTCGTTTTACCGAACATATTTCCTGGTATTCTACAGCAGCTTTGGGTGCGCTTCTGAACGCTACCTTTGGGAACGCCGTCGAGTTCATCTTTGCCGTATCGGCGCTGCGGCATCGGCTGACGGATGTGCTGAAGGCCACGATGCTGGGCTCGATTATCGGCAACGAACTCTTCGTCACCGGGTTTTGTTTTCTTGTCGGAGGACTTCACTTTCGAGAGCAGACCTTTGCACCAACCTTCAGCGATACCAATATGAGCATTTTGCATATTACAACCATTGGCATTCTCTTCCCGAGCGTTTTCCGGCAAGCGGTTGACGCGCACCGGCGACAGGCCGTTGCCAACGAAACGGCCTCGAATGCGACCAGCATCGTCAACAACGCAAGCTCCAGGGATGTTTATGTTTCACGCTGCACATCTGTTTTACTTTTAGCGTTGTATGTGGCGTATCTCGTGTTTGAGCTCGTAACGCACGCCGAGGCCGTGGAAGCACCCGGCTCGCGATCATCGCCGCTGAGCGCCTCTGCATCAGCGCTAGGCTTTTTGGGTGCGGAGCAGGCGCTGGAGCGGCGTGATGCTGGCGCTGGCGATGGTGTCGATGCTCAACGCCTCGAGTGCAGTGCAGGTACGCAATGCGATGAATCTGATATGATCTCGGTATCGGCAGGTGTGCTGCATGAAATGGAACGGGGTCAATCCATGGACACGAGCTCGTTCCCCGATGACGCGTATGCGAACACCAGGTACGGAGATGCCGATGTGAGACGGATGCGTTCGCTGCAGAACAACAACGCTGCGGATGCGCAAGTCGGTGCCGGGAACCCAGCCGGGCAAGCTGCTCGTTCGACCCGTCCGCAGCCGTGTACGGCGGAGCAAGCTACGCTGACCGAGGTTCCCGACCTGAGCCTGTGGGCGAATATCGTACTCTTGCTGCTCTGTACGCTTTTGATTTCATTCTGTACGGATGCTCTGGTGGGTTCACTCGAGCAGGCTGCTGCAGCTTTGTCGCTCCCGCCGCCGTTCGTATCTTTCATCCTTTTACCGCTGGTGGGGAACATTGCGGAGCACCTGGGCGCAGTCTCCATGGCGATGCAGAACAAGATGGATCTTGCTGTTCGGATAGCGGTCGGGTCAGCTGTACAGGTTGGTCTGCTGGTGTTTCCCGCGCTGGTTCTGGTTGCCTGGCTACTTGGTATTCCGCTGACGCTCGAGATCCCGTTGTTTGGGGGCTTTGCCCTGATCGCTTCGACGGTGGTGCTGGCGAACGCGATGCGGGACAGCACGAGCAACTGGCTCGAGGGTATTGAGCTTCTTGCGGTTTATTTCATCATTTGCGTGTGCTATTACTTTACGAGCTGATCAACTGGCAATAGAGCTCGTGTGTGTGTGTGTGTACGAGTCTTTCTTCGTGTTATCCAGGGTGCAGTGCTTTCCGTGGCGCACATGCTCGAGTCGAATCGGTTGCAGTTGTTGGGATCGCAGCGATGCTCTTTCATCTCCGTGTGTTTTCATTAGCTCTGCTTTTACAGGATTCAAACACGATGGACGCAGCAGGTATGTGCAGTAGCTTCTCCACTGCACGAGCGCTCGTCAACCCGGATGGTGATGATCCTGGCGACGCTGCTCTGCACCATTCATGCAAACCAGTGATCGCCACTGCGAAACGATTGAACTGCAGGAGAAGCGTTCTTTGCGTTCAGTTTCTGTTCGCGGGCCTTGACCAAGAACTGCACACCTGCGTCAGCCGTCCATCCGAGCAACGTCTCTGTGCGACAGCTCATCTGTGGATGTCAAGGAACCGAGAGCACACCTGCATCGATCGGTATCACTGGGCGCTTCACTAGGCTGTGCACGGTCTCAGGTGAGTGCACACGCCTCGAGTGCGCGCGAGACATGGGCGATTCCATCCAAGTCGGGCGAGGTTTAGGGTCTAGTTCGCGTCCTTGAAGTGGTGACGCTTCGCTTCGGTTCCATTCGGATCGCTGTGCGACGAGTCACTGCGCTGCGGAATCCGAACATGGACCTTGGCTGTACGCAGGGTATCGTTGTTTTGCTGGGCAGCGAGGCGCGTGTTGGCCTTCGGGTGTTCGGCGTGGATGCTTTTTCTTATGCTGCTGCTGCTGCTGCTGCCGCTGCTGCTGCACGATACATACGCTTTCTTCGTGGCTTCTGTATGTGCATTGGCGTCGAGATGGCGATCTGTGAGACCCCTGGTATCATGCCGACCTCGACGAGTACCGGAACCAAGGACGGCATGAATTTGGAATCGTCATGTTACGTTCCGACACATGGGAGCACCATAGGCAGGGATGCTACGGATTTGATATAGCCCAACAACACCGACGCTCATTGAAGCACACGCCTTTCCACAACACAGCTGGTACCATTTGAACGCTCCAGACATTCTCGAGGGATACGACATTTGCTTCCCCGATTGCTAGTGTCGATTCAGAGATGCTCCTGGACGAACCCGGGACATTGCACAAGTTCATTTACGGGTCCATCGTTCACGTCTCAAACGAACCGCAATGCTAGACTGCAGCAGCGTCGTCCTTGTCGTCATCGTCGTTTTTCTTGTGTGTCGATGGAGATTTCGGCGGCGATGGAGGATGCTTCTGGTTACTGCCTTGTTCTGCGGACGCCGTATTGCTTGTATATTCAAATGGTTCAGGTGTTGCAGGTTCCCGATCCTCATCATCGTAAACAGGATGTTCGGGAATGCCAGAGACGCCAGCATCAGCGCCGCTACCTCCTGATACGTCACGTCCACGAGCACCGTTCGCCAGTGCGACGGGCGGTGCGAGCGGCGGCAAGCGTTCTACAACGCCGTCGGGCGCATCAGGGTATGCAGAATCACGTACTGGCTCTCGTTCCACGAGAACAATACCAGCACCGCGTCGCAGAGGACGCCAACGAAGCGCATCGTCACCGTCGAGCGACACCCAGCCCTCGTGAGCCGTCAGCACCCGCGCGGGATTCTCCAGGAGCGACACGGCCGCAAGCGCCAGCGCATTCGTTGCTTTCGGCGTATGCGCTTTCGCCTCCGAGTGGTGATCTCGAGAGGCATCTCCGGCGGTCTGCTCAGTGACCATTTTTGGCTCCTCGACGACGTCGTTCGCAATCACATCCATCTGTTCTGGGGCTCTCGTCGGTGCAGCGGCGTTTGATTTGGCGGGTTTCCGCGTTCCGTGCTCGCTTTCCTGGTCGTTTCGCTGCTGTGATGTTGGATGGATTCGCTTGAGGCGATCGGCCTTGGCCGTCACCGAGAGCACCATTTTCTCCCGTTTTCGCTCGATTTTGTTGTCGTCCTCTTCGAACATCGGCGCGTAGGTGAATTGCGCGAGGCGCTCGTCATCTCCCTCAACTTGGAGTTTGAGGCGCATCAGTTGCATGCCTTGATTCACAAAAACACAAGCCGCTGGACGCAGCGATAGGGTCAGAAATGGCACCATGGGATACCAGTACCAGTATTGCATGAAAAGCGCCATGCCCGCCACTGCGGTCGGCCTCAGACTCTGTGTTAGTCGGGAAAGCAGGGCTATTTCGGCATTGCGTCCGCCTGAATCGATAATGCCCATCGCAAGCACCGCGCCGAACTTCGTCAAAATTTCCTCGTGCTTATCTTTCGCTATGGTATCTAGTCGTTTTCGAAGTGCAGCTGACGCCGCGCTGCGAGTTTGGTTGTGGTGCTGATAGAGCATCGCCAGTGCGATGAGTGCGCCCTGTCTCACGAAATCAACCGTGTCGTTGCTCAGCTTTTGGAGAATCTTTGCAGCGTCCTGGTTCCCAGAGCATGCACATCCGATGGCGAGCGCCATCGCCGCTCCGTACCGTACGTGTGGGTTGTAGGATTCAGCCAACAAGCTGACGACCTGGGGCAGCTGATCTCTATCACGAGCGAAGATAAAACCCAAATTCAAGACTGCTGCGCGACGCACATCGTCGTTAACGTCGCTGACTGCAGCATGCAATAGGCGTTTCGTTGCCGCATTGTTCCCGGAACCGCAGTATGCTAGACCAATAGCAAAGACGGCTCCATATCGGATGGTGCCGTCCTCCGAGGCAAGCATCTGGTGGATCAGGGGTTCCGCCTCTTCCTCGCAGCCGTAGACCACCAGGGCAAGACCGATTGCCAAGCCACGGATAATTTTCTGATGCTGCGTCTCGCGAGCGTACTCGAGCATCTGTTCGATCGCTCCCGCGTCCCCGGTACCGACGAGTGCCATACCCATGCCCAAGGCTGCCGCTTCACCTGCCAAAGCCGAATCCATGTAAAGTACATTGCGCAGCTCCTGGAAAGATTCGCTCTCTGACGGACTCACATTGTTGGTCTCACGTTCTCCGTCAGCAAGCGCGCACAAACCGAGAGCTAAACACGCACCGTGCTGAATTACTTCATTCGTTCCAGCGTTGCGCAGTACCTCCAACAAGTAACGTCGAAACTCGGCGACCTTGTGCGCCTCAACACCACTCGCGGCAATGAGTCCGAGCGCATAGAGCGCGCCTCCCTCCGAGTACGCAGAGCTGCCCATGGACCCCTGATGCGACGACGACAGGTACGGAGCAAGCAGCGCGAACGCTTGATCGGCATTGCGAATGTGCGCCACGCCGAGCGTCGCCGTTGCGGAAAACTTTGTCCAGTTTGCAGTGCGCATGAGCCACTCGACATTCTCCCTGAGAAACGTGTCATCCGCTGTGCCTGCAAAACCAAGCCCATACGCGAACAGGATCGCGGACTGCGCTAGTGATGGTGGCGCTACCAGCCGATGCAGCAACGATTTCAAAAGTCGCTTGTCGAAGCAGTTCCGACGCCGCATAAAATCCAGATAGAGTTCTGAAGGCATGCGGCCATTCAGAATGCTCAAAAGGATCGCGTGCTCATTCGTTCGTGAGAGATCAGCGGCAGCCACTGCATCTCTTGACTCGATGGCAGCCACGATGTCGTTCCGGACCTGTGCTACAAGCGCCCGATCATCGTGGTCCCAGAGGTCAAATGCTATCTGATACGCCAGAGACTCTTTTCGCTCGCGTAACTGTCGCTGTAGAATCTGCGTCACGCCGCTAGCGTCCCGCAATAGCATCAGGCATCGACAGAGAATCATCTCGTCTCTTTGATCCTCTGGTTGAGAGTTTTGCCATTCCACGAGATGTCTCAGAATCTTTTCGCGGCGCCAGCGCTTCGATATGAGCTCCTGACAGCATACGATTGCGTATTCGAGTAGACTCGAAACAGCGCTCTGAGTAGCAGAAGCAGCAGAAGCAGCAGCAGCAGCAGTCCCGAGTACGGCACTGACGGCGTCGAGACGTAGCGCTTCCAGGGCGATCCCCAGCGCTTCATTATATTCACCAGCATCGACGCAAGCCCAGATGCTTTGGTTAACGACTGCTTCCAGGACGTTAGGCGCCAAATCTTCCGCATACGCCTCTGTGGTGGTGGTGGTGGTGGTAGAGGCTTTTTCAGACTCACCGTCGAGCTGTCGCCGTGCCACGTACTTGTCCAGACAACGTGCACGCAGCACTCGCGAAAACTCACTCGAATCGTCCCCAACAAACAAGTCTCCAGCCATCATAGCATACATTAGCGCTTCATCTATCTCACCCAGATGAAACAATACCTTTGCCGCGAGCAGTGCTGAGTGCTGGCGCGAGGCCTCGTCCCAGCCCTGATCCTCGTAGAGTTCCTCGATTCGCGGTAACAGCGACGCGATCTCGGGCCAGCAATCATCAACGATCTGTAAAAGCTCTTTGATAGCATGCTGTTGGAGCTCAGCGTCGCTCTCGCCAAGTTGCGAGAGTAGCGGAGTCGCCCGAAGCGTCTGCATGAGCACCGGTTCAGCAGCAGCAGCAGCAGCAGCAGCAGCAGCAGCAGCAGCGACGTCGTCGTTGCACGCATCATCATGGCATCCGTGCGCGAGGCGGCGTTGCGGCGCATTGCTGTGCGCCATCGACGATCCCGGAAAATTGACGTCAAAAATCCGATTTTTGCTTCGTGGATCAGCGGGTTGCTTTGGACCGGGAATCCCCGATGTTGCACTCGATATCGATCGTACTGAAAGTAGCCGTCGTTCGACGTACTTCCGAGTACCTTGTTCCGTAGTTTTTATCCTGGAGATCAGGGATCCGATGGCCCTTTGGCACCGGCGCGCTTGGCGTCACGGCGGCATCGCGGCTACGGTGCTACCTGAGGATCGCATCCTCAATGTACGCTCATCGTTGTGGAACGCATGCGTTGAAGGATGTATGGAATCACATGCCGATTTCTTGACAGAAGAGAGGAACTGAGTCATCGGGAAGCGGATGTCTCTAGTCGTGGATGTGCAGCAGGCGCTTTATGTGGCACTGGGCAGTATTCTGGCGCTCGATGGAATCTGGTGGACAGGCGTTGGCTCGATACATCGGGTGAAGAAAAAACAGATCAACACTTAGCTTGTGGATGTGGGTATCGAATACCCAATCCGGTGTTGCAGTGCAGCCTCCAGTGGGTACTGGTCCACTTTTTGGAGATGCGTGCGCGGCCGGTGGACACGTGTAGCGAATGCACGCATTTGCGTCGCATAGCGCTCTGTACACATCGGAATGACGGCATTGATGCTCGAAAATGGGTTGAAGGATCCCGCTTATCGAGACGCAGTACTGGAGGGATCTGAGGCATAGACGGGTGCTTGCGATGGAGCTGAGATCGCGATGTGGGTGTTGTTGGCTTCGGTGGCGGTTTCATGTTGAACTCGCAGGCAATCTGCGGCCGAAACACACCTCGGAACGAAGGTGTCTGGTACGACCCCGGACTTTTACCGGAACGACAGGCAAGGCGCGCAAGGTTTCCGGATCAACGAGAACAGCGAACCGGAAAACCTTCATAACCGAAGAGCGTGTTTTGCGATCGGTTCCTATTGCAGTCCGGTGCAGATCTTCTGCTGGATGCGTACTGACGCCGTGCGCGTCGATCGCATCATTTTCCTAGACGAGCATGGGTAGCAGCCTTACATACAGTGCATCTGCAATCCATGATGGATCAAGAACAACGTCGTCCATGCGACTCCGTGAGAAAGCATCGGCACGAAATGCCTTTCGGTCTACTTTGCGCAGAGTTTAGACAATCGCATCGTTCATGCTGATGCGCTTTGTAGTTCTTTGCTTTGGCTCCAAGCGCCATGACAATATTGTTAAGAGCGAAACGCACATCCATGGAAAATGCTCGACAAGCCTCCATCGATAAAATCTTGCGGGACCAGAGATGCTGTGTAGAGACACCGGGAAGCGTACCTGGAGCCACAGCTCGATGCCTCCTGGTCACCATGCGCGTGAACTGTGGCTACGGGATCATCGCCCATTCTTAGGTCGAAGTCACCCGCATACGACCTGTTCCCCTGTCGACGCATCCGATGCGGGTCGCCGTGCGCAGCATCCACATCCTAATCGATCCATGGTACCGGAATGAGCTCGCTGTGTAACCGCAGCACTGCGGCTGCGCACCATGGCATCGTGCGTCGCGTTTCAACGCCTTGACACTGCGGATTCACACAACATGCAGAAGGGATGCCCCTGGGGACCATCGCCATTACCAAAAAGCCTTTTCTCCTACAGACATCTATGCCAAGCACTGCAGTTGCTTGAACAGAGGCAGTTCACTTCACGACGCCGCATAGAACAAGTCGATCTATGGTAGGGAGCGCACAAAAGGCCTCTCCCATTCGCTACCCGATATCGAACGACACCATGTGACCGCCCTGCTCCGAGCGCACAGCGATTCTTGATCTGAAGGTCTCATGGAAAGACTGCGTTGGCTTCGCTTCGCTTGGCTTGGCTTTTCGCGGGCGACGCGTATCCAAAGCGATTCTTTCATCGGTACTTGCGCGCGACGCGTTTTTCCTGCCGATCCTGAGCCCGCTGGCCGCCGCTTATGCCGCGACCCCATTGGCGGCCCTCTTGAAAGCCGACGTCAAAGTCCACTTTGATGATCTGGTCATCCAGCGTGCTGCGATTCAGCAACTCTACGGCGTATTCAGCGCCCTCTCGGGACATGAATTCCACAAAACAGAACCCACATGGTGTCAGCTTGAAACGATCGAGACCCATGACCACACGCTTGACCTCACCAGCCATGCCAAAAACTTGATATATCTGTTCCTCCGTCGTGTAAACGGACAAGTTTCCCACGTATACTGTTTGCGTTTTCAGCAGCTGTTCCTCGCGCTGTTCATATGTGCCAACGTACTGACGATCTCGGTAGGTTGACACCGGAGCGAGGCGCTCTCGAACCAGGTCCGCCATAGGCACACTTGGCTAGTCAAGTGCAGCACGCACGTGCACGCTGCGTCCACTGGGGCGCACTCGAAACGCTTTCGGGACGCCTCAGACGTCAGGGTCTCCAGAGTCGTTGAGAAACAGCAAGAGCAGCGCAAACGAACGAGTATGATAACGTGCCAGCTGATCGCTTCGTTCACCTTAGAGCCACAGCAGCAACTGCGGCCCGGTTGAAACCCTACGAGACCGTGACAGCGGAAGACTCCGTTCAAGTGCGAGCCCCTGTGGCTCGGACGGAGAACCTCGTCTCTCAAGAACGCTTGAGGGCCCCTGTCCTTCCCGGGAGCACAGCTTCAAAGCGCGAAGCTTGCACGCACCGTTTCCAGCAGCTTCGGATACGCGGCTATGCAGCGAAGCCGATTCAAGGAAGACAGCAGTGTCTGATCTTCGCCTCAAAGTTTGCGTTCAGCGGAGCGAACGGTGACGCAGCGGTGACGAGGAGCATCGGAGCGACGTCCCGCCACCGGCCGCCCGATCGCATCGAATGCTTCGTTTCTCCCCGTGCGGTTTGAAGGACCCTAAAGAAAACACTGTATGATGAGGGTATCATCCGGAGGGAAGACTGTTTTCCTTGCCGTCGTACTATGTACGCTACTGGTTTCAACCCGGTGTCTGCTCGTTTTGGGCTCGAAATCCGTGAGAGGTGACGAAAAAGCAAGTGACGACAGCTCGGAGAGCACCGCGCTTGAGGTGCTCAGTGTCTTCGACAAGTTCGTTCGGCGGCACCTGATCTCCAAGGTGCACCCTCTTACGGACCCGCCTGATGCTCCGGAAGATATAGAATACGCTTACGCGTTCGTTGGCGGTGCGGAACACAATTCGACCGCCAAGGCTGGACACGAAGCAGAAACCGCCGTGAAGCTTGCCGCGGGCGATTCGAAGTACGTCCTTGTAACCGTGGCACACCAGGACGCTGAAGACGCTCGAAATAGTGCGGATAATGTGACGGAACATGAACCCTATCTGGTTGTTGGTGCTATCGGCGCGTTGCACGCGATACAAAACCCGTCAGCGCATCTCCAAAACATGTCGTTCTTGCTGGTGAATCGAACGCTAACCCGAGGACAAGAGCTCTCCTTTGTCTATCCACTGGCCGTGCATGCTGCATTCCCGCCCGGACCTTGCATCCTCCGCTTGACGGTTTTCCTCGAGCGACAGTGGAAAAATCGGGAGCTCTTAATCGAACTGGGGTTCCGCCCAGAGCAGCTCGCCTCACTGGTGTCCACGCAACCGGAGGGATCGATTGCGGCTTTCCTGGATCGCAACTCGATGCTCGGGTACAGCATCAAAGTGCTGGATGGCGTTGTTGAAATAACCCCAGCCGAATCCGGGCGGGAGTATCGTTTGCTGTTCACAATCCTCGCCGTCGTCGCAAGCACAGTAGTCATGCTGGTTGCAATCCTGATTAGCGTCGATACGCCGCTGAATCGCAAGGTTATTCAAGTGCTGAAGCAACAAATGCAGAAAATGCGAAGGTCCAGACTACCGCCGCGGAATGACGCAAGGAGCAGGTCTGGAGAAACAGCTGCAGCCGCGGAGCATTCTAACGAGTGGTTGATCGAGCACCACCAAATGATGCGCAGCATCGTAGGTACTGGATCGAAAGGAGCTGTCCGAACCGCCAAAACAACCGACACGGGATCCAAACGTTGAGCGCGCTCTGTATTATGGTGGTGGTGGTGGTGGTGGTGGTGGTGGTGCCTGATGAACATGGATATGCAATCGTAAAGAGGACGCAAGTAATTCTGGAACAATCGTTCATGGCGACGCTGTCCGCTAAAGGCGACGCTCTCATGGAGAAATGGGAATACCGCTTGGATGATAGGTAGAGGTCTCATGATAATAGATAGTGGGACGAGGTCGCCAACTGCAGCAAGTTAGGCAGCGAGATGGAGATAGGAAACCTCGGGCGAACGGGGTGGCACGCACTTGAAAACAGAACGAGATCACGAGCAGTCTCGGTTCATGCCTCTGCTCCCGTTCTAGGAGCGATCATGTCTCTATATCGGTCGGAGCTGGATTCCGCTGTGACATCGTCAACAGTCTGTGAAAGCATTTTCCGCCAAGCAGGCGTGTCGTTCTCGGTCGTGAGAGGAACCTGCTCAACGACATCCGGTCTGCAATGCCGTGACTACGCACGAGCATCTACTCGCCTAGACGGAGCGTGCACCGTTTCTACGCACCTTGCCCATCACTGGGACACTCGGGACTTCGTGTCGAAGGCAATCATCAAGAGCAGGCTCGAGTTCGAGTCAACGGTGCGTATCAAACGAGCCGCACCACACACGCAAAATGTCTGTTGCGAGCGTTTCTGACGATGCAAGGCTGGTCATATGTGTTGCTTTTCCTGGTATAGCGTTTATTTTTGAGCGAAAGCATGCAACCTAAAATAGCGGGTGATGCCCGTACACCCGCACCACAAGTACCGTTCTGACCAAAGGAAGAATGCTTTTTTGTCAGCGTTCCAATGAAGTACTGGCGTCGTTACAAAAACTTCAGCTCAGTTTCGTTCCATTCCAGCTGCGTGTAATCGAATGCTTTTTTGGCAGTGTGTAGGAGAAAGTCGAAATCACGATGCAATGTATCCGTATAAATCGTGGACGACCTAGATTCTTGACTGAACAGTGCATGGAGGACTGCATTCCGCATTGAGGTCAAGTATACAACGGGACGCTGATGGTTGAGCAACACTGAGACGAAGAAGTACATGCGCTCGGTGCCGGAAACCGATATGCTCAAAGACTGCTTGCGGTCCATGGTACAAAACGACCCGTTGAGCACCTTACGGACGGCAAAAGGGAAGCTTGCAGCCGCAATGGCCATCTCTGTTTCTGAACAGCTGCTTCGTGTGACCCTGAATTCACTGGGATACAGTTCGTAAACAAGTCGGATTTCAGTCACGGCTCTCTGGCAACGAAATCGAATCGACAGCGTTCCTGGAACGTCGCGATTACTTTGAGGCAAAGGATATCGGTTTGTTTTTTCAGTCGATGAGATTTCCTTCGGACGCAACCTTGGGAGCGTATATGGGTACTCGCAGAAAAGGGAGCACGTTGTATGTGCAATCGAACTTGAAGACAACGACAACATCATCATCTGTTCTAGCTACAATGGATTCATTTGGCGGCATCCGTTTCGCTCGTAGCGAAGGCTCGTACAACAGCCCCGACTTCTTCGAAGCAGTGAAGTCGTTTCCCATGACATCTGGTGACGACCTTCAATTACAGAACATGGCCATTGACCATTCCCCTAACCATCGAGTTTTTGCCGATTCTACCGGGGAGTAGAGCTGCTTTTCATTACTACGTATCCTCCATGGCTCAACCCGATCGAAAGAGTAATTTCTATCTTGCAACGTAATGATGGCACCAGCGGGCGAAGCACTGAAGCGTTTACCACATGGTTCCACGGAGACATATGTCGTCTTTCTTCCCCAAGTCCTTCTCGCTCCAGGAAGGTCTTCACCTAGCGGCATAAACAAGTGTATTCATTTTAGAAAATTAAGGGATGAGCTGGGGTGCCCTCTCCAAACGGTCCAAACGGAGCTAAGCCAGCGGAGCGCTTCGCCGATCGGAAGTACAGAGAGCCGACAAAGCGCCAAATGGAACAAAAGGCACGAGTTCGAGGAACCCCCGCCACGGTGAGATCAAGCAGCGGTACGAAGCGCACGGAGTTCGTACAGCAGTACTTTAACGCTGCTATCAATATCAGACAATGTGCGGTGCTGCAGACGAGACCTGAGGAGCTGACGACATCGAACTTTATTGGAATACCTCACAGGCTCAAGGTTTACAAGGAGAAGCTGATACCGATAGCAGGGGGCTGGTCAAAAAAAGAAAGACCCCGAGGCGTCTGTGAGTGGATATTCATTTTGCACGACCGTCGCGAATCCCCGCGTGTCGCCCGAGCGCGCCCGGAGATACGCTCCACGAACCGCGGTGATTTCCGTAGCTTTCTGGCACCCTGTCGCTTCGTGTCTCAATTTTGAGTGTTTGTTTGCGCTTCTCTCATAGGGACGAGTTAACGCGACGCTAGGTGTGCACCAGCAGGTCACACGAGCAAGCCTGAAACATGTCAGCGTCGGGGGAACCCTCAGACGAAACGTCGAGAGCAACCTTACCTGGTGGTGGTGCAACGCGGAGCCCTATGAGCCCCAAAAGCGTTCTGAACCACTTGGCTGGAGGAGAGCGTGCGTCAGATCTCGTGCGGGTCATTACAGCGGACGATATTCGTTCCTGGAAGGCACACGGTGCCGTTCGCAAGTTTCGCCGCGCAGCAGCGCAACGCGTCTACTCAAACCGCGACGTGAACCTGGACCACATTACACACATCGGCTTCGATATGGACTATACGCTCGCAGCATACCTGCGACCTGCATTTGATCAGCTCCAGTACAACCTTATATGTCGCGAACTGGTCGAGCAGTTTTGTTACCCAGAGTGCATCTTGGAATGGCGTTTTGACGAGGGTTTTCTCATTCGGGGTCTTTTGGTGGATGCTCTTCGTGGAAACTTTGTCAAGTGCGATGCTTACGGTGTCATTCTGCGCGCCGTTCACGGTCGCCGACGCTTAACCGCGGAACAAGTCGATGCTGCCTATCCAGCGGGAAACATCGCTTCTGCTCAGGTCGGGGAGGAGTTCCAGAGCATGGACACGCTGTACCATCTGCCGATCGCCAACCTGTACGCTGATCTCGTGGAGTACTTCGATCAGTCCGCAGAGGAATCTGCAGAAGGTGCTCGTTTCGGTGATGGTGACCACGGCCGCCTGAGCTTTTTCAACTTATGGCAGGATGTTCGAGCTGCAGCGGATCGAATCCACGACCACGGCATCCTGAAAAACGAGACCCTTGCCCGGCTCGCAGACTATCTACCAAACGATGATGCTATACATCGAATGTTGCGTTTGCTTAGACATGCCGGGAAACAGCTGTTCCTGCTCACGAATTCCGAATACTGGTACACGGATGCAGTGCTCAGGTTCATACTAGGGCGGTTTGCGAACAGGGCGGAACCCAACGCCGGCTGGCGAGAAGCGTTCGACTTTTGCATCGTGGGGGCTCAAAAGCCGCTCTTCTTTCGTTCGGGTACAGCTCTGCGGGAAATCGACACCAAAAGCGGAAGGTCCATGTTATACGAGGTGCGCACTGACCAACTGAGTGCTCGGCCGCTGCGGGGTAGAGTCTTCAAAGGTGGATCCATTAGCGCCTTTCACGAGCTCGCAGGAATCTCTCGAGGAAGCACTGTTCTCTACGTCGGTGACCACATCTACGCAGACGTCTTGGTCGCGCGGAAGACGCATCACTGGCGTACGTTGCTGGTTGTCCCCGAACTCAGTGCAGAGATCGGTGCTCTGGCTCGAGCGCGAGGGCTTCTCGACCGACTGGGCGCTTTGGAGTTTTTGCGAGCGGAGATGTTTCGGGGCTTGGATGCCTCCGCTCGCCAACGACCCGATGAAGAAGGAATCCTGCAGGCTGAGCTCCAAAAGGTCCGAGAGTCCATTGAGGATGCTTTTAATCCGCACTTTGGTGGTTTGTTTCGATCGGCACATCGAACGACGCTCTTCGCGCACCAGGTCAGCTTCTTCGCCGATCTCTACACGGAGCGGTGCTCTAATCTCGCCGACTATCCTGGCTTCTACTACTTCAGCTCGGCAGTAAGTCCTCGAATGCCACACGAGGACCAGCCATACTTTGAACACGAAGCTCAGTGCTAAATGTGATTCATCACCATTGATCGGAAGAGCGTAGACGTTGGGGGCATTCGCCCTTCGCGCCAGCGTTTCGCCCATGGTCCAGGGCGGGAAGCTTCTCGGTATCCTCTGCGTTTCCGTGCACCGCAGTAGCACGGTGGATTTCCAAGGATCTATATATCGATGCACGCGTGCCCCGAGGCGCGTACGAGAACGCTTCTCGAACCGGTTTTGCTCCACAAGCAACTTTGAAGAGGTGAGCAATCTAACAACGCCGCTTACTGCGACTTAGCGTCAGGGATTGGGTTGTGCCGACTGATGCCGCCGACGCACTGGCACCATGCCGTTTGTGGTGACTGCGTTTCAGCATGTTTCCGCGCCAGTGGTTGTCGTCTATCGTACTCTTGGAAGTTTCTCGATGCCGAGAAACTCGTGGTGAACAGGTTCAAGAGAGATACAAACGGACTTTGGTCTCGCAACGCTACCTCTGGTACACGTGCCAACACGCATTTTTCATATTCGTGCAGAGGCAACGCCGGTGCTCTGAGATTCGGCGCTCTTCAAGCATCCTCCCATGCATTTCGTTTGATAAGAACATAGAAGTTTGCCCGGAGGATGCCACGTGCGGCACTGGGCACGAGAATCGGGAGCTCCACGGCGCCTTGCAACAGCTGCAGGAGCCTCGTCTGCCAGGAAGCTCACTTGATTCGGAACGGGTGCCGTTTTTCGCCGGCTTGCATCCCCTGTAATCTTTTCATACAGGGCGCTCAGTACGGAGCACACGTTTCATTTTCTGTGGAAGCGGCTGCACTGCGGGAAGCCGCATCTCGTTGCAAGTACAGAAAACAGCGCGCAGCGTCGCAGACGGCAGGTTCATGGACGCGCACGATATCGACATCGTGCAGGGCGGCCCAGGTAACAGCCCCAGCCGTGGCAAAGTCGCGAGCTGCGGCGTCCAGCGGCACGGAGTTGTCTTTTTGCGCCTCTTTCCCTGATGTGGTTGCGGCGGCATCGGGCAATGTTGCCGAACGAGCCGCGAACTGCTCCAGAAATCGCTTCCGGGAGACGCCTAAAAGCATGGGCCACTCACCTCGGCCTCGACTCAGAAGCTCACGAAATCTTTCCAAGCCTCTCAACAGCGCTATATTATGGTTGCTGTGCTTCGCAAAGCCCAGACCCGGATCGGCAATGAGGTTAAACCGGTAGATGCCTGCTCGCTGAGCTGCATCAAGTCGCTCCGCTAACTCGGAAGCAACCACATCAACAACTTCACCCTCCGGATAGTTAGCATGATCCATCATGGTTTGCGGGTTGCCTCGCATGTGCATGAATATGGCTGGAACATGAGCCTCGGCCAGGAAAGGCAACATTCCCGGATCCAGCCGGCCGCTGCTTACATCGTTGATGCAGTCAGCACCGTGCTCAATCGCTAGCTTCGCAACTGAGGCATAAAATGTGTCCACCGATATCCAGATACCTTTTTGAGCAGGGAATCGCGCCCGCAGTGCCTTGAGAACCGGCAAAATACGAGCCGCCTCCTCAGCAGGCGAGATGCGAACAGCACCCGGACGCGTGCTCTGTCCACCAACATCCAACAAACGGGCTCCGTGTCGCACCAGGCGCTCCGCAGTACGCAGCGCTTTCTCCATCGACAAGTTGTCTGGGTGACCGTCACTGAAGCTATCCGGTGTGACGTTGAGGATGCCCATCACGTGCGGCATCCCGGCTGCACAGCGTCGCACCGGCAACACCATCTCGTTGGCTGTCACCAACACCTGCTGCACTCGACCAGGTAGTGGTCTCGCGTCCCTAACGCTTATGCCCAGATCCTTCAATGGCCGCAAAACAAATGAGCGCTCTTTTATTCTCGGGTGCGGTATCGTTAAACGCGACGAGGTGACTGGCGGTAACCCGCGGAAGCCGTTCGGTTGCCACCGCTCCGCAAGCAGCACGTCCAGGTCGAGGGTGCGAGGCCCGAAGCGCTTTTCCGTATCAGTCGAGCGCTCTCGACCATGGTCTTTTTCGATGCGCTGGAGTTCTGAAAGAAGTTCAAACGGTTCACGATCTGTTTGCAGCGCCACAACACCGTTCAGGAACACCGGCTGGGATGCCTCATAGAGCGGCTCAGTCTCGTATAGGTTCGAGGTCGCGTCTATCTCTCCAATGGCACACAAGCTTCGTAGAGCACTTGTGATGGTTCGCAAGCGGGCACCCTCGTTTGAACCAAAGGCTATAAAGTATCGAAAGTGACCCACTGGTTCGAGCGGCATGCCTGGAGCGGCCGCAGCACCCCAGTGGCAGTGGCGCGAGCGCTCGTACGCGTTTCCCGCGAGAGCCAGGTTGGCAGTGTCCTCGAAGAGGAGGCGTCCAGATCTGCAGCATGGATGAAATCTTGTCAACTGCAAGTGCGCTTGATGGTATGCTACACGAAGATGTGTCTGCAACAGGTTTACTAACAATTCGACAAGTCGCAGGAACGCTCGATCTGAACGAACAGCAGGCCGCACAAGCACTCGAGGCCTATGCTCGCGAACTACCACCGGAGCGGCTGGTGTTTGCAACTGTTGAACCACAAGCTGATGCCGATAACCCGAGTCGACGGTGCTTCCGGTTTCGGGTGCACTGCGGGTACAACGGTCCAGGGGATCGTCTGTACGGTGTACTGCGGCCGGGTGTCGTGATAACGGAAGCAGAGCTGCCCGCGGTTGTGGCGGGTGCTGGGGTGAACGCGCTCACTGAGGCCTCTGGGCGCAAGTCTAAATCCAAAGCCTTGCTCTTAGGGCAAACGTTGAAGGCTGATGAGCCGCACCGGAACGCTGCGCCGTCTGGTGTTTCCGCTGCTAACGAGAAAGGTAGTGCCTCCAATAGCAGCCAAACAGCACTGTACCGCTTCCTCACCGAAGAACAAGAGGTTGTGCGCGCACCTGCTGTACGCTCTCCAGACGGAGTCTGTGTTGGTTCCAGTCTAAACGGAAACGGATCCAGTGAGGGCATGGTTGCAGAACCTGAAACAAAACGTCTGCGCCCTGGCGCCTCAACGGGGGCCTTTCCCGCTGACCTCAAAGATGCATCGACTGCGTCGGGCGCTTCGGCATTGGATGTTGCTAGCGTCGCTTCGAGAACAGTGGTGAAGGGTACCAAAGCAGACGCGACGACGCAGGATCTTTTCATAGAGAATCAGCGAGCAAGACCAATGGAACGAACAGCGACGATCGTTGCAACGACATCTCAGCGCATAGCGTCGGGCAAAGCAAAGCACCCGGACACTTGTCGACATGACGTTCCCGGACATACAGAGCCAATGAGCGAAGAATGTGCCCCTATCTCACCGGATAGGATGAGCTTAGAACAAGATCGAGACAGCGCTTCGGGAATGCAAGATCAGCGTCGATATTCAACGACCGAGACGCTGCCGCTGATGCCGGCCAGTCCACGACGATCTCGTCGACGCCTGGTTACAAGTGACGACGAAGACGAACAACATCCCGTTAGGCCAGATGCTCGCGAGAGCAGACCATGCGAGGAGGCATGCCTTTCTGGACAAAACGCCGAGAGATCGACTCGGAATCGCCAAGCGCCTGAGGCGTGCTTCCCGGCATTAGACACTCCAGCGAATGCATCCGTCACTGACCCAAAGCTGCTGGCATCTGAGTTTGCTTCTGCGCAAACTTGTGAAGCGCCTGGACCCAATGACCTGCTCTTCGAGACCGAGAGGAGCGCGCTGGTCCCATCCCGGGGAACGTGTCGACACCCCGAGCAGGGAACCGTGCACTCGAATGAGAAACATTCGAGAGCGAGCGTTGCTGCTGGTAAGATTTTAGAAGAGACCATCACGCCTGACGGGGAAATCCTTGTTCGCTTGGCAGACGCTTCAAGACAAGGTCATGCCGCCGCACCAGAGCAAGCTCCTGCCAACGACACCAAGGAAAAACGAGCCTGGATCGCGCCTGCGAGCACAGAGCGTCTGCCTGCACCGAGAACCTCCCGAACGAAGACGTCTACCCTTCATCAGACGCCCTCTGGAACACCAGCGAGGGAACCCGCTCCGAGAGAAGCAACCTCAGTGAACTCGCGAATATCTGCCGAGCCACAGGGCATCCGAAAGTTTTTTACGCCACGCCCTAGAGCGAGCTGATACGAGTATCCTCGAGTACCATATCCAATCGTATAAAGTATTTATTCGAGCATCCGTCAGGGATTGTGCTCTGAAATATGGGTCGCAGCTGATGAATTGCAGTCTAGGCAGAGCAGCACTTCTGGGCAGTGGACGCTACCGACTCTGGAAACTGCGCTAGTCCCACGCCAGAATAGGATGGAAAACGGAACAACTCGCTTTGTCCCTATGTTCAAATTTTCCGCAAGTTTTTGAGATGCAGTGCATGGGCATTCCAAGTGCGGCATGAAGGGATATCCGTTCCATACGTTGCTTCCGGATCGTCGATCGTCGGTGCGGCGTGTCTGTTTCGACGTGCTGCCGCTGGAATGCAAATACCGAAAAGGAATGCAGATGAGTCGCGACACGAATGAAAAACGGTTTTCTAGAAACGATATACAACGTCTGTATCCAATTCATATGTACAGGCTTCCTTTCTCCCTCTTTCCATACCTGAATCATGATCGAATCACGCTTTCTTCAAGTTTTCAATCTTTCTGTTTTTCGCTTCGTTATAGATGCGCGCGTCCTTGAAACGGCGGCACAGAGGCGTCCGATGGAGAGCGAGAAGAGCGGCGAAGAACATGAGGGGCTGGTTCTTGATATCGAGTTCACGAAACGATCTACGCAGCTTACGCGCGAACATTTCAGGGAACTCTCAAACGACTGGAAGAAAGCCAAGCGTTATCATCCTCGAAAGTCCTATACGCTTTACCGCCAGCTCAGAGCGCCAACGTACCTCCTCCCGGAAAGGGGCATACGCGCAGGAGCAACAGGTGATGGAGAGGCGCGGTTTCGTGAACATGCTCCCCAGTGCGATTTGCAACGGTATGCATCCGAGGAGAGCGATCATCTATGCCGGTTCTTCCGCGCGAGCCGAACGAGAGTATACGAGGCCCCGTGGCAACCGAAGACACGCTTTACCAATGAGTCTTCGGTACTTCGACAGGCAGCTACCGATATCCATGCTGCTCGCACGCCTGTCATCTTCGTCTTCAGAAACGAGAAAAATGACAGCAAGGGCCAGGAAGCGCGCGACACAACAGGGCGTATCACAAGCCTTGGCCCCATTGCCGAAAACGGAAGGAACCCCTCGACGCTACGCCCACGAGTCGGTAAGAGATTTCGATCCCCGGTACGTTCATCGGAATATTTTGCGGAAAGCGTACTTAGAAAACGAAGAACATGCAAGGAAGCGAATGATAACTAATGCTATGCAACAGCATGCGCTTGTGCGTATAGCGGACAGAGTCATAGACCAATGCATGGATTGCCCAGAACAAACCCGTGATCGTCCGATACCGAACTGGGCACGGAAATGGAGGAGGATCTCGCCAGCAGCCTTCTGAGCCCGTCAACTGCCGGTAACAGAGCGCTGAAACAAGCCCCTATGCGCCACATGCAGGCCCTCAGAGAGAAAGGTGTGGTGCACACCTGGAAAGTCCTCGCCATTATCGAATGTCACCATTGCGAAGCGACTCTTCGAGGCTGTGTACAAGGAAGACGCGAACAGCGAACGAAGCACAGATCGTGGCATCCACCTGTGTATGAAACGCATCGACACCAGTTGGAGGCAGCATCATCGGGACTTGAATGCTGCCACCTATATTCAGCCACTGTTAGCAATGGAGCTGGAGCGAAAGGAGAGACCCCCGTATTGAAAAGCCGAAATAAGAGAGAAGCAAAGGAAACAGTGTAAGCAAACGCCCGCAAGGGCTTCTGTTGATACCAATGGCGAATACTCAAGCGTTATGGTGTTCGCCAGAGTCAGCAAAGTGGATCCGTTCCACTTTCCACTGACACGGGTGTCGACCACAACTGAGACCCAGCAGCTGACGACAAGTTGCAGTGTTCCACGAGCCCCAGCCAGACCCCGTGTGTCTGGAGCGACGTTTCCGCATGCGTCCTCGCACTGGTTATGTGGTATCCATTGGGCACAGGTCGCATCCGCTCTACACGCGCTATCGCTTCCGTAACCTTTCATACGGGCGAGTGAAGTGGTGTCCCGTTTCCGTCGCTAGCGGTTGCGTCTGAGAAAACCTCCGTTGCAACGATTACGCAGTGCCTTGCCGCATGGTCAGCGCGTCTGTGGCTCCAGCGCACCGTTCGTCAACAGTCGCTGAGGCGGCACGAAGGTTACAGCGTCGGACGTGGGGCGCTCTTCGCACCATAGAATCATGTATGGGCCGCTCGCTCAATGAGCTGTCCTGCACCAGAGATGCACCCGGCCGAACGCTCTGGCACGCTCTCGAACGAAAATCACCGCAGACTGCCGCCGAGTCAGCGGAACGAGGTACCCGCACCCGTGAACATACACCCACAAAAAACCCGCCTATACAACAACGTCGACGGAGTTCCAGTGCGGGACGATCACGCAACGCATCGAAGCCTCTGCGAGGAGCTCTCAGCCTTGCAAGCGCACGGAGCAAAGTGATACACTAAGAGTGGTCGCCTCTGGACTCCCAAGGTCGTTCGCATATCATCCGTAAGCGTTTACCTCGGCGAATGGATGTCGGGATTCTAGGTATCGCTCACCCGAACGAGCATCTTGTTTTTCTTGCCAGCCGCTAGCAGAAGCAGTCGTCCCTCAATTAAATCTGTTGCTTCGATGGTTCTCCCACTGTCGGACACTTTTTCGTCATTGACGTAGGCACCACCGTTCGCAATGAGGCGCCGCGCCTCTCCCTTACTCTTCTGGAGACCCGCTCGAACCATAACATCGACCAGTGGCACACCGACGAGCGCAGTGCGGGGAAGCGTCGCACCCGGTAGACTGCTGGAGACCGCTTCTAACACATCAGCTCGTAAGCGCCTGCTACCGTTGGTGTGTTCACCGCCGGGTACGTGCCCGGGTGCAGCGACCGCGGTGGCAGCTAATGCCGTCTCGACGCCTTTGTCGCCGTGAACTATGCGAGTGACTTCCATAGCCAAGAGTTTCTGGGCTGTATTTGCTTGGTAGCCGCTCCGTTCCGAGTTTCGCATGTCGTTTTCGAGGGCGTCGATTTGTTCCAGAGGCAGGAATGTGAGCTTCCGCAGATAATTGCAAACATCATCATCTGCTACTTTGACAAGATATTGGTAGAATTCGTACGGGCTCAGGCGCTGTGGCGAAAGCCATACAGCGCCCTTCTCTGTCTTTCCCAACTTTTTGCCATCCTTGCTGGTAAGGAGTGGAAACGTCAGACCATGCACAGTGCCCCCGTAAAGTTTACGAGTGAGCTCGAGTCCAGCCACAATGTTGCCCCATTGGTCCGAGCCCCCTGCCTGCAGCAGGACTTGGTGATTTTTATAGAGATACGCAAAATCGTATCCCTGCAGCAGCTGGTACGTAAACTCGGTGAATGAGAGACCCTCTTCGCTCTGCATCCGAAGACGAACGGATTCCTTGCTCAGCATTGTCCCGACTCGCGCGAGCTTCCCTACGTCACGCAAAAAGTCGAGTAATCTCATGTTGCCAAGCCAGTCGTAATTGTTGAGAACCAGCGGCTCCGTCGTTGAACTAGAATCCCCGCTGAAATCCAGCACTTGCCGCAGGTTTTCAGCGATTCGTGCGGCATTCTCTTCAATGACACTCGCAGCAAGGAGCGGTCGTTCAACGCTCTTGCCTGACGGGTCACCGATACGGGCAGTTGCACCGCCAATGATAGCCACAGGGCGATGCCCCAGTTTTTGGAACCAACGCAGAACCAGTAGACCCAGGAGGTTACCTATGTGGAGCGAGTCCGCCGTCGGATCGAAGCCGACGTACACTGCTACCGGTCGGGCACAGACCGCGTACACATCAGTGGATGTCACCGCGTCAATGAGGCCTCTCGATTCCAGGACTTGAATGACATTCGGTTTGCCGTCCACTCCGGGGTAGACCGGAGCGCTCGTCGGTGCAGTGGCACCGTCCCGAGACTGTGCCACGGGCGTCGTGCAGCCGTACAGACCCCGACGGCGAGTCGTTCTCACCAAACCTGCCACACTTCGACGACTCAACGATAACGGGCACTTTCGTGGCGAAATCAAACACCGACCTCGAGTTGCTTCCCAGGACGGAACGACAAGTCCCCGACACGGCGCTCGGAAAGCGAGTGCAGCACGCATGTCGAAACGCACCGCAACCTGGCGAACGCAAGCTCCTAATAACCCCAGAAAGCAGACACGTTATGGGGTTCGAAAATCGTGCTGGATTCCGAAGCGTTCGTCTTTATGAAAGACACGTCCTGAAGCTGCTGTTAGGTTCAGTTGCACAATGCCTTTCGAGGCTGTACTTGGCAATGGCTGCAACTCGTAGCGGCATCTGCGAATCCTTTTTTCGATGACAAAAAATTCGTCCACTGAGCAGGGATCTGAGGTTGCGCGATGAATCATGGCATTCGGGAAAGCGTCCATCATGATACATGCTATCTTTAAGTTCCATGACGGAAACTCTCTTTCGGATATACGGGTCATTTTGTACGTTCTACTATGCGCCGAGTGATTATTGTGAGTACCCGCACTGGTGCTTATACCGCTGGTACGGATGCTGCATGGAGACAGAATGGCTCTGCCACACCGCTGAGGGCGTCGGCTCGCAGAATCCTACGCCTGACACGGAATCACGGCTAATTATCATTCTGGGAGCCGGCAAGCTCTGCAGACAGACCTACAACATGCGGCAGCACAAAGCGATAGACTCGGAAACCGCTGCGACCATGACGACACGTGGATGAACGCTACCCACTTCTAGTCCTAGAATAAATGCTTTGTGGACGTGTTGCTACGGCCTCGCCACTGCCGAGCCGCACAGAGCAACTGCTCAGTGGACTCGTTCGGCTCGCAGGAACTTGCACCTAGGCGGTAAACCTTCGAAAAAACGGAAAACTTCGCCCTTTGCAACGCTTTCCACAGACGCGGGGAAAATGTCATCGGGTTATGGGTATTTAGTGGTCAGTTTCTGTTTCTTTTTCACCGGCCTTTGGTCCCTCTCACTCGATGGGTCCTCGTTTACCCCTCGTTCGGCCTGATGGAGCTCTTTGAACCATATCCGTACAGGCATTCCGAGAGCCGCGCTGCCTGCTGTCCACGATCCTCTGGAATCTCCGATCAAATCAAGTGGTCAGATGCATCATCGATCCTATCACTGCGAGGGACGAATGGGAAAGACAAGTCGATAACTCTTAAAATGGAATGTGGCAGCATTCGTTTAAAGCACCAAGGGCGGCATCTCATTGGAAATTACGTTCGAGAGAGAGTGTGCGGTGCACGTGTGCTTGACGCCCCTACCCATCTGCTCGTGTTTGGAGACGCTGGGGCCTAGCTCAAACAGCAGCATGGATAGTGTCGTTAAGGCTTATGCAGTGAAGACGCAGAGCATCGTCAGTAGTGCACGAAACACCGATGCTCAAAGTTCGCGTGGTGCAGCTGCAGCAGTAGCTGTAGCAGAGGCCGAAACTCTGTTGAGCACGAGGCTGCTTGCATGTCGCTTCTTATTCGGCGGCCTTTATTGAACGAGAGTCACGAACCGAAAAGGACCGTTCTCGACAGGTGTACGCGCAAGCACATGCTTTCTATCATTCGCATCTAAAGAGCGCCCTGAGGCACGTCTACGAGTCCCGGACTCGGAGACGCCAAGGCCACATGGAGCTATGGCTCGAATGCCATCAGCCGTAGGATGCCATCAATTCATCCAGTTTACCGTAGATTTCATCGGGGCTCGTGACAGGCCCGAGTGGAAGGTTGGAAAATCATTCCGGTGCCTGGGTACTGGGCGCGAGCGCTCCTCAACGCCTAGAACCGCGCAGTTTATACACCGAACCTGCTTCATCTCGCGGGCCTTGCATGGTCCAGTGGATTCCCGTGAACGGGTTCAGGATGACCTCCAATAGACGTTTGCGGTTGCGGCTGCAGTTGCGCCTCCCGGCACGCCCAGCTGGATGCATCGACTCTGGGGCGAGTACCAAAAACCGTTCCTCGAGGGGTTCGTTTTCGGCGATGTTTCGATGTCGCCCAGTGTGAGGCATGCGCGGTACCTCGGAAGCCGAGTGTGTCCATTGGCGAGTGTGACAGTGCTTGGGAGCCCGTTCAGGACCTCATGTTTCACACCGGGCTGCCTATGTAACGCGAGGAGACCATACTCAAGTGCGCAAGAGGTTCACACTTTCTGTCCACCAGCAAAAAATCATCAAATCGGAGCGGACTGCACCCCGCTGGTTGCAAAGCTTCACTGCCGTCAAAGATCATAAAGCGAGATGGTGCTCTCTTTGGAGCCTTCTATGATATGATAGTCTGTAAACGAATTTTTGCTCCAGCAGCAAGCTCCGGTGCATGGATACCCGCGTCGGGAATAGGGCGCTTGAGGCATCCCAGTGCAACACGTCATCCCTTTGCTGGATCTGGTATCAGAGCGAGCAGCTTCAGTTGTTGCAGCGACTAGGTATGGGTACCGGCTTGCTACGCCCGCGGAACGGCTTGCAGTGTCTCGGATACCGGTAGTCGGTGGGAGAAGCCGTTTCTACGAGCTCGCGTGCTGCTCCACAGTTTCGGCTGTTTCGCGCTCCCACTGTTTCGTCGGGTAAAGACGTTGGCGGCGATGACGCTCATCTGGACACTCGTCGCGATCTTTGCGTTTTGTTGGGTTCTATGGCGAGTTAGCGTTCACTACGACCTGCGGGCACGTCGAGCGAGCCTAAGAGGACGAGTCGTTTGGGTCACTGGTGCTTCGTCTGGGATCGGGAGGGCGCTAGCCTTTCGACTCGCTGTCTTTTACGGGGCTCGGGTCGTCGTCAGTGCACGACGCGTCGAGTTGCTAGAGTCGCTCGCTGCCCAGGTATCAGAGGCACTCGCGGGTAAAGCAACCGCATCGACGGACACCCGGGAAATGGACAAACCGGCTGTGGTCATCGAACCAGTGAACTTGCGGGCAAGTGGCAACGAGCTGGACCACGTCCTGCAGCGTGTTCTTCAACTCGGTGTTTCCGTTGTTATTCTGAACGCCGGCGTGAACCAGAATGGATGTCTCTTTGCGGACACGAGCCTCGACACGCTGCGGGAAGTACTCGAGACCAACCTGTGGGCACCAGCGCGTATCCTTCATCGGCTTCTTCGGGAGCTGCTCTCTGCCCCGAACGAACCGACCAAAGCATCAGGACACAACTGCAGCGTAGACGTCAACAGAACCCGATCTCGTGCCCGGAAATCGAAGCCCAGTCCGAGTAGCAGTGGTATCCCCGAGCATCGAGCCCGACTCAAGATCGTAGATGCCTTTCGAGACCTCCTTCAAACGAAAATTCCCGCCTCGTGTCGTCCGAGCGATCAACAAGCATCCACAAAGGAAATCATTGCATCGGCACCCAAAGAGTCCTCTGCACTTGTCGAGAACCTAGATGTGGTTGTCGTGTCATCGCTGGCAGCGTATCGGGCGTTACCCGGTGGAGCGCTCTACGGGGCAACCAAGGCCGCGCTCAATTACCTCACAGAGAGCCTCCGCATGGAGCTTCGGATCGCTGGCGATCACAGGGTACGACTAGTCACAGTTTGTCCAGGTTTCGTAGACACGCCTGCGATCGCCCATCAGCGGCACTGGAAACCGTGCTGTCTCTCGCCAGATGCAGCAGCAGATCATATTATATGGGCACTGTTACGCAGGGGCGACCATTACGGGTTTCCATGGATCATGGATCACATTGTGATGGCAGTGGCTGTCTGGATACCCACTCGGGTCTATCGCTGGATCATGGCCAAGTCTTGGCGTCCACCGGCGAGCGCAGAAAGCGCTGTGTGCACAATACATCATGGGAGCGCTCACGTCGAGCACTGAGCGAGCGGATGGTACCAAGCGGTGTGCCTGCGTGCCTAAAAAGGAACCACTTTCCATCTGTCGTTATGGAGGACGATTTGCTATCACGTGGCGGAAATGATCGAGCGATGCGCCCAACTGCGCAGCCAGGAACAGAGACAGCATCACATCTCTTGGGTCAGGACTGGGTCTCTTTGACGCGCTTGCTGGCACAGCTGTGGGACGTTAAGGCTCGAGATTACCTTGTGCCTTGAGGCGACGCGAGGCAGCGTCAGCACCATTTCGATCCGTCTACGAATGCTTCCGTGGAGGTGGTTCGCATGGTCTGGCAGTGACGGATGACACCAGGCTCGCAAAATATCTCCCAGCAAGCGTTATTCGAATATTCTGGGACGTTTGTGTTGAGCCGCTTGTCTAGCGGACTCGATGACGGCTGCTACAGCGGGCTCACCTGCTACGGCACTTTCTCGTGAGAGACGCGCAACCCTTGTCGCCACAACCCCGTTGTAAAACGCTTAGCAGGTAAATGTGTCTTCCTTTCGATGAACATCGCGTCAAACTCTTTGTGTAAATGCGCCTTGTGCTTCTCCATTGCAAGGCGCACCAACGAGTACCGATTCGAAGGTAATCGCGCATATGGACGATGACGATGATGATAGCGATCGTCATGCTTGCAGCTCATCATCAGTAGTGCTGTGTCCACATTCCTCTCTGCCACAGTGTCGCATCGGTGCTGCAGCTTTCAGAACGCAACGAAGCCAGCGTCGAGCAGGTTCCATGCGCTGCAGCTTTGTAGCTTCCCAGGACAGCGACGGCATGAATGATTCGCAGCGAGTGCTCTATTGCAGAGCAGAAACGCGGGTTCACACCTTGGTACGTTCCAAGCCGACGTCCCACAGGGTGCGAAAAGGCCATCGTATCTCCGAACTGCGTTGGTGGCAGGCTCAGCGCCCAAACGATCGCTAGTTTCAACGAGCCTCACATCCCTGGAAGGTCTCTGTACTTTGTGAAATGAAACGCGTATCCATCGATGCAGAAGCCCAAATCTCACGGACGGGAATCCGCTGGATGCGCATGTCCAGTACAGTCGTGGTGGATTCGTCAGTCCTACACCACAAAATGAACATTTTCGTACGCAAATGCTTTCTGCACAGAATATAGCGTCCTCTGTGGTCCATACCAAAACTAGACTCGATGGGACGCGTTCCTCTGTTTCCCGCCTAACCTTCCGCAAGGTGCTCGCCTACTTCGCAGGCTCGTACGCGCCTGCGGTAGTGCTAGTTGCGTTGTGTCGCCTGGTGCGGGCACGCTCCAGCCCAGTGCACTCTGACCACTGAAGAATAAGCGCCCTGTTCACGAAAACGCGGATACGAAGCAGGTACTCGAACAAGGCGCCTTCGCTTTCTCGCAGCGCTCCGGGAGAGCAGTAGCTTTCCTCGTCCGAACCGTGCCGGAAACGCGTCCGACGCAGAGGAATCAACGGGAGTCAGAAGAAATTGTATCGAGCAAAACGGTTACCCCACATAATCGGCAACTTCCCGTCTCGGAATAACGCCTCTAGTGCACATACCAGTGCACCCGGAAACGAACGTATACCCTGATCGACGTTGAGCTCCAACCCGCACCCTGGCTTGCAGGCTCCATTGGTGCACTGGTTATCGAGTTAAACGCACCGCTTGAACGTCATGCAACGCCAGCGTCTATCTAGAATAGCAGTTTCGCCAGTTTCCGACCGCGACGACACACGAGGCAAACCAGACCTCGAGCGTTCTGCGAAACACAATGCCAGCCAGCGGGCGCAAGGCCGTTACCCGCTGCACTGTCACCGACGAGACAGGTGCCGTCCTGGAAGACGCAAAAAGCGTTCAGTGCCGACATCCTTAGGTCAAGTTGCATATTCTGGTCGTAGACACCTTTCAAGTACTATTTTATGGCTGAAGAGTATGACCCTGCCGTGTACGATGCAGAGGATGACGCACCGCCTGCACTACAGGCGGTCAAGTACCGAGCGTTCCGTGCGGAGCTTTCCGCGGTGCTACTCCGTTTCGAAAAGGCCAGCGACTGGGCAGACTATGCCTCGCAACTGGGTGAAATAAGACGTTGCCTCAATCGACACGCGCAGCACGCCTTCATCCCGGAAAAGTACGCGCTTTCCAAGTGGCTTGCACACTGCTTGTACGGGGGCTTTCCTGCGGGCTTGCACCTCAAAGCGCTGGAGGTCTATGAGCTGATCTTTCAGCGAATCGGAGCCAGGAGACTGGCAAGAGATCTAAGCATCTATGCTGTGGGCTTGTTTCCGCTCATGAGCTACTGCTCGACGGCGGTCCGACCAAAGCTTCTAGACATCTACCGTCGCTATATCGTCGTGCTGCGCGCAGAGCACCTGCTGCCTGCGAGTCAGCCACAGTCGACCTTGGTCTCCGCTGCTCCATGGCAAGGAACGAGTCCAGATGCTTCAATGCCGGACGTCGTACCGGGCTGGACGGTGCCAAACGACCGCACGAGGTCACGTTCCGACACTCAGCAGCCGCGAGCAGCTGCTTCCGTGTTGCCTGGGCCTGGTGCTTCTCCATCAAGGCATGCGGCAGTCTCTGAAGATGCCAAACTCCTCGACAGCACGCTCGATGCGCCAACCGGAGAACATCTTCTGCCGAGCCTGTCGTCTGCTGCTGCTGTGCGGGAAGCATCCAATTTCGAAGGTGCCTCGCAATCGCTCCCGAGCGCAGAGGGCACCCTCGTTGAACTGGAACCGAAACGCACGACCAGCTGGATAGCGGTCGACCAGCAACCCACTGCAGGGCATGCTACATTCGACCCTGCTCGTCTTGACACATCTGCTGGCAACTGGAGCCCACTGCGGCCTGTAATCGCTGGTTTGGTGCAGGGGCTGCTACCAGCGCTGGACGAGGTTCCAGCCGCCTCCAGCACAGACCTTTCCGACGTGCAAGCGAGCGACCTGCTTGCCCAAGTTCGACAGAACCTCAGTGATGATGCGTTCTTCGCGGAAGCATTGTGGCGGGCAATGCTCTGCATGGATTTTAATGGTTGGATGGTATCCGAATGGATGCCCGCAGCGTTAGCAAGTGCCACACCTACAGATCGATCGCTGGCGATGCGTACTGCTTCTCCAAGGGGCCCTCGAGCGGTACGCGCTCGCCCAAAAGTACGAAGCGCTCGATGGATTGCACCAAAGCGAGAGGGTGTCAGCACCGCAAATCTCATTTCATTTCGGGCACTGCAACAAGCCGACTTGGACCAAACGCACCATGCTGAGTCGTCGCTTGCGTCGCGTCTCCGGCTTGTGACGATGCAGTATCTTTTGAAACTCGACGACGAGGCCCGCGCTCCGTCGACGCCAGACGGAGTCACACCGGTCAGCCGGGCTGCGTTGTTCGGTAACACGGGGCTGGTTACTGCTGCACTAGAGCGGGCTCTAATGGACGGGAGCGCCCTGGTCGTTCGCCAAGCCCTGGATCTGATGCTGCAAACGATCGTGTTCGTTCCGATGGAGCACCAGCCGGTCGAAAAGCTGCAACCAGTGCGCCTCGAGCACATTCCCTTGCTGCGCGTAAGGGAGACTGCAATCCTCTTTACAGAAGTGGAATCGAAAACGCTTCTAGCCCAGGCGTTGTTGGTCGTCCTCCGCGAGGATGCATCCCTGCGAAAGCGTCTCTATGCCTGGATGGAAGATCAGCCAGCGGAACATCTTTTTCAAGCGGTTGTAGAGGAGATTCTGCAGGATATCGGGGCATGGGGCATCGAACAGAGCGTGTTCACGGGTACCAAAGCGGTCAGTCTCGCCACGCCAGCGGTAACAGCTGCAACAGGTGCGTGTCCTCGTGCGCCCAAAAAGGCTGCCTCAGATGCACTAGCAGACGGCGCGAGTGAAACGGCATCACTGGTGTCTGCGGCAGCGTTTACCCAGGATCCGCTCTGGATAGCAGATGCTGCGCTGACACTCGCGCAAGTCTTACGCAAGCTCGCTCAGCGCCAGTGCCTCCGCGAACGTCTGGAGCGGATTCTCGTGAGCACCACCTGGCGACTCGGTCGATTGGTGCTACTGCAGCAGCAGCAGCAGCAGTCGTCGTCGTCGTCGACGTTGCCGCTGACGCAAGCACCAGAGGCATTCGCACCGATCGAGATGGATCCATCGATCCAGAGGCTGTTGCGGGAGCCGCACCATGGATGTTTGCCGCCTGGGGGAGCGCCACGAAGCGAACTGCGGCCAGCTGAGGCCCCTGGTGTGACAGCTGCGCTACCCGCACTGGCCAAGATGTGGTCGGCCGTGGAGCATTCTCTGCGGGAAGCACTGCAGCTGCTCGGACCGGATCAGGTCTGGGGAATGCTTCACCACCAGCTTCACCAAATGGAGAGTCAACTGGAACCACCCAGGTCGCTGCGGGTGCTCTTTGAATGTCTCCTTTTTGTGGTAGCGTACGCGGGGCTACCATCATTGTCCATGCTGGGACAGGTGCTCGATACCTGTCGGTACGCAGTGATCTTGTGCGCTCGCCTGCAGGGCCCGTGCTGCCCCGAAACGCAGCTGCCTGCACTGGAGTGGCGGCATCACTTTACAGTGCTAGCCAGAGTTGTCTCTGCCATTCGGATAGCACTCCGTGACTCTGATCCCGCGACCAAGTTATCCATCTTTACGCAAGCGCTGCGCCTCTTGGAAACAGTAGAAAAACGCATCTGGCGACCCTGGCTGGAGCGAAACCGCCTTACACACGGGGATCTGCCCGAAGGAGCTGCCAGCTTCCGCCTCGAACGCTTACGCTCGTATCGTTTCGCTTGCGAGCCGTGGCTCGTCGAGGATGCGCGTGCTGGCTGTGACCTCATTGCTGAGCTTGTCCAGCTTGCCTTGAGCATCTGCGCTTTCGCCGAGGGCGAGGATGCCTGCTCTGACGTGAGCGCTGGCGTCTCCGCTGCACCGAATGGGGCGCGGGCTACCTCGTCCTCGGAAATGACGGTGAATGATACTGCCGATACCGTCGTGCTACTGCAGACGCGGGTGGCAAGTGCACTTGAGGATGCTGTGCAGCTGGCGGTTTGCCGAACGCTCCCGCTTATGTTGCTCGGCCTGGATCATTACCTAGACTTGCTGGATAGCGCCTCTCAACAGTGCACCGCATCCGTGGACTTGCTTGCGTCTGTGCCTATCGAGAAGTTTCGTGATCTTCTCATTCCGCAGTGCTGGCTGTTCCTGCATCCGTCGTTGCTTCCGTATGGACGTCAGGCAGCACTGCTCTGGTACTCGCTACAGGAATTCTATCCGACCGAGTGTCAGGCTTACATCGCCGCTGCCCTGAAAGGTGAATGGGGCTCGCCTGTCGAGCATTTGGCTATCTTTCGCCAAGCGTTCTGCCTCGCACGGGAACTCAGGCTAGCCCAGTCGCTTTCCAGTAATTGTCTCTTTCTGGCTCTGGATGCGCTGCGCAGTGAAAACTCGGCGAGCCGGATTGAAGCTGAACGTTTCGTACGCAGCGCCGTGCGTCTGGCACCTGAACTGGTCCTGGGGCCGCTACTCGGCCTGCTGCTGTGTGAGTCGTACCCGATCCTGAACGATCACCAGGAGTTTATAACCCGTCCCGATATCGATCGCATCGTCTATGCCCTGGAAACATTGCGCTTAGTGTTGGCTGTGCTCGAGCAGCATGCCCGAAACGAACTGGTGGCAGGTTTCCGCGGCATTGGCACTGATGCACAGTCTGTTTTTCGAGCGCTCAGTGCCCCGGTGAGTACGGCAATCGCTACAGCGCTCACCGCGGTACACGGTCCAGAAGAAGCCGCTTTCACCCAGGACTATCTGGACGCATGCGTCTTCGCAGCGTTGTGGTATTTACGAGCCCGCTGGAGCAGCCACTGGGTGCAGCGTATGCAGACGTACGCCGAGGAGAGCGGTCCTTTTTGTTTTTCGATGCGAAACCTGCAGGCATCGATCGCGGATGCCCAGACTGCTGCCGTTCAGCTGCTTGAGCAACTCGTGCAGTTCGCCGGCATGCATGGGGATGTGGAGCGGCTGCAGCGGATCGCTCCGACGGTAGTGGCGTTGCTGGAGCTTCTCCTGGGAGCTAGTCGCGAGCGCTCGTCATCGTCGGGGTCTATCGCTACCTCCAAGACGCTGAGTGTGTTGTGTGCACGCGTGTTACGTCAGATGATGCGTTTTGCATGTGTCGACGCATCCTCTGAGACAGTTCATCTGGAGACGCTTTCGTCCGCGCTGGGAACAGCGGATACGTCACCAGCGCTCACCAAGGCCACAGCAACTGGCCCGAATGTGCACCAACGAGAGACGGGCTCGTCACTGGAACCCGCCGTGGCTGGTGCAACATCGCCAGACGATGCAACAAGCGGTGCCTCGAAACATCGTAAGAGCAAAAGACACGGGAGGCGTTTTTGGCCAAAGTACGCGAGTTGGAGTCGAATGGGCGCTTTTCTCACGCAGACGCATCACGCGGCATAGCGTTTGGGTCTGTTCGTCGTCTGGTGCACCAGAGTCCGCATAAACTGGAATCCTGGACTGCTCGTTCTGTGCTTGCATTTCGATGGTTTGTTTCCGAACTCTTTTGTTGGACAACAAAACTATCCGAAGTGCAGCAATGAAGATTAAGGGACTCGACACTGTTTCAGGATGATCGAGAGTCGTTTCGGGGTGGCTCCGAGTTGTTGCCGCTAGAATTCGTAACGACACCTGACATGAAGATCATTCGCGACGTTCTCTAACAATCGTTCAGAACATTTTCGCTATTCTTATCCAATCCATCCATACAAGTATCCACGATTTTCCTTTTCTGACGTGTAGCACGCTCAAGTTACGCATGCTTCAAGTTTTCAATGTTTGGTTTCACGGCATCTTGTGGATGCCGTGATTCGCGCCCGTGGATCGACGACGATAAACTCTCGTCATTATCTTTTCACGAATTCTTCAAGAGCGCAATCCGAAAGTTCACTGACCTCTTGACGTCCCATGATTGATTCCCTTCGAGAGAGACAGAAACGCGTCTATTTGTTGCTCGTTGGGCGCGTACGCAGATCAAACGTTCTTGAGGTGTTCTCCAAACCTGTATTTCCTTCCCGGATTTGTTCCATCATGGATGATTCTTCTATCTGCAAATGCTTGATCGAATGGAAGAGCGTACTCTTGCGTAACCAGCGAGCAGCGTACTCACCAGGGGCATCGCCCGGAGAAACCCGCAGCCGCACTCGTCCATGACTCCACGGTACGGTACCGGGAGCGGATACGGTAAAGGGCATCGGAGGAGCCTGAAGTACCGTTGAAGAGCATGTACCGAGTGATGAACCAAGCGTTCACGTGGTATACCGAGGCGCTCGTAGAACGAGGAGATGCTGTGATGGACACGCGGGAACACCTGACCGCAGCCAAGGGTCGACAGTGCAAAGCGCGCGCTGAGGCTGTATACGAAACAGATGAGTGTATCGAGTACAGCGTAGATCGCAACTTGTACCTGTGCGGGAATGACGAGCCTGTATACGAAACAGATGAGTGTATCGAGCACAGCGTAGATCGCAACTTGTACCTGTGCGGGAATGACATGGAAAACAGCCGATCGTAGCAAAGTTGGGACTTGAACACTGCCGTCAACACGCTTCCATTGCTGACAGCGCAGCTGTTAGCGAAAGGAATAACCGGCGTTTTCTCATCTCGAGATATGGGAGTAGAAAACGATGCAGTCGCAGAAAAAAAAGTCCGCATCGTCTGGTGCTGCTGATCCTTGGAAGAGACACAAATTTCAGCGTGCACGTCCGAGTTAGAGAAATGGATCCGTTCCATTACCTTCTTACATGGGTGCCCATCAAACTGCTTCAGTGCTGCGATGCTATGCCAGACACATTGTTCTCGGAGGCGTGCGCGAAGGACGCTGAGACGTCATCCTGATGACCGCACCTGCGGTCTTTCATTCATCGTGACTTTCGACTCGATGTTGTCGATGGAGCAAGCTGCTTCCTCCCGAAAACGCTTCCGCCACGAAAACAAAAACAGCCTAACATATGCGCACAAACCAAAGCACCCGCGTTCACTACTACGATTGAAAGAACTTGTTCTTGACGCTCCACTTGCGTCTAGCTACGACTACGCGTTCCATGTTTCAGTTGTATTCATTTCTGGTAGCCAAATGGGCTTCGTATGCAACGTCGCTTGTATGAGCATACCAACAAACACAGTGCTGGTGACCAGACGACTTGTCCGGTGAAGCCTGCGCGAGCGCCGACGGAAGCGCTGCTGCCGTCGCTACTCCATTCGTTCGGAGACTTATGGCAGTTTCCTCGCCCGACTTGACCGGCTGGGAACTTGAACAGATTGAGAAAAGCTACCTTGTGCAACGATCTTGGATCCAGACAACGGGAAGCGCCCCGGCAACGACTAAGAGCGACCTGGAGCAGCTGCGCCTCGCCGGTGTGGACGTCGCCTGGGACCGCGTGCCCTGCACCGCAGCACTCGTCATACCGGGCCGCTTGGGTGCCGTGGAACACCAGAACCCAGCACAGGTGCCTCCGTACGTACCGGCGTTTCTAGCTTACAGGGAAGCACCTCTTGTGCGGTCGCTGGTGCTGAGGCACAAACAGGACCTGGATGTGTTGCTCGTGGACGGGAACGGGATCCTGCACCCGCGTCGCTTTGGACTAGCGAGCGCTATCGGCGTTGAGTGCGGTGTTCGCACCATTGGCGTCGCCAAAACCTATCACTGGTTTGCGAATACCCTGCAGGGGCACAGGGCACCATGTATACCGGCGTTGGCGGCTCTGGTGGCGTCGCAAAACTCCCCAGTAACTGGCACCTGGCAAGGACGAATGCTCTACCCGAGCGAGCGAGATATCCGGCATGTCATGCAAGTGGAACAGTTGACCGTGCTACCGTTGTGTATGCGCTGGCGACCATGCGATGCCAAAGCCAGAGACGCGCTTTCGCAGCGACTCGGGAACGGGAATCCCGGCGAATCGTCGCTTTATGTGGATGAGGTATTAGGGGCGGCGGTGCGTACTGGGAAACGGGCAGTGAACCCCATCTATGTGTCCATTGGGCACGGGATAGACCTCAGTAGAGCAGTGGCGCTCGTGTATGCGGCTGCGAGGGAGCATCGACTGCCGGAGCCGCTGCGCATGGCGGATCAGCTTGCCAGGGGAACACTTGCATCCAGCGAGGCAAGCTCGCAGCCGCCAAAGCTAGAGATATCCTCAAGCTTTTGGTATCTGGAAGGAAACCCGCACGCTCAAAGGCAGCGATCACCTGATGAATCGTACTCGAGTTGAGTATGACCTGGCTTGTGGTGGCGAGTGATCGCACGCGCGGTGCTTCTCGAGGATGCAGAGCGCTGCTGCTGGACTCGATACCCAAGGTTCGTATAGGGTTCGTGAAACGTCCCAATTACAGATGATGTGACGTTATGAGGCGAGTTTCTAGCTCGAGTCACATCGGGAGCAACAGCACGCTACTAGGTCAGGTCACTGTTTAGAGACGATATGGGTATCAATCGATACAGATGCGTCGCCAAGGATATGTTACAGACGGAACGTCGCTGCATCGCCGGTGCATGATGCATTGCCATCGACAATTGTACGATGGCTACCATCATCGCTGGTTTCTGCATTGCTGGAGGCACCGGGAGAGAGCATCCTCAAACGCAAGCAATCTTGAGGATTTTCTTCCATCTGTGGACCTTGTTTTGGCGATACTCGTTACGAGGCGTAGCGTCCTGGTTAGCGGGAGACAGCGAATACCGTGGAATTCTGTCGACGCATTCGTCGCTGGCTTATTCCTGGAAACAGCGGGGTGATCCAGTCGACACACAAATGAAAAACAGAGGATGCGGTATGTCGTTCGTACGACTGCCCCGCCGCGGCAGCAACAGCAACCGAGACACGCTCATGCAGCAGGGTCCGTCCTCCCGAGTCGCAATGATGGATACCTTCGTACACACACACATATATCAGTGGCTCGCGTCATCGCCTCAACGATGCCAAGAGCCACCGACGAATAGGAAGTGCCGTCTGATGGACACTGATCGAGACGTGTGGCCTGAGCGACGCCGAAACAAAAGCAACCCGCGCACAGCGTCCGGTACCTAAGTTTACGCGCTGTCTAGGGTTTCTAGCGGAGAATCAACAACGTGCAAAACATCGTATGCATTCGCGTCTTCAATACATATCCATATTGTCCATACCACCCATGCCGCCACCGCCGCCGCCAGCACCTCCAAACGCTTTCGCTTCCTCCTTGGGGAGTTCCACAACCATGCACTCGGTGGTGGTCATGAGCCCTGCCACACTGCTCGCTCGCTCTAGCGCCGTGCGCACGACCTTGGTTGGATCAATGATACCCGATGCGATGAGGTCACAATACTTGCCGGTAGCGGCGTCGAAGCCGAGGTTCTTATCGGAACTCGTGAGGACTTTCTCGACGACGACAGAGCCTTCATGGCCAGCGTTTTGAGCGATCGCCATACAGGGCACGCGCAACGCCTTGCGGACGATATCGATACCTACGTTCTGGTCAAAGGTTTTTCCGTGGAGGTTCTCGAGTGCATCTTTGCCTGCCCGCAGGAGCGCAGTGCCGCCACCAGCTACGATACCTTCCTCGACGGCAGCACGCGTTGCGTTCAGCGCGTCCGTAATGCGGTCCTTCTTTTCAGCGACCTCGACTTCGCTAGCGCCACCTACCTTGATGACGGCGACGCCACCGGTAAGTTTCGCTAAACGCTCTTGAAGTTTCTCTTTCTCATACTCGGAGGTCGCATTCTCGATCGCCGCACGGATCTGCTCACAGCGATTCTGGACCTGCATCTTGTCGCCGCCGCCGTCAAGAATGATGGTATCATCCTTGCTAACAGTGACTTTCTTCGCGGTGCCGAGGCGATGAATGGTCATGTCCTCTAACTTGACATCGAGCTCATCGGAGACCATTTCACCACCGGTGAGCGTAGCGATGTCCATGAGGTTCGCTTTGCGATTATCACCAAAGCCTGGCGCCTTCACTGCACAGACCTGAATGCCACCGCGCAGCTTGTTCACAACGAGGGTAGCGAGCGCCTCGGAGTCCACGTCTTCCGCAATGATGAGCAGTGGACGTCGTGCCTTGACGACCTGCTCCAGCAGCGGCAGAATGGACTGTAAGCTGCTCACCTTCTTTTCCGCTGTTAAAATCAGAACATCCTCGAGTTCGCATTTCTGACTTTTGGCATCCGTGATGAAGTACGGCGAGATGTAGCCACGATCAAAACGCATGCCTTCGACGACTTCCAGTTCATCGGTAAGGGTCTTGCCGTCCGCAACCGTAATGGTTCCTTCGCGACCAACCTTGTCCATAGCCTCTGCAATGAGTTCGCCAATCTTCTCATCACCATTTGCACTGATTGTTGCGACCTACAAGGCGTTTCTCCCACGCACGGTTAGTTTGCTTGTTCTGATTCGATTGCTCTGTACAGGCCCTACGAGGCCTTGTATCCCACATTTAGACAGTGCGTCGACGTGAACGATCAGCGTAACTATGACAAAACTGCATGAGCGGTCAAGTGAGCCGCTTCAGGATTTCATCGGAGGGAGGCGGCGGGGCCCAGCACGGCTGCCGCCCCCCGGCCATCCTATCGTTCGTGTCGAGTCGTTGCCCGCTGCATCATCGTAAACTTACTTGTTTGATTTCATTCTTGCCGCCGATCTCCTTCGAATATTCCTTGAGCTTTTCGAGCACTTTCTCTACGGCCAGATCAATGCCACGTTTGAGATCCATAGGATTTAGGCCCGCTGCTACCGCTTTCACACCTTCCGTGAAAATAGCTCGTGTCAGTACAGTCGCCGTCGTAGTTCCGTCACCTGCTGCATCATTCGTTGCCGAGGCAACCGCCCGCACGAGCTGTGCGCCCAAATTCAGGTGCTTGTCGCGGAACTCGATGTTTCGTGCAACGGTGACACCGTCCTTGGTGATCTTCGGGGATCCGTAGCTCATGTCGATGACCACGTTCCTTCCCTTGGGACCCAGGGTCGTCTGGACGGCGTCTGCCAACAGATCTACACCGCGAAGCATCAGGTTTCTTGCCTCTGAGCCGAAGCGAAGGTCCTTGCCGCTAGCGAGCCAGCGTCGTGATGAAGCCTGTGCGCACCCCAGCGTACCGACGGAGACCAGGCGTCTCAGTGACTGCACTGTACCAGAGCAGGCAATGCTTTGCATCGTTTTGTGTACCCTGAACAAAGATCCTTCAACGAGCAAAATACTTGAAGCTCTGTACCCTCGTACGACACACGTCGAATGCACCTACGCACACACCCGGGTCGTGCTGGGGCCAGCGGTACCTAGAATGCTTCCGTCTAGGATGGCGTCCCAGCGGCGTGCGTCCGCGGAAACCCGTCGAAGATTCCGCTGCCCCGATGAGCCGCGCGATGCCAGCTGCAGTCTCGCCCTGGAGGCCGCCACCAGCGGAGAAGTTTGATATCGGAAAATACTGAAAATGATGATACGAAACGGACAGATAACTGTTCATGTCTGGTGGATTCGTCTTAATACGATATCAAATGTTTCAACATGGACAAATCATGTCCAACGCACTGTGCAGGCTTCAGTAGCGCGTGCGGGTTTGTAGCCACGTGCGGAGCGGTGACGCATACCAGCGTCGCGCCTTGCATGTTTTCGGGGACTAGAGGCGTTGACGGATCTCGTGGGAACCTGGTTCGAAAAAGGATTTGTGCACCATAAAGATAAGGGTGTCTGGCTGCAGTTTCCCGCCGGAGACCTCTTGCTCAGGTTGGACGCTTGTGCACTTCGCGATGAAGTTCTGCAGTGTACCCGTGCAGGACATAGCATATGGGCAAAGTGGACTCCTTTGTGGAAGTGCGACTCGAGTTTGATGAAGCTGAAGAACCATATGACAAGAAATGTAGTGCGCGGGTCAGCAGTTGGAGCAGATTTTTGGGTACGGCACGGGCCGGACTCCTGGTTGTTCCCGGCACCGTGTGTCAGTGATAACAGCGGCACGCTTCGTGCGTACGTGAATTGCACCCCTTGCTGCCGGTAGCACCCTCACGGATTTCGAAGACTGACACCGCAGAGTATGGAACGGAAAATTTATTTTTGCCCTGTCTAGTGACAGTGCGAGCTGGCTATTCCGGCTACTTGAGCAGACTGGTACCGCTGCCGCTGTCTACCTGAAAAACAGGAATTTGTATCCGGTAGACTCGTTGGCTATTGCACTGCAATTTGCTCCGGCTGATTCCAGCGCTCAGGAACGACGCGCGCTTTATACGGGAAGCAAGCCGGAGAACAAGACCTTTTTCAATACTAAGTGACGCTCGAGTTCAGCTTCTTGAAACGCCTCAGGGCGCGCGTGAAGGCCCGAGAACGTCACGTTTCGAGAAACGCCATCGATGGCTCCATTACTGATGAGATTTCTCCTGGTGAACGAACCGTGAATATGTTGGAGTTTCTCCGGAGCCGCTTTTATCGTTGGTGGACACGGTATTATTGTGCAACTGCACCGCAAACCTTTTCACGTTGCACGTCCTCCCGAGCAATGCACTCCTTGGGTACTAAGGTTGCATTGCTCGTGCAACGCTGTGGCGGTGATGTGTACTGCACGTGCATGCTCACGTACTAGTTACGTCACCAATGACGCAGTGCGCAAACAGGACTGCTTTTTGTTGCCTTTGCGTGCGTTGGCTCCAGATGTAGAACATCAGGCTCCGGGTCGATACGCGCTATGCGAATATAGGCCTGCTGGAGGAGGCACAGAACAGTACGCTGTGAGCGTTCGATAACAAGGACAGCATGGGCGATCATTCGATGTGAATGCAGCGGACTGTGCTTGGATCGTGCCTCGCTGGACGGTAACAAGGCGTCTACAGAAGAGATGTCTGTCTGGATGCGATGTCACTGCAGACCGGCAATGCAATCGCTCGGCATCAAGACTTGCTGCGGTGGCGTGATCCGTCCCTGTGATCTGTTGGTACGCTCCGAGCGTGCGGGTCTGGTCTCGTGTTTGCATCGCTTTCCTCGAAAGAGCATAGCGACGCTCTAGGCCAACTGGCCATGTTTCCGATATCCTCTGGTTGGAAAGCGAATGCATAAGATGCTCCTGGTCGCTACTTTGAGCGATGATTTTTGATTGGGTCCAAAGCATCGATCGACAGCGGCGACAGGAGGAGACGTTGCGTGTGTTTGCGGTTCGGAGATCGTCCTCATGAAGCGCATAGGGTGCGCCCTGAAGCATCTTCTCAGCTGTCACATGCACTGCTTTGGTGCGACGTGCACCAGATGGAGTCTCTGTGCGCGCTCACGACACCAGCTCATGCCGCAAACTGGCTGTAACATTCGGTTATTTGTAATGAAAACGTCACCGGCTTCATTCCGAATGACTGCATGTCGTGTAAATGTATTTTTGTGCGCACTCGATTCCATCTGCATTGTACGGAAACGAGTCTCGAGATCAGCCAATGCCTCGAACTCGTTAGCGCCGAGCGGATATCTCTGATAGTGTTGTCTAGTCTCCGTATGAGCAATAGAAAGCCGTACGCCAGCTAAAGTTTTTACCGTTCGGTGGCCTTCCGATGACGGCAGTGCGCATCCCTGAATACGTGTTTGCAGCGACGGCAGGTATCCAGTGCGATCAGACGAATCGACGCAGACGAACTCGACATTCGGAATTGCTTGGGCAGCGTAAAGCGTTGCGGGCTCGACCTGCGCTCAGTGGCATCAGTGATTTCACTGACGCATGAGAACGAGGCGGCAGTACACATGCAGATTTCGCGTACCAAGTACCGATGTGAGGCTGCGCTCTCAACACAGCGTCGCGAGTCTCCTGGGGGCACCAAGCGGGTGCAAGCGCACCAGCGAACGGCGCTTTGCGTTTGATGGGGGCTCTTCGGTGACCGATGCGCACTTGCTAGTGCAGTTTCTGTTGCATTTTCTTGTATACTGGGAAGAGAACTCATTTACGGCATATGCGGCTTGTCGCTAGCGCACTGCAAGATCGTGCCGCATGCTTTTTCTCAAGGTGAGCGCGTCGCCTGCCACCAAGAATCCACATCACGTACCGCGTCTACGGGAATACGAACCTGTCGAGCGTCGTATTGGACAGGGAAGCGATTTCCCCACTCGACTACTTGGCATTGGTATGCTGTTTTCAGCTAAATTACACAGACACGCACGCATACACTCATGTAAAAGCGGCCGCACCTGCTTTCTTGTCCAACAACTCTTCCACTGCTATCCGAAAGGGATGCTCCATGAGCGTTCTCTTCAAACGGAGCGATCCTGCCTCGGCTCCAAACAGTGCAATATTTCGAGTACGCCATGAGCTCAGCGCTCATTCTCGGTGACCTCGTTCAAAGCCCAATCATACTTTGAATACGTGATACGGAGTTGGCCGCTCTCTACCCATTGTACAATTCGTCGGTAGTTCTGCATATCCTCTTCGGTTTTCAGGGGCCAGTGTTTGAGAATCCACCAGATCACGTTTGATCCAAAGTCTGATGCGTACCATAAGAAAATTCGACTGAGTTCAACATGATTCTCGGAGACTATTTTCACGTTGTCCCGTATAAAGTTCGCGGTGGCAGCCTCCAGCGCCTGGTCCACGTTAGACTCGTCGTAAGCCCGAATGGGCGGACACGAGCGCGCCCCACAATTGAGGCCAAAATGGATGCGCGGATCGCCGCCAGTGATCATCGCTTGTGCTCTAATGTCGCCAGAGCCAGGCTCACCGAAAGGTTTCGAAGCAAAAGGATACGGAGGTGCCCGATTCCCTCGTAAAACGCCATTCTCGATATCATTCAAGCTGTACAAATGACCGCCTATACAGTACGAAGCAGTCTGGAAGAATCGGAAGCGTGCAACGAAGCTACGTGGTCGGCCCAGGATCGTTATCGCATGGATAAGGAGCGCATTATATATATTGAGGAAAAACGCGAGGCGGCGCGCTCGGCTCATCTCGAGAACGTCCAGGTCTCGGAGGCCACGCGTCAGACTCACAAAATTGACAAAGTCCTTGTCCAGCATTAGTGCTTGATAGTCTACCCAGCGCCCGTCGCTAGACAGGTGGCGCACAAACAGTTTGTTGATGAGTGCGCGCAGCTCGCGATCCACAGAGGTTGTTGATTTCAGCGTGGGCGTGACCGGCTCGCAACCAGCTTGCGCACAGCAGGTTGTAACCGCCCGCTCAACAGCCTCATCACTGTTCAGCATATTATAGGAAAGCAAGCGCGAGCGGAACGCTTGTACGCCGCGGAAAGTGCCCAACCAACGCAGTCCCGACAGCGCCGAGACGTACAGCGGGTGCACCAAAGCGCGTACCGTGTTCGCTACAGCAAGCGACGACACCGAGGACGAGTCCGGCTCGGCGCTCTCCTCCGAGGGCGCCGTCCGACCCAGCCAACCGGATCGGGTGAACGAAGACTTTTCGTACACGGACGAGCCGTTATTCCAGGCAGAGACTCCCGTCCTTCGTGCTCGTAGTATGGCGGACGCTGGCCCTATGAATCTCGAGTCCGCTGAGTTTTCACTTTGGCCAGCAGACGCGCTTGTAGTGCGCACGTGATACACAGCGTCGAGACCAACTGCGGAGAGTCGCAAACTATCGTCGTAGTGAACAGCAGGTTCCGTTGCGTGTGATTCTGATCCCAAGCCAGATGAAAGTAATCGACCACCCGGGTTCATTGGAGACGAGGACGTGAATGCGAAGGCGCCTCTCTCCATGTTTTTGTGCCAGGGTGCCGCACTTGACTTAAAACAGGAGCGCGGTGTCGTGGGGATCGAGGTTTTTGTGGATATGCCCGGGGCAGGATCACGTCCGACGGTGAGCAAACCGCATGGGTTGCGGATGTCTTTCATAGCCGTCCATTCAAAGATGAACGGTGATGGCGCTCCCGGCAGCGGAACCCATCATGCTGAGCTAAATTCCGTACATAAATGTATTTTTGGGAATAAGAGATACATATCTAGAAATGCCATGACATCGACCTGGAATGATCGATCGATCGATCGATCGACTGATCTTGGGCCGATTGCTCCGCAGACGCAGATGCTCGGATTTTGTGACGCCCTTACCCGAGTCGGCATCAAATCGGAAAGGTCTGCTTACCGAACACGAGCGTTAACGCTTAAGCTATGATCTCTTCGTTATGTCATGGATACCAGAATTTGGTCGATTGTTCGGGGGCTGCGTCCTTTCCAAATCGTTTACTCCCGACTTGGGACGTATCCGTGTCTCCTTTCCCTCTACATCTGTTGTTCGCAGTCGAAAAACGTCGTTGGCAGCGTCAAAATCCGGATTTCGCACCTCCCGGCTGATTTCTACGGATTGAATGCACGGACGGTAGTTGCAATCTACGCTTCACCAGATATTTGCATCAATTTTTATTTGGAGCCTCGATACGACCTTCGGTACGGTGACGCTTGAAAACAGACACGTGTTCTCGTACGTTCACTGTGCCTCGGCCTCTGTGCGCCTTGCTGGAGGTGTGAACCCTTGTTTCGTCGCCCGGTACTTGCTCTTGACGCGCACAAAAGGATCGCTTCAAAGTCCGTCTCTATTTCTTTACCCGGTGACGTATCCTACGATCATAGACTTGTTCTGGGCGATGCACAACGTGAGTACTCTGTACGCTGCACACGCAAGAGCACGCAAGTCCTTCGATAGAGGTTTTGCGGAAAGCGATCTTGGCCTTGATGAAACGAGTACCGGAAGGCAAATCCGAGCTGGAAATCAAATCGAGCAATTTCGATGCCTCTACGCTCGCATCCGGCAAAGCGGTAACGCGCTCTCCAGTGGATGCGATTCTAGCGATGCCTTAAATCCGTGTCCAGTATCCGGTTTCGTGCATGCAAAAGATGTGCAAGTGCTTGGGAACCTATACCATTACAGGTAGCATGTTGCTTTAGAGTACCGTATCATCGATGGCGTCAAACAGATGAGGATTCGCCTTTCGAGAGCAATCGACTCCTCGATCTGAAATGTTCATGAATCTTTCAGCGTGAGCCTATAATCGTATCGTCCGGGGACGTCATTGAGTACTCTTCCTCGTCAATCTGGCAACGTGAATCGCTGAACTCCCGCGTTGCAATAAGATGGAGCACTCGCAGCATTGAAGCATATGGGATTTGAGCGTGCTCTACGTAAGGAATTGAGTAGCGTGCACGCTTGCACATATGATTTGGGTCATACTATTGGTTATTTTACGAACGCGTGCTCGAGGACATTGCAAATCACATGGATTCCGGTGACGCGAAGAATTCCATGGGCAAAAATGTCAAAGCAGATTCTCCGGAACCACGAGTGAGATTCCTACACCCGCTTAGGAATTCGTAAGCCATTACTGCGTGACTTGGACTTTCTGTATATCTACCCATGTTCGTAAAAATTTGAACTAGCAGGAAGAGAGCCAGTCATTCGGTATTCCATTTTAGTTCCATACCAGTGTAGCGAGAGAAACGCACCTCCACCGATAACACCACACGGGTCTACTCTCGGACCGGTGTTCCCATCGAGGGTCGGGATGCAATCGACCCGGCAAACAGGCGGGTACCAAGCGCAAGCTGGGCGTTTTCTGCGCATTTGCTGCGCCCTCTATGGCACCCGAAGCAATACCTGATGAGCGGTGAGTGCGCACGCGCCGCTTCGAGAGCCGCGTCCATTGCGCGGCAGCGGCAACGACGACGAGAAACCTACCAAACAATCGCCGGCTCAGGATCTGATGCAAACCGCTGACCTCAACAGGTCACGGGTACCTGACATAGCAAAGCAGAGAGGCGATCAGGGCGACGACATCGCAGGCTGGCGAGCGATCATGCGCGCAGCAAAGTCGAACACATTCAGTGTCTCGCGTAAAGCGAAAAGGTAACTCGAGAAATGCACAAAATCATCTATCGGCAATCCGATCGCATGGGAGGTGTGGATTGGTTTCTGAATAGAGGACGCGAAAAGCGGATGCGCCTCTGTGTACGTCGCCAGCTGTGAAAGCTCCCGCACGATCGACTCCTCCTCATCAGGGGGTATGCGAAGGTGGATGCGCCGATGGCGACGGCGGCCGCCCTTCTCCCTTACCGGCTGTGCTGCTTGCTCGATTGCGTTGGGCGAGGTATCAGTTGGATGCTCGGCAGCAACACCAAGGCCAGCGTCCGCGGTGGCAGCTGCCCGCGAACCCGCCAGGCTTGATATGCGCAGTTTCATTTCCGAATGCGTGGATGGGTAGAGCGGCAACGCTTCATGCTCTCCGCCCGGTACGTGACGAGGCACGCGCTCTACGATCCCCGTCGTTTGGTCGAGTGCATCATCATCATCATCTGCAACAGCAACAGCAGCAGCAGCTACTGCTGTTGCGGAGCTGTTATACCGTGGTGCGATTTCCTCCATGGGCGACACGGCACTGTCGTGTCGTTGTCGCTCGTCGCGTTGCTGCGGTGCGTAGCCTCCAGATGTATGCGCTTCTGATCGCCTCGTCGATTCCGCAAGCGATTGGATTTTCGACGCAGTACCCGTGTCCTCCATTTCAAGCAACTGTCGGCCTGGCAACTGCGAGCCTGCCTCCAATCGCGCAGTGGTGCTCGATGGAGACGGCTCGCCCGGAGGCAATTCCACTGCACGCATTCTACCCGTCGCTGAATCTAACCGGGCTATTGCCGAAGCAACATCTGCTGGCTTGGATATAGCAGCATCTGAATCCTGCTCAGGCACTATGCCGGGGAAGTTCATACGCTCAGCTTCCTCCTGCGCAAGAAATAAGGCTCCAACGAAATCCACTACCTGGCGTTCCTGTTTATTCAGGGAGCGGGAGAGCGCCACTCGTCGCACTCGATTGCGACGCTTCGTCAAGCTCGACCAGAGGCGTGCACGTCGCTTCCGAAAGAGCAGCAAAGCATCGGCGACGTGTGCATCCAGCCACTCCTCATGGCCCCTCGCATCCACAATTGCACGTCGCAGACGCTCGCCTCCATACTGAACATACTTTGCGTCCAGCTCCGTTGTCTGCTGCGACGCCGGCAACGACCTGTCCGAAAGCGCATCTGCACGTGCTGTCGAGGCAACATGCACCTCTTCTGCGTCGTGACGCCAACAGGAACCGCATCGGCATGCCCGCTCGAGCCCGAGATCATGCCAAAGCGAAAACGCTGATAGGTACGCATGAATTGCTTCGCTGAGCGCGTGCAGTGCATCGAAAAGAGCGCGCCACTCCGACTCGAGCGGTTGAATAAATAAACGTATCGCTGCTCCCGTGTAGCGGTTCGTATAAATCGGAGGACGCTCGAGAACACCCTCAATAACTTCCAAACGCAGCAACAGCAGCCACGAACTGTCTATACCGCGCAAGATGTATTGCGGCGCACTGAATAATCCTGAGCGCCACATTGTGAACTGTGTGTTACCACCGAACGCTGGACGGACAGCGGCACGTGCCACCATGAGATCTGTTGTTATCCTTTGGAGTAATAGCGACGCTGCCCGGTCACTGAAAGAATTCAGTGCCTGCGTGGACGTAGCTTCTGCTTCTGCTGCTGCATTGGCGGTAGTCGCTCGCGCAGCACGACGCTGTCGTGTTTCATCCGCAGCGTCGTGTTCTCTCAACAGCGTCACTAATGATGGTGAACGCATCAGTGAACTAAAGTTCGAATAGTGTTCCAGTAGAAACGCAGGGTCTAATCTAGCGGGTAACTGTGTCGAAGTATCGCGGGTCACGTAAACGGCATGAAAGGAGCGTGCTGCCTCCGCCGCGGCACGGAAGACCTGTCCCAGGGTTTGGCGCGATTCACGCACTGCCATTCGTGGAGACAAGGCGGCAACGACAAGCACGGCGAGCAGCACACCCGCACAGGTCATGACGCAGCGACTCAAGGCGTACTGCCATTGGGCGACGTAATCGACGCCTTGGTACTGGCACATCACCACCAGCGTATACGTTAGAACTCCGACTCGCGATGCGTACTGCAACCACTTGTGGCGATTCAAATGCGCCAGGTAGAAGAGAATGTAGAGGACAAAAACGCTTAGAGCGGTGACGGCGTAGGCGTTGGTCCCAATGACCGGTCGAAACATGACCAGAAAGCCCAAAGCAGCCCCGATGATGGTCCCGCTCACGCGCATGAGACCAATGCTTACTGCGGATTCCGTTGTGGGTCTCGCTGTGATTATTACCGAGTAGTACAGCCAAATAATGTTCCAGTCGCTCCGCAGCGCTGTTTTGTTTGGAATGCTCGTAACCACCGAGAGCGTTGTCGCTGAAAGCAGGAAAAATTTCCAGAAGAAAACAACCTGCCAGTGATGGGTGCGCAGCATTTCCCGAATATCGTTCCAGCGCAAAACACGCAATCGAAGGCCAAGCTGTAGAACATCCGTTCCGATCTGGATGGGCAATGCGAAAAACTCGCTCACGAGGTTGAACAAGAGTGTTCGAACACGATCAGCACCGGAACGGAGCCGACCGGACAGAGGCAGTGCACTAGTCTCTGGTGGAGGCGCAAACGCCTCTGCAGCGTGATACGCTTCTAGCACTGCATCCAAAATGCGATGCATCATGATGGCGCTGAACCAGGCAGCGCTAACGTCTTCAGCAAATAGCGCAGTGCAGCGCGATCCGTTGCGGTCAAGCTTATACGCATTACGGTCATTGCAATGATCGTGTTGCTGCTGTTGCTGGTAAAGCATCATCATTTGCTGCCAGTACTTTTCGTAGCCGACAAGCCCACTAGCGAGCGCGCTTTGTCGAATACGCATAAGGCTCTTCGTTTCGAGCAGCGTTTTCAACACAGAGAATGCTCGATGGCGGGAGCGCTTCCCCAGGTGCCGTTGCGCGGTCCAACGATACCATCGCCAATGTGAGTCTGCAAGCATTCCCGATAACTGATAACAGCTCGCAGAGATGATGGCCCACATGCGCATCACATCAACGAGTGACTGCCGAAAGAGCTGATCCAGCGCCAGACCCATACTGTACCCAGATCGGCGGCGTCTTTCGCTGAGGATGCATTCAACACCCGCAAGACGCGAGACGATCTCTCGAACAGCAAGAATCATCCGTGCCCATGCCGTGATCGAAAGATCGCATGTAACTTCCGGAAAGGTCCATTCTCGATAAGCGAATCCGACAAGTGACTGCAGTTCCCAAACCTGCTCTTGTAGGAAGAGAGCGCCCTCCTCGTGGAGTGCCGCATAGTCTTCTTCGTCTAAAAAAGTAAAGTCAACGCTGAAACACTGTTCAACGCGCTTCCCATTCCCCCTCAGGCCGGACAGCGGCGACTGCGCGCTGGTTGCCATCGTCGTCGTCGTTGCCGATAACATGCCGTCAGAATCCTGCAACTCTTCTGTGGAGGCGGCTTCTCCAGATGTTTTCTTGTTATGCCGCTGGATCTCTCGCCATGCGCCCTCGGCCTGTGCTACCAATCCAAAGAGCTCGCTAGCTAGCGCGCTCGCTTGCTTACCCAGCTCCTGGAGGACGCGTTCAAGTCTATCCCGCAAAGCAGCTGAAGCCGGCACTGGTAACACAACGACGCCAATAAAAACGCCAACAACATATGCCACTGAGGCAGAAATGCAAAACTGTCGCATAAGCGACTGCACCGAGGAAGTTGTCTCCGCGAGAGAGCGCCCAATGTTGCTCGCTGTAGACGTGTCGGATTCGAGTGCTTGCGACACCAGGGCAGCATTGAGCACGAGACCAAGCGCGACTGCGGTGAAGATTGAGAACAGCGCATGCTGATCGCTCAGACGAAGTATACTTATAGGTATGAAAATAACAAAGATGCAGATAACGCGCAGCCATACATAATAGCGTGCCACGAAAAACACCACAGCAGCACAAGCCGTACCCAGAAGCGAACCGTACAACAACCCCGATACTGTGCGTTGAATGGCACCCGTGTAGCTGAACTCGCTCAGAGGACCCACAAGAATCGTGTACAAAAGAGGAGCCCAGCACGATAGTTGCTCCCGGAAATCATTGACGGTGACCAGCAGGCTAGTTAGAAAGAAGCCCAGGGTGAGTTTCGCAGCTAGCGCTGCGCGAACGACGTTCGGGTGAAAGATGAACATGTTTGGAAAGGTTCTCGTGTTTGTTCGCAAGACAAGCTCCCGAGCGGCACCTTTCGCGCTCCTCGCCTTAACAAAGCTTTCGTTTGGGGTCAGCAACAGAAATTCAACGTGATCGACGCTTGAGCGACCTATTCACAGACGCACTGTTCGAACTGGGAAAAGCTCGCCAAACCGCAACAGCCAAGCCGTGTGCCAGGAGCCCTTGTGCTACCAGTCAGGCGCGTTCCCTGATCATCGGCAGGTCCTTCACACGGACTTGGGTCCACTCAACAGAGCGTCTTTGAATGGTGCTTCGGGCATAGGCACGGCGTGCTCTAGAAGCTGCGTATTCGCAGCAGCACGAAGTGCACAGGCTCGGGGCCATGACAGCGCCCGTTCGCAACTGGACACGGCCTCAGGATACGTTATCGGTCATTTTGATACAGATCGTTTCGGTACGATACTCTTCATCAAGAAGGAATGAAACGCGTCTTTCGTTGGTGCTCGAATGCTTCAAAGAGGCATGCCCAAGCACGTTGAAATTACAAGACAGCGTGTACTGTGTTGTTAAGCAAAACCTTCCGCATCTCGATACTCCAGTGTCAGATAAAAATCGGAACATTGAACTCCGCGCTCGGTTCGTAGCTTTCCATTCATTTATGAACCATTTTAGATCCACTGCCATGATCGTTATGGTGTAGCAATGAGAGACTAAGGGTTCATATGGTGTTTTTGGGTTCCCGGTCGTCGTCATGTAGTGGATTCTTCGACATTTTGCCGCTGGAATGCGCCAAGTCACCGGAATCACGATGTTTCGAGACACCCTCGAATAGAAGTTTGTACCAGAACCGATATGATTATCCAGTCCGTAGGAAAAAGCATCTACAGTTCTCCGTTTCTTACATACAGATTGCTTCAAGTTTTCGATCTTTCGGTTTTAAGAAAAAGCATGGGCGCAGCGCTGCATATACAGAGAGAAACTCCACGCCGTCTCTTCACGATTTGCACATACGCTCGTGCTGATGCATCCCAGAACTTTTCACGTCAAGCAATCGATTTCGCTCGAAAGGTATATCCTGCTTTCGTTGTGGCCATCGAAGGAACGCAATCCGAAGGCAGCGCGATACATGTCGCGGGATATGCTTTGGGGGGCTTTCGTCTCTTCGGTTTCGATCCAAGTGTCTTGGACTCGAACTCGAACCATCCCGAGGCTCTCTTCTAATGGGGCGTGCATCGTCGCTTCGCAGCAAGCGAGTCTAGACGGCTCGACGTTTCTCGAACTGTTCCCCAGCCTGGATGTTCCTTCTGGTTCTCGTTTCATCAAGGAGAGCATCGCGTTCCAGGAATCCTCTGTTGAATCGAACAGCGTTCGCTTGCTCGTGCAGCAGACAGTGTGATAGCTGAAGGGCTCGCCCAGAGGAAGCCCCTGATCGTATTGTACGCTATCGGGCGCGGTAACGCAGGATGACGTCGAGGAGAGTCTTCGGTACCCTTCAAGGTTAAGTACCGAGCGATGACGCAGGCCCTCATGCGCCACAGGGCGGCCTCGAAGCATAAGGAGCTACTGTGGGTATACAGGAAAACCTGACAAGTGTCACCGCTACGAGGACCTCAATGGAAATGTATTCAAAGAAGATGAAAATGGGGTGTGAGCGTTAGATCTCGAGGTCCGCCTATGCGTCAAATACCGCGACAACAGCTGGAAGCCGCGAAATCGTGACTTGAAACCGCTATCAACATCGTTCAACTACTGACAACGGAACTGGATAGAACAGAGAGTCCGGCGTTTTTAAAGCGCGAGATAACAGAGAGGAACGAGGAAGCAGTCGTAGAGAAGGCACTCCGAGGCTGGTGTTGATGACTGTGGGAAGCCACCCAAACTTCAGCAGGTGCACCCATATCACATAAGTGGACCCGTTTCATTTTATTCTCACATACATCAATGGTATCCGACGACGACCCGATAAACAAATGCAGCCTCGAACACCTCCTGCATTGAATCGTAGCCTACACGCACAGCAGCTTTTCGCATAAGCTTTGCTGTCTCTGATGTTGCTACGGACACCAAAACCACCTACCCGACTCATTAAGATGCAAATTCCCAAAAAGCGACATTGAAATTGTTCCCGAGATGAAAGCTACCAAACTTGCACGACGATACGGTGTGAAGTGCTTCCACTAGCCTCATCCCGAACACCTCTGTGCTTGGAGTGCATCGCGCAGCTGCATCTCGAATGGAGAACTCGTTGGCTTGGCACTGGGACAACGCGTCAGGTGCCGCTGGACGAGCACTTCGGCGCTTAAAGTTGGTACCTCAAAGCCTGATAGAGTTTAGGTTCGAGCAAAACACTCATGCATGTCTAACTGCAGCACCATGTCTGGGACAGTTAGGGAACTCAATAGGGCCACTTACACTTCCTGGTCAGAAACGGCTGCTCGACAGCTGGCAACGATACCCCTACAAACAGGTTTTGTGAACGCTTGCTCACCAAGTTCGCAGACGAAGAAGCCAACGCCGAGTTGCAGGTATTGTTTTGGAAAGCAGCAGGCACTTGTATGTGAAAAACAACGAAAGACTTGCGCTTTCGCTGTGCGCAGCCATGCACAGGCAACAGCGTTGTTGCGGGGAGTCGTAGGTCCTGGGCCCCAGCCAGAGTCGGGCGAGAGTCAGAAGAGAGCCTTAGCTGCGCTCTTCGTCGGCCTGTGTCTGATGTGCGGTCTCCCGAAGGACGCTTTGGCCATATCAGGGGGCGGCTTGGACTACGCGGGGCAACAGCTCTCGGAACAGGACCTTTCGCATCGGAAACTGTCGCAGAAGGACTTTTCAGGATCGACTTGCCGCAAGACAAACTTTTCTGGGTCAGATCTATCTGGGGCTCGATTTTTCAAAGCGGATCTCACGGAAGCGAACTTCGAGAATGCTCAGCTTATCGGAGCGTCCCTTGAACAAACCGTTTTGCGAGGCAGCAACTTCCAAAATGCTGTCTTGCGTTCCACCTACTGGACCGAGAGTGTCCTGACCATAGCGAATATTGAGAATACCGACTGGACAGATGCGCTGCTGGAACCCACCTGGCAGATGAAGCTCTGCTCGCGTTCAGACGCAAAGGGAATGAACACGCTCACCAATACAGACACCCGGGAGAGTCTCATGTGCCCCGACTAGGATGATTCGAGAGCATCATCACAGCAGAAATTCTGGCCCTAATTGTTGCTTTCGGGTGCGTATCGTTCGGTTTGCGGATGACTCCTAGTTTCCGTGTGTGACAGAGACTTTTCGACAGATAGAAATCCCCGTATGTGAATCTGTTTTTCGCACGTTTTACACAAGGCGCTTTTGGTGCCTGGGACACAGCGAAGCTTCGGCGAACGAGCAGAAAAAGAGCGAGTCTGAAACGCCTTTCCTCTAGCATACGATGGTATGACTGGCGAGCTCAAGCACCCGTGTACGTGTTTCGGATGTACAAAAGTATCCGGTCCAGGGTGCGCACTCGCTGGTAACGCGATCCTGAGCGACATGAGCGATTCCAGTGCACACAACCGAAACGACAAGCAATGCATCTATGAAGGCAATTGCACCGAGTCCAGCTTGAAGACTTGCAAAAGGAGCCGCGGCATGTGATCGAGACTCCAGACACCTGATCTGTGCTTACTGCCTGCGTCGTGCTCGCCCTGTGGTCGCACTTGCCCTCAGTGGCCTTGGCGCAAGAGCGGTACCGTGTACACGTGCATGATTCAAGCGGCTGAAGGTATCGTCCGATACCCCGAAAGCGCAATTCTTCGTCGAGAAACGCTGGGCACCGAGATTCTTCCTGGATCGTGTTGTCTTTATCTGTGGGATGCGACGACGCTACCAAGGGGATAAAGTGATCAAACTCCAGACGCTCGCTGCTGCGCCACTGCGCTAAACAGTTCCGCTGCAGTCTCTTGTCCGAGAGCACCGCGATCACCGCCGAGCTTCCGATGTCGTTTGTTCAAGGTGACCAAGTTGCGTAGTTCAGAACCCAGACCAGTCCAGGTGGTTACTGGACCGGGAGTCACGATGGACGTGGCGCCCCAGAGACGCCAAACCGCAGCAGTGCAAGTCCCAAGCGCCATCGACACACGACAGCATACTGCTTTTGCGTCGGTTCGCTAGAGTACGGCGCCGTATCCCAGCGTGACTTGCGTCGAACGAGTGACGGGCTGGCGCTTCACATGCAGGTCTGCAACAGCACCGATAAGCGCAGGTATGATATCGTCTCCAGAAACGCGCTCCAGGTATGTTGCTATGGACACTGGACCTGTGGACCGATTGCGAGTGAAGCGTCGCTATCCGTTCGAAACTGCTTTACGGGTTCTTCGCTGTTTTCATGAGGGTGACGGTAGCGAGATAGAGAACGCATTCATATTTCGGGACATGCTGCCTGCAAGCCTTTCACTTATAGTACATATGAGCGCACCGGGAGCCTGTGAATCACCTGGTTCTCTGCAATGCGGTCGCAGGTAGATCGCCATGCGGTACCATCGGGCTATCATTCATGTACTCGATTTGATTACGAGGTTCAACGGGTTGCATCTTCCGCAGGAAGCCGAATGCTTCCGGTACCGAAGCACTTTTCACACGGCGTTTCCACGAGCTTACAGGAAACTGTTTGAGCGGGTGTTGCAGGGCCACATTCCATGCGGAGGCGTGTGCCTGCTCCCGCACACGCTTCACAGTCGACGTACTGGCCATCGTCTTGCACATGCAGTGCTTGAAAGTTCGCCGCTGCACCCGCGACAAGCGCTCGCCATTTGCGAGCGATCGCTTTGGCCTGACGTTCACCAATTCGCCACATCGGCAAAAGCAGGAGAATAGCAATACAGGCACAACAGATAAGCGCTGCGAAATACGCATCCCAGCCCAACGCAGATACAATGCGCGTCAGCGGGTATCCACTGGTTGCTGCGCCTATGTAAGCGATCCAACCGAGAAACCCGATGGTCGACGACACCGAGTCCGGGCTGACCATTTCGCTTGCGGCCAGGCCGACGAGCATCTGTGGGCCATAAATGAAAAAGCCGAACGTGAAGATGCAGAGCATGGACAAGTAGCGCCGAGAGGCGGGCGAGAGCCACATGGCCACGAGCGCCGCCACCACACCCAGCATCCAGAAGAGAATGACGGGAATGCGGCGGCCGCGAGCAAGCCGATCACTGACTGCACCACTGACCAGGGAGCCACAGAGTCCGCCAATCTCCATGCTACCGACACGTAAAGCCGCTTCTTGTGGCGGCACGCCCATGCTCGTCAGGTAAATAACGGTCCATGAACTGATGCCCTGGCGACAAAAGTAGATGAAAAAGTAACTGATCGCTAGCAGCAGCACATACGGATTGCCGATGACTTCTAAGAACTTGTTCGTTGCGGCCTGCTCCCGTGCGGATGCTGATTTGCCCGCGGTCTTTGGGGTTTCCGCATTCGCAGGCGACGACGACGAGCCCGGTGCTGCACCGTTGGGACTCGTTGAACGGGTTGCAGCGGTGCTCCTTCGCTGAACATCTTCGGCGTGATCATCGCGGTAGATTTCAATGGGCGGCAGGCCGACCTCCTCAGGGCAATCACGCAGCCTGTTCAGTAGGAAAATGCCCATGAGGATTCCCAAGACACCTGGCACAATCATGCCATACCGCCACCCAAACCTCTTGACGCTGTACCCCACAATCAATGGAATGAAGAATCCGCCAGTATTGTGGGAGGTATTCCAGAGGCCCCACCAGGTTCCTCGCTCATTTTTGCTGTACCAGCGAGTGAGCAGCTTCGCACATGGCGCTGCGCCACTGCCTTGAAAAATCCCATTTAAGAACCAGAGCGCTGTCATCGCGTATACATTCGACTGCAATCCAAAGAAAATATTCACCAGACCGGTGAGCGAGATCCCAAGCGCCATGAAGACACGGCTGGAAAATCGATCCGCTGCGATACCCAGAAACAGCTTAGAGAAGCCGTATGCTAACGGGAACACGGACATGATGACGCCAAGCTGTTCGAGTGAAAGCCCCAGTGCTGCTCGTAGCGCCGGTGCCGTGTACGTGAAGGAGTTACGCGTAAAGTAGAAGAAAGCGTAACCGAGAAAGATGGAGTAGAAGACGCGCACCCGCCAGTGCCGATATTTCGCATCTAACTGCGGATTCGCGCCTTCGAGCACCACTGCCGACGAAGCGCCAGTATATGCTAGCGCTGAGCCGTCTGACGACACATTCGAACTTGATTGCTGCCTTTCGCCATCAAGTCGTGAACCCGGGATAGATGCACTAAATGCGTCCTCTTGACGCGCTCTCTTCCCGATCGGGTCATCCACGCCTGCACAAACGAGTCTACAGCGACGGCTAGGCGCGCATCCTAGGCTTCGACTACGACTCCGTGGCGCAGTGAACGGCATCATCCAGCGCGGATTTAGGGCCATAGATCTATGCTCGAACCGCGTAGAGTGCGTCTGCAGCAGTAGGGGCTGCAGCGGGCACCTTGAGCCTGCAGCAGCTGCTGAACGGACCAGAGTTTTCGTCTCCATAACGTGCACTCCGAACGCAAGCTCAAGGTGCCTGGCATCAGCTACTCCCAAACGGACCTTATCTGAGTTGCATGTATCACTCGTGGCGTCCAACGTGCCTGCAAATCGCATCCGTGTTGCGGTTGAGGCGCTGCAGCGCTGTAGCGGTTTGCGCTGGGCCCCATTGCCACCAGTAGCTCCCTCTCCGCAAGCGATGCTCGTGCTCGACAATGCCTGGACGCCAGCAACCCAGGATGCTAGAGCAAACTGTTCCCCTGCCGTCCGAACTGCCGCCATCGTACGAGCGGCACGAGCACACGCAAGCAGCACAGCGTTCCAGCCCCGATCAAATGCGCTTCTGTCGGTAAAAAACCACCCGATTTCGTCTGCGCCCTCACGCGGCCACCAGTGCTTGCGGTGAGCGCTAGACTTGTAAGCGCAAACCCGTATGCCTCCTCGTCACTGCAAAGAAAACAAACACCCAGACAACCCAACGAGGACGTGAGCATTGTGCGGTCGTTGGTGCAGTGCGCGGCGCACCGGCGCGCTCGCGATCATCAACGGGCGCGCGGTGGAGCGCGTACCGCGCGGCGCTCCGCTCTCCGCTCACAAGACGTTTTCGTTGAACGTGGATCTAAAATCGCAGGATGGATGGGTACTGGTAATCGAGAGAGCGTTCATCATGCTGGAGAACCCTACTCCCATGTTCCATTATTTATAATGCCTCTCGGATGTACGGGTAGTTTTTTTAAGATCTATTGTGTGCCGAGTGCCGGCGCTGAGCACCCGCTATAGCGCCTAAACCGCTTGTGTGGATGCATCACGGGGACAGAAAGGTTTTGCCATACCACTGGGGGCGTCGACTAGAGGCGTGGTTTGCGCGACACGGGATCAGGTTTCGTTATCAATCTGGGAGCCAGCAATTATCGCAGACAGAGCTTCTGCGTGCGGCCGCGCAAAGGGTCACTAGAAGCGATCACTGCGACCAAGGCGACACTTGGATGAGAGCTGTCCACTTCTAGTCCTATTCCAATAAAAATTGGGTTTCGGACGAGCTGCCAAGATCTCACTACGGCACCCGCTAGTGCGGGAGCATGAAGCACCTGCCAGGCATACTCGTCCGGCTCGCGAGATCTTCCGCCAAGAAGGTAAAGTTTCGACAAAATGGAAACCTTTCCCGCCTTTTAACGTTTATCGTTGAAGGGAGAAGAAAATGTTATTTCGTTGCTATATAGGGGCTAGTCTCTGTTCTTTTTTTCAATAGCGCAGTCGATAAGCCCACTTTCAGATCAGGCAGGTATGAGATACGACGCGTACCTCGCCGTTGAAGGGAAACGCGATCCTTATCAATAGCGTATTGCTCTAACGCACAAGTTGTATTTGCGTTCAAGTCGTAGCATAATATAATCTTTAAATTCAATTGTGTTTCAATCTTCACATGAGTGTATTCAAGTGATTTTACGTGGTTTATAACAGAGGCGTTCAAAATGCGTTCTTTTTCAAAAACATAGCAAAGGAAAGTTATGGACATAGAAATGAAGGATCCTGGAGGCGCAGTGTCGCCGGCTGCCAGAAAAAAAAGAGAAACACTGCCAAGTGCAGAGGAACAGGAAAAGACACGGAAGCAAAAGGGGAGGCTCGGCGTCAGAAGCTGTACGAAACACGAGACTATGACGGGACGGTAGTGGTAACCCGCCCTCATGGACACCTCAAGGATTCGGATGAGCAAAATTTGCAAGAGGACATCAGAAAGCGTTTCGATCTGTACTCCTAGAGTATTATAAAGGTGTCGTCAAGACTGATGAATTTGGTGCGCGAGATGTAAGAAGACGTGGCGCACGTGGAAACAGTCGAGATTCCAGACGAGTTCTTTGACAAGACCTTTATTCGGCACCTGGTGTTTGGTGCAGAGGAAACGCGGGGTAAAATGGGCGGGTTCACGCGCTCCACGAACGACATCCCTTTTACGGGTTCGAGGGTACTCGATACAAGGGTGACCGGGGTATTTACATGTACGGAGCGATGAAGTATATCACGAACCTGAAGAACCTTTTGACAATGAACCTCGAACGTTTCATGATACGCGCCGTGTTTGCGCTGTACGGAGGTATCTCTTGCAAGGGGATATGGGCGATTATCAACGGCATCACGAACGATCGCAGATATGAAGATGAGGTCGAATTTGTGGACATGAGGGTATCAAACGGCAGCACGAATGAAGCTTCTGTGATCCGTGCGGTTATACAAGAACACCGTGCGGTACTCGGGTGGGCGAATCCAGCAGACAAGATATCAGAGATAAAAAAGATAAGGAAAGATACTATCGCCTCATCCTGCGCTATTTTGTGTTTCTGGACCGAGAACTCGAACGCAAGGCGGAAATGAAGCTGAGTGTAGAGAAAAATGAAGAGTGGGAGAGACGGAAGGCTTTCCTAATGGGGAAGCGCTTCAACATCGTTCCAATGTGCAATATCAAGTCACATTTCGTGACTATCGAATCCGGTGTCCTCTACGGCATCATGAAGGAGATCAGTCCGGAGTTCAATGTTAGCAGGGAGGACTTCACCGGCGAAAACCGGGAGACGTACTGGAAAAATATCTTCAATTTCAAACGTCTGAGAGTGAGCGAGCAGAGGTGGTTCACTGGGTTGATCGAAACCGATGGAGTAGCCTTGTGTATACACTATCGGCGGTTGAAGAAAGATCGTCCAGTTCGGCCCTCGGCTGCGCCCGTGACGAAGGATGAAGAAAACAAAGAGGGGGATCCTGCGATGCAGGAGATGGAGGATAACGACCTTGTCGTTGGCGTGACGAAGTATGAAGATGAGAAGGAGGCGGAACATGCGACGCAGAAAGTGCAGGATAACGTGCTTGTCGTTGACGCGATGAAGCATGAAGAAAAGAAGGAGGCGAGTCTTGAGACGCAGAAAGTGCAGGATAACGACCTTGTCGTTGGCGCGGACCCCCGAAACACAAATATCATCACCATCGCAGCACCGAAGCGTGCGGAAGATGGTGCTGACGGCAACTTCCGTCAGAAAGACATGCGTCTTTTGAGGTTCTCGAGAGCGAGATACTGTCGAGAATCGGGAATGATGAATGCGAGGAAGAAAATCGAGACTTGGAATTCAGGAATGAAGGATCACCTGGAGGCTTTGAGCGAGGTGACCAGCCGAGGAGCCGACTTTGAAGCTTTTCGGAAATTCATGGAAGTTCGTGTTGCCCATTGGGATGCGCTGTGGGAGGAGTATACCAAGCCCCGGCGGGCTCGTTTGCGGATGAATCTGTACGGTGGGAGGCAGCGGGCGTTCGCGGACTTTTTCAATGAGTTGAGTGCCCTGAAAGAGGATGAAAATCAGAGGCTCGTAGTGGCATATGGAGCAGGGCGCCGGAAGATACAAAAAGGAACTACGCCAGCTCCAACGACAAGAACATCCAAGGAGTGCGCGAGGTGTTTTGTTACAATACCTGTAGATGAGTTCCGAGCATTGCATACACACCATGAACTGGGGTGTACACTTCAGAGCGTGGAGATGGAAAAGTGCCAACGGACCCCTGAGGATATAAAAAAGTACGGAGCGCTGACGGAGGAGCAAACGGAAAGGAGGGCGAAAGTTCGAGGACTAGGCGCACTAGTAAGCACAACTACCAACGGGGAGAAACGTATGGAATTCGTGAACCGAGACTTTAACGCCGCAATCAATACAAGGAAATGTGCGGTGCTGGAGACGAGACCTCCAGAGTCGACAAGAGAGAATTTTTTGGGACAACCTCTCAAAGTCGAACTATATGAGACAACGTTGGAAGCAGTAGTAGATGGCCGGTCCAAAAGGACTAGGAGACGTCTGCACCTCGGTTGGAGACGTTTTGTCCAGGGCGGGTTTCTCGCCACTACTGTACACGGGCGGCATCGTCCGTGTGATAGGCGGTGGTGGTGCTGGTGATGTCTTTCCAACGGTGCGCTGAACCTTAAAAACGGACACATTACCATGCCTCTGCTCCATGAGGAAAACGCGTCGAAGAGAAGCGATCCTCGAGTCACCCCGAAACGCCCTCGCATAGGCGTAGCGACGTCTACAAAGCGCCACCAGCGGTCCACTCACCGCACACACGGGTGCGGGAAGACGCCAGCAGTTTCCCGACTGAAAGAGAACGCTCCCAAACTATTCTATGGACGATCGTCACATTTCCCATAGCATATTCCTTTGCTATAAAAGCCCCGAAAACAAGCCTTCAAACTCAGCACTAGGGTGCTTGCAAGGCCCCAGGGTACCGATACCAGTCGCAGTGCAGTGACTTGGCGCCATTCAGCATGCAGCGCTCAGACGGACGTATACGTCTGTCCTCGAGCGGGGCGTTTCGCTTGGATGGCTTCCAGTAGCCCCGCTCCGGGCCGAACGCTGTTTATTCGCCAAGTCCCCGTAGAATTTCCCTTCGAGCCATATCCATGTCAAGTTCGGTATATGGAACATGTGATCGAAGCGCTGCAAACCGGACAAAACGCGCTCTTGGAGTCTCCGACGGGCACGGGCAAAACACTCGGACTCTTGTGTGCGGCACTAGCCTGGCGCTCGTTGCTCGTTGCCCAAGTTCAAGGTCAGGCTAGCACTCAGCGCATATCCAAATCACTAGCCGATGACAGCCCGAAGAACGATTATGGTGAGCGCTTGCTCCAGGGGGTGCAGGGTGCAGCCGGTGCAGTCGTGGCACCGGAGGCCAGCCTTCGTGGCCTCGTACCTGCGGCCAGCTCTGAAAACGGGCTGGGCCCAACGCCCCTGCAGTCGGTTCCCAGAATCATCTACCTGACGCGAACGCATAGTCAGATCAAGCAGGCAGTGCGAGAGCTCAGCAGAACCGCATATGGTGCGAGCGTTCGGACCGTGGTCCTCGGCTCCCGCCAGCACCTCTGCGTCCACCCGGTTGTATCTCGACTCGAAAACGCCACAATGCAGAACGTTCGTTGTACCCAGTTGACTAAAGAGCGACGCTGCAGCTTTTATCTGAATGCCGAACAAAAGTTCAAGGAGGTTGGCGATGACTTTTTCTTCATCGCCGTCGACAGCACCTCGACGCTAGCGCTTCCGGGACGGCGCCCACGAGACCTCGAGGACTTGGCAGCGTACGGGCATCAGCATGCGATGTGCCCTTATTTTCTCAGTCGTGAGGCATCTGCCGAGGCCGAAATCATCTTCATGCCCTACAATTATTTGTTCGATGGCAAGTGTCGGCGTTCGCTGGGGCTCAGTGTCGAAGGCGATATCATCATCGGCGACGAGGCACACAATCTGGAGAGCATCTGCTGTGATAGTCTCAGCTTCGATTTTACCGCTGCGGAGCGTCAAAGGTGCGTCAGCGCTATTCAGCAATTGGCAAGTGCGCTATCCTCGGGTCTTCTGAACCGCGACGGGCGCGAAGGATCCAACACGGAGCCCGCGCTACACGCGTCTGATCTCCACGCTCTGCTCGAAATCATGGTCGCACTTGAAGAGCGCATATCGTTGGTTTGCCAGGCGGACGCCAAGGCGTCTCATGCGCGCCCTGGTGCAGAGAATGGAGGCACGGTGTGTTTGGGGCAGCGGCGTCGGATTGAAGGGATTGATGGCGTGGTGCTTCCTGGTCATGCTATTGAATCATTTTTGCAGTGCTCTTCGAAAGACGCAACGCTCACCGAGGAAGCGTATGAGCGTCTGCTCCGCGGCGTAGAAGCGGCGATCCGTGCACTCACACAATTGCGGCAACAATTCCCTGACGGGACCGCTGCTGCGCTCGATCATTCACAGGCGCCGGAAGCAGATGCCATAGAGACACGGGATCAGGGTGATCCTTATGCGGGGCTGCTTCACCGACAAGTACGGACTACACAGCGCACGTCAGCGGCAGCATGGGCCGCTCAGGTGCATGCGCTAGAGCAGCTCAGTCAGGTGCTGGAGCTATCTCGTCTGTTCGGGAAACCAGAGACGGCGTCCACGTTCGCGATCTGTGTGCACGAGCCGGCGAAGGGCACCGCTGGTACTACCCACCAGGCGATGAATCCCAGTCGTCTGAAGACGCCCTCCGCGTACGATGGTGTCGGATGGCCGAGGCAAACACCGTCGCAGCAGCGCCCACCCTTGAGCGGCACCGCAGCGGCAGAGGCTGCCTCTGGCAAGTACGTACACCAATCCGCACGTGAACATCGCTCCTCTACAGGATACACGCTCTCATTCTGGTGCCTTTGGCCGGGTCTCGCGCTCCGTCGAGCCACCTCGAATGCACATGCAGTGCTGTTGACCTCAGGGACGCTGAGCCCCCTAGAATCCGTTGCATCGGAGATGGGTGCTTCGTTTCCAGTTCGTCTCCAGAACTCCCATGTCGTCGATCCAGCAACTCAGGTATTCGCGGGGATCCTTACCAAAGGGCCGCGGGATATTCAACTGAACAGCTCGTATGCGAATCGACACAATCGCGAGTATATCTCGGATCTCGGTAGCGCGCTGGTCAATATCGCTCGCGTCTCACCGCGTGGCATGCTCGTCTTCTTTCCGTCCTATGCGCTGCTCGCTCGGTTCGTAGAAATCTGGCAGACGGGCGCCTTTCATCACAACAACCCGTTGAATCCCGCTCATCGTGGCCGTCAGCCTACCCAGGCGACTGTCTGGGATCGTCTCAATGCCGTGAAGCGCATCTTTATGGAGCCTCGCGACGCTGACGCCTCTCGGCAAACCGTGGACGCCTACCGCCAATGGATTTCCAGCGGCCGCGACGCATGCCTCTTCGCGGTTTGTCGAGGACGCACCGGCGAGGGGATCGATTTCGCTGACGACTTTGGACGAACGGTGATTCTAGTCGGTCTTCCGTTTCCTTCGACAACAGATCCGCGCATCATCCTGAAACGCGATTATCTGGAACGTCAGGCGCTTCACCTCAGGGATCACGGCAAGACGATCACTGGTCGCCTCTGGTACGTGCAGCAATGCCTACGAGCAGCAAACCAGGCCATGGGTCGGGTGATTCGTCACGCGCAGGACTTTGGAGCGATTCTCCTCTGTGACGAGCGGTTTCGAGCTCATCTGAGAGACCTCCCGCGCTGGCTGAGTGCAGCTTCATCGGATGCGGATCCGCGAGCAACGCACAATATCCAAGTTTTTGAGCGCTTTGGAACCTTCATGTCGAATCTTTGCGGCTTCTGGCACTCGGAGCGAATTCGCCAACTCTCAGCGGCGCAGTTGGAACTCGCAACCTCGGTACCGCCAGTTCGCACACCTGTTGATCCGTTTCAGGCGAGCAAGGACGAGCAACCGCGTCTCCAGTCGATGGCGCAACATGCAGCTATGATCGGGCGACAGTCCCAAGAGTATGATCAGGCAGGAAAAACGGGAACATGCGATGCACGGCGAGCGCGCTCGCTATCGTTGTCATCGCAGTCGTCGAAAAGACTCCGCGAGACCAACGTGGCCGCCACGGCCGTCTCGTCGACGTCGACCGCTGAACCAGGCTTGGTCTGGAAGGCGAAAGCCCTGCGTCGAGCTGTATCCGCTGTGCACAAGGATGCAGCTCTTGCACGTGGCTCTCAAATGATCAGCAAAACGATCATGGAACGCATTCGTGCTCGAGTCGGTGATCGTACCTTTTCGCTAATTTTCCAACAGATGAAACGATACTACCGTCTTGCTCTGATTGCCCGCCAACCGCAGCATTCCGTAGAACTCCAACAAATTCAGACGGAGCTGCAAAGGCTTGTCAACGATCCAAGCGACTTTGAGCAGCTCCGTCTACTTCTAGGTGAGGGCGCACCTGCGATGCGCTCATCTACGTGAAACGTACACGGATCGACGCAGCGCTTTCGGCGTATGTGCTGTCTGTTGGATCGATGCGTGCAGCACATTTGGCGGGAAGCATGGACAATCGCAAGCGCTCTATCGCCAGCATCCTCTGATCATGTAAGGATGCAGTTGGAAGCGTTCGGCGTATGTGCTGTCTGTTGGATCGATGCGTGCAGCACATTTGGCGGGAAGCATGCACAATCGCAAGCGCTCTATCGCCAGCATCCTCTGATCATGTAAGGATGCGGTTGGAAGCGTTCGGCGTATGTGCTGTCTGTTGGATCGATGCGTGCAGCACATTTGGCGGGAAGCATGCACAATCGCAAGCGCTCTATCGCCAGCATCCTCTGATCATGTAAGGATGCGGTTGGAAGCGTTCGGCGTATGTGCTGTCTGTTGGATCGATGCGTGCAGCACATTTGGCGGGAAGCATGGACAATCGCAAGCGCTCTATCGCCAGCATCCTCTGATCATGTAAGGATGCAGTTGGAAGCGTGTTCTCAGTGCAGCTGACAGCAACCGATATTGTAGGTCCGGAACACCGACTCAAACCGCCTAATGCGTACTGCTCGTGGTTGCACACTAGATCAGGCAGCTTGCACAGGCAACCGTCTCTACATGTTCAGCATTCGAGCGCTTGCAGTTCAACGAGTCATCTGTTCCTAGTTAAGCAATACGCTGAATCACCGTGTCGACCACGAAATCCGCGAAGCAATGCTATTCGCGGCATAGGCGTGTTCGCTGTTTCCTGCGGCCGCAATAGGAACGGAGGCCGTCAGCTACCCAGCCGCGGAACTCGTCCAGCGATGCAAAAAATGGCCAGGCAGCGTCGTACGCTGCTGCGGCACGCTGCCAACAGACACAACTTGTACGTGGCCGTGCTGTTCTCGGTCCACATAAAACAAGTCTAGGGCGAGCTCGATACCCCTTCGCTTTATGGAGTACAAGATTTGCCCTCAGCTACACGATGAAGATGTAGCTGGAACATCAGCGGCGACATGCATCGACCGCGTATGTCATGACCGCTTGCGCTCGTTGTCGTTGTCGTCCGCGGTGCTGGTGTCCGGCACAGCGCCGCTGCGGCGGCGGCCTCTTGTTGAGGCACGCTGCAGCTGCACGCCGTTTGGTGCGTATTTCGTGGAGTTGGCTACCCCATTGGACCGGCTCCGCGCAGTATCGGTGACTTGGCGATCCTCGGCAACGCGTCCGTTCAAGGTGCTGGGAACGATATCGCTACCGAGCGTCTGCGCTTCTGCAGCGCCGTTGCCAGCAGCATTCGTGATGTGTGATCGCTTTGCTGCAGCACGTAGACCATTGTCGGTGTCTGCTGCAGAACCGTCCATCAATGGGGACGTTTCCTGAGCAGAGCGATCCCTGCTAACTAACGCTAGTGGTCGCAGGTTTCCAAGTGCCCGCCATCCCAGCATCAAAAGCATTCCCAGATCAAATCCAAGTCGTTCGAGGACTCGCCAAGCGACCGCCAGGACAACTCGAGCGTAAAAGAGCGCTAAAACAGGTACGAGTCCAAGGATCGCTCGCCAGTGCCGCAGACGCAGATGGGTCATAATCTGCGACAGGCGACGTCGATTCTCTTCAGTTGCTGCCGTCAAACGCGGTCCCGAACGATGCCGACGACTTGCCGAACCGTTCTTCGTCTTCACTACTACTACATCAGTTGTGTCCAATACTTCTTCAGGAGGTCCAGTTTCCGCGGCCGACGTCTTCTCGCATACGCATGACGCTTCGGGCGTCGCTGTCGTCTCTACCGTCGTATGACGAATCCCACTGGTTTCAGCTTGCCCCGTAGGTGCAACGGCCTGATCCTTCTCTCGGAATACCGCAGGCCAGAGGCGCCTCTCCACAGCGTCCAGCATCGATTGCATGTAATCATTCCAGTCGTCCGCTAGTTGACGTTCGAGAGCGCGCCGTAGAAAGCCACCTGCAGGCGATGTAATGAACGTCACAAGAAGCTGCATGCGGCGTTCGTCGTCGAGGACGACGGCCGTATTCGGACACTCGAGCGATACATCGGGTGTACGCTGTTCGTCAGACCACTCGCCCGGAGAACTCGAGCGAGGCGCGCCGCTTCCGAGTACCAACTCTGGTGACGACAGTCGAAAGTATGCGCTGGTGGTTGCACGCATTTGGCCTTCTACAGTACCGTTCAGTCGCGAGCGGGCTGCTTCCGCAGCCTCTCGAGCTGCCAACTCGAGCACGGCAACCGGACGCGGGTCCAGTGACACAAGTCCCATGTTTGGCACAGTTCGTGCGGCATCCTCGAGGAGCTTCTCGACGCGATCCCAGCGAGGCTCGCCAAAGGGCGTCAAAACGAGCTCATGCAGTGCTCGCTGCAGTTGCGGTGACGAGTCCGTCAGGAGGCGGCGAACCACGTACGGATAGATAATGTCCATAATGCGGAAGCAGGGGTCAGCGTTGAGCGCCAATCCCTCGAGGATGGCCAAGGCGCGCAAGTTATTCAAAAAGTAAGGTGGCATCACAAACGGAAAGCGAACAGTCATTCGCAGAAGCTTTTCGGCAACGCCTTGCAGCGTGAAATCACCGGGATTCGTCGCGTTCGCCTCGCTTTCAAAGGTTTCACGAAGAGCATCTGCAAATTCTGGAAGCACCGTGTCTAGATCGTCTCGACGCATGAGTGTCAGACCGAAAAAGTCCGTTGCTAATTGTTCGTACTCGCGATTAATAAGGTGTACAACCGCACATATTATCGAGAGCTGCACCGATTGCGGTACTTCACTCATGAGGCCATAGTCAAGGTAAGCCAAGCGCGTTCCATCCTCGGTAACGAGCAAGTTCCCTGTGTGTGGGTCAGCGTGCAGAAAGCCAGCCTCCATCAGCTGCATCAACGAGCAGAGAATACCTAGCTTGATTAGCGGAATATCCTCTCGACGCACCGTTGCCGTGTCGTCGATCAGGCGTCGACCATTGACCCACTCCATGGTGAGCACATGCGCCGAGGAGTACTCTGGATAAACCTCCGGCACGTAAATACCGGGCAAAGAGCCATATAGTTGACGGAAGCGATGCATGTTCTTCGCTTCGTGATCGTAGTCCAGCTCCTCAAAGAGCCTACTGGCATACTCATCTATTGCTTCAACAAGATTCGTACGCGGCGCCCAGGGACTGCGCATGTATAATTGCCCCAGCAGACGGACGACGTGGATATCCAGGGCGATTCGTTCTACGATGCCCGGTCGCTGTACTTTCACGGCAAGTTCGACTCCATCAAGTCGTGCTTTGTACACTTGACCCAAGCTTGCCGACGCTACTGGGTTATCACTGATCCAGTCAAAGACCCGGTTTGGAGGAGCTCCCAATTCAGCCCGGATGAAGCGGAACGCCTCCTCGTTCGGAAAGTGAGGTAGATCATCTTGTAGGCGCTGCAGTTCGCGGGCAGCTGCTTCACCGACAATATCCGGGCGAGTCGCGAGCGCTTGGCCCAGCTTCACAAACGCCGGACCTAGACGTTCGAGTGTTTGCCGCAGTAGCACGGCTCGCCGCTGGCGACGCCAAACCCAAAACGTCTCATCCTTTCGCAGCGAAGAGATGAGTGTTTCTGGAATCTGCACAAGCCGCCGACGAAACGCCCTCGTCCAGGATGCCATACCAAGCTCACCAGGAGAAAGCGTCGCATTTGCCAGCGATGGTGTCGCTATTGTCTCTGGGGCGTCAGCGCCGGCCGCGCGCTGCCCCGACTCGCCGCCTTGGTGTTGCTTCATGCCGAAGATCCGATACTCCAACTGATCTCTTTGAATACCCGCAATATACCATATCGCTTCGGAAATAATAGAGACTGTTCGCAGGGCGACCTGCTCAGGTCTCAGTGCGAAGTACTGTGCGATAGCGCCTGGGTCGTAGGTGCTGGGCAAACGCACCCGGTTCGAGTTTCGAACATTCATAATGTGACTCCACCATAGAAAAGTGCCCACAAAAGCGCCGACACCCAGACGACGCCAATAGAATACATCGCGGCTTTCGGGTTGTGCAGAATTTTCATCTTTGGCAATATGCGCAGCAACTAGGGCAGGTGACTGCCCGCCAGAGCCTGAATACGTGTTGGAATCCTCTGAATATGCGTTCGATTCGTTCGGTATCCAGACGTCATGCTCGAGCATTGCCTGAATGGCCTCCGCTTCAGCTGCATCGCGATCATGCATTCGCCGCGCCTCCTCAAGCAAGACCCTATCGGTCTCATACCAGCGCCTGTATCGCTGCTGTTGCCACGGTGGATTCAACTCAAGCACTGTATCTGGGTATATCGACCGATGGGTCAACTCACCGCCTTCCGCAAATGCAATTGGTACCATTGGCATGCAATCAGGTGCGTTGGCTGGCACAAGCCCAATTGCCTCTACAGAAGGGGGGCTGACAATGGCGAGCAAGAACGCCAAAGTGACATATTCTTTTGCGGTTTGGAAGAGAGAGCCATGCTGTACCCTTGCATCACCGGAACGCGGTCGGTGTGAGTTGTCAGGGACTGAATCCAACTGGCAAGCTTCTTCTTCTTCTTCATGTCCTGTTAGTGTAGGGTTGCTTTCCGGACGACCAGGCCTATTCAACGTCGGAAACGCAGCAGGTACAAGACGTAGGCGACGTTTCCATAGCCATCGGGCCGCCGTCAACTGCGCATGTTTGCGGCTGCGCTGCAGTTGACGGTACGCCACCCAGAGCGCTGCGCAGAAACCAGCTTCCGCGGACGCGTTAGCGATGAGCCATCTTGCGCTTCGTGACACCGAACGTTTGTCTTTCTGGCGCACCCGCAACACTCGAGTAGACGGTGCTGGGCGCTTAGCGTGGATTGTTTGCTCCGCTCGCCCGTGTGTCCTCGAGTGCCGCCACGAAGACCAAGCAGCTCCTCGGAGCTGGCGCAGGACACCCACTCTAGCCCCTGCAGTCACATAAAATAAAGATACTGTGAGCTGCAAATGACAACGTCTTATAGGGTCGACCATCCGCGCAGCTTCCACGTCGGTTTAAGGCATAGCGACGCCCCTATACCGGCCTGACCACTAACAGCAGTCTAAGCAGCCTCTGGTACGAAACGCTCCAGAGGCGCGCGCATTGCGGTGAATTTCCCTTTTTCCGTTAAGGGAATTCTCTTATGTGGATGCCTCGATGCGGCGCCGACGTGCAGCTGCGAGTACGGACCCGGCCCCCAGCCGCAGTGTTGGTACACCGATATCAGCGTGAAATGGAAAGGTCCTCAATCACGGGCGTGGACGCAAATATTTTCGTTTCCATCGAGTGTCATCAACACCAGTCTTTGCGAGCGCTTTCTGTAAATGCTTCCTATTCCTCCCTCTCATGTACAGCGTTAATTTCGTGGGTCTCTCCTTTCGCTCCTGCTCTATTGTCAGCTATCGAAGGGTGTTGATGGCAGCGTGAGCAAGCATTCTCGCTCGGTGCATGCCATTGGGGGCTGCGGAAGCCTACGCACCATGCCCTCCTCCGTTTCCGTGCGGGATTCCGTACCCTGCGATTTTAGGATTCTTCTGGGCGGCGACTCGTAGATGACGATGCCCGCTGCTCGCTTAAGCGCTCGCTGTCTCATTCGATAGCGTATGTTGTTTCGAAGACGATATTTTCCATGACTGTACGAGTAAGGGAATGAAAACTTAGGCTGGAGACCAAGTCGAGAGACTTGGATCCTTCCAGGCACCCCTCGTGGGAAACTGTGACGCTGCCTTTATCCAAAGCGATCCACGTGATGTTTGAAGTCCGAGCACTTAACCCCTTTCCATTGAAACTGAAGGCGGGAGCCTCCGGGAGCGTACCGCGGGACCGGTATCACGCTGCTGCCGAATCCAGTTTCATCGCTTTCCAACAGGCGAGGAGGATTGGTCTTTCAAATGGAATCGACTAACCGGTCTGAGATGTTCGATGAAAAATCAGAAAGAGCTTGTGCAAAGCTGTCACAGGACGCAGTCGAGTTTGTTTCCTTGCAAATCCTGCGGCGCGCATCGCCTCGCACACGAGTTGCTTTGAAACAGAAACAACGAAAATTAGAAGCACGCATGATTTGAGCATGCATCACATAAGGAACTGAGAAGATTGGAGTTGTGTACATGTCTATTGAATATTCATACAAATTATTTTACGAGCTCTTGTTTTACAACTTCGCGAATCATCTTGATTACGGCGACTTGACGAAATTCAGCGGCAGGCAGTCGATAGACCCGTTCCGGATAGACCATCAAGAAACCTAAAACTCGGTATGAATCCGTAAACCCTTCTCGTCGCACTTCGAATGTCGCTGCTGCATAAGTAAACGAGTCCCGAAGAAAAAATTGAAAAAGAACAGAGTGCGCAGTTCAGGGTTCCATTTGAATCCGACAGGGGAATTGAGCACACGTTGCCCGACGTCCCCATCCGGTTCGCGGCAGTGCCAGAAGCACCACCCAGTGGACGGGGGTTGTCTTTGCCCACGAGCGTGAGAGTCATAGCTGCAATGCTGGCACAATCAGCCTTTATTACGGTGTTTGCACAAAGTGGAACTCCAGGCGATGTCAACAATACCGAAAGCAAGCGTGGAAAACAGCCGCACCAACGAGTGTGCGTTGCGTGTCGCCGGTCTCGCCCAAAGCCAGCGTTTATCCGAGTTTGCCGCGCAGCTGATGGCACCGGCATCCGGGTTTTTGCCGAAGCTTTAGAGAATGAGGCTTCACGGCGAGTTCACGGTCGATCCGCATACATTTGTCGGGACTCACTGGAATGCTTTAGCTACGTACGCAACCGAAAGCGACTTGGTGGCGCTTTACGAACCAAAGTGCCTAGCGAAGTCTACCAAGCGTGTGAGAGGCTGCTTAAAGCCCCGGGAAGAACCTCAAGCCCGAGTCCAGTAAGGAGCACCACCAAGCAAGCTGAAGATTCAGAAACATAAAACGAGTGGTGCTGTGCTCGGAGGCGCTGACGAACGCGCAATGAAACGAAAACGTTCTACGACCACAGAATGTATGCATACATACGCCGACGCGCTGACGCCTCTCGGCTTTGTTGACGGGCCCCTTGTTATCGGCGTCAGTTCATCGAGGCACGCTTCGAGCTTGAGAGGCTGCCCCATGAGTTAGGCTGCGTCAGTGCATCGGGTCTCGTCCTGAGCACCGCAAATCGTCTGAAATTGATGGCGGGGTTGAAGACTCGACTCACGATTTCCATGCGTTCAGTGCATTTGGTGGAACTCATCAGTGCAAGGATTGCTAGAAGTCGTGTCCTCTGTGGCACCACAGTGTCGTCATCGTTCCGTCGGGCAAACGTATTTTCTTTCCCATCCTCTTCTTCGTCACTTGCTCTTCTTCGCTCGATGATTGGCAAGAGTAAGAGCTTTTTCCGTTTCGTTCGGGCATCTGGAGACACTGGGTCTCCAGGATGCTCGCCTCTCGCGTCTATATCTTTCCCTTGGATTTTTTTATTTCTTCAAATGAACGGATTGGATTTTGCACTTAGATGAGGACCATTTCGGAGGGAGAAGATATTGCGGAAGAAAGATAACATTTTCCCCAGAGTGTCACCGTGTGCTGAACGCTTCAGCGAGTCCCCAAGTGGAGCGATCATTACGTCTTAGGAAAGAAAGCGCTTCCTCGATCGGTTGGAGCCACGGAGCGTACACTGGTATGAGAAGCAGCTCTACCCGAATAGATTCGGCAAAAGCTCGAACGCAAGGGGAATGGTGAAATGCTACGTCGTCCAACTGAAGGACATCGCCATGCGTCAGGAGAAAAGTCTTAAGTGATTCGACAAAGCTGTCGGTGCTGTTCTATGAGCGTTGTCTGTCAGCGAAACTGAGACCGCCAAATGAGTCCACTGCAGTTAGCATAGATGATGTCGTCCCTTTTTCGAGTTCGATTGTACGTACACCGGGCTCCCTGCTCCGCGAACACCCATATACGCTCCGACCATATCGTCCGAAGCAAGTCGAATCGACTGAAGAAACAAACCAACGTCCTTTTACTTCTTACCGATTATGACGTTCCAGGAACGCTTTCGTTGCGATTTCGGTAGACGGTGACCGTGATTGAAATCGCACTTTTTTGCAACTGTATCCGAGTATTTTCAGGACCACATGAACAATCTTTGAGAAGCAGGGATGCCTTTTGTGGCTACGATCGACGCTTTTGCTTATCGGAAGATGATCAGCAGGTCGTTTTTTACGATGGACCGAAAGAACGCTCTGAGAATCTCGGTTTATGGCACACCGCGCCTATGCTTCTTTCTTTCACTGTTCCTTAATTATCTGAACACTGTCCTATAGCTGCGCTGAAGGAGGAATGCATTGCTCCTTGCACTGCTCAGTAAAGAAAATATATCCCACAGGCACTTCGTCCTTGATCAATACACCTCATTGCATCGTGATTTCGATCTCTCGCTCAACACCGCCCCGGGGATGAAACGTGATTGAGTCGCAAGATTCTACGCACATGGTGTGCGTATCATCGAAGCTTTAAGGCTCTCTATCCTATTGTATGCGAAGCTATCGCATGCTGGATACACATGGTCCGAAACGACGATATGTGCTCGATGGTGCGTTGCGCTCTCGTGCTCCGCCATTTCCAACAGCTGCATCTCTGCATCCTCAGCCGTTCCGATTCGACGAGAGCCCCCGGCGTATTCTAGCATTTTCACAGCCGGGCAGTTTTGGCTCAGAAATCGCACGACTAAGCATGGGACGGGGGTTACCCTTCCAAACTTCTTGCAGGTGCTGGTAAAATGCGAGGCTAAGCGCTGCCGAGGGTGCCAGCCAGAGCGTACGCGCACCCAGACCCTTCAAGAAGCCGCGAATCCCATATCTGCGATGAATGTCGAGAGCTACCGACCACGCTGATCGCGGATACTTGCTCACAACCATATGCGTACGAAGTACCTCTAGCGGATGTGTAACAATTGTTGCACAGGTTCCCGATAACACTCCGTTGACGAGCGGCGCACGTCCACGCTCTCGTCCGTGCTCAAAAATCCAAAAATATACGCAGGCAAAGGGAGCATAGACAAGCAGGCCGGCGGAAAAGCCCCTAAAGAGACCCCTCGGGCCTTCCTGCTGCACAATGTGGCGAAACATCTGCCATGGCGACTGAAAGGTGCCGTTTCCTGGCACGAGTCTCTGCAACGACTGGGCTTGAATGCGCTGCTTGATGACCTCTTGCACGTTCCAGATAGGTGCGGTGCCCAGTTCGGCGACGAGTCCAGCGACAGGTACGGCTAGCGTGTCGGCGGCGCCGGAACGCTGCTCACTTCCTCGAAACCTGCGCAGCGTCCACTCGTATAGCCCGAAGTAAACCCCATGAACCGGAAGCGTGAACAGTGCAACAGTTGAGAAACCCTGGTAGAGGGTTCTAAACCCGCCCGCTTGAATAAAAGTATCCCAATTGTTTGTATGCCTAGAGGAAAGGATGAAGATGGTGCGCAGTCGATCAAAAGGGTACGTGACCAGGTCCGCCAGAAAGCCTGCTACGCCGCCAGTTGCAAAGTCTATAAGCTTTGCATCCTCATTATGACCTGAAACAACCATATCCCCGCAAAGAACGCCCCAAAAGTACAACCTCTTTGCATTCTCAACGCAGCTTGAGAATAACACGAAACCGCTATGCGTAGAACGCGTCAGCACCAGTGCCGGCATTGCGGCGTCCGCAGTCGCAACTCCGGCCTTCGCTTCCATGCAGTGGCGGGAGTGGCTTCGAGTTGATGTTCAGAGGGAGCACGAAACGCTATGGTGTGCCACCTGGAGCCCCAATGGCCAACTCATCGCGACATGTGGCACCGACAAAGCCGTGAGGATCTGGGACGCTCGAACGGGTCTCCTGTTGGGTGGTCTAGGGGGCGACACGTTTGCCCGCTCGGTTCGACGCATAGACTGGTCTCCCTGCGGTTTGCAGCTAGCGCTGGCGTGTTTCGACAGTAAAGTTCGAGTTTATCGGTTAGTGGAGGGTGTGTCAGGCGGGAACGGTCTGAGCTTGGAGCGCGAACCCGCGAACGCAGTGCTGGCAGCGTACCTGCGGCTGGAACTGGTTGCCACGCTCGAGGGCCACGAGTCCGAAGTCAAGGCGGCGGTGTTCAACGCTTCTGGAACTTTGCTAGCGACTTGTGCACGCGATAAAACGGTTTGGATATGGGAGTGCGGCCCTGGTGCCTTCAGCGACCTAGACTTTGAGTGTGTGGCGGTGCTCGCCGGGCATACACAGGACGTGAAGAGCCTCGTCTGGCACCCGCGCACTGAACTGATCGCCTCGGCAAGCTATGACAACACGATTCGTTTGTGGTGCGAGGACGTCTACGATGGTGAATGGTACTGCTGCGCGGTACTTTCGGGCCACGAGTCAACGGTTTGGTCGGTGGCATTTGCACCAACAGCCGATGCGGGTTACGAGCACCTGTTGGCGAGCGCTGGTGCCGATGGTCGTCTGCTCCTGTGGCAACGATGCGAGGACGGTACAAGGCCCGAAACCATCCGCCATGATGCGCTTGTTGAGGACACTGTATCCGTGCGGACGCCAACGCAACCCCACAGCGAGAAAGGTGTCGGTGCAGGGACGCCCCAACCAACAGACGAAGGCGTCATGGCGGAAGCACCGTCCAGTGCGCGTCGAGAATCAGGGTCCTGGTCACTTGACTTGAGCTCGACTAGGGATGCGTTAGCCTCAGCACCGATCGAGAAAGATCCAGAAGAGCATGCCAGGTTCGCGGAAGCTACGCAGGTGGACAGCTCGACTCCTAGAAACCTGGATCCTCCGTTGGTATCGTCCGTAATGAGCGGCAAACAGCGATGGTTGGTCATTAAGCAAGTCCGCGTGAACGCAGGCGACGCTGGATTCGCCGACGAAGAGGATGAATCAGTGTACTGCGTAGACTGGTCCCATGATGGTAGACTTTTAGCTACTGCCTGTGCTGACGGGCACATCCGGGTGTACGAGGCGACAGAGCTCCGCATTCTAATGGATATACCAGCTGCACACAGCGGCGCCGAGGTCAATTACGTGCAGTTTCAGAAAAGGCGCGATGCTTGCGGCGACTGGAGCATTCACCTGGGAAAGCGCTTCCAGGATATGAGTACGGAAACGCTGCAGCGCAGTTACCTGCTCGCTTCCACGGGTGACGACGGGCGCCTGCGCGTTTGGGTGCTCTTCACCTGACAGGCGACCCGAGCTCACAAAAGTACTTGTGGCGAGCCCAGAGCAATCCATGGTTGCCGCCAACTCAAAGGAGCGTGAACGCTACGTGTGCGGCACGGAGCTCCATGGATGCGGTCATGGACGCTGGACTGCGTAAATCCCGGCATACATCAATATATTGGATAGCAGGTCGCTTCCCGAAAGCTGGCAACCGCTTTCCCGACTCTCTTATCGTGTTGCATGAGGTTGCCTGATGCATAGATTTCCCCATGCAGGTCGTAGCGTCTCCTTGGGGAATCTATGGGATTTCCAGGGAAAGTGTGAACGAAACGGGGCACTCCTGAGTCGCCAGCGCGGGCACTTTAGCGACAAGGACTGGTAGGCGGCAGCGCTCCGGCATTCACGTTCGGGTACGCGGCTCGCCGTCACCCAAAACGCATGACTTGGCTCGTGGCGCGCTTTTCGGGATCGCGCTCCATCCAACCCACTGCCTCCCTCGACGGAATCATGCAACGCTGTAACGCTGTATACAGATCCGGTGCGACAGATGTGCCGCCCAAATCCTCCGGTCGAACTGCCTGCGGGAACAGGAAGAGCTCTCGACGTCGACGCAAGCAGAAGCGCGTCCACGCATCGACTGGTATCCACCCATGAGCCATGAGCCACAACAGCGGATCAGCCGGAATGCGTAGCCATCGCATGGGAATCACGAGTCCATAGAGTCGACACAGAGCGTGCACAGCGTCGTCAAAGGAGAAGGGTGGTTCCTGGCCCACCACAAAACACTGAAGAGGAAGCGCGTATCCATTTCGCTGGACTGGCTTGAAAACATTCCCGCCGGTGTCATGCGCTATCGACAGAGCATGCGTCGTGGACGAGGCTCCTTGGAGGACCAGTCGTACGATCTGGGCGCAGTCCGCAGCATGGATAAAGTGTGCACGCACCCTGGAGTCGACACTGAGGAAACGAAGCACATGCTTCCCTGCACGATACAACGGTGAATCACGTAATGCTGCTGGGGAGCTTGCACGGAACGCTGTGCCCAGATGACTCGTGGGCCCAAGCACCAGAGTCGGGAACAGAATCGTGGTCGGGACCGGTTTATCCATGCATTGCAAGGTGTCGAGGAGTCTGATGACTGCAATAGCCTTGCTCTGAATGTATTCGGTGCCCCATTGTAAAGCTTCTTCCAGAAGCACTTTGCCCTGCGGAGAAACGACTGACGCTGTAGCGAAATAGACGACATGGCGGCATCGGTGCTGGCGAGTCGAAGCGTGCAGCAGGGAGAGCACGGCGTCCACATTCACAGCATTGGCGGTATCCCCGCCCCAGGATGCCGCACAGAGGACAAGAGCATCACAGGTACCGACGAGTTGCTGCATCCGTTCGCTCTGCAGGTCCGCAGCGCTTGCCAGGTCGACGTCGTGCACGCGTATGCGCCTCTGTTGAAAACTGAACCGAAAACGCTCATCAGACACGGAGAGGAAACGCTGTGCACCACCTCGAACGATCAACTCGAGCGTGTAATTCGTGTGGAGAAGTAACTCCGCGATAACGTAGCTGCCGATGCAGCCAGTGCCGCCAGTTATGAGCACGCGGGCGCTTTGAGGCAGCGCACACTTTCCGAGGATCGGACCGAGCGCTGTTGCAGAGACGCTCGGTTTGAGCGTTCCCCCGGACGAATCAGAGCTGGTACCTGTCGTATGAAAGCTTGTGCGCGCTTTTCGGCGAGTTGCACGGAAGACTCGGTACGTCTTGAGACGACGTTGCGTCCGTCTTCGGACGCCTACGGTACCCGCAGCCAACTCGCAGGCCAGTGCAGCGTCAGCACCCTGTTGTCGCCAAACTTTGCCAGGTATACCCTGCTGGTAGGCAATGCCAAGCCCACAGCCTCCATCCGTCATAATCAGAGCGCTCCTTCGGCAGTGTTGACTTGATGTGCACTTGGTTGCTGGTCGCACGTTTTCTGGGCTTCCAGGTTGACGCGACACCCACGGTGGCCTAAAATGGAACACACTGCGACGTGCGCTCTGTCCCTGCTTTTCGATTTTTTCTCCCAGCTTTTTTAGATATGCAGCGTCGATATTCGAAGAGGAGCAATAGGGGCTCATACGGTTTCCTGGGATTGCCAGCAGTCTTTTCGGAGAGGCTTCTTCGACGCTTTGCCACTGGGAACCTTTGATTCATCAGAATCCAGGTAATTCGGGATGCCCTCCAACAGGGGTTCGAAAAAGAACAGATTCCATCATCCGGTTCAAGCGTACGAGGGCCCACTCTACTCCTTTTTTTCGTATGAAATTTATCCGAAATCGGCCTTCTCGAAGCATACGTTCTGTCTGGTTCATGGCAACGGATGAGCGCAGCCATTCGCGCCGGTGGACTGATCGGGAAACCGTATCGACCTTGTCGCCTGATGACTTGTTCACATGCTTATGCTGATCATTCACTGAATTTCTCTCGTCAAGGAATCGATTCTGTTGGAGAGACAAATCTTCTTTCGTTTGTGGCCATCGACGCGACGGGATTCCCCAGAAGCATCATACTTTTCGGGGCATGTGCTGTCTGTAGCTCAGGTACCTTCTGTTTTCACGGAAAAGGGTACTCGTCTCGGATTCCTGTCGTCGCAGCAAACGCTTCGAATGTGGCATGCGTCACCGCTTTGCATGAAGGGAGCGCTGACAGCTCTATGATTTTCTCGACTTGTTCACCAGCGTGGGTTTTCCTTGTGGTCTTTCTTTCAACATGGACAGAATTGCGCTCCACAAATCCTGTATCCAATGGAATCGCAGGCGTTTGCAAGTGCCAGTGGAGAACCTGCTCACCGTCGGGATCGCCCAGATCAAGCCCATGATCGTAGTGTACGGCAGCAGGCGCGGAAACAGCAGAGAGCATCGAAGGGCGCCTTCTGTATTCGCCAACGACATGTACCGAGCGATGAAGCGAGTGTCCATGTGCCACAGGGCAGCGCTCGGAGAGCAATGATGTGATGGATACGAAGGAGCGCCCTGTCATTGCCAAGTGTCAGCGGTACAAAGTGCGCACCAAGGCTTTCCGGAATGAAAATCAAATTGACAAGCGAAGCATGGATCCCAGCTTGCGCCTTTGCTTACAAAGTGTCGACAACAGCGGGAAGCAGCGCCATCGGGACTTGGACTGTCATCTTTATCCCCCAACTGCTGACAACAGAGCTGGAGCGATAAAAGGGACTGGCGTTTCATCAATTGATAGATTATGAGCCATGAACAAGCATGCATCCATGCCGTATTCCACCGTCCTTGGCAGCATCCGCGGCTTCCAGTCACACTGAAGAAATTGATCGATCATGGACCATGAACAAGTGGGTATCCATGGTTTAGGATCAATCGAGAGACCGGCGCTGCGTCAAGGCATCGATACATGCACCTATTGGCGTACGGACTCGCTGCGGATGCAGAGCTTGGGGGCGAACCGCTCACCATGGTCACACTCCATCGCATATCTGGTGCGTCCCGGAATGCCTCCAGTGCCAGCCGCACATTGCAACTTAAGTGAATGACGGCGGATTCGCGGGATGCATCTGGGTAGGCTGGTACCGGCGCTTGTGCAGGTCATCGCACAACGTATCCCCGTTTCAGCGACCGATGCATCACCCGAATGGCAACGTTCAGTGCACGGATGCATACTGATCACATGAACTGGATCCCCGATGGGAATTTTAGGTAGATCAGACATTGCGCGGCATGAGTACACCGAAATAGTCTACATACCCATTTCAGCTCCATGAGTATAGAAGCATATCCACAATTGCATGTATATACTTATACCCCTGTATCTAATGATATCTGCATTTCACCATTGTCTCTGGAGCGTATCCACAATTGCATATATACACCTATATACCTGTATCTAATGATATCTGCATTTCACCATTGTCTAGAAGCATATCCACAATTGCATATATACACCTATATACCTGTATCTAATGATATCTGCATTTCACTATTGTCTCTGGAGCGTATCCACAATTGCATATATACACCTATATACCTGTATCTAATGATATCTGCATTTCACCATTGTATAGAAGCATATCCGCAATTGCATATATACACCTATATACCTGTATCTAATGATATCTGCATTTCACTATGGTCTAGAAGCACATCCACAATTGCATATATACACCTATATACCTGTATCTAATGATATCTGCATTTCACTATGGTCTAGAAGCATATCCGCAATCGCGCGCAAACGCACGCATCGTTTCCCGCCATGACCGCTTCCGCACCGCTGTGAGGATGCGATCGTCGTCGACGCCGTCGTTGTTGCCGGCAGCGGCGGCGGAAGCATCGATACCGCCATACGGTAGCTGCGTCTCCACTGTACTACGCTGGGGGCGCGTTCGTCCCTGGGGCACGTTTCTGTCTTGTCTTGTCTTGAGGGCTGCACCATGACCACAATTCAGGGTGATGCTTCCTGTGGAGCGCAGGATCTTGACCTACAAGTGCCGGGCCTCTTGACCGACACAGGAAAGCGTCGTGCAAGGCTGGAACTTGCAGACGGAAGCGTTTTCGAGGGTTGGAGTTTCGGAGCTGCTCGTTCTGTTGCTGGTGAAGTTGTTTTCCAAACCGGTATGGTCGGTTATGAGCAAACCCTAAGCGATCCATCCTACTGTCAACAGATCATCGTCTTCACGTATCCTCTGGTGGGAAACTACGGAGTTCCGTCCATGTCGGAGCGCGACGCGTACGGCCTTCCGTTGCACTTTGAGGCTGCGCGCATTCACGCTGCCGGTCTCGTCGTTCTAAACTACGAGCAGGAATACTCGCACTGGCTGGCGAAGCAATCGCTTGGAGAATGGCTTCAGGAACAGCAAGTTCCAGGCATATGTGGGATCGATACCCGACTTGTTACGCAAAAGATTCGGGAGCATGGCTCTATGCTTGGACGGATCGTACTCGAAGACGATCGTAATGAAGACCAAGCATTTATAGACCCGAATCGCCTTAACCTCGTTGCACAGGTTTCTTGCAAGCAGCCGTACGAGTACGGAGCGCCCGATGCCCGGTATCATGTGCTAGCTGTGGACTGCGGTTTGAAGTACAACCAGTTGCGGTGCCTGGCGCGTCGGCACTGTCGCATGACCGTAGTACCCTGGGATGAAGACATTAACGCCGACAAATATCGCTCTTGTGATGGTCTTTTTATCTCGAACGGTCCGGGTGATCCTACGATGGTGCTGGAGACCATTCGCAATATTCAGCAATGGCTATCTGAGGAGCGACCTGTTTTCGGCATTTGCCTCGGTCATCAGTTGCTGGCCCTGGCGGCGGGAGCACAGACCTACAAACTCAAGTACGGCAACCGTGGCCACAATCAACCGTGCATCGATGAGCGCACCGGTCGTTGTTATATCACCTCCCAGAATCACGGCTATGCGGTGGACACGAACAGCTTGGCACCAGGCTGGGAACCCTACTTCACGAATGCGAATGACGGATCCAATGAAGGCATTATTCACCGAAAGAAACCTGCGTTCTCGGTGCAGTTTCACCCGGAAGCGCGCGCTGGACCCTGTGATACCGAGTTTCTTTTCGACCTCTTTGTCGAGATGATGCGAACGAAACAACCCCCGCCAGCGCCACAGCGTTTAGCCGCAACGGGCGCATGCCCAGCGTCGGATAAATCGATCCGCAAAGTACTGGTGCTGGGCTCGGGAGGCCTGTCCATCGGCCAAGCCGGAGAGTTTGATTATTCAGGTTCGCAGGCTATTAAGGCCCTGAAACAGGAGGGCATCTATTCAGTTCTTATCAATCCGAATATTGCCACGGTGCAAACCACGGGAGGACTCGCCGACAAGGTCTACTTCTTGCCGATCGATCCAGAATCGGTGATGCGCATTGCGGAGAACGAACGGCCAGACGGTATTTTCTTACAATTTGGAGGCCAGACCGCCTTGAACTGTGGTATTGAGCTGCAAAAACGCAACTTTTTCCAGGAAAATGGAATCCGAGTCCTGGGCACCCCCGTGGAAACGATCATGGATACAGAGGATCGAGAGCTTTTCAACAAGCGTCTCGCAGAGATCGGAGAGCCGTTCGCCCGTTCTGCTTCGGCCGCCTCTGTGGAACAGGCCATCACTGAGGCCGAGCGCATCGGATACCCAGTCATCGTACGAGCGGCATTCGCCCTGGGGGGTCTCGGCTCCGGTTTCGCCAATAACGCCCAGGAACTGAGGCAGCTCGCCAGCAAAGCCTTATCATGTTCACCGCAACTCCTGGTAGAGCGCTCGATGAAGGGCTGGAAAGAAATCGAGTACGAGGTGGTGCGAGATGCGTACGACAACTGCATTACCGTTTGCAACATGGAGAACTTCGATCCGTTGGGTGTCCACACCGGCGAATCGATCGTGGTGGCACCGTCGCAGACTCTGTCCGATGCGGAATATCAGATGCTACGCAACTCCGCAATCAAGACCGTCCGCCATCTTGGCGTCGTCGGCGAGTGCAATATCCAGTTCGCGTTGAATCCGAATTCGCGCGAATACTGCATCATAGAGGTGAATGCACGCTTGTCGCGTTCATCGGCGCTGGCGAGCAAGGCAACTGGCTATCCGCTAGCGTTCGTTGCCGCGAAACTGGCCTTGGGCCGCGCCCTGCCGGCCATCCGGAACTCCATCACCCAAGAGACGACAGCATGTTTTGAACCAAGTCTCGACTATATCGTGGTGAAGATGCCGCGCTGGGATTTGAAAAAATTCGAGCGCGTGAATCGACAACTGGGCTCCTCGATGAAGAGCGTCGGGGAGGCTATGGCCATTGGGCGGAATTTTGAGGAGACGATCCAGAAAGCCATTCGCATGGTGCGTGATTATTACGTGAACGGTTTCGAACGCGACGTGGAACCCTACAGTGACGAAGAGATGCAGACGCCCACCGAAGCCCGCATTCTCGCCATCGCCTCTGGGCTAGCCAGTGGCCACAGCGTCGAAGAGATTCACGAGAAATCCCAGATTGATCGGTGGTTTCTCATGCGGCTCGCGCGCATTACCCGCTTCGAACAGACGCTGGAGAGATTAGCGGCGAATGCCATGAACACTGGTTCGGAAAACTGGCTCACTGCGGATCTGCTCTGTGCGGCAAAACAACTCGGGTTTTCCGACCGACAGATCGGGCGACTCGTTGGCAATACGGAACTGGAGATTCGCAAGCTCCGCAAGGAGTACGGCATTGTCCCGAATATCAAACAGATTGATACAGTGGCCGCGGAGTTTCCCGCCAAAACGAATTACCTCTATGCGACCTACGCAGGCAGTCAAGGTGCTCATGACGTCAGTGCGCGATTCGGTGGCATCATTGTACTTGGCAGTGGCGCCTATCGCATCGGTTCCTCGGTTGAATTCGACTGGTGCGCGGTCGCAGCAGTTCGAGCGCTGCGTGCACAAGGCACGCGTACCATCATGATGAATTACAATCCGGAAACCGTCAGCACTGACTACGACGAATGCGATCGCTTGTACTTTGAAGAGCTCTCTTTCGAGCGGGTGCTGGATATTTGTGAGCGAGAGGCAGTCGATGGGGTGATCGTCTCAATGGGGGGTCAGATCCCGAACAACATTGCCATGTCGTTGCATCGCCAAGGTGTACACGTGCTGGGCACCTCTCCAGAGATGATCGATTCCGCGGAGAATCGCTACAAATTCAGTCGCATGCTGGATCGCATTGGGGTTGATCAGCCCCGCTGGAAGGAGTTGACCTCCATCGCTGACGCTGCGGCCTTTTGCGATTCCGTGGGCTATCCCTGTCTAGTGCGTCCGAGTTATGTGCTCTCTGGTGCAGCGATGAATGTAGCCTACAAAGAGGAGGACCTGGAGCGCTATCTCTCCGAGGCTGCGCGGGTTTCTCGTGAGCATCCCGTGGTCATTTCCAAATTCATTCTAGAGGCCAAAGAAATCGATGTGGATGCAGTGGCACGCAACGGGGAGCTGGTCGTCCATTTCATTAGCGAGCATGTCGAGAACGCTGGCGTGCACTCGGGCGATGCGACGTTGGTGTTACCGGCACAGGACCTGGAACCTGAGACCGTTCGCAAACTAGAGGATGCGACGCGAAAGATAGCCAACGCCCTGAACGTTTCGGGGCCGATGAATCTGCAGTTCATTGCCAAGAACAACGAAATCAAGGTTATTGAATGCAATATTCGTGCAAGCCGCAGTTTTCCATTTGTAAGCAAAACCATAGGCCTGGACCTCGCAAAAATGGCCACCAAAGTCATGCTCGGTCTGACTGTGCAGCCGTATCCTGTCGATATTTCCACCGTACCGCACGTTGGCGTCAAAGTGGCCATGTTCTCTTTTGCGCGGCTGCTGGGTGCAGATCCGATTCTCGGCGTCGAAATGGCCAGCACCGGTGAGGTTGCCTGTTTTGGAGAGAGCCGCGAAGAAGCGTATCTCAAGGGACTACGAGCAGCCGGCATTCGCTTACCACAGCGGAATATTTGTCTGAGCATCGGCTCGTACAAAGAGAAACTGGAATTTCTCGAGTCTGCGAAGAAACTCGCTGCCATTGGCTATCGTCTGTACGCAACGCCGGGAACAGCAGATTTTTTGGTAGAGCACAACGTGCCGTGCACGCTGGTCGTCTGGCCCTCAGACGAGTACCAACAGGGCACGCTCGACGTTACGCGCTTGATTCAGGACAAGATGATTGATTTTTTCATCAACTTACCTTCGCAGAACAAGCTTCGACGGGTAGCCACATTCATGAGCAACGGCTACATCAGCCGACGGACAGCCGTAGATTTCAGTATTCCTCTGCTCACGAATATCAAGTGCGCGAAACTGTTGGTTCGTGCGCTTGCGCGCTACGGACGTGGCGTCTCGTTGCCTCTGCAGCCGTACGATGTTCGTTTCAGTGCCCGAGTGATCACTCTACCGGGCCTGGTGAACATGTGCACATCGCGACTTGAGCATGAGCCTTTCGCAGCTCCGAATGGTGATCGGGGCGACCCCGAGTCGCCGCTGATGAACGGCGACCAACATCCAAAGCGGAACGCAGCCGCGGATGCGAGGCTGTGTGCACTACTGGACGATTTCGATCGACAGCTGCTGCGCGGAGGCTACGTTGCCTGGGTCGGTGCCGCTGTTGCACCCGATTTCCTGGTCGCTGAATCGGAAACCTTGCGCACTGTGCGCGAGCAGCTTGCGCGCTGGGGACGCTGTGACCATGCAATCTATGCCTACGCAACAGCGGCGAACGCAGCGACTTTGCCCAGTTTGGCAAACGAGGTGGCCGGTCTCTTCATCGCGCTAGACAATACGGAACCCATGATCCATCGACGAGCAACAGCATCGGCAGCAGCAACAAATGCCGTGAGCGCCGATCAGGCGCCACTCCGTGAGAACCTTACGCCATGGTTGCGTCATTTGGAGCTCTGGCCTCGGCACAAGCCGGTGATTTTACACACCAGCAGCACCCAAGCGCTCTCGGCGATGCTGTTCGGTGCAGTGCTGTATGCGCGGCCGATTCACATCCATGCCGTTCGTCGCCGCGAGGACATCGCCCTCATCCGTAGTGCAAAAGAGCGCGGCATTCCAGTGACCTGCGATGTGCGCGTCGAGGATCTCTGCGGCGATGCACTGCAGCACGAGCTGGAACAGCGCGATGTCGACGCGCTCTGGGACGCTCTGGATGCGATTGACACGGTGACGGGATCACCACGTCTGGTGCTTGGCCTCTTACTCGAGGCGGTGCACCGCGGACGCCTGACCATGACCTGGCTCCTGAGTCGACTCGTGGAGTTTCCGCGCAGCTTCCTCGGTCTTGCGCCAGCGGGTAGCTCCGCTCATGCGGATACCTATGTCGAGGTCGATATTGATCAGACGGAGCGCTTCGTACCGGCGGACGGTGATTCCAACGAGAAGGCGTACCAACTGCGAGGCCGAGTGTTGCGCGTTGTCGTTCGCAAGCGCATCGCGTACCTTGATGACAAGGTTTTGCTAGAAGCGGGCGCTGGTCACGATCTCCTGGAATCCGCGACGGAGACTGCGACCGCGACTGCAGAGGATACCGTGGTTGGCGCAGTGCCTGCTCAGCCTGCTCTCCCTTCAGCGCCCGACGTACGCAACGCACGCGCGGCGTCGAGCGTGCGCCCAAGCTTCAGACCTGCAACGCTTCCGGTGGAAAGCGCTGTTGCAGCTGTGACCACGGACGACTCGACCGCTGATATCGACCGTGCCCGGGCGGCCGTCGAGCAGCGTGCTCGCCAGCTCGACATGGTCAATTTTCCGCGTGTTTCGGTTGCAAATCGCTCATGGATGCCATCAACCAAGGCGAATCGATCGACGCTTCTAGAACCGCGTCCGCTCGATTCCTTTAGCTGCGCTCCCGTAGATGTGCCGCTTGTTCGACGCAGCTGGCAGGCAGCTTCGCCGCAACCTGGCTGGCCCCATTACCAGACATCATTACCGACACCAGTATCGGTGCCAGCCGGCTCGTCTGCCCAACGCGATCTTCTGCGTCACCAGAGCATTCTATCGGTGTCGCAGTTCAGCCGGGCGGAGTTGCATGCGCTTTTCGGTGTTGCACAGGAGATGCGCCAGATGGTGAATCGCATGGGCATGCTGGATTTGTTGCGTGGTCGCGTTCTCGCACTCGTCTTTTATGAGCCGAGCACGCGCACCTCGTGTTCTTTCGCCGCTGCCATGCAGCGACTCGGCGGAACCGTTATCCAAATGAACGACTTGCAGTCATCATCGGTGGCCAAGGGCGAATCGCTCTTGGATACGGTGCGGACCATGGCATCCTACGCCGACGCTGTCGTGCTGCGACATCCCGAAGCGGGTGCTGCGGAGCGAGCAGCCCAGGCGCTTCCGAAAACGCCCCTCATCAATGCCGGCGACGGGACCGGCGAGCACCCGACCCAGGCTTTGCTGGACGTGTTCACCATTCGCGAGGAGCTCGGTACCGTGAACGGCCTCGTGATTACATTTGTCGGTGATTTGCGGAACGGGCGCACGGTGCACTCCCTGGCGCGCCTGTTAGCCCTCTATCAAGTACGCATTAACTATGTGTCACCGCGCGAACTGCGCATGCCGAGCCAGGTTCTCGAAGAAGTCGCCACGCGAGGCATCGAACAGCGGGAGTACACGAACCTCGAAGACTGCCTTGCGGAAACGGATGTGCTGTACATGACCCGCCTGCAACGTGAACGATTTGCAGACCCCGGTGATTACGAGCGTTTCAACGCCTTCTACGTGATCACTCCGCGGACGCTGACTCGTGCCAAGGACACCATGATTGTCATGCACCCGCTGCCACGAGTCAATGAAATCGCACCTGAAGTCGATTCAGATCCTCGGGCTGTTTACTTTCGTCAGATGGAGTACGGTATGTACGTACGTATGGCGTTGCTCTCCATGGTACTGGGACGCTCTTGAACGCAAATGGTTGAAAAAAAAGTGCGATACGTGCCGTGCGTGTCCATTGTGCACGCACGCACGCACGCATCGCTGTATGCGTGTCTGGACACGCACGCATCGCCACGCGGTGCTGTCTAGAGATGCATGCATGCGTGCGTGCGTGCGTGCGTGCACCATAAACATCCGATATCCACCGTGAACGAATGCGTTTCCCCTGGAACATCGACTGAGCCTTGATGCTCTAGGGCAACGAATTTCGCAGGATGCTAGGCTGCATCATCCGATTGGTACGGGGATCGTGCTCTATGACAAGACCGTCGTTGCCACGGCTGCTTTATCATGCGTCTTGGTTGCGCGCGCTCGTCATGTTGCGCTGTCTAGATTCAATGGATCGAATCCGCATCACCGAGAAACAGCAACGGCAATTTAGCTACCGAGCAGGTGCAGCCAAGTGACAGGGCCCACGAGGCCGTCAATGGGCATGAGTCGCGCTGCACCGCGGCGCTGAAAGTCGCGCACCGCCGCCTCAGTGCGACGACCAAAGAATCCGTCGATGCGTACTGCGTCGTAGCCGTGCAGGTCTCGCAACGCTACCTGAAGCGCCATGACCGCATCACCCCGATCGCCAGCTGAAACCGGAACAACCAGCTCTGGCCAAAGCTGGTCGTTGACCTGGTCACCTCGGTAGCGTTCGTATTCCCTGGAGGCGGTCGCTGAATCGGGCGATCCGAGCGGACGGCGCCCTGTGAGCGCACCCATCATTTGGGGTCGATGTGCTGCTGCTGGTGCTGCTGCTTGCACCGCAGTGCCACTCGATAACCGTTCGAGGCGTACCGTCAGCGGTCGGCCGGTGTCCAAGCGCGACGTTGCCAGCGCATGGACGGCTCGCTGGGCCGGCAGCTCTCGATCAGGGCGAAATTGCTTTGCGAGGTCCTGTTGGAAGCGTGCAACAGCTGTACAAGTGCGTATGCCGTAGACCCCATCAATCGTGAACCAGTTGCCGTAGCCGCGTGCGCGCAAAAGGTGCTGAAGAATGCGTACGAGAGCGCCTTGATCACCGCGCTCAAGCACCGGCCACTGGACATCGAACGCGTAAATTGGATCCCAATCATCCAGGAGTTCGCCATCGTATCCCAGCAGGTAGTCGGCAGCGTTGCTCGCCCGGTCACAGATTGCCTCGATGTCCGCTGCACACAGGAACGCGCTGGGACGCTGGAGCAAGGCCTGAAGCTTCCCGCTGTGCGGTGATCCCTTATCCAGTGTGGCACGCTCGGGCGGTGCGCCGTGCTCGTGGTGTCGGAAAGCGAGCTGCACCAGCAGCTGAAACGCCAGATGGGCCATGAGATCCGGCCCCGCTGCGAAGACGCGGTCCCACATCAAGACGCAGTATTCGAGCGATAAACGTTCAGCGAATGCTGACTGCAAGAGATGCCGCGCGTACATCTCGAGCTCCTGGGTGCTTTGGCTGCGGCCTTGTCCCGCGCTGCTACCAGCCGCTGCTGCCCGCTCGAAAAGTGCGCGCACCGTCACCGTCGCTGGGGCACCGCTGTGCTCCGTGAGCGACGTCTCTTCAGATGACCGAGCGAATCTCGGTGAATCGCGCCGCCCCGATGCACCTTTCGCATCCTCGGCCCTGGGCAGCACCTGATGCTGCGGAGCTCCGGGTTTCGCGAGCTTCAGCATAGCCATTACCAGTGCGGAGAAGCCGCCCAGCCGTTTGGCCTGCTTCGGTAGTCGAATTGTGCTGCCTTCCGAGTCATCGGTTTGAGGCGGCGTGCCCGGCGGACTCTGGGCAGCTTCCTGATCGGCGACATCGACCAGATGGAGCACCAGTCGCACACGATACGCGGAATCGAACGACTCCACCGTTTGCCCCAGGCGATTCGTGGCCAAACGTCGCTCTTGTTCCCGAAAGCGTACCAGGCACCACCAGGCGAGCTCCGGCTTTCCGCGAAAAACAGCATCGAAAACATGGATTTGAGCAAGAATCGCGCTTCGCTCACTGCGTTGCTCTGGGTTTTGGATCCAATGCCGCGTACGCTCAAGGCGAGACACCCAGTCTGTGCGATAGGGCCGCAGGTGCGGGGTTCGCACGGCAGCGAGACCAGCGCCCGCCGCTTCGTCCATCCGGGTGAGATGACGCGTCTCGAGCGCTGCCGCAAGATATCCAACATATGCCCAAAAGATAATTTCGATTGCAGAGTCCGCTTTGGCACCGTGCGGCAGGGCAAGCTTCCGTAGACCAGTGAGCGTGGCGAAGCGCACGCACTCGTTGTACATGTCTCGACGAACCACGAGTCCAATGCGCCACGTCGCTCGCATGGGTGGCAGGGCACCCAGCAATAGAAGCCACGCCCATGGCCGAAATGCACTCGGAATGACGTGGTGAAGGCAGGCGCGTCGTAAACGTCCCAGCGGCACCGAGCCGTGCAGCGTGTCGAGCCAGTCAAGTGCAGTGATCGCTGGCACCTGCGCCAAGTCCTCTGAACCGAATAGTAGCGCTGCCCAGTTTATCGAGCTGGTATCAGCGGTGCAGGTCGCATCGTTCTGCTCCTCCGGGTCGGTGGTCCACGCTGATCGCAGCGGCTCCGCGTGCGCTTCGAGGCCGCTGCTCGACTGGTGTGTGCTCGCCCGAGTCGGTGAGCCATGCCTGCGCATCTAGTTACACCTTTGGTGAACACAGTCCGCTGCCTGGTGCCTTGGGAAACGCAGAACGGTTTTCGTTCTGGTGAGCGTCGAAAAAGCGCGACTTGGGTGAACCTGCACCAGTGCAGCAGCTGCGCGGCACCGGGCAGCGGTCCGTTTTCAACGTCAACGAAGAAAACAGACCGGTGCCAAACCCGAACGGACTAGTTTCAGCACATACACCAACTTTGACAGTTTTACGTTCAAGTTAATTAGCAATGGTGCCTGGAAGGCAATACAGCTCACCGTAACTTGACGCTTTGGTACGTCATTGGCGGTACAGCGTTGACCAGCGCGCGAAAGAATGCCGTTCGTGGGCGGCGATCCATTGGCGCACTGGTTGCGGGTTCAGCGCAGAGCCGCCAGCATTTTGTCTGCTGTTCACGCGTTCAGGAGCGATACACAGCAGGATGTGGAATGAACGCGTCCTACCCATAGAGCATAAGCAGCGTAAACCGTTCTGACAATAGTCTCGAGCCAGATGCTCCAGAATCTGCGTAACACCTCGACACGCAGACCTCTTTCGGACCTGTGGTATCGCAAGCGGCAGCGCCTCTGACGTGCGAGTCCGATCCGGCGTCGTCGCTGGCGCTAATCGCACATCGTCGACACGGCCTTTCGCCGGTGTGGGCCTTATGTGAAGCATCCAGAATCTTCTGGTTTCTTGCATTGCATTGACCAGGGCACTCCGAAGCTTACGCTGTGTCGACAGCTCAGCCGACACTACCTGCGAATCCCTCCAGTCTCCTGCACAACACACGGAGACACATTCGTTTCTAGATCCCGTCATGTGCCGATTTGCAGCACAGCACCGGCGCTCAAGACGCAGAAACCCTCATTCAGCAGCGGCTGTTTCGAGCGTTCCCGCGATATCGAATACTGCACTGACCCATTTGTATCAAATGAATCGATTCGCACGATCCTGCGCAAACGAGCCGCACCGCACCCGAACATCGTCCAGGCAGCAGCACGACGCCCAGTGCCCCTGAACGAGCGCTTTCAACCACTGCCGACAACCGTTCCGGCTCGGCACGCTTGCCCTGGGGGATCACCCGCGCGCCGCCATCAGCACGGATCCAGCGAATGAGTCAATCCTGGACAATCGCACGTCCTTGTCACGCACCGCCAGCAGCGCCCGTGCCGCGCGGCAATCGATCAGAGCGCGCGTCGATGAACGGCGATGCGATCCGCATGGGCCGGTCTTGAAAGGCGCGCGCGCGCGCACGCACGCTCTCCCGCATTGCACGTCATGCACGCACAAACGCGCACGCACAAACGCGCACGCACAAACGCAACAGCGTCTACGTGCGCGCATCGCCGGCCGCCGGCCGGCGGCCGCGGCCGCGCAACGGTAGATGCCGTTCGCGCTCCACGAGCTGACGCTGAACGACGCGTGCAGCTCGAGCGCAGCCACTTGTTCGTAACGCTTGAACGTGTTCTGATGCTTGAGGCTATGAACGAGTGGAACGTTTCGTGTGAGCAGAGCGTGGCGTTGGGAGAGGAGCACGAGCAACGCGCGGAGGCGGTAGCTGGGAATGAGCGTTCCAACTCGCGGTTTTCGGGGTTGGAGCTTCTGTTCTGGGCTGCGGCTCTGTCAGAGTCTCGGAGTTCGTCGCCGAACATGAACTACGTAAACGCGAGTGCAACTCCAGAGAACAGCGTATGCTTGCGGCGTTTGGAGGGAGTCGTGACGAAGCTCGAGGATGCGGGTGCGGTTTCCCGCCCTGGCTCTGGCGCAGCAGCGGGCCGGCGAGCGATACCCACGAATACTACCGGGAGCGACCTTGTCTGGGGAAACCCTGGGTCAGATGGGACCTTTGCCGCCATTTCTGAGAAACAAGCGCCTCTCTTTTGCATTGGTTTGGAAAATGAACGCGTTGCTGGCGCTCAGCTCGCCAGATGCGCTAGCATGCCGATAAGGCATTCGCCGGTTTCGGACACGGACACCCCCAAGATGGGCGCGATGAAGAGTGCTCCATCGGGCACGCCAGTGGACAGTTTCACGACAACCAATGCACACTTGGCGCAGGGTTCCCTTATACAACCTGAGCCGGTGGCGATGTGGCGGTGCTGGTCACCAGGCGAGGAGCCGCGCGTCTGGCCCGACACCTTGTCGCGGGTGTCATCCGAGAGCAAGCGTTCGAGCCCTGATGTCAGCTCGACACCGTCGAATCGCGCCCAGGTGCAGAGCACTCCGTCAGCACGCCGGGTCAGTGAGCGAAAAGAGGTCAAAGGGCCGTGGCGTCCCGAAGAAGATGAACTGCTGCGGTCTCTGGTGGAAAAGATGGGGCCTCGAAGATGGTCGCTCATCGCTGAGCACATCCCAGGCCGAACCGGCAAGCAAGCGCGAGAACGCTGGTTGAACCAGCTCTCGCCACAGATTTGCAAGCGTCCTTGGACCCCCGAGGAAGATAGGATTATTATCTCAGCCCATGCTCGTCTAGGAAATCGCTGGAGTGAGATAGCACGGATGCTGCAGGGACGTACCGACAATGCGGTGAAGAATCGCTTTAACTCCTTCATTCGCCGAGCGCAAGCGGAGCGTAACCAGGCGGCCAAGCGATTGCACCGCAACCAAGGTGGCAACTCGACGTCGCGCCTGGAGCAGGTCGCCTCCGCAGCAGCAGCCGCAGAAGCCGAGCTGGAGGCCGTGGATGCATCGCTTGACGCGAGCGGAACGACGGCTTCCCAAGAATCGAAGGCACCTGACTCCATCGGCACGGGTCCTATTTCACCTGCATAAATTAAAGCATATTCTGGTAAGCGGCGCATAAGCAGCGGATTTCCCGGAGAAACACGTTGATTCCCAGAGCGTCCGTCGCGAAAGTAGCTCCTCCTGCTGATGCCATCAGCAGTGGAGCTTGCTTCGTAGGGCAAAGCGCTGCAGCAGCGCCCGTTCCATCCAAAAATACGACCGTGCATTCCGCTCGACCACAAATCAAGTCCGTACTGCAGTCCTCGCAGAACAAGTGCACTTTCCAGAGCCACTGCAGAGGAAGCGATTCTAGAAGCACCTCGGAGGAGGCAGCGCTGTCCCGTCTTCCGGTAGCGGTTCGCAAGGCCAGGTTCTCATCGGATGCTCACAGCGAACACCTTCACTTTTACAACCGCCGGTGCCTGCACGCTCCGTCACGGTCTCTCTCAGTCGGTGATAAGATGGAATGTTTGCTGAGGTGCGCGCACCAGGAACCCAGTCGATGAGCTTTGAATGCTCGTCACAGCCAATGCATCCATGGATTTCGCGTCTGTGCCGTATCGCAGGATTCCTTGACCAACCGAGCGCTCATGACTGCACGCTTCCACGGATGACTGGCTCGACGGCGTCGCGTGCCTATCAAGGCATATTGTCGTACACTCCAGTCGAGTTCAGGCTACTGAACTTTCTGGAGGAAAGGCAGCACTTGCGACAGCGCTGGGCGGTGATGGCTTGCGGCTCGGCATGCTCAATGCGGCTCGTACTCCAGCACACTTCGTCGACGTCTGATGAAAGAGCAGCACATTCGCCGTGAACACCAGGGAAACACCGATGCCGCCAAGCATGCCAGACGAGGTTGCAGCAGCCACTGCAACTGGTCGACGGATGTCAGCCAGGATACGAGGAAGACAGTGCGCGTGTTCGGAGAGCGCTTTCCGCCACGGGTCTATGGTCGCTAGCGCAATGAGGGCGCCAGAGGAAACCGCTATGCTGCGACGAGCGAATGCTCTCGGTGTTCTTCGTTCGGTTTCCGGTGTTGTTCGTGAACCTAGCACGAGGCCATACGTCGCACCGGCAACTGCACTGGACGTGATGGATACGAGCGGCGCCAGGACTGCAAGACGAAACGCTGCGTGGGAAACCAAACGACGCCCCTGTTCCGTTCCCAAACGAGGTTTCACGGAGGCTAACCACCGCGAAAGCCACGGACTTGTGCACTCCCAAGAGGCGAACGCCACGGCAACGTACGTGGCGGCAGCAGTGACAACAGCCACTGCCTCCGTGAACCAGGTCGTTCGGGAGCGAGCCGCGTACCCCGAAAGTGCTACGTGCTTTTTCTCGGCAAGGTCATGCGTGTTCCTTTCGCTCTCCATCAGCCACCGTTACACGTCCCGAAGCCTTGATCAGGAACGTTCTCGTGACAGTTAAGGGGTTCAGCGGCAAACGTTTGGAGCGCAAGTTTCACGCGAAAGCGTTGCAGCGTTCGTTATCGCCTGGTGTCGAAGCGATGCTCGCGACGGTCCCGTTCGGATATGCACATACGCTCGTACCCATGAACGCAGTAGAGACTTGTCTTCTGGGTACCGTCACATACCACTTTCCTCACCTGTAAACGAGAAGACGCAATTTCTGAAGCCATCTGTGCGACAAAATACAGCTTCATTTGATGGAGATACGGGATGCATCCTTTTCTCTCTACCGGAAGCATTCGAGCGTTCCATTGGCGCTGAAAACATTTCTATACCGTACAGGATCGAGGAGCTCGATCAGCGTCCCCCGAACTACTCGATGGCATTGCATCGATGCTTTGTCCCAGGGATACTCACGGATGCGCGATAGAGATCGGCAGCCAAGGAAACAACCTCCATTCTGTTGGAGAGCCGCAAGTTCCACGAGCTACAAACCAGATTTTCCTCTTGGTTTATTGGTTCATTCAGAAGACCCATCCGTTGTCGAGCACACCACAGTCCAGGCTGAATCACGGACCGCGCACCACCAGAAAATGGCTCATGAGAGAGGCCTTGCGAATGCAACCATGCCCTATCTGATGAAGGCGTTTTCCGTCCGTGCGTACGGTATAGCAGGGCGTTCGTGGCGCCCGATCCCAGAATCAACAATAGAGGCTTTTCCGTATTCGCAAGGAAAACGAGGTTCTCTGGCGGCTGGCTTTTCTGCCTGTTTGCTGCAAGTGTGCCCTAGTTCGCTACTGATAACAACGACGCTAGTGCTGGCGTCTACCGTGGCTGGACGCGAGAAGGCGCACTGCGACGCGTTCGAGCTCTATTTAGAGCGGTTGCGTCAAAGTTGGCGTGGCAAACGTTAGCGACGCTGCGGGCCCGCTTGGCGGCAGGCTCGCACCCCCGGACAGGCATCAGGCAACGGAAGACTCGGAAAAGGCCGCAGGTCCTAGTGTGGATGTCCACTTCTGCAGGGAATAGTTTGCGAATTGCGCTTTGCCAGGTCCGAGTCGACCCCGACAAGCGTGTTGCCTTGGCAAACGCACAGCACTGGGTCGAACGTGCTGTGCAGGAAGGTGCCAAGCTGGTTGTTCTCCCCGAGTGCTTCAATTGCCCCTACGACACGAGTTGTTTCCCAAAGTACGCGGAACCCTTGCCCCGTCCAGGAACAACTGCGGCACCATGCGATACCAGTGTCAGTGAGACAGCGGGCGTGCTCCAGAAGCTTGCCCGTGCTCATGGAATCTACCTGGTGGGAGGCTCCGTTCCAGAGCGTTCTCCCGATGACCAGCGCATCTACAATACTTCGCTCACCTTTGGCCCCGGGGGCGAACTACTCGCTCGCCATCGCAAGGTACACTTGTTCGATGTGGATGTGCCGGGTGGCATTCGGTTCCGCGAGTCCGATGTTTTGAGCGCAGGCGATAGCCTCACAAGCTTCGCACTTCGGGACGATATCGATTCGGAGCCGAATGCCAACGCCGGCTTGCGGGTCGGTGTCGGCATCTGCTACGATATCCGCTTCCCCGAGATGGCCACCGCGATGGCCCGGGAACCACACAATGCGAAGCTACTCATCTATCCCGGCGCGTTCAACATGACAACGGGTCCAGCGCACTGGGAGCTCTTGATCCGGGCCAGGGCACTCGACAACCAGGTATTCGTCGGTGCCTGCTCGCCAGCACGCGACCTGAGTGCGACGTATACCGCGTATGGGCACAGCATGATCGCTTCGCCATGGGGTGAAGTGATTGCGCGGACGGATGAGCGTGAGTCGCTTGTTGTGGCGGATATCGACTTGAATCGTCTGGAACAGGTACGAAATGCGATCCCTGTGCGCAAACAGCGTCGGCCAGAGGTTTACAATACAGCGCAGAAGGCTGCGGAAAATACCGCTACGTGAACTGGGTATCGCTGTAGGATTCAGTTTCCGGATGAACAACAGGATGGTATTCGTTTAAAGACGCATGAGCGCCCCGGGCTATGTTTATCTGCAACGTCCCTTGTATCGAATTTCGTTTCCAGCCGCACATCTGGCCGGTATTGAGTTCAAGAAAATCGAGAGGTCTAGGATGATCGCTATTCACAGAGTTCGCCGCATGCGATGGCATCAGCGCACATCAAGGCATCGAATGGCGTCATGCACTGATGGGAATAAAGAACGGAAATGAACTTCTAACTAGCAACTCGATAACAATTCCGTTCCCACTCTCCGGTAAACGTTAAAAAGGGGGGAAAGGTTTCCGAATTGTCGAAAGTTTAGTTTCTAGGCGGAAGGCCCCCAGATCCGGACGAGGCTACCAGACCATAGCTTTTCGCTCTTCACAGTGCCCAGTGCTGCGAAGAGACCTGAGCAACTCGTCCACAACGTAGTTTATTCTCGGACTTGGGGCGGGGATGCTGCGTCTGGGCGTCGCCCGCGTCGCGGTGGACTCCTACTACATCGCTTCGCGCCGTCGCAGGCAATAGGTCTGTCTGCACAGCTTGCCTGCTCCCAGAATGATGGTGAATCCCGAGTCCATGTCGTATAAAACACGCCTCGAGCCGACGCCGCCTGTGGTACGGCAACGCCGTTCTCTCTCCGTGATGCATCCGCACCGGCGCTATAGCGCTGTTGCGGACGCTCTCGGCAGGCTCGGCACACGATCGAGCGTATGAAACGACCAGTATATCTGACAACAAGTATGGGTGATGGAACTTGGAAGTTGGGGATGGATGGATGCTTCACCGCGCGCTGGTAAGAAGCGCACAGTCGGAGAACGCTGGCCTGTGCAGAAGTTCTGTCAAGTAAAAACATCGACACCGCACTGGAATTGCGCCACGTGGCGTAGAGGCGGCACCCGCGCGTCGCCATGTTGCCGCGACAGGCGATGCCTGGATGCGCGCACCGCCTCCCGAAACGGACACGCCCCTCAAGTCGATACGCTCGATTGACGCGCAGCGTCGGATGCATGTTCGTCAATCAGCGCTGCGCAGAAACGGTACGCGTGTCCATGTAAGCGCACAGCAGACAGCACCGTCGCTGCGCACGCGTGCCTGCTCAGCGTTGTGTGTTGTTCGTGTCCATCGCGCGGCGCGCACCACAGGCAAGACGTTATTTGTCGGTCTAACGGGTTGAAGGGTTCACGTTCAACAAGGTAAGGGACCTACTCGCACGAATCATCGAACTTGTTTTTTTAAATCAACGAAATGGCTTGTGGTTGTTCTAACAGTCGCGGAGCGAACGTTTTCCACGCTTTCTTCTTGCTGCTGTTGAGCGGCCTGGGGTTGGCGCTGGTAGGTCTTGGGATCTGGGCGACGGTCAAGCACAAGGGTCTCGACCTCGACTTCCAGGGCTGGTACCATGCGCTGACGCGTACGGGTGTTGCGGCGATCGTGGTGGGCGGCGTGACATTTCTTATCTGCTTGCTCGGGTTCATGTTGCTCTGTCGCACAGGCAAGTGCTCGGGTATGTTCTTCCGGATAATATACGGGCTTGCGCTGGTCATTCTCGGGGCTGTGCTGATATTTGTTGGCGTCTTCGCGGTGCTCCTGGCGCTTGGGCCCAATGGACCGAGCTGGTTACGCAATGGTTTCCATGACGCGTGGTTGAGCACGGTTCGCAACCAGCCCTCAGTTGCTTGTGGTATCGAATCTCAGTACAATTGTACGGGATTTTTGAGGAATACTAATTGTTCGAGCACGCCTGATGAATGCCCGACCGGTTGCTCGTCGGACAACAATTCCCCTCTCGGCTGCTACAGGGCGATCATGAATGATTACCGCCAGTGGGCGATTCCAGTCGCGGTGATTAGTCTCGTGGCTGGGGTGCTCGCAGTGTTCGACCTCGGCCTCCTCTGCTGCATCGGACCTGTTGACGACTCAACCTATTACTACAAAGGGAGGGACTATTATAGTCGTCGCGCACGAGTCTGAGGAAGATCGCCATGAAAGGAAACCTGTCGCGTATTTTGGTTATGTCCCTTGGGGTGGCCTGCGCGAGAAACCGTCTTTCAAGGACCATACAGATGCACCTAGGCACGATCGCCCATCATGCCATCGCCTCGCAATGGTGCTAAACTTCACGATTTGAGGCTGCGCGTTGATCGCGCATTCTACCAAGCATCTGTGACGAGCGTCTCCGATTTACGATGATGGCAGAATCAGAGGTAGCGAGCAAAATCGGGGACAGCAGCGGCACAAGCAACAAAAAATAGTGACGAATTTACTGGCGCGCTCGTTACCGCAATGTGCGTCCCAAGAAAAGAAAGCCGCTGGATGGTGATGTACAGCAAAAAGCGTACCACACGCAAATGCGCGCAGCATCGGCTCTATCTGAAAATCAAATTCACTCGTAAAGCAAACGCTTGCGCTCCATTCCATAGTCGTCATTCGATTCCGTTCCACCAGCATTGTAGCGGTTATCATCGAGACGCAACGTCCAAGGAACGTATATTGCAGCGTCGCTGCTTGGATAACAGCATACCGCTCACTTGCAGAGCACGCGCAACAACGCCCCGGAGACGAATGCCAAGGTATCGAATGCATGTTGCTTTCCACGGAGCATCGAGGATATCCCACAGGCTCAGCAGAAGCTACAAGATCAGGGACCAAGGACCAGCGCCTAGCCACTCCAGGATTCCGGGTCAAGCGTCTTCATGGAAGAACGATCGCTGCTGCCGTTCCGTATGCATGCTGTGCGTCCTCTGCCATGCATCGGATTTCGAACGATTGCATACTCAGGGTCCACGAATAGCGCAGTTGCTATCGAGTCGCTTCTCAGCGGGCCCGACACGAGCGGACCGCTAGGAACAAGCGCTCTGGGTATCCTGCGCACCTGCTAATTCACAAATTTCGCGCTCCGATAAACCTAACAGGTACAGCACCGTATCGATGCGCGCAGTGTTGATACAAGCATCAGCTGCATCTTGCACCAGGGGCTTCGCCTGAAAAGCAATCCCCAGCGAGGCCCGTCGAATCATCGGCAAGTCGTTGGCACCGTCTCCAACTGCCATGGTGTGTGCGAGTCGCCCGGTTGGAGACGCGCAACCGATTTGAAGCCGTCGCCATTCCGCCTCCAACGTCGATAGCTTGACAGCGCCATCGACAACAGGGCCGTTTACACGACCAGTAACAGCTCCGGTGATCGGATCGATTTCCAACTCATTTGCCACCACTTTATCCGCGGCGAGCTGCTCTCGAATGGACTCGGCAAGAAGCTGAAAGCCTCCCGAAGCAATCACCACTCTGGTACCGAGCGTGCGGAGCACACGAACAAGACGAAGCGCACCAGGCGTCAGCTGTAGGCGCGCACGAACCGCTCGCATCGCAGCACCAGCCTCGAGACCCGTCAACAACGCCACACGCTGGCGGAATGCAGCGGCAAAGTCTAGCTCGCCTCGCATGGCCTGCTCGGTGATGCGAGCAACCGCGTCCTCCACGCCAGCGATTCGTGCGAGCTCGTCAATAGACTCATTCTGGATCAGTGTTGAGTCGAGATCGAATATCGCAAGTCGCTTGTAGCGACGATCCGGTCCCTCTCGTTGCACGACCATCGATATTTGCGGATGCGCACATCTCTGGATCCGCCATTGGTTGCGGATTTGTTGCAGGGCATCGTCCCAGGACATGCTACTTTCGCGACGCCACAGCAGCACATTCATCTCGAGCGCTGACGGTGCGAGCAACCGCAGGCGACAGACATCCCAGTGGAACGATGCGCTCAGCAGGTGGAAGAGCGCGTGAAGCGCCCATCCGGCCGCCGTACCGTCAAGCCTCTCCGCTTCCTTTCCGTTATTGCTTGGTGCTTGAGTCGAGTTTCCAAGCACTGTGATAGTCCATTCGTCCGTGAGATGTGCTTCAGCGTCGTGGTCTCGCGAAAGCGATCGCAAGTCGAGATCACGCGACTCGCTTTCGACGACGTCACATAGCTGTTTCCAGAACAGGGCTTTTCCAGGAGCGACTCTCCCGGACTCGAGATCTGCGAGCTGCACGAGCCGAGTCCAAACGTTACCAGCGCGAGCCTGCAGACAAACGGTATGAGATAGCCGCGAGGCAAACGTTCGTTTGCGTCGCGCGAAATCGTAGCCTGTTGCAACGCCCGAGCAGCGTTTGCCACTGCCACGCTGTGCAGTTGTGGAAATCGGCCTTCGTGAACAAGGAACTTGCAAGCGATCCAAAAGCAACGCTTTGAGAAACATGTTGCGATCAACGGCTCGCTTCAAGGCCGTAGGCGTCGATACGCGCCCTCTAGCGGAAGTTGCAATGCCTCGAGTTCTCCCATGGACTACGGTCTCTATATTGAACGAGGCTGGCTTCCAGGATGATGCGAATGCGCGCGTGCTTCCGCTCTTTGGGATTTGGACGCAGTGCCTCGACTTTCCCAGGGGACAGGGCGGGATCGGAGGTTGCACCCGTCTCGTATACCATTTTTTCTGGTTTGACAGAACGTTTACATGGACCATAGATCGCGGATTGTGCGATGGATATCCGCAATCGGAAAAGTTCCTATCATGATACATGCCACCTCCAGTTTCCGTGACCCATACTTGCTCTCTGGTGCACTGGTCGTTTTGTACGTTCCATCATGCACCGAGTGCCTGCTTTCAGCCCGCCGCCATAGCGCCTATATCGCTGGTGTGCATGTGGAACACGGAGACAGAACAGCTTTGCTGTACCACGGAGGGCGTCGGCTCAAGGTGCGGTTAACCAGTCACAGTATCGGGATCCATCATATTTCTGGGAGCCTGCAGTCTGTGCAGAAAGACCTACTGCCTGCAGCGGCGCGAAGCGATACGCTAGGACGCTTCTGCGACCAGAGCATCTCCAAGACACCGCCTTTCCATTCATAGTCCCGAACGGACGGGGAGCGGACGAGCTGCTCAGATCTCACCACGGTACCCGGCACTGGAGAGGCGCATGGGGCGCAAGCCCGGCCGACTCGTCCAGCTCGCGGGACCGCCCGCCTAGATGGCAAGACTCGTATACCATGGTGAACACGAAGCAGGCATACCCGATGGCACAAAGTTGATCGGCACGCGTACGAGCTGTGCCTCAGAGGCGCTTCGAGCGCGACCGGCGCACAGGATGCGCCGTGGCACTGCGGACGCTCTTTTCATACCAAAGTTCACAGAAACGAGATGCTTGCGCTTGGCGGTAGCGGGAATGCCGGACGCGTCGCTGGGTAGCTGCAGCAGTCACGCCTTCAGTAGTGTTCGATTCGTTTCATCGCTCCTAAACCCTTGAAAGGGGTAAACCTTGGGGAGCGCGGCGCAGTCACCGGGAAGACTGGACTTGAATTGTGAAGCATACGCTGCCTCTCGATCGGACAGAGGCACGACGTGGGCTAGCGCTTGCAAGCGCCTCGTCACGCCAACATATGTCAAACATAAAATCTTTACCAGAGTTATTTGTGGAGGACCCGCCGCGAGGTCCTCGGCACCGTCCGCTGCCGCCGTTGCTAACTGCAACCGAGCCGGGCACCTGGGCTCACGATACCATGTCGAGGCGGATTCGGGAGGAAATTCTCGCACGGATTTTCCGCGAGAACACGTTTTTCTCTGGCGCTGTTCTTGACCGACTCAAGCAACTTGATCGCGAGCTCGCTGAGCCAACAGCGCATCGGCTGCGTCCTCTCGAAGAGCCGCCGCCAGGAGGCGACCCAGCACCGGACCTCTTCACTTGGAACCGTCGGATTCTGGAACGGTTTCACGACTGCAACTGGCTTTCAAGCCCCTGGTGTATCGCAGAGTTTTACTTTTATCGTCGAGTCATGGAAGCCGTCGAGTACTTCTCAACAAAACTGGACCCATTCCGAAAACAGAAGGAGCTGGGGGTGAGCGCCAATACCAAGACCATGGATGAATGGGCGTCTCGGGTGCTTCCGCTTCTACAGACGCCTCTGCGCAGAAGCACGGAGCGAAAACACTGGTTCACTCACTTTGTTCAGATCGCTCTGAACGGGAATCGGATGGATTTGTCGCTGTGGCCGGTGGGCGGCGAAACCCCTGCCGTCGATACCGAGACCGGTGTCCGTCTACTCGTCGACGATGGTGAGCGGCTTTGGGAGTATGTCGCGGCGAGTATGCCGATTGCCGAAATAGGAATTATCGTGGACAATGCCGGCATGGAACTATTCTCCGATCTCCTACTCGCGGACTATCTCGTGCACAGCGGCATCGCTGAGCGTGTCGTATTTCACACCAAAGGCCATCCGACGTTCGTGTCGGATGCAACAGCCACAGATTTGCACACGATGGTGCAGGTCCTCGGTGACATGCCCAGAGATATGCCTCTGCAGCGCTTGGCGTCGCGCTGGGCCCGGTATCTGGGTGATGGATCCTGGCGCTGTCGCGATGATCTCTTCTGGGCGCAGCCGCAAGCATTCTGGGAAATGGATGATCCACTCTGGGACTGTATCAGGCAAGAAGTGCTCGTTTTCGTCAAAGGCGATGCAAATTACAGACGGCTTTTGGGTGATCGCGCCTGGCCGCTGAGCACTCCGTTTTCAGATGTAGTATCGTATTGGCCCAGCGCAATCTGCGCACTCCGAGCGCTCAAAGCCGAGCTTGGTTGCGGCATTCCTGCGGAGGCAGCAATGCGTGCCGCATGTGAGGATCCCAAATGGATGGTTAACGGACGTTGGGCGTTGGTACAGTTCTTTGCTCAGCGCCAATCCGACGCCCGCGATACGTTGTAGTGGAACTGGGGCCTACCTCAAGCATGCACGTCCTGCCGGTGAGCGCTCGAGTGAGCGAACGACACACACAGACACAGACACAAATACAAACACGAAGACACACAGATACAAAGTAGATGCACGTTTCGAACTAGACACGCGTCTCTGACGATGGGCATGCGTGCTTCGAAATGTTGTGTCCTTTTTGTCCTTTATGGTATCGGTCGGATCCAGGGCATGCGTGCGCTGTCCGCATCTCGCGCGACACGCGTAGTGCGCTGAACCGGGGGACCCGTGGTCATCGCCAGGCACGATGAATATCCTCCATGGTACCGATTCATGGAACACCGTCATAAATCACCATGCACAGAGGAATAGAGTTGTCGATGTAGATATACGGTGTTGCAGCATTCCTGGATTGCTGTAATGTTCCACATCAGTGCCTTGATGAGCTGGAAACTTCAATTCGCTCTTTCCTGCGCTCTGATTTTTTCGTAGAGAATCGTCAGCGTTTCAGCACAATGCCCACACTGGGTACTAAAGAATTCTCTTGACAATTCGTTTCGTGCAAAACAGCTGGACGGTTCAGAAGCACGAGAAATTTTCGGATGTTGAACGCGGCGCCCAAGTCTTGGTGCAGAAGGTGGTCGCGCGCACCGCTGCTCGTGGAGTCAGACCATCGCAAGCCTCCCGCCTGCGATTGCCTCGTCATCTATCTTTCGGGCACCTTACCGTACATCATATAGGGCATCCAGCTCCGTTTCCCTCTCTTCTTCCACATGTATTTTACCGTGCTACCGTGCTCGTGATTCGTGTATGTCGTCGTGATCGTATTGATGGGAATCGTGCAGCATCGAGTCCAGTACTCGTAATACGTTTTCGTCGACGGACCCGGATTGCATCCCTACACCGCTAAAGCATGCCCAGCAACGCGAGCTACCTTCACCAAACGACACGAGTTGTCTGTTGTGTACGTTTTCAACTCACTGAACAAGTTGGCGAAAGCATGTATCTTGCCTCCGTACACCCGAAACCGTCGATGGCACTAGCACGATCTCATGTACTTCTGCCAAAGATCGACCGCTCAAGTCACATGGACGCTCATGTACTCACTGAAGCGAAGAATCCACTCCATCGGCCCCGAATATTCCGGGCCAGTAGAGTGAGCGTATAACGGGAGCAACGCCAGCGGGATGCGCCTCATGAAGCGCTCGAGATTGACCCGCAACTGGTTCTGGAGGTTCGTTTCGATGCTTGCTGTCATTGGCATGATAGACGTTCCCATCGTCGACGTAGCGCAGCGACGCGTCAGGATATCCTGGGAATCGTGTGTGGCAATCCCTGATCCTGCTATCAGACCGTATTGCATCCTCCGTCGCGAGCGTCGGTCGTGCTGTTTCACAAAAAAAAAGTTTGACCGAAATATTCCACAGGAGCATGGACAGCTAGTAGCCCGGTGTCCAGAACTGGTACGAGCTGTTACTTGACGATTTGCGTCAACACGAGAGAAGCTATACGAGACTTCATCGAGCTCGAAGCCAGGCGCACCCTAGAGGCGTCCTGAGTCTTTCGGAGTACCGGATGCGAAAGGACTTGTCCATGGACTCGTAGACGTGGACAAGGCGTTTGACAACAGCGAGGTGCCTTCGACGCGATAGAGCCGCGCAGAGAATCCAGGTACGGAAACCGCTCAACACGAACCTCAGCCGCGTTCTACTTGACCGCTTTCGAACGACGGAAAGCGACGTTGTCTACGAGCAAGACGGAAGAATCTGGGATGGAGAATTCTCAGAGTGCTTCAACGATGGATGATGTAATGAAGGATCCTGTCCAGTTGGCGATTCGTTGGTGAACACACCATGGACTCGCCGCTTGGCCTGATGTTTACGGAATGCTCGCTCGTCTCTCGTTTACGAGCAGCGGTTTGCCGTTCTACAAGTGCCCATATCCAAATCTCCGATTTCTTCAGCATAAAGCCTCTTCGAGTCAGACGAAAACCCGACCCTACCGTTGCCGGCATTCGCTTCTCACAACGAAATCGATAGTGCAATGTTCACCGCGCGTTGCTCCCTCAGAGAAGCGTGCTTTAGAGGTTGTCGATTCGCGTCGCTTCACCGCCGTTCTTATCGACGGACCATAAAAATTCCATCCAACAGCTTTTTGAGACTAGTTCTTAGAGAACGTATGAAATAAAATGGATTGACACAGAGAAAATTGTGCATATAACATTTCATACGCTCTGTTTTCGGTGCACGGCGTTCAGGAAGAACACGACGCGAAGCGTGATACATCCACCTGTTGAACGCAGAATGACTGACCCGTACAGGCAACGTCGTATTTCACGCACGCTGGCAGTTACGTCATCAAGTATTTCCGCGACTTTTCTCTAATCTACAAAATACATTCTTTTTCCTGAATTCCAGTGAAAAGACAATCAAAACGAAACCCGTTTGCTGGTTCAGGTATACCAGAATTCACTGACGATACAAAGACGGACCTGGCAAATTCCGCATACCGAGAGGAACAAGCCCTGCGATACCTGCCCTGACGCCATTGCCGTATGCGGTGCGACAGCCGAATCCCCATCGATCCGAAATCCGCATCAGCAGCATCCCCGTGAGCCGTCGAGATACGGAAATGGTCGCTTCTATCGCACACGGGATCGCTTACCCGGCATAGTGCTGCAGCCGTGCCCCTATTTGCGATTGATTTCATGCACGACGCACATTGGTCTCGACGCTTTCGCTGCGCGCGCTGGAAAACAAGACGCCCTGGATACTGCGAAGCACGAGAAAACCATATTGCGTTCAGATCGGGTTTATAATCGCGATAATCTTTCCATTAAATCCGCCGCATTTTCAGAGGAATCACGAAATTCAAGTTTCCATCACCATGAGAATTACAAGAGACGCAGACGCTTGGTTTCATCCAAGCGCAAGGCGCCAGTGAAACCTCTCAGTCCAGAGAGTTCACGTTCCTCTGCAAGGACGCTCGATAGGCCTCCATCGAGCGATGCACAGAAGCGCGAGCCTGTGCAGCCTCAATGCTGCTCTTGGGCATGCGATCCTCGCGTCCGTGCTTAGAAGCGTCAAAGCTGAACATGCGCCTGGCTGCAAAAAGCTTATGGATGACCGTCTTGTCGCCGGTGATGATCGAGCGTACGCCGATCTTGACGAGATCCAGAGGAGCGTACCAGACTACATTCCATACCCAAACGACACCGGCCCAGCCCCAACCTGTTCCCTCGATCTGGGTGAATCCCCAGTTCGCGTATACGCAGATGAACGTCGCAACCAGCTGGGCAACCACGAACGCACACATCAGCAATAGACCGGGGCGATCCATGAAAAAGAACCAGTGTGCACGAGTAACAAAGATGAGAGCCTGTCCGATGATACTGCATTGCAGGTATATGATGGAGTGCAGCTGGAAATAGTTTGGATCAGGCTTTGGTGTTTTCAGCCATGGCAGCTCCAGTTTGAAGGTATCATGCCAGAACTGCGTCTTGAAAAGCGTAACGTAGAATATGACGGTGCTCGCTGTGAGGTAGAGCCCCAGCGACGACGCCACGATGAACACCTCTCGCAGATTCCATCGTTGCGGGATCGGACTCGGCTTGACTCGGTCTTTGCTGATCGTCATAATTGTAACGTCGTTGAGATATGCAAGAATAAGAACCATGAATGGCGGCATATTGAATCGGAACGCCCAGACCAGAACCGCAAATGTCACGACAATACGCACCGTCACTGAGCACGCGTACATGGAATAGTTCTTCATACGCTGGAAGATTTGGCGGCTCATGACCATCGCATGTATGATGACGCTCAAACCAGGTTCCGTGAGCACAATATCCGATGCACCGCGGGCCGCGTCTGTGGCACCCGCTACAGCAATACCCACCGAGGCCCTTTTCAGAGCGGGAGCGTCATTGACACCGTCACCTGTCATGCCGACCATGTGGCCACGCTTCTGCAGCACTTCCACAATCCGGTACTTGTGCTCTGGGAAGACACCAGCAAAGCCATCCGCGCTTTCGACAAGCTCGCCCACACTGGCGCCGAGCTCCGTTGAAGCGCGCTGATCGCTGAAGTTCAGAACGTCGCAATTGAAGATGTTTGTGCCCATTCCCAAGCGACGAGCGGTCTCTTTCGCGATAGCGAGCTGGTCACCAGTGATCATCTTGACTTCCACACCCATTCGAATAGCTTCAGCAATAGTCTCCTTGGTGTCATGTCGGGGCGGGTCAAAGATCGGCATGAGACCGACCATTGTCCACGGACCAGGGTCACCGTGCGGCTCGCCAGACGGCACCTCTGCGACTGCAATACCAAGTGCGCGGAAACCACGTTTCGCAAAATCTTCGATGTGATAATGAACATCCTTTTCGATTTCGTTTTTGTTGTGTGCAAGACCAAGGATGATTTGTGGAGCTCCCTTCGTAGCTTTGTAGATCTTTCCATCGCTGTTATCCCGATATGTGATTTCCGTGCGCTTGTCCACAGGATTGAAAGGATGGAAGTCCAGCTCCTCGATACCTTCGCGGGCCATCTTGGGGTCCGGCAAAGAGTTCACGACCGCAAAGTCAATCGCATCCTGATTTTCTGTTCTGGAAGCACGCGATGCGAGGATCATAGCCTGATCCACGGTGTATCCATCCATAGTGAAGAAACTTTCCTGGTCAATCGTGAGCTTGTTCAGGGTCAGGGTACCAGTTTTGTCCGAGCAGAGAATTGTCATTCCCGCGAGCTCCTCCACGGCAGTCATGCGCGTAACAATAGCTTTGTGTTGTGCAAGTTCGTGTGCACCGATCGCCAACGTGACAGAGAGAACAACTGGCATCGCGATGGGTACACCACCGATCAACAGCACCAGGATATTGTTGATTCCGTGTCGGTAATTCTCTAGATGTATCGGCCATTGGGTGACAATGAGCAGGAGCACAAAAGTTCCGATCCAGGCCATGCAGTACAAGCCAATGGCCGACACGATTTGCATCAAATGCGAGACACTCTCAGTCTGATTCACCAAGTGAGCTGCTTTTCCGAAAAACGTGTTCATACCGGTTGCAACAACAACGGCCAAGAACTCTCCTTGTTTGACCACTGAGCCCGAGTAGATCATGTCTCCTTTCTCTTTGCCAACCGGAAGGGACTCACCGGTCAATGCTGCCTGATCTATTTTAATATCCTTGCCGCTCATGATGCGCGCGTCGGCTGGGACGATATCGCCGAGCTTCAGGGAGACAATGTCGCCGATAACCAGCTCTTTGGCTTCGATCTCGATCCACTCACCCCCTCGCAGCACTTTCGCTCGTGGCGCCAGCGCATCCATGAGCGCTTTCACAGCGTTGCCTGCATTCCGTTCCTCGATGAAACCGATCGTCGCGTTAATCAGCAGAAGCAAAAGGATGCCCACAAAGTCCTCCCAGTCTGGCGTTTTGCCTCCAGGAATCGTCAGGAAAATAGCGACTAACGCTGCGGCCTCCATCACCCAGCTCAGAGGGTTCCACATAAACATCAAGAACTCAAGAATGGGATTCACTTTCTTCTCCGGCAACGCATTCGGACCGAACTTGGCCAACCGACGAGCTGCGACGTCGGGTTTCAACCCCTCACGAGAGGTCTTCAGACATGCCATCACATAATCCAGATCGTCCTTTTCGAGGTCAACGGTTTCCAGCATGCTCATGGACAGCGAGCGCTTGTCCAAGCCCTCGGGAAGAGGTTTAGCGTCACCAGTTTGCCCAGCGGAGCCGTTTGCGCTGGTCACTTCCTTCCCATCATGGGATGAGGAGCTACCCGACTCAACGTCGGCCATTTTCGTGTTCACAGAAACACTTGCTTTCCTTCGCAACACAACGCGCCGTGCACCGTCACTGTGTTAGAGGACGTTACACGACTCACTTGCTCTCAGTGCACCAAAAACCCAGTCCAAGCACCAAAATCGTTACCAGTTTTTAAAAAAGAAAGGTTTGGTTTGTATTGCAGCAACTTGCAAGTACAATCCAGCTCAACTAAACCCACGAAACAAGGTCTTGTTCGTAAACAAAACCTAGCACGAATACCGCAAACACATTCGCATGCAGGTGTGAACGCATGCGCACGCGCACGCGCATGCGTGCCGTCGCGATCCGGCCAACGAGTGGCTCAGTGCGCATAACGCAATCGCGCTCGCGGCTCGTCGAGACGCCGTCACGGACGCATGGAGGCGCATTCGCGTGCGTGCGTCGCCGTCTCCAACGGCTGGCATTCGCCGTTGAGCGCCATCGACGCTGCGCAATCGCTCAACGCGCACGTTTCATGATCGCACGTTGACCGGTACGCGTGTCGCCGCAAGTGCGGTCGCGCGATCGCGCAGCGGCGATAGCGCTTGTTTGCGGGGGCATGTATAGGATTGTCGCAATCGTTCATATCAATTGCGTTCTACGCTCCAGGCGGGTGCCATCAGATGCCTTTTCGCGGTGTATAGCAGATGCTTGCCAAGTGCGTTCATTTTCGAAAATAAAAATGCGAGAGAAAAGCATGGGCGTGCAATTCGGGGATCCCGGAGGGTCGTCCCTGCCGGATTCAAGAGAAAAAGAAAAAACTCTTCTCGCCGATCATCGAGCGATGAAGCGCAACTGACGGAGATGAAAACGGTTGCAGATACGCGAGAAAAGATGTTCGTTCGACGGGACGATGACGAGACTGCAGTGGCACTGAGGGCGCGAGCTCTACCAATTCTTGCAATGGTGTGTTCAAGCAGTGTCAATGCACGCAACGAGTTCATGAACCGAGACTTCAACCACGCCATCAATATCAGACGATTCATGGCGTTCGAGACGAGACCCGAAGCGCTGACGCGATCCAATTTTATCGAGGAATCTCTCAGGCTCGAGGCCTCCAGGGAGAAGCTGAGACCGATAAAAGCGGCCGATCAAAAAAGGCTGGGAAGCATCTGCGCGTGGGTGTACGTATGTCCACTTGATAATCGTGGGACATTTTTCGTGTCACTGATTACGATTGTGAACGTAATCCAAGTATATCCCCGATCGCTAGGTGGATATTCGTATCGAAGGGAGTATCGATGACGCCGGAGAAGACCTCAAAGTTCCATCAGTTACCAGCATCGATGCTTCCGTTTAGACAAACTGGTTCGTTTGTGCGATAGTCTGGCTGGTGAACCTAAGTGCCGACGGTACACTTTTCATTCGTCCATGTACGTGATAGCAATCATTTGAAGAGATGAGCTTCATCGATCTGAGAAAAGTCGCCCATCATTGCGCCAACATCTGAGCTGTGTTCCCCAACAGAATAGAGGATTGATCAGGCATCGGACCCTGGGAGAACTCCGACTGGCGCGGAAGTTCGCCATAGCATTTCTGTTTAGGTGCGGAAAGGTCTGCATAGAGACAGATGCTCTGGGCAATTTGGACGCTTTTGGTCTCGGGGCGGAGACTGCAGTACCTCTCCAGGGATGGTTCCACGCTCCAACGAACCCAGACCAGTGTGTCACCAAACCAGAGAGGCCCGCTGAAAAGACCCTCCAGGAGCCGAGCATATCTTAGGCGCTTGCTGCGACAATGGATACGGCGCCTGATCCAGTCATCATTCAAGGACGAAACGGCGTTGCGGTGCCATGACGGATGCCAGTTCGATGTGCACGTTTTGCGGCACTGGACCGGGACTCATCTTTCGCCTGGGCGGCAACAGTCTACGCACGCAGGTCTGCTGTCGGAGCGGCGTGGAAAGATACGCTAAAGAGACTCAGCGACCAGAGCAGAGCCTGGGCGCGGAATGCCGCCCTCCGTCGTCCAAAAAGAGCTGTGTCGCGGTCGGGCCGCGCGGGTTTCTCCTCGACATGCACCACCGGGGCTGCGCGCAGAGCACTGACTCCGCGGACGCATCTGTTCCGCGGGACCTCCCGTCCAGAATGTAGCGCCCTGTGGGCGAGTCAGGCTCACTCAGGTTGGCATTTTGGTTAGATGTTGTAGCCAATGCAAGAGATTCCCAGGAAGCTGGATACCAAGGGACGTGCTTGAATACTCCGAAACTACCCGCTGCGAATAGCGCACAGTCGCAGTGAACAACAGTTGCACACGAAACCGAAGACGATTCCGGGCGCGGGATTGCACCTGGGCCCTGCTTCGACCGCAGCTGGCAAGAATGCCATGAGACCCATTCAGACAGTTTTTCCTGCACGCTTTTAGTTGCATGGCGAAGAGGTAGAGACTTTTTCCTTTTGTGGTGGGTTCCGTGAGACCAAGTTCCGTGCCTTTCACGAAAAAGCATTCGACTATATCCACATACAGAAGCCGTAGCCCGACAGGTGGGATTCGCAGCTGAAGCTGGGAATGGGCTTCGATGACTTGCGTAAACGATAACGCATCACCATGATGCAATGATCCAGAGGGGCCAACTCCTCCAGATGGAATCCTGTATCGGTAAAAAGAATTTTGCACACCTGCAGCGCAAAGTCGATGCCCTGCTCTCTGTAACAAGTCGCTCGCTGTTTCCTTGTCCGCTCGTGCATCCGTCAGTGAGCGGCACGATTATTCTAATCAATGATTTCATGGAAACCACTTGTCGTTACTGTCGCAACGGTTCTGGATGTCGCCACACGATCCAAGGAACACCACCGAAGCGTCGTTATATTCAGCGCGCTCTCTACAGCGGACCGCGTTTCTTTCGGTAACAGCACCGATCCTGGCGCCTGCCATTGCCACAGCGCTTGCGCAGGCGACACCGGCAAACAAAACCTGGCATCGTGCGCCCCGGCACTGATCATACGAGTGTTGCACGCTCGACGTGATGTGCGTACTTTAATGCAGAATCTTTCCTATTGCAACCACATGCACTAGGTTCATGAACCCGTTCACGTGAACGTGCGCGTCGAATATCTCCGCTATGGACTCGGACTGCAAGAACGTTAACAGCGATGGATTCACCAATGAAGGCTTTTTTGTCGAGACAGAAACGCTAGCCGACACATTGTGAACGGTTCCGCCGCATACCCCATGTATAACAACGTCAGTTTTCTGGTTCGACAAGAGCACTCCGGGCTCCGGGACGAAAACCTCTCTGAACCGCGATACAGCGCGAAAACAAGTACAACGCGTAGCCTCCACCCCAGCGTTTTGACAGATTGCTCTACGTGGCCCTCCACAAGTCTCCCGTCCGACTGCACTCTACAGATAATACGACGATGATCAGCGAGAGAAAGTCTACGGACCGCGCTTCGCCTGATGTAAACCAGTTGTAGGCAGTTTCTGCTGCGTGCTTGGGAGCACGAGCTCACGAAGGCGACGGTATACCCGAGCGCCTCCCCAGAAGCTAAGACCAAGCGCTGCAACGGGCAATAGTGGACTAGCTCCAGCCAACGTCTCGCGAGTCCTACGGACTACAACGGAAACCGCTCTCGAAAAGGCAGCGTCCACGGCGTACAGCGTCCGTTCTGGGTGCACTATTGTGGCCTGTACCAGTGGCTTCTCAGCTAGATCTCCACAAACGAGCCGCGTCTGACGAATCACCCGTCTCAGCGTCGTCTCTGACGTATCCGGTGACGCTGCAGCCGCTTCCCGCTCCGACGGCATTATCGCGTAAACGTATACGAGCCGGGGATCATGCAACTACCAGCATTGGTGCAGCACATGCTGCCCATCCGGCGCTCCTACAAGGGACGGCGTCGATTGCAAGCGCAGGTCCTCTTTAGAATCTGGACAGAAATAGCCATAACATCCTCTCGTTTCTGCCGCAACTCGGATGCGCTGCACCCAAGCGGCTAAATCAAGGCGCGTGAATCAGCGGCGGCTGGACCTGTGTGGACACGTGTCCAGCCGTGGACGAATCACGCAACTGGCGCGAACGAGTCTCGCGGGTGTCCCGTCGTATCTCCAGCTCGCACCAGGTATGCAGGTTAGTCGGCCATGCATAGGCGGTGCTCGCCAAACAAGCAGCGTGTTTCAGACTTGAGCAGACGTTTCTGTGCACGTGTCCGTTTGCGGCTTCTTTCCCGTGTAGTTTGGAGTGTGCTCGGCGTCGCGGTGTTGGTTCAGATTGCCGTCTATGAGTGGAAACTCTACGGCGGAGGGGTCCGAAGCGCCCGTTATGCGTTGCGCGAGTTCGAGAAAGATCTGCTCTCTCGCCGATTGCCGTTGTTTGTGAACGGAACCGGTACTTGGAGTGTCTCGTACGCTCGAGTGCGCGACGCTGTTCTGAGAGTATCTGGTACGGAGCGAAGGGTGTTCGTGCTGTGCCGCTCACTCGACGCCTGCCGTAGCAGCTCGACGGCTGACGAAGACGCGCTTCTCCTGAACGAACGCACGCTTTTGAGAGTGCGCGCCGCATATCGCTCCGCGTACATATCAGTACATTTCGTCGTGAATGAAACCGAAAAACGGGCATTCGAAGCAGAATGCCAGCGAACAGACGGTGGCTGGGAGCACCGGACAACCCTCTATCAACCGCTGACTCCCTTCGTGATGAAGAATTTGGCTCACTGGACCTTCGATCTCGTTTATCCTCTTTACGTCACGATGCGGCTGCTCAGTCGCAATCCGCTAGATTGGGTCCGTCAGCGTGTCTACCCGCCGCGTCTGATTTTCGATACAACGAGCTTGGGACGAGCGGGCCGCAGCGCTCTTCGGCTTCCACCAGATGGCCGTCGCCTGCTGCACCGCCTTGGCGGCATCAGCACGAGCTTGACGCCGAATCTGGAGTTCCGATCCATGGGCAGAGCTCTGGAATCGACTTTTTGTTTTCGTGATCTAGTACTTGGTGCGAGGGAGCAAAATCTCAGGCACTCAAACTGGAATCTCCTGGAACTGTCCCGATCCATGGATGCCCAGCGGGGAAAGCTGCTGCGGGCATTCAGCGCATTTATGCGGAACGATGCAGACCGCGAGTGTTCGTCGAAGTCAGTCGATCGCAAACGAGTGATCACCCCGAGCCACGACTTATTCGGAGAGCGCCCGCAACGCGACCAAAACCGACACACTATATGGATTCTGGGGCGCGGCTCTGTTCGACGACAACTCCGCAATGGAACAGCACTGGTCCGACGCATACCGCACGCTCACTATGTTGAGGCGTTTGGCAATCTGCCATGGTGTTTACAATATACCATTATTCGAGATGCGAGCGGCATTGTCGCGATGCACGGCGCTGAGTGGTCGTACTTGTTACTCGTTCGAAAACCATCCCGTCTGCGCAGCGTTGAGCTTTTCCCTCCATGCGCGGCGCCACTGACCTTCTATGCGTCGATCGCTAGATATCTCGGCGTCATGCACCATATGAAGCTGCAAACGAGCAATCGAACCAGCATGGAATTCGATGTGCGTTACCCTCAGCAACGCACCTGCCTCGACGCGTACCGCAATCACACAAGTGTACGTGGCACCCTACCGGGGCGATGTTGCCTCGACGCGAACATCGTCCTTTCGGAGTATGACCAGGAACGAATCGTGCGCTTTCTTGCGGAAGATTAGATATCATGGCACGCAGTGTTTCTGGTTTGAGATACGCGCTAAGCTCGCTTTTCAGGTTTAGGGTTCCAGCGTTTCGAAAAGCGCCTTGAGAATTCTGCCTTTTTGCCAGTTCCATGCAGGACAGCGACCGAGCATATCCGAAGGGCGCTTCTCGTGGGAACGCTGAAAAGACTGACTCCATCAGCCATTGTGACGGGCTCTGGCGACCAGGTTTCGCGAGTTCCCCCGCGTCGTCCGTGTAAAGCCTTCCAAAAGCTACCAGAGTGACCTCGAGGACCCCTGCGACGTTTACGCTCATATTCAGCGGACGGAATCACCGCTTTCAACTACGAATGCCATGCAAAAGTCCATCGTTGCCGCCTGCGGATAGACGTTTTGTCCAGGGCGTGTTTCTCGCCACTACTGTATACCGGTTATGCAGGGTTTGTTGGTTGAACGGCATGCCGGTGCGTTGAGTGTCAGGTACGCGCGAACGTATGCACCATCGCCGCCGGTGCGCAACGCCTCTCGATGAGAAACGTGTCTATTCGAAACCCGACTTTCTCCTTCAAAAAATACGGGCGTTCGAGGCCTGTTCATGTCGACGCGCTTCACCCAGAAGCTCTCGAGGTGCGTCACTGCTCCATGGCTGCTGGCATACGGGGTTTAGTGCGACGGATAGAGCGGTCTCGCGAGTTTCTATGGATCCGACTGCTAGGCGGAGTCGTTCTCACCGCGTGGGTGATTCTGCTGTTGAGAGCCTTGGGCGCTCGCCAAGGTTTTCCTTTTGGCTCCCGGCCGACGTCCTCTAGTGGCGTTGCCACAGACGTGCCAGGGCTTCCACCGTTTATGTCGGACGGGGCGGCTCCTCCGAACCTGAGCACTTTTGAAGGCGTTACGAAGTTGCCCTATTTACGTTTGTCGCGAGCCGTCCTTACCGGAGACCAAGTCCTCGCTCCTGCGTCGGTCTCGCCAAACAGCACCGCTACCAGCCACTTCCTAACCGTGATGTCCTCTTACTATAGCGCCTCGCAAAACGTTAAGTTGCTTGATGAAGCTCAGTTCTACGGCGCCCACGCGGACGGAACATCAACACCGCTGCGGCTGTGCAGGCGTTTCGAGGCGAGAACGGCGGTGCTCACTCGACCGTCGCACTTCGGGCTTCGTAACCTAGCCCATACCACTGTGGACTACCTGTATCCACTGGTTGCAACGTTACTCATGCTAGAAAAAGTGAACCTTGTGCGTCACATTGAACAGGACCCGACGCTGTATCCGCTGCCGTTTGTGGTTGTCTTCGATCTGCGTGACATCGGGCAGAGCGGGTTTCCACCGAATGGCGGACGCGAACGACTCCTTCGAGTCATCCGTATGATCCATAGCCTCGTTGAAGATGTTTATTTCATAGGAAGAGATGTTGGACTTCCCTATCCCGTGTCTGATGCGGAGGGTTGGTGTTTTCGCGACCTATCTGTTGGTGCGCGCGAGCAACCCATACGGAACTGGGACTGGACCTACAATCCGAATTCGAAAGGCCTGAATGGAATAAGTGCGTCGGAACGCGCTGCAGCAAACGCGCTTCGTCCATGGTTACTGGAGGCTTTTCGCCTCGCCACATTCAAGTTTTTCGAGAAGGAATGTTCGAAGGAGCATGTGGAGCGCGCAAAACAGCGTCCAGCGCGGCCAGCCGTCGTTCTGGGACGCAGCTCGCAGCGGCGGCGTCTTTTAAACAGCGATCAGCTGGCAGAACGACTCGATGCAGACTACATTCCCGATTTTGGGGAACTCTCGTGGTGCGACCAGTACGTCGCGGTGCACCAGCGTCGCTCGTTGATCGCGATGCACGGCGCAGAGTGGTCGCATTTGTTCTCGCTCGGGAAACCACGCCATGTGGTGAACATCGAGCTTTTTCCAGCTTTGGCGCGAAAGCCTGACATGTACGCTGCCTTGGCAATCATGCTCGGGGTATCGCGCCATGCCATGGCCCAAGTTCTGCACCTGAACGGGACCTCATTCGATCCAGCGTATCCGGGGCACGAGGCCTGCATTCGCATGATGGAACGTCATCGACCGATGTCCGCAGAGTGCTTATTTCAGGCAAACCTTGTTCTTCATGAAAGCGAAATGGATCAGCTGCGCACCTGGCTTGACAATCACATACAACGGGACTAGTGCGCGCTCCGGTGATGCTCGTCGGAGTTGATGCATAGCGCGTTTACTCCAGCGATGCGTCGATGCGCGACTTGTTCCATGGAGGCTGCAGCTTGCGGCAAACTTGCATGCAATTTCGGCGGTACGGATGCTATGGATATTCCGCGACTATCGCGCAGCGATATCGGCCCCGAAAACGTGATACGCACGCCGCAAACTTGCCACGAGTAGCGCTAGTTCCAAGTTCGACGCTTTGGCAGGTTCCAGACGTAAACGGTTTTCCCGAAAGGCTACACGTGATCCCAGGAGCTTGAATATGTGGAAAAAGAGCGCTCTCTCTGACATAGGCTCCCTGCTCCACACTGTGCGGGGTGTTTGGAGCGCCTGCGCGGCGCGCTGGTCACCAAGAGGCTCGCAGGCGATGCGTGCACGAGGCCCAGGGCACTAGACAAGAGAGCGGTGGCGTGCGGTCGCTCTGTGGGGTGGTATGGATGGTGATGACCGATAGAAGTTGGGAGGCCAGGAGCAGCGTGCTGAACACTCTCCCGAAGGTCGATAAAACATCGTGGAATCGCCGGGGAAGTCTCCTGGTTCGTGTGTCGACAACCCTGCTCTCTACATCCGTTTCAGACGAAAATCGAGCACTGAACTGCGCGCTCTGTTCCTGATTTTTCATTTCTTTCTGGTTTTTTTAGATGCACAGCCCCGATATTCAAAGTATATTGGTCAGGGGCCTACGGATTCCTACATAGGCTTCAGATTTTCGGTTGTGTTTTTGGGCAGTTCTTTTCTGGTTTCTGCTGCTGGAATGCAGTACGTCATCGAAATCAAGATGATTCGCAACGCCCTCCATCAAGCATTTCGTAAAATAACCGATATCAGAATCCAATTCATTGGCAGAGGCCTCCGCGCTTCTCCTCTTCGTACGTGAACAGTGCCCAAATCACGCATTGTTCAATTTTTGATCAATCTGCTTTGAGGCAACTCGTGGGCGCTGCAATTCGTGCATCCTGACTGACGAGGAGAAAAAAACTCGATGACATCCCTGGTCGACTTCTGCACAAGCTCATGTGGAAATTCCACACCATGAGCCACGTCGAAGAATCGGTTCGATTCGAGAGATAGTATCGCCTCACTTTGTGGCTATCGACGAAACGCAATTCCACAGCAGCTGCATGATGTCTCTCACGAGACACGCTCGTAGAGGCTCCTATCTCTTCTGCTAGCATGCCAACGGGTCTTGGACTCGCACTTGGGTCATGGCAGCGATCGCCTTGAGTCGAGCGTGCGTCACTGCTTTGCAAAAAAGGGAGCTGAGCCGGATCCAAATCTCTCGACTTGTTCACCTATCTGGATTTTTCTTCCCATACTTGCTTCATCAGCGACAAAATGACATTTCACAAATGATTCATCGAATGGGAGTGTGCACGCTTGCGTGTGCACCAGACCTCGTACTCGTGGAGTGAATCGTCCAGAAGATCGCACCTTTTGCCTATGCATGAGGTACACCGAAAACAGCTGGGAGCGGCGAAATCGCGACTTGAACGCTATCACCACCATTTGTCGACTGCGTGCGACACCGCCTGATAGGAAGGAGAGATTGACGAACCTAAACCAGGAGATACGAGAGAGGGAAAGGAAGCAGTCGCAGAAGAGGCCCATCAAGCATCAGTGCTGCTGACACGGGGAAACGATCGAAACCTTAACCCGTACGCCCGAGTTTTGCGGACTGGACCTATAGTCTTTCAACTCATTTTTGTTTCGTGCCGCCTGCGACGTATAGCAGGATATTGAAGTGATCATGAAATGTGCCGTATAGATCGCAGAAGATTTGCGTGTACGATGTATATTCTTTACTGATCAGTACAGGGAGGACTGCATTCCTGACTCGGGTCGGTCATTCGGCGGTGCTCAGATCGTTGACGAACGCTGAGAAAAAGCGTTCCATGTTCTCCGCGCCGAAACCGAAACGGTCACAGACTGCTTGCAGTCAATGGTAGGAAACGACTCATTGAAAATATTCCTGGAAGCAAGAGCAACGATTGTGGCCAATAGGGGCGTCTCTGTTTCTCAGCCGCTCGTTCGTGTGGTGCTGAAGACACTGGGTTACAGTTGGAAAAAAGTCGTAGTTGACACATGGCCATCTTGCACAGATATCGCGAGAACAGCGTTCCTGGAACGTTGGGATCGGTACGAAGCAGGGCGACGTTGGATTGTTTTTTCATTACATGAGACCTGCTACCGTCGAAACCGTCAGAGCAGATATGGGGTATCCGAGTACAAAGAAACGTTTGTACGTACGACGAAACGCGGAAAAAACGAAGACGCAGTCCGTTCTAACTGCAGTGGATTCATTTGGCGACCTCAGTTTCGCTCGTGGAGAAGGCTCATGCAACAGCACCTATTTTGCCGAATCATTGAAGACTTTTCCCTCACGTATGGCGACGTCCTTCTATTGGACAGCGCCGTATTCCAAGATTCCCCTTTTGTTTGAGCTTTTGCCGAATCTGTCGGAGAAACGAGCTGCTATTCATTCCTCTGTATGCCCCGTGGCTCCAACCGATCGAAGAATGGTTTTCTTGTGTGAAACGCAATGATCCCTCCATTGGGCGAATCGCTGAAGCGCTCAGCACGTTCAGGTCGAGGCACATGTCGTCTCTCTTACGCAATCTGTTCTCCCTGCGGGACAGTACTCACCTAAGGGCATAATGCGCTCCGTTCAATTGAAGAAATAAAAAATCGAATGGAAAGGTATGGATGTGAATTTCGTGCTTCCTGGAGGCTCGGTGTCACCGAGTTCGCCAAAACCCCCAAAATCCTCTTCGTGCTAACCATAGAGCGAAGAAGAACAAATGACGAAGGAAAAGAGGTTAG
>Ga0078972_1000508_pt1 | contig 161569 bp, 160 predicted proteins | sample YelNatPaOPGAMG01_FD_67568 | JGI IMG/M metagenome (GOLD analysis project Ga0078972, IMG submission 67568) | Hot spring thermophilic microbial communities from Obsidian Pool, Yellowstone National Park, USA - OP-RAMG-01 (SPADES assembly) (version 2) | ecosystem: Environmental > Aquatic > Thermal...
CTACTGAGAGAAACTGGTTTGGGGTAAAGAAGATTCCTAGATTCTAGATTCAAATAATTGAGAAAATATTGGGCTCAGAGCGGTTTAACATGAAGTACAGTGATAAATACCTGGCCCTCATGGGAGGGAGACTTGGCAAGCCCAAGCGTATTCCACACTGGGAGCACTGGTCCTGTCCAGATGCTGAAACCTATATCACTGGAATAGATTACTATAAGCACCCCCGCCTATGCCGGCTAAAAATGGCCGAACTTTATCCCCAACTAGAATTACCCATCCCTGAAAAAGACGACCCACTCCCCCGCCCTGAGGCTTTAATGGGTGGCCGAAGCTCCTATATTGACGAGCAAGGCCGCCGTCACGTCCGCTGGGGTCATTCGCTCAGCGACCATTGGAATTGGGGAGAACGCTTTAAAACGTTAGAAGATGTATTCTCTTTCTCACCGTTAAAGCAGGGAGACTTCACCAATATTCCAGTTGTTGAGTCACGTGACTACCGCGACGAGGAGAAGCTTTACCGAGAGTACCGTGCTTTATACCCAGCCGAATGGGGTGATAAGGCGCCTGAAGGCTCTACGGCTTCTGTAAGTTTCTACAATACGATGTTTATGTGGCCGCTATTGACATTCGGTTGGAGGCTTTTCCTGCGGGCTTGCTTAGATGAGAGGTTTGAAAGAATTATGGAGGAGTTTGCTGAGATTAACCGACGCGTCTTCCGCGTCTTCGCAAGACTCCCAGTAAACTTCGTCATCTGTCACGATGATATAGCCACTTCGCGTGGACCCATACTATCCCCATCATGGATGAGGAAGTACATATTCCCACGCTATAAGGAATTCTGGAAGATCGTTAGAGACGCTGGAAAAGTCGTCATATTCATGTCAGACGGATGTATAGACGCGTTTGTAGACGACATAATCTCATGTGGTGCTCAAGGTATAATAACCGAACCCTACACGAATATTCGCGCTATAGCTCGCAAATATCCTAACATATTCCTAGCCGGTGAAGGAGACTGCCGTGTACTACTACGCAACAATCCTGTTGAAATAGAGGCTATGGTTCGAAGAATAGTTGAAACGGCTAAGATAGCTGGAGGCTACGCTTTCTGCATTGGAAACCACATCCCCTGGAATACTCCACCACAAGCTGTTAAACTCTATCTAGACCTATGCGCTGAATTAGGTCGTCTAGAATAGGCTTTTGACGCCGTTCAGTACTCTCATAAATAACGCCCATATACGTGAACCGTGTCAAACATCGCTAAAACGTTTTCAACGGGTGTCTCTTCAAGAATATAATCGTGGCTGGCGCCCGCAATATATCCACCTCCAGGCATCATTATTTCAAGGACTTCACGCGTCCTAATTCGAACGTAATCCGGTGTACCGAAGATTAACCATGTAGAGTCAATAGCGCCGTTGAAGACTATTTTATCTCCATACTCTTTTTTAAGCCTTCTAAGATCCATTCCCCTACATGATGGCTGAACCGCATGTACCCCATCTAATCCAATCTCCACCATAGCCGGGATGAGCTCTGCAAACCCTCCACAACAATGAAGCATGACTTTTAAACCATATGAGTGACCGAGATCAACCAGTCGCTTAAGATGGGGTAGAACAAACCGTCTGAAAAGTTTTTCACTCACCATAGGTCCATTTTTCGTTCCAAAGTCGTTGCCTATGAAGAATATATCGATTAAATCCGCCGCTTCATCAAAGATCTTCCTGTTGACAGCTTCATAGTAGTCTAATACGTGTTCAAACACAGCGTCTACAACTTCAGGCTCTGTACGCATTTTAATAAACATATTCTCCATACCTAAAAGCTCCATAACGTCATGCCAGAATGGAGACCAATCTCCGCCTAAAATGGCATACTGATCATAGTATTTTTTCGCCTCGGCTCTTACAGTTGAAACGTCTATCCAGTCGGGTTTAGGCCAAGGATACTCTTCTATCTCCCTGATGGAGGCATTTGAAAGGGGATGGTTTAAAGCATAGCCGTAATAGAGACTACTCCGCTCTACTCCAAAAACTGTGCGGGATTTCGCTCCAGGTATGCGTGGGCTAAGGTCTGGACCTACATACCTAGCATATACGCGGCGGAAGTCATCTCCAATCCTTCTACGCAGGCCTTCATCGTCTAAGCCCAAGGTACGTTTTGCCTTACTCCAAAACTCAGGTGAAGCACCACACCATACAGGTACCCGATCAGGCTCCTCGTGTTCAAAAGCTGTTAAAACACGCTCCTTAGAGTTCATTCAGAACTAATATTTATGCAAAAAAGCATTTATATCTTTTAAACTAGCCAACCAGTCTGTTTCCTTATTTCAAATTAAGATTAAATGTTTTATGTTTTCCCGTTTTTCACCTATAAGGGTAGTGTCCATATTCATAGCCTACTTTATACATGGTGAGTATGTTTTCTATTGGGATTTCTGGAAGGAATACCTGGGATGGTGCTAATACGAAGCCACCGCCTTGAGCAACGGTGTTAAAACGTTGAAGCACCTCCATCTTCACATCGTCGGTGGAGCCGAATGGTAGGGTTTTCTGAGTATCTAACGACCCATGTATGCATATTTTATCTCCAAATTCACGTTTAATTTCTTCAACGGACATATTGGCCGCTCTAACCTGTATCGGATCCAATCCATCCAAACCTATCTCTATCAAGTCTGGAATAATATCCCGTATACTCCCGCAGGAGTGTAGCTGAACGAGAAGCCCATACTTCTTAGCCAATTTAAACAACTTCTCCAATCTAGGCTTGAAAAACTCTCTGAACATTTTACGGCTTAGGAATAGACCTCTCTGAGTCCCATAGTCATCGCCCATGAAGAAGACATCTATATCCTTAGCGCAGAGTTCAAATATTCTACGAGACACTTCATAGTAGAATCCTGTTATAATATCTAGGAGCCTATGTATAATCTCAGGGCTCGTGAACGCATATTTGAAGAACTTCTCCATACCCGTTAAACCTAAGGCCACAAAGAATATTGGGCTCCAAGCACCACCGTAGATGACGTAATCCTCAGTATATGCTTCAATAAGTCTAACGATATCGTAGTAGTTTACCTTATCAGGGTCAGGCCAATCATACCTGTCTAAATCCTCCAAAGACTTCACGTTAGCCAGCGGATTAACCTTAGGTATACCCTTCCTATCATGAACGACACCCCACCAATCCCTATAACTTCCATCAGCATAGCTTTCAACCGCGCCGAGATCCCCCGCCCAGTAACAGTGTCGAAAATCTATGTGAAGTTTCTTCAAAAGCTCCTCCCTCTTCTCAACCTTCAACTCACCGCATAGTTTCAACCAAACGCTTTCATCAGCCCAAAAATCCATCGGAACCCTATCAGGCTCTTCCAAGTGATATGCCGCTAAACCCCTCTCCTTAGAATTCATGCGATCTCCCATAAGACCACCGACATAAAACATATATACTACCCGTTCTTAAAGAAAAGCTTTTGTGGAAAACATGAGCCGAGAATCTAAAGCCGGGGAAAAAACGCCATACCTTATGATAATACTAACATCGGTGCTTCTAGGCGTTATTGGAACATTCTGGAATGCCGTTCAACCAACCCCAATGGCATATGCCATCACGGCTCACTGGGGTCCTAGCATATGCTCTATGTGGTTCGGAGCTGCGCCCTTCTGGCTTCTACTAATTGCCTTCTTCCTTTCCAAAGTAAAACCATTCCAAAAATATTTAGACTTAAAGAATTTAACAATACTCTATGCAATAGGTGCTATGGCTTACTCCTATATATCAATGCAATTTCCATGGTTCTGGTACCCAGGAATCATATACTTTGTTAGAACAGTCGACCCAGATATCTCAATGCGTCTCTGGCAGACGTGGTGGGCTCCCGAACCAGACATATGCCGACTTCTAGCTCAAGGAGGATTATCTATAGGTCAAATCCCGTGGAATGCATGGATCCCAGTAATAGTGTTCTATACGGTGCTATTCGATCTATACGCTATTTCACTAATAGCTACAGCTAATATCTTCAGGCGTTTATGGATCGATGTAGAGAGAATACCATTTCCACATGTCATGGTCGCGCACGAGCTTCTAAAGAGAATACTTGCGACTTCTATAATAGCCTCTGAGTCTAAGAAAGTCAGAAAGACTTCACCATTCCTCATAGGAGTTATTCTAGGAATATGCTTTGAACTTCCCGTAATTCTAGCGATACTTCTACCCTGGTTCCCCGATATCTTCGGCTGGCGTACTCATACGTGTTTAGGTGGGACACATGTCGTCTATGCTGGTGAAATAGCCACTCATCCCATATACTCCGCCGTAGTAGGTTTAGGTAGCTTAAATAAGAACCCTGCTACAGTGGCTGCAGCATACTTTGCCCCACTAGATATCCTATTCAGTGCCTCATGCTGGTTCATAATAATACTGATACTCGTTCAAGTATGGTACTATCTAGGATACTATACCGCGTTGATGAGCTATGGGTCATGTTGTAGATCATGGGGTCCTGAATGCCCAGCGCGTGCACCACCACTTAACTGGCACACCATAGAGGCCGGAGGTCTCTATATGATAGCTATTATGGAACTGTTCTGGCATAGACGCTACATTATTCAAACAATAAGGAAAGCGCTAGGAAAACCGTCAGAAATAAGCGACTATGAAGAGCCTGGAAGCTATAGGCTTAACTGGATCGTATTTGTAGTTTCTAACGCCGCCTTGATCGGTTTATGGATGATGAATGGCTTAAGTATTCCAATAGCTATAATTCTAATAGCGCAAAATTGGCTTCACGCTATAGCCCAACTGATATACATTGGGAGAATGAGCACACCTCATGTATGGTGGGAGGGAAATACCTTCTTTAGATTCATTTGGCCTAATCCACCAGAACCTTGGTGGAACGTTAGTTATGAACAGTTCCATGCACACAGCTTCAGCATGGTTATGACATCTTTAAATGAACCCACTTGTTTCCCAATATACGGCGCTGCATTCGCATATCGTATGAACAATCTCACTAAAGCAACATCTGATAGAAACTTGTTCAAAACTGTAACAATAGTAGCCTTAATAATTATACCTGTAGTTTTAATAATGCAAATAATCATATGGTCTGCCTATGGATGGGCTCGCACAGCCTTCTCTCAAACTTGGGGGTATGCTGCATACTTTGGGCAGACAGAACCGTATATTCATCCATCCAGTACGCCTCCAAACGAGTGGTGGCCATGGTTTGTCGGTGGAATGATAATAGTACTGGTATTTCAGTATCTACGCTCTAGATTCCTCTGGTTCCCACTAGAGCCCTTGGGTTTCTTAGTAGCTAATGGATATACAACCCTTCAACGAGGACTGGCGTCAACATTTATAATCGCATGGTTTTTAAAGTGGTTAACGCTTAAAATTGGAGGGTCAAAACTCTACGAAGATTATGGAATGCCTGTTGCAGCAGGTTTCATCGTTGGCTACATGGCTATAAACTTCTTCGCAGGTTTAGCGGGCGTGTATAGGTGGTTCTTCCCATTCTAAACGTTCCCACTTTTATTTTTAGCATAACTGGAAAATTGTTTTCTATAATTCCTAGCTTAGTAGGGGTATATTTGAAGACTTTACATAATGCTAGTGCTTTTAAAGGTCGAGGTTGATGATTTTTCAATTGTATGAATGTTTAAAACACCTTCTCCCCAGATTTTTCCATAACATTATAACAGCAGTCTATCTTTAAGGTGAACTTAAATTCTCGACAAGCCTAAATCGTAGATTCTCTATTAGAATATCTTCGCCGTCTATATACCGCTCTTTCGCTTCTTATCTCCGCTTGAGGTATTCACTAGATGTGCAACTATCCTACATTTCCGATTGAGACGTATAGTCTAGGTTTGTATAGATGGACAATATATTGGGAAAACAGCTTTAGAGAATTCTCTAAGCATGTTCATCGACTTATCGGGTGAGACCCTTGTCATCGAGAAGTCTAATATTATCATATCTGCTCCGGCTTTAGAATACTCTTCTATCTTTGAGAGCCAATCTTTTGGATTTTCACCAATACCATCTGGGTATGTAACTGAGGGGACTAATAAAACCCGCTTCCCCAACTTCTTCGACATCTCATTGATATAAGACGCCATTCTTCTAAAATCTTCAACTGTGGTGTTTGAAGAGGGTAGAAATCCATAACCGTATTTAACTGCAGCCTCAAGTATCGCTTTAGAAGAGCCGCCGAACCATATCGGCGGATGAGGTTTCTGGACGGGTTTGGGCCAGAACGGTGCCTTAACAACCCTATAATACCTACCCGTATACGTAACCCTACCTTCTTCAGTCCAAAGCCTCAGTATTACCTCTAGAGCCTCCAACATTCTCGATAACCTTTCCTCATGCCTACCCCAGTAAACGCCATACGATACAGCTTCATCCCTAAACCATCCCGCACCAACACCAAAGTTGACGCGGCCTCCAGAGATTATATCAACAGTAGCCACAATCTTCGCCAACCTAGCTGGCTCATAAAACGGTAGGGGTGAAACCCTAGCTCCCAATCTTATCCTCTTCGTCTGCACGGCTAATGCTGAGAGTAGGGTCCAAGCGTCAAGCTTATTCGGCTTATCCGGATCCCACCCAGTCTTCTCATAAAACTCTCTTGGAAGGTAGAAGTGGTCTCCAATCCATAGAGAGTTGAAGCCCAATTCATCGGCTACGAGAGAGACCTTCAGGACCTCAGCATAGCCGTACTCGCCATGAGTTGGAAGATGAACACCGAACTTCATATGCTAAGCCTCTAAGATTCTATATACCTGACGAGCCTTTGCTCTAAGGCTTTCCTAGGCATAGCGCCAACAATCCTATCGACGAGAACCCCGTCTTTGAAAATCAGAAATGTCGGTATACTCATTATTTGGTATTCTATGGGCACCATTTGGTTCTCGTCGACATTAAGCTTCCCAAACAAGATTTTACCCGCATACTTCTTAGCCAATTCATCTATGATTGGAGCCATCGCACGACATGGAGGACACCAAGGCGCCCAGCAATCAATTACCACGAACCGACTACGTCTTAATACATCGTTAAAGTTTAAGTCCGTCACCTCTATAGGCTCGCTTACAGGTGTCGATGCCGATCCAACTCTCCTTCGTAGAAGCTCCTCAAACTTTCTCCGCTTAATTTCTTCTAACTCTTTATCTTCACCATTCATATGAAAAAATTTTCCTCGTAAAACTTATAAGTGTTTTCTAACGAATAATCCATCTCCTCCAAGTAGGAGGACCTTTTAATATTCACTAAGTCCTTTACAACCATAAAGGGTGAATTTAGATACGCCGTAAATTGACTGCAATTCTTTTCAATTAAGAGAGCTTATAAAAAGGTTAAAAGTTTAGACTACTTCTTCTCTTCCTTCTTTTCTTCTTTCTTCTCCTCCTTCTCTTCCTTCTTCTTAGGCTTTCTACGGAACAGACTCAAACTTCTCCCCTTGTTTAAAATTTTAGGCGGCGCAATCTTAAAAACGTTTTGCCTTCACTAATAACGTAGACATTTTTAAGGCGTTTTGAATTCGGCTTTTCTACTTTTAAGCCTTTTAAGGTATTCTGAGGCTTCTCTGGCGTTTTGAAATCTAGCTATGATTCTCGAGGGCGTTAAGTGGACAACTGTACTACAGTATGGACATTTAGTAGACCTATTTGAAGAAGTTAGGGAAAGACGCCCACATTCAGGGCACCTATATATCTTAAACTGTCTCCTGTTCATTCGAATACTCCTCTGATGTATTTCTCAAGAAGGCCTTCTTCAGAAAGCTTAGATATCCAGTCTACTATGCCTATTTTAGGTTTAACACTCCCATTGTAGAATAATAGAGCCTCTGAAACAAGCTGTTCGACTGGTTTATCCGTTGAGTCGAGCTCGTATATTTTACCTCTATAAGTTTTCAATGCTTCAATTAAACATACGTCTAAAATCTCAGCCATAACGTTTTCATGTACCTTACCGGGAGAATACCCTTTAGCTTCAAGCCTCTTCCTCAAAACCTTGGGGTGGCATCTTAAGACAAACGCAACCTTAACGTACCTAGATGGAGCGATTAAATGCGCTATATGTCCATCTAGAATCAAGTTTTCATCCTTAAGGCTTCTAATCGCCCTTTTAAGCCCAGCCATGTCTACTATATACGTCTGTCTTTCATCGTCAAACCCTAACGTCAACCCATTCTCCAAGCAGAACTTCCCCACGTCTAAATGCGTAAAACCGATCGCTTTAGCTAACGCTTCTGAAAAAACCGTTTTCCCAGTCCCAGGAGTACCCGTTACGACTATGAAAACCAAGCTCCTCAATTTTAAGAATAATCCCTCATATAAATGGTTTTACGTACGCGGTCAAGATTAAAATAAGCGGATAAAGTAGCTATTTCAGAGCTTCATGCAAATCCCTAAAATACATGAGCTTGAGAGGCTTGTTAAAAGACCCGTTAGGCATCCACTACTCTTAACGGATGTAGGCGACATTGAAGTTTTACGCGCTAGAATGATGGGGAGGCGTTGGAGAAACGCCACAGAGAGTATGCTTAAACGTTCCAATAAGCTACTTGAGGATCCAATACCGCAACTTCCACGCTCCCTCTACGACGACTTCTTTAGAACTGGCCGTCGTCACCTATTTGAAGAGCCATACTTCCTACGTAGAAGAGCCGTTGAGGATTTAACCCTAGCCTACATACTCACCGGGAAAGACGCCTACTTAGACCGCTGTAGAGATTACATATGGGCTATAATGGAGGAGTTTACATGGGTTATACCAGCCCATGCGAAAACACCCTTCCAACCTGGATGTGAGCGTATAGTCGATCTATTCTCTTCTGGAACCGCTATGCTTCTAGCGGATGTATGGGATTTACTGTACAACGACCTAGATAAGGAGACGCTTAATTGGATATGCTATAACATACTTCAACGAGTACTCATACCTTTAAGAGATCACTATGATGAACAGTGGTGGAGTAGAAGTTACGAGTCTAATTGGTGCGGCGTCTGCAATGGAAACTCTGGCTGTGCTTTGATACTCGTAGCATTAGATGAGCCTTGGTCTATAGACTTAATATACAAGATTCTTAAGAGCATTGACGGCTTCTTGTCAACGGCAGATCCAGATGGCGCTTGGGTTGAAGGTGTCGGATACTGGTTTTACGGCTTCTCGAGAGTCTTCTATTTCGCAGATCTACTTAACAAGGTGACTGAGGGCGGTATAGATTTACTCGAAGACCCACGGATTAAAGCGTCTACGACATTTCCAGTCTGGATGTATCTTCCACCACGGTCTCAAGTAAACTTTGGAGATACTGGAAGTACGCCTTCAGTATACATCGATGTTCTCAACTTAATTCTGAAGCGTTATAAGGAGCCGAGCATAGCATGGTACATTCAACGGCTTGAAGAAGAGGGACTCTTAAACGGCATCTCTATACGTGGACTGGCATGGGAGCCCGTAGATGTAGAACCGATGCCCCCAAAAGAGACTTCTAAATGGTATCGTAGAATCGGCGTCTTAGTTGTACGGTCTTCTTGGAACGACTTAGATGCCCCAATTCTAGCGGTTAAAGCCGGTCATAATGCTGAGCCTCATAATCATATAGATGTGGGCCAATTCATATACCATTGTTACGGGAACAGCTTCATCTGCGATCTAGGCGTAGGTATTTACGATAGGGACTACTTCAGCTCTAAAAGGTATGAGAATCCGATTTGCGGGGCAGAAGGGCACAATCTCATCTTTGTAGATGGGAAGAGTCAAGCCGTAGGTAGGGAGTATAGGGGTGAAATCGTCAGCTTTAAACACGGAGATGGCTGGGAGTTGATTAAATTGGATCTTTCAAAAGCATACCCTTCTGAAGTACTATCCAAGGCTGTGAGAACATTATTGTTCTTCGGATATAACGGTTTAATATTGATGGATGAAGTTGCATGTAGGGAAAATGCTCTAGTAGAAACACGTTTACATTTTAGAGGAGACTTTCAGCAAACGCAAAACTGGGTCGATATTTCTACGCATAGAGGACATCTACGGATACAGCCCGGAAGCTCCTCCATAGAGGTTGCCGTAGATACCCATAGGGGGTTGAAGGCCCGTGACACAATGCTTGTCAACGCCCGATACATTAGGCTTATGAGGAGGGCTACTGGAGGATATGCCAAGATACAGGTTTATATGGTTCCATATAGAAACGCCGAGGAACTCAATACACGTTTAACGGAATTGGAGAAGAACTTGCCTAGACTAGATGTTTAAAGATATCATGGGATTACGTAGAACACCTCCAACATTTTCATTGAGCATTTAAGGAAGCTCTATTCGATTTAAACAGTCCACCATCCATTGCTAAAGCCCGTGGGCTTACTTGAAATAATGAAACCTTTATAGCATTTAAGGATAGTATATAGCAGGTGGCTATGAGCTCCATCTATGTGAAGATTTCTGAGATTATAGCAGATATGCACGTCATAGATACACACGAACATACGTATCCTCAAGAGCTCGTAGCTGGTAGAGGACCATCGATCGTTGACATTTTTGAAGGCGCTTACATATTCTGGATTGCAAAACCTCCTGCGAAGAGGGATGATTTTAAAAGTCTTGTGAAAAGTGTTAAAGAGATTTCGGGGAGCGCTTTTTACAAGGCTTGTAGCATTGCCATTAAGGACGTATATGGAGTGGATATAGATCCTCCCAGTGAAGAGGCCTTCATGGAAGCTTCAAAATTGATCCGTGAAGCTTACGAGAATAAGTACTGGATTAGAAAGGTATTTGCAGAATATTCGCTAATAGATAAGGCTCTTTGGGACCCGTATTGGGATATTTGGAGAGAAAGCTTCGACCCGGAGCTCTTTAAACCAGTTTTTAGAATAAACTCATTGCTATTTGGCTATGGGAGAGGTGTTAAAGACCATAATGGAAATAACCCCTACGTTTTCGAGGAGCTGTTGAATCTTAAAGTTGAGACGTTTGAAGACTATATAGATCTCGTCGATAGGGTTTTAGAGGAGGCTAAAAGAAGAGGTTATGTTGCACTTAAATCCGCTCTTGCATACGATAGGCCGATATTATTCGAAGATGTTGGAAGAGAAGAGGCTGAGAGGGTTTTCAATAAGAGGGGTTTAGGACTAACGTCTAGAGACATTAAGCTGTTTCAAGACTTCATACTACACCATATTCTGAGTAAAGCAAGTGAACTCGACCTCCCCGTTCAATTCCATACAGGCTTGGCTCTAATAGATGGATCAAACCCCATAAACCTGGTGAACGTCATACGTAAGTACAGCAATGTCGATTTCATACTTTTCCACGGCGGATATCCTTGGATAAGAGAGACTGCGGCAATAGCCATGAGTTTTCAAAACGTCTACATAGACCTCTGCTGGCTTCCAATAATATCTCCATCAGCCTGTAAACTCTTACTGAGAGAGGTTATTGAACTGGGACTTTCAGGTAGAGCTATGTGGGGAGGGGATTGCTGGGTTGCTGAGGCAACGTACGGTGCGTTAAAGCTATTCAAAAACATATTGTCTGAAGTATTATATGAAATGGTGAGTAAAGGTTACCTGAAGTTCGATGAGTCCTTGGAAATAGCCTCTAAGATATTGAGGGAAAACGCTACTCGGATATTCAGAATCTAAATAATTCATCACCAATCTAAGGGAGCCCGTCAATTTAACCAACTTATAACTTTAAGTTTATGAAAACCATTAATTTCACATGGGGATTTACATCAAGCCGGAAAATTTAAGAGTTATAATTCCCATTGGTGGTATAGCTAAACGACTATTACCTCTCACAGCGGAGGTTTCTAAAGCCTGTATTAGGCTTTTAAATTTACCGCTTATTGAAATATCCATTCTAACTTTAGCTAAGCAGGGGGTAAGAAACTTCATATTCGGCGTTAAAGGATACGTAAACTATAGGAGTTTACACGACCATTTTGAATCTGGAGTTGGTTTTTCAGCTAAATACGGTATTAGTCCGCGGATCCATATTAAGTATCAGCCTAATTTAGATGACTGTGGAAGCGCCGATTCTGCTAGAGTGAATGTTGAATACTATGATGTTACGGACCCCGTTTTCGCCGTTCAAGGCGATAACATATTCGATATAAATTTGGAAGATATGTTGAGGTTTCACGAGCAGAAGAAGGCTTTCCTAACGATTGGTTTAATGCAGGTTTCAGATGTAACAGGGTACGGTATTGTCAAAGTCGACAGCGACATGCACATATCCGAGTTTATTGAAAAACCCAGTTTAAAAGAAGCTTCCTCAAACTTAGCCAATACCGGGCTTTATCTTTTCAGCCCGGAGGTTAGAGAAGTTTTTAAAGAAGATAAAGTCCAAGAGATGATGCGTAAAAATAAGCGTTTAGATTTCGGTTATGATTTCATACCCTATCTCATTGAAACTGGTAGAGATGTTTACGGATACGTTTTAGAAGGTACTTGGTATGACGTTGGAACACCTGAGAGGTACTTAGAAGCTATGTATGGGATATTGCACGGTAGATTAAAGGCTCTGCAAGATTTTGGAGGAAGAGTTTCAGAAGACGCATCAATATGGATACAGGGTGAAAGCCCTGAGTCGATCCGTAGGAGGGAAGAGATTATACATAAAATAAGAGATGGTAGAATTGAAGTGGAAGGTGCTGTCTTAATCGGTAGACACTGCGATATATCAGACGGCGTTAGAATCGTAGATTCCTGCATAGATAACTATACGAGGATAGGTAGGAATGCTATAATAGAGAGGTCTGCTGTGATGGATAGGTGCATAATAGGCGATAACGCTGAGATAAGGGAGAGTATTGTGGGTAGATGTGTGACCGTAGATTCAAACATGTTAGATAAAACGATACTTTCAAAGACCACGGTTATAGCAGATGATGTGTACTTAGAGGCTGGATGTGAACTCTCATCTACGAAAGTCTATCCACATAAACGTATATCTAAAAGATCAGTTTACGGTGGAGTGATACAGTAGAGCGGCGTGGAAAAATGGCAGATATCTGTATGGTTTTTGAGGTACATCAGCCGTTAAGGTTGAAGCGTCGATTCAACTTGGAGATTCTAAGACGCCAGAGAGTAGACAGTAAGGACCTCTATGAAATATACTTTAACGATACGTTAAACAGGGAGATCTTCAATAGAGTATCTGAGAAATGTTATTTCCCCGCAAGTAGAGTAATCTTAGAACTGATAGATGAGTTTAAAAGTGGAAAGAAGCCGTTTAAAGTTTCATTTAGCTTTTCAGGTGTATTCTTAGAACAGTGTGAAAGGTGGAGCCCCGACCTATTAGAACTATTTAAACAGATTGTTGAAAGCGGCTGTGTTGAACTACTCAGCCAGACATATTACCATTCACTTGCAAGTTTAAACCCTATGGATAAGTCAGAGTTCCCCGAGCAGGTTGAAGAACACCGTCGGATCATTAAGGATCTATTCGACTATACACCTAAAACGTTTGAAAACACGGAGTGCATTTACAACAACAATATTGCTAGAGAAGTAGAGAACCTAGGTTTTGAAGCCATTATAACAGAGGGAGCTGAGAGAATTCTAGGTTGGAGGTCGCCGAACTTCATCTACAAGTCAAAAGGATCCAATATTAAGATTTTACTGCGGAATTATAGGCTTTCAGATGACATAGGCTTTAGATTTGCATCAACTAATTGGGATCAGTGGCCTTTAACAGCCGATAAGTATGCCGCTTGGTTAGCGCATACGTACGGACAGGTCATAGTATTATTCTTAGACTATGAAACATTCGGCGAACACTACTGGGCTGAAAGCGGTATTTTCAATTTCTTAAAGTGGCTTCCAGTAGAAATTTCCAAGTGGGATAATCTCTCATGGACTACACCTTCTGAAGCCGTTCAAAAGCATGCCCTCTGTGGAGAGTTAGACGTTCCACCGGATAAGACTGTTTCATGGGCTGACATTGAGCGGGATTTAAGTGCTTGGCTGAGCAACAATCAACAGAACATCTCATTCAATCTATTGAATGAAATTGGTTTAATCGTTAAAGAGCTGAATGAGCCAAACTTATTGAAGATTTGGCGCTACCTACAGACGAGCGACCACTTCTACTACATGTATAGTAGAGGAGGGGAGAGCGGTATCGTACACGATTCGTTTAACCCATATGGAAGCCCAGCTGAAGCCTTCATCACTTACATAGGTGTACTGTTGGATTTTGAAGCTAGATGCGAAATGTTGTTTGAAAGTTCCGAGTTTAAACATAGACGTATACTACGACGCGTACCTTGGGAGAAAGGGTTTAAGTTCTTTTATGGATTTGCCATGCCAACTGGCCTATCAGCTAATAGTCTAGAGGAATTTTACGAGGCCGTTAAAGGGGTAAATATTAACTCGATAGTCTTCCATCTAGAGAGGGGAGACTTTGAAAGGTGGATTTTAAACGTTATCGGAGACCGTGAACTAGCAGACCGTATAGCAAACCTACGAAGTGCTAAAATGGATGCTGAGGAAAAGCGTAAAGCACTATTAGACTTAATCGGAAATAGAATCGAGGAATTAAAACAAACTACTAGAAAGCCTAGAGTTCAATAGGTCAAATCAACACAATTACGATAATAACATTTTTCTTTTCTAAAAAGAACATGGGTTTTACAAAACGTTTAACTGAATGGAAGGAGAGATTTAAAGTGATGGAGATAATATTTTTCACGTATGAATATCCTCCATATATTGTCGGAGGGCTTGGAACATACGCTGAATATTTGACTAGATGGCTTGTAAGAATGGGTCATGATGTGACCGTCTTCTCCATGCATACGAAGAACGCACCTACGAGAGACGTTTACATGGGCGTTGAAGTACATAGACCTATTGTTGAAAACATAAACATAAGCCTACTGCTTCCAATGTTCATACCCGAGGAGATACAGCGTTGGTCTGAAGAGGGGAGGAAATTCTTCGGCGACATTTTCCTCTACAATGTCCTCTCAGCGAGTAAACTGGTGAACGACCTAGTTAGAAATGAGGGGAGGAAAGTCGATCTATTAGCTTCACATGATTGGTTGGGTTCAATAGGTGGTATACTTGCAAGTAAAGGTTTAAACAAGCCGTTGATCTTTCATATCCACAGTACGGAGCAGGGACGGGCTGGAAACGGTTCTGAAACAATTAAGCGTTTAGAGAGACTGGCGGCTGAGCATGCGAGTAGAGTTATAACTGTAAGCTATGCTATGAGAGATCATCTCATAAGCTTAGGCTACGATGAGAGGAAGATACGCGTCGTCTACAATGGCGTGGACGCTGAAAAGTACGACCCGGATAAGGTATCACGCGAAGACGTGGTTAACGTTAGAAAAAGCCTCGGCATAAGTGAAGATGAATACATGATCCTGTTCATAGGAAGATTGACTTGGGTTAAAGGTGTTGATACGTTAATACTTGCAATGCCTGAGATTCTAAGCAAAGTACCAAATGCAAAGCTTGTAGTAGTGGGCGTTGGTGAGCAGGAAGAATTGTTGAAAAATGAAGTCCAGAGACTTAAACTTGAGGGTAAAGTCATCTTTAAAAGCGAATTTATAACGGAAGATTTAAGAATAAAGTACTACGCTGCGGCAGACGTATGTGTTTTCCCATCTAAATACGAACCCTTTGGCATCGTATGTGCTGAGGCCATGAGCATGGGTAAGCCAGTGGTAGTCGGAGCTAGAGGCGTCAGTGGCATGCGTGAACAGGTCATTCCATCAGGTCCAAATCAATGCGGCTTTCACATAAACCCTTATGATCCAAGCGATGTAGCTAAATTTGTGATAATGCTCTTAGAAGATGAAGATTTAAGGAAGAAATGTGGAAGAAATGCCAGAAAGAGGGTTCTTGAAGAATTCACATGGAAACACGTAGCAGAGAATACTTTAAGAGTATACGATGAAGCTTTAAAGTGATAAGTTCATCGTTTACAACAATGTTCTACTGTAGAATTCAAACGATTTTTCTTAATAGAGAGGTGCTGTAGGAGAACCTATATATGAGAAAGGCTTAAGTAGTCTTGCTGGATTAGGCTGTCAATCCATGAATATTTGCATGTTAACTTGGGAGTACCCACCTAGGATAGTTGGCGGTATAGCTAGACATTGTGAAGGGCTTGCAAGGGCGCTTGCGAAAATGGGATATGCAGTGCATGTAATTACGCTTGATTTTCCAGGTGCACCTCAATACGAGGAGGTTGAAGGAGTTAAAGTTTATCGGACATCTATAGAACTTGGCCATCCAAGCTTCATCGCTTGGGTTTTTATATTCAACCATTTTATGGAGAAGAAGATTGCGATGATAAGTAAAGACGTTAAATTTGACATAATTCACATCCACGATTGGCTTGTAGCCTTAGCAGGTATAGCTGCGAAGCACTACCTTAGGTTACCACTTATTCTAACTCTACATAGCACGGAATTCGGTAGAGCATCGGGCCTCAACAACCCAGACTCCTACCTCATTGATGGTGTAGAGTGGTGGGCAACTTACGAGTCTAAGAGGATTATTGTTACAAGTAATTCCATGAAGAGGGAGGTTGAAGAACACTTTCATCTACCACATGGTAAGGTCGATGTAATTCCAAACGGCATTGATAGCTCTAGGTATGAAGTTAAGATCGACCGTGAGACCGTTAAAAAGCGTTATGGGATAGCTCCAGATGAAAGAATCGTCCTCTTCGTAGGAAGACTAGCCCCTCAGAAGGGGGTGGAATACTTAATTAAAGCTGCGCCTAAGATTGTTAATGACCATCCAAATGCTCGCATAGTGATCGTTGGAGATGGGTGGATGAGGGATTATTTATGGAATCTTGCAGTTTCAAGCGGATATAGACATAAGATATTGTTTCTAGGCTTTCTATCGAACTCAGAACTTATTGAGTTAACCCTCAGCTCAGATGTTCTCGTAATCCCCTCAATATATGAACCATTCGGTATAGTTGCTCTTGAGGGGATGGCTGCCGGGGTTCCAGTCGTAGCCAGTAATGTTGGTGGTTTAGCTGAGATAATCGAACACGATAAAACTGGAGTTTTAGTCTATGCTGGAGACCCAAATTCAATAGCGTGGGGTGTAAATAGAATTCTATCAGATCCGAAGTATGCATTTTGGCTGGTGGAAAATGCTAAAAGGAAGGTTCGAGAAGTATATAGTTGGGATGCTGTGGCGAGGAAAACAGCGGAGGTATATGAAAAATCATCCGGAGGGGTTTAGCCATGTATAGGAGAGGCTCTACGCCAATATCGGATGAGATATACCTTCTATGTATGCTTCACAATCTCGGCATAACAGCCCCTGAAAAATCCCTTACAATTGAAGAGATATCGCGTTGGACGACTGTAGAGCCATCTAAAGCTAAGGAAAACTTAAACAAGCTTTTAAAGGCGAAATATGTGGGTGTGAGAATTGTCTCCGGCGTTAAGAGGTACTTCATAACAGCCGATGGAATAAGGAAGGTTTTAAGCATGTATAGTTAATTTTTTACCGTTCTCTAAGCGCATCCTCCTCCAATTTGAAAGACTCTTTCAGACCCTCTGCGGCATCTTCTGGAGGAACAGTGTTTATAAACATACCAGTGCTTTTCTCAAACCCGGCCCATATGGCTAGTTTGGGATAAACCTCTACATGCCAATGGTAGTGGCTTTCAGGCAATATGTGGAAGCCAAGGTTATACGGTGGATCATTTAACAGCCTCTTCAACCCGCCCAAACCTACCCTCAATATTTCAGCAAACTTTTCAACTTCAAAATCAGTCATTTCTAGAATAGACGATTGATGTCTTTTTGGGAAAATCCAGAATTCAAATGGGTTTAATGAGGCCCAAGGTGTGAATGCTGTAAAGCTTTCATTCTTCCAAATAAAGCGTTCACTCTTAGATTCCTCCTCAACTATACTGCAGAAGACGCATCTTCCTTCACTCTCATAGTAGTTCTTGCTCGCTTCAGCCTCCTCCTTAACTATCTTCGGAAGTATTGGCGTTGCTATTATCTGAGAGTGAGCATGTGAGAGGGAGGCTCCTGCACTGGCACCATGGTTTCTGAAAACGGATATGTACTTCACGTATTCTTTTGACGATAGGTAGTGAAATCTATCCTTGATGGCGTTGATAACAAGCTTCAGTTGAGACTTTCTAGCGACGCTTGGGTGTTCTCCGTGAATCGGTGATTCTACAATAACTTCATGGAAACCTAAAGCCTTCATAGACTCGTGAAAACTTGTAGATTTGAATATCCGTGTGGGCTTTTGACCATTCTCCGCGGAAAAGGCCGGGTAAAGGTTTGGAATACACCTAACAATCCAATCTTTGCAGCGGGATTCACCATTCTCCAAGGTTTTCCTGACATTTCCATCTTCTAATACGTATACCAATGTCGCTGGTGGTGTTAAATGTTCATTACCCGGACAGAAGGGACATACGGTATTTTTAACATCTCCAGTTTTCACGGTAGAAAAATCTGAAGGCCTCTTCCTCCGCTGTGAGGCTATTACAACCCACCGATCGAGTATGTAGTCTTTCCTCAGCTCATTCTGAGACACTGCGACACCACCAATAAGAATTAGCTCGACAGAAGCTTTTAACTTGTCACGTTCACGTAAACCCTATAACTAGCCTAGATGGCCGTTTACAGGCGAATCCCTAAACGTTTAAATGAGGGGAGTACCAATTAGTAAGGGATATTTTTGAAGCAATTGAGTAAAGAGAAGAAGAGTATACTGGAGCTGTTATGGAGAGTGAATAGGTCGTTAGATCTGGAGAGTATCGTCCGAGAAACTGGGTTGAAAACAAGATCTATTATTGTACACCTTTCGACTCTTAGGAAGATGGGCTACGTATCTATTACAGACGAAGGTTTATACTCACTGACGGATAAAGGTAAGGAGGCTTTGGGGTTTCCGAAGATCGATAAGGATTTAGCCATAAGGCTTTTAAGTAAAGTGCCGCAGGAGAAGGCCTTCCACTTTTACATTGAAATAGATAAGCCTTTAATGGTTTCAGCCGACTCTTTAACAGACTTCTATGAGAAGATTCAGAGTATAGATGTAAAATCTATAGAATTCCACACCTCACGTAGAGACTTTGAACTATGGATCCACTTCCTAGGTGATGTTGAGCTGGCTAAAAGATTAAGCATGCTTAGAGAGGCAAATCTAACTGGTGAGGAGCTGAAGAGGAGAATATATGAGACTGTGAAATCCAGGTGCGAGGAGCTTCAGAGGATGGTTTCCTCGTAATTGGAAGATCGATCTTAGGAATATGAACCAGTCTTCATAATTATCAACGATTCCCCGGGATTTGTGAAGGGGGGTACGCTTTCAATAAGTCATCGCTTAATATGGAAGGACACCAATATTTCTCAATGTATTCGACGACCAACTCCGTACCCTTCTCATGACTGACATACGGCGGCCTACGTGGATTATACATAGCGTCTGTTAAGTCTCTAACGAGGATGCAGTTTACGCCCCATTTAACCATCTGCTTAATCCCAAAAGACCTGTTTAGGATGCACATATTCGTGTGTACACCCATTATTATGAGGTTTTTAATCCCACGTAATTTCATGAAACTGTATATTTCTAAACCATCATCCGATATCACGTCAGGCTCCATAATTTCGATGGCGGGATGCTGTCTCGTCCATGCCTTATATGGCCTACAAGGTGGAATATCATCACAACCACCGTCCGAGTCATCGATTGGTAGGGGTGGGGAAGGGATGTTTAATGAGCTCGGTGGGGTAACGCGGGGGATGTTGGCAATCCTCCGTCTATAAGGTGTATTTGCGTAGAAATCCATGGTTTCTGAAGGAGAGTGTATTATCTGTACACCATTCCTCCTAGCGGCTTTAACTACACGATTCATTTTAGCGACGAAAGCTTCGATGCGTTTAGTTGCACTCTTACACCAGTGTCTATCCCAAACGTCGCAGATTAACACCGCCGTCTCCAATGTTGGAAACTCTCTCCGAATCAACACGGTATCCCAGATACCGCTACCTTTAAACGTCTCAACTCGAGTTCGGAGGCTGAGTCTAAGAACCTTTAAATCATTCATTTTCTCGATCTTTTGACCAGCATTCAACGTGTAACACCCGATAGGTAATTACTTGAAACATAATAAGGCCCGGGTAATATGTAAGCTCTTCTACAAACTTATTGGATACTCACTTACGAATTGAAATATTAACTTCTATGAGACTAGATAATATGGGGTATTTAAATGGTGTTAATAGACGTTTCCGACGCATCCGTTTTAACATCGAAAAATATTTCAAGAGTAGAGGCTAAAGCGATAACCGTTTTAATTGAAGAGATTGAGAAGCGGACTGGGATTAAACTTCCAGTAATTTATCAATGGAAGGGTGAAGATAAAACAACCATTATAGTAGGTTCCGAGAAGTCTATAGAGGGTTTGAAAATCCCCTATCTAAATCTCTTAGATGAATTGGAGAAGCCGGGGTAGAGAAGGCTATAGGATTCTTGTGGAAAAGCCGAAAACCACCCGGTTATTTTCATAGTTGGGAGGGATGAGCGGGGAGTAAGCGTAGCTGAACTCTGGATAGTAAAAGTGAGGAATAGAACTACTTAACCCTCTAGCTGAAGTGGTTGTTGTCTTTCTTATAATTTATTTATTAATGAATTATATACCGTTTTCTCACCATCGGCTGAGTTTGCATGAATCCATCTCTCAACTTAGATTAGATGGCCGTTCTAATGTTGAGCGTTAAACATCTAAGGGGGATGGTATTGGGTTTTCATATTCTTATAAAAGACTTGGAATAGGCACACAATTAAGCTTATAGATAAGCCTAGGATGTATGGAGCATTTGGAGCATATTCTGATATAAAGCCTCCGGTTAGTGAGCCTAAGAAATAGCCTACACCTATAAGGCTTTCAAATAAACCACTAGCATAGCCTTTCTTAGCACCCCAGTCTCTGAGAAGGGTTGCTATTGAAGATGCATAAAGCATGCCTGCTCCAAAGCCGAAAAACGCAAAAGCTATGGCAAATATCAATGCTGTGGAGCCTATTGCCGTCAGAGCCGACGCAAACGCCATTATTAACGACCCGGTTAAAAACACGAAGCGTCTGCTGAATTTAGCCTCAATCTTATAGGTTTCAAGGAAGGCTATAAGTCTGAATAAACCATTGATTAGCATTATCAAGCCAACTGTATACGCGGGAATTCCGAGGCTAACTGCATAAGCTGGAAAGAGGTTGAATATGACTCCACCTATAGATGAGAATAATAGAATCTCCACTATAGCGTCAACTATTGAAGCATTTTGATCTCCAGTTGATGCTAAAGTTTTACTTTCTGCAATGTGTTTGCTTTTCAAACGTTCTTCAACCACGATGATTGCTAGGAGAGCCAGCGTAAGTGATATTACTGAAGACGTTGTAAAGGGTGTTTTAACTCCGAGAACGCTGATTAAGGATCCACCTATCATGGGCCCTACGATTGTTGCGGAACCCCATGATAGATTGAATCTTCTAAGAGTTTCCTCAACGTTCACTTCTGAGACCTCTACTAAAAGCGCTTCTACCGATGGCCAGAACAGCGCCACTGAAATCCATTCTAAAGCTTTAACCGGGATGAGCATATATGGGTCTCCCATAATGCTATACAGGAGGCAAGATAGACTGTAAAGGAGCGTTGAGGTGAAAACGAAAATTTTCTTCCTAAATCTATCTGATAGAACCCCTGAAGCCAAAGGCATGAATGAGTAGATTAAACCGCCAGCAGCTCCTATAAATCCTAGTAGTAGCGGAGAAGCCCCCAATTCAGCAGCGTATATCGGTACAGCTATTCCAACGATCCCAGTAAGCATCTGCATTAGAAAAGCAGAAGCCAATAGAAAACTTGAAGTAAAATTTTTGCCGCATTTCAGCCTTTTCATTTCCGATTTTCACTTGAAAATTTCACATTCACACAGTTGCAATATAAACATTTATCCTTATGACCGCGTTCACCGTTCAGAAAACATTTTAAAATCGGGATTCTCTGAAAAGGGCTTCAATACTGCAGATGGAAAATCTATGACGTTATAATTTCGGAAACTCTAAGTGGAAAGGTTAAAGACAACCCTTGTAAGACATGTGTCTGTGAAAGACATGTCTACGAGAAGCCCCTCACTATCATGGAGGGAAAACTACCTTAGAAGTGTTGAGTTCAGAGGGCCCGAGTATATACCATGCCGTATAACGGTTATGTGGCCTCTATGGAACACTTATAGGAAGAGGCTTGAAGAAGTCGCCTTAAGGCATCCACTGGTTTTCCCTGGGTTTAAGCCTGGAAGCGTAAAGTATGGCGAGAAGCCCGGCATACTGAGGGCTAATAGGACTTTGGTGGACCCCTTTGGATGCGTTTGGAGTTTCAACATAGAGGGATTTCAAGGTCAGGTTGTACATCATCCGCTTAAAAGTTGGGAGGATTTTAAGAAATATGAAATGCCAGATCCAGAAGATGGGGTTCCTGTTGAGGGGGCTGAAAAACCCGTCCCATGGAATGCAGTATTTTCAAGCTTAGATAAAGCGAGGAGCGAGGGTAATCTGGTAATTGCAGGTATGCCTCACGGCTTCTTCTTTCAAAGACTCTACTACCTTAGAGGGTTTACAAACCTTATGAGGGATTTCATCCAGAAACCTCCTCAAATTTATGAGCTAATAGAGAGACTTACGGAATTCAATCTTAAACTCGTAGATAAATTTCTAAGCTCCGGTAGAATAGACGTGTTCTATTTTGGAGACGACCTCGGTACGCAGACTAGAATGCCCATAAGCCCGAGAACGTTTAGGGAGTTCATATTTCCAAGCTATGCTAAAATATTTCAGAAGATAAGAAGCTTAGGAATCCACGTATACCTACATACGGACGGACATGTAGTCGAGGTTTTGGATCAACTCATAGAGGCGGGTGCCGATGTTCTGAATATTCAAGATAGAGTGAACGGTTTAGATAACATAGCTTCCATGTGTAAGGGTAGGGTTTGCATAGACTTAGACATAGATAGACAGTACCTGGTACCATTTGGAAGAGCCGACGACATTAGAGGCTACATTAAAAGAGTAGTGGAGCTACTAGCTATGAAGAAGGGAGGATTGATGCTTGAAGCGGAGATACATCCGCCAACACCATTGGAGAACATAGAAGCTGTAGCTAAAGCTATGGAGGAATTCATGTGGCTTTAAATACATTAAACTCCGTTGGGTACAATCGGGTATTTAAAGTAGGGGGAAATTCTAAAACCAACGGTTTATATGTTAAAATTCAATCTATTAAGAGGTGTTACGAATGCGCTATGAGAAGATGGATAGGTTTAATGTCGGCGGTCTTGCAGAAGCTTTTCCAGAACAGTTTGAAGAAGCCTATAAGATTGGCTTGGAGTTTACAAGCACGATAGACTTTGAGAGGCTTAACCCCAGTATGATTGTATTTGCCGGGGTAGGTGGTTCCGCAGTTGGAGGAGATTTAATTAGAGATTGGCTTAGATGTAGGGTTAAAATTCCAATAGACGTATGTAGAAGCTACGACCCTCCGGCTTATCTTTCAGATAAAACATTGGTGTTTGCCATAAGCTACTCTGGAAATACTGAAGAAACGTTAAGCTTCATGATTAGGGCGCATAAACTCGGATGCCCAGTAATCTCGTTGAGTTCAGGCGGTTTTATGAAGAGGTTATCGGAGAAGCTCAGAATACCCCATATAAAGGTTCCATCTGGTCTTCTCCCAAGGGCGGCAATAGCATACCTATCTACGCCACTGATACCTATTGTTGAAAAACTGACCAATATCGATCTCAAATGGGAGGTTGATGAAACTCTAGAAAATTTGAGAAAGCTTAGAGCCAAGCTTGTAAGAGCAACCCCTATTGAAGAAAACCCTGCTAAAAAGCTCGCTGAGATGATCTACGGTAAGATTCCCACAGTATTTGGATATGGGTATCTCTCGTCTGTTGCTAGGAGGTTTAAAAATCAACTCAATGAAAACAGTAAAGTTGTAGCTAGGTGGGATGAGTTTCCAGAGTTAAATCACAATGAAATCATGGCCTATCAGAACCCTGAGCCTCACGTTAAAAACCAGTTTGTCATCTTTCTAAGAGGGAGAATTGAGCAACCTGAGATTACCGCTAGAATTGAGAACACTAGAAGGATTGTAGAGGGAAAAGTTTCAGGAATCTACGATCTATATGGTTTAGGAAACTCGACGCTTTCAAACATCTACACAATACTCTACATGGCAGATTTCACATCCATATACTTAGCGTATCTTAGAGGCGTAGACCCCGGAGATACTTCATTAATAGAAGATTTGAAGAAGAGGCTTGATTCATCTATCGGAATACTCTCTAGGATTAGAAGCGAATACAAGCTTTAATTTTTCAAAGGTCTAATAGAAACCTTAAGGTCCACATTCCACCTTTCTCCTCTATACTCATCATGTGATATGTTACTGCTTTAACACCAACTCTTTGTTCATGCTTATCAGAATTATAGTCTTCGCCCCAAATTCTAGCTTTAAGATTAAAGCCTTCAGCCCTCCGCGTGATTTTTTCAACTTTAAACTTTGAATAGACTCTAGCGTTTACGTCGAACATCACCAGTAGGTTTTCAAGCCAATTGTACAGCAACGATTCTAAGTCAAATCCCTCAACTTCGACAACCTCCTCTATTGAAGGCGTGACTTTAGACGTGTCTGTCATTACTTCAAACATGGCTAGTGCCGCGTTTTCAAACGCTTCTTCTAAAGTTGAACCATAGGCCTCTATAAGGGCGTCGCCCATATGTTGAAGAAACTTAAATCCACCCATAACGGTAAATAAAATTGTAAGGTTATGTTTAAACTTTCAGTTTACGTGGAGACTATTTGAGTTTAAACTTCTCAATGTTTTCTTTAATCCTCTTCCAGTCTACGACCTTGGTAACGATTACCTTGAGGTGTTCTTTCATGAGCTTCATGGCGACTTCACTTCCAAGCCTACTATTATTCCAGGTTACAAATGGTGGATAGAACATAGCCTCCTTAAACACGGGAGCCCCGTCTTTAATATCAAATTTTATGTATCCGAGTTCTCTTAGATAACATGAATCATTCGGACATAGAATATCTATCTCCTTCATCTCCATCTTCAGGAAGAGTAGTTTAAACTCCTGTGGATTTGTGATGATTCTCCCACATGGACATTGAAGTACCGGAGCCTGCTCGCTCACAAACTCACCAAAGAAAAGAATATTCACACTTTAAGTTAAAGTTTTCCTAAAAATCCTTAACTCAAGCAACTATTATTTATAACAAACTTCTATGAAGTATTCTTTTAGATGGGAATGAGGTGTACGATTTTAGAGCTAGTCTTCGGAGTGGTGGCTTTAGACGATAAGATGAACGTTGTAGATTACATACTTTTCCCGAAAAACCCGGTGGATTTGGCGGAGAAGCTGTATATTATGGAGACAGGAGGGGTTTTAGACGAGTTGATAGAGCTTGTTAGTAGACTTAAAAATAAGGGGTTTAAGTATTTCGTATTTGAGCGTGAATCGTCATCCCGCCTCATAAGGGAGCGTTTAAATGTTGACACGGTTGTCGAAAGCCCAAGTAGCTTGGGAAGAATTGTTAGAAGAGACCTGACGTCTAAGGCCTTAGAACTCGGGTTTGCGAAGAACAGGAGCGAGTATTTAGAGGTTGTTCAGAAAACCTTAGACTTACTGGCTAGGAGAGGCATAAGAGAACGTAGTAGTAAGGGAGATATGTATATAATTCAAGCAGTAAATGCTCTGGAAGAGCTTGATAAAACGATAAACTTATTCTATGGGCGGTTGCGGGAGTGGTATGGGCTATACTTGTCAGAGCTCGGCGATGCTGTGGAAACCCCTGAGGAGTTCTTTAAAATAGTAGCTGAAATAGGTTGGAAAGAGGAAATTAATAGCGAAAACTTATCTAAAATCGGTATAAGTAAGAAGACTGCTTCAGCTGTTCTTGAAGCTTTAAAAACGTCTATAGGTGTGGAGATGGATAAGCGGGATCTTGAGGAAATACGTGCAATGGCTTCGACCGTTTTAAAGCTCATAAGCCTTAGAGGAAGGTTGGAGAAGTATATAGAGGAGAGGATTAAAGAGGTTTCCCCAAACCTTTACGCACTGGTGGGGCCAATTCTTGCAGCTAAGCTCATAGCCCAGGCTGGGGGACTGGAAGCTTTATCTAAGATGCCGTCAAGTACGATTCAGGTGTTGGGGGCTGAAAAAGCTTTATTTAGAGCATTGAGGACTGGGGGGAGGCCTCCTAAGCATGGGCTTATATTTCAACATCCGATTATAAGACAGAGCCCTAAAAAGCTCAGGGGGAAAATATCTAGGGTGTTGGCGGCCAAGCTATCCATAGCGGCTAGGATAGATGCATTCACGGGTAAATATGTGGGAGATAAACTTAAGGAGGATCTTAATAGAAGAATTGAAGAGATTCTAAAGCAAGTTTAACGGATTTAGAGGGGCGATGACTCGGGAAGAGATTCTGAGTTAAATGTAGATTCAGTTTTTATTTAATTCCCCTCCGACCGACTTATTAAGGCTTTAGGCTACACATTAGCTATAAGCATATGAGCTTAACGGCGATTCATCCCCTAAGCGAAGTTGGGGGCTTTCCTCCGATTCTCTAGAATTTAAAACGTTTAAAGGTGGTTTAGCTTTTTCTAAGCCTATTTATGGTTCGATTACGCCAAGAAAAGTCTAAGAGTTTTTTAGAAGCGCCGAAGCCGCATGCAGCACATTTACGGCTTTTAACATTATAGGATCTACGTCCACACCTTCTACAGCGTATGTGCAACGTTTCCCTGCCGTATTTACCCATAGAGGGAGTTCCTTTAACCACGACTATTCACCTAACTCGCCGGGGATATTATCACTACATTGTCTCCTCTAAGTATTATAGGACCTAAGCTCTTTACTTCACCATTCGATAGGACTTCTTCAGCATCTTCTAGAAAGAGGTTCATGTGCTGATCATAGCCTTCAAGACGCCCTCTAATTCTTTTATCGCCTTTAAGTTTAACCAGTACTATTTTACCTAGGCTGTTTTCGAGAAGCTTTATAGCCATATCGGACATGTAAAGGCCACCGGTCAGTGAAGAATAATGAGAATCTATAATATTAACCTTTTCCAAAACATTGAATGTGCGATTCCTTTAAACTGCAGATTGCTTCTTGGATAGTATCATTCTAAGACTGTGTGTGATATCGTAGTTTAAGACTTCAGACTCCTCAACCCACATGGTATCAGCGACCTCTTCTGAAGGTTTAACCGATGGGGTGCCGTTAACGTGCGCTAGAAAGCATATCAGTATATAATGGAAGCGTATAGAGCCTTTTTCGTCCACTTCAATATAATCCACGACATTTAAAAGTTTATCGAGCTCAACTTTCAACCCGGTTTCCTCATAAACTTCTCTCAAAGCCGCTTCGCGTACAGTTTCACCTAGCTCTATTAAACCACCGGGAATAGACCACTTACCTGAACATGGGTCAAATCGACGTTTAATTAAGAGGACTTTACTTCCAGATTTAATCAAAACCGATACTGCCGCAACTGGTCTAACCGGGTATTCTCTATGGTTTGAGGCCATTTTCTAACCGTAATACTATAGTTCTATCTGAGAGGGAAAAGCTTAATGTCTCTGCGATCCCCACTTATTAACGGTGCATGTATTGGCAAGGTTTTACGCAGATCTACATTTACATAGCCGATATTCGGCGGCAACGAGTAGGGAGATGACGATTGAGGAAATAGATTTTTATGCCGCCGTGAAGGGGCTTAATATAGTCGGTACTGGAGACGCTTTACATGGCTCTTGGCTTAGAGAACTTAAAAGTAAACTTGTTGAATTGAATAGTTCTGGACTCTACAAGAGCGGTAAGGGCAGTGGTCTAACACTTTTTATAGTTCAAACAGAGGTCGCCACCATTCACGAGTACGAGGGAAAAGCTAGGAGGGTGCATCACGTTATAATAATGCCGAACTTAGAAACTGCTGAAGAACTTAGGGAGAAACTGAGAAAATACGGAGAATTGGATGCAGACGGTAGACCACTACTTTCAATTAGACCGGCTGAGCTCGTTGAAATAGTTATGGAGACTGATAGAGATATCGTCATTTTTCCAGCTCACGCTTGGACGCCATGGTGGGGTATATTCGGTTCTATGAGCGGGGTTGATAAAATGGAGGAGTGTTATGAGGATATGACTAAATACATCAATGCTCTTGAAACTGGTTTAAGCTCAGACCCTCCTATGAACTGGAGAATTTCAGCCTTAGACAGGTATACGCTTTTGAGCTTCTCCGATTCTCACAGTCCTTATCCGTATAGATTAGGTAGAGAGGCCACAGTCTTCAATTTAAAAGAAGGCACATACAGGGAAATCGCCTCAGCAATTAAAAATAAAGACCCTACGAAAATAGTGATGACTGTTGAAGTTGACCCGGCCTACGGGAAAGGCTTTAAAACCCCCGATGTACCATTGGTCGGGTCATAGGAAGTGTAATGTAGGACCACTATCGCCTGAAGAAGCATCTAAAATAAACTATAGATGCCCTGTTTGCGGAAGAGCCCTTACAAAAGGCGTTGAAAGTAGGATTGAAGAGCTGGCTGATAGACCTAGAGGGTTTAAGCCTCCAAACGCTATACCATACGTTTCAACCTTACCATTACATGAACTCATAGCGTTATCCTACGGTTTAGATCCATCATACGAGGGGGCTTTATCCGCTAAAAAGGTTTGGGAGACCTATAGAAGCTTAACGTCTAAACTTGGAGGGGAATACTTCATTCTACTAGAGGCTTCACGTGAGGATATTTTAAAGGCTACGGGTGATGTTAAATTAGCCGAGCTTATAATGGCTCAGAGAACAGGCTCTTTGAGGATAAGACCCGGTTTCGACGGGGTTTATGGTAAACCTATACTTAAACCAGATGAAGATGAGAGGCTGGGGAGAACCCCTAAGAAACTTGAAGATTTCTTATGAGAATGCTTATTACACTGCCTTTAGCATTTTCTCTCTTAAGGGTGGATTGACTTTAGAGTTTGAAATTAGAGATAGGGATGCTGGAGCTAGACTTGGAAGGTTTAAAGTTAAAGGGAGGGTAGTTGAAACTCCCCTCTTCCTACCAGTCTATAACCCTAATATACCGATCATAACTCCCAATGAGATGAGGGAGAGGTATGGCTTTAAAGCTATTATGACAAACGCCTACATAATCTATAAAAATGAGGCTTTAAGAGAGAAGGCTCTTAAAGAGGGCATACATGGCTTCCTAAACTTTGATGGGGTAGTATTTACCGATTCAGGAGCATACCAGAGTTTTAGAGGCGAATTGGAGCTGAAGCAGGAAGAAATAGTTAAGTTTCAAGAGAATATAGGCGTCGACGTGGGGGTAATGTTGGATGTGCCATCGCGTGGCGAGAGCTTTGAAGAATGCAGAGAAAGCGTCATAGAAACCGCTAAGAGGGGAGAAGAGTGGTCTACTCTAAGGTCTAGGGGGGAGATCGCCTGGGAGGGCGTCATACAGGGTGGAGCTTATCCCGAGCTTTTAGAATTATCATGTAAACTCATGTCCAAATTCGACTTTGATATATTCGCCGTTGGAGTGCCTCCGAAATATTGGATGAGCTACGATTTCGAGCTTATAGCCATTCAAGGATTAAATACTAGGATGAACATATCACCTGAGAAACCCCTACACGCATTCGGAATGGGTAATCCATTAGTACTGTCTCTGCTGGTGGCTATAGGTTATGATGTATTTGATTCCGCTAGCTACGCCATTTATGCTAAGGATGGAAGATATATGACCGAGTGGGGCGTCAAGCGAATTGAAGAATTAGACTATCTGCCGTGCGATTGCCCCGTATGTTTAAGTATAGATGCGGGCGAGCTTAAGATTATGGCTAAGGATGAGCGTGTGAAACTTTTAGCAAGACACAACCTTTACATGATACTTAGGGAAATGAACGCTATAAAGCAGGCTATAAGGGAGAATAGGTTATGGGAACTCGTTCAACAGAGGGCGAGGGCGCATCCCAAGTTACTCGAATCCCTCATAAGGGTCTTTAAAGACGGCTGGAATTATTTCAAAGCAGTTGATCCAATAAGGAAGAGGGCCGCTCTCTTCTACTCAGGTGAGGAGACGACTCTGAGACCTGAGCTTAGAAGAGCATTGGAGAGGGTTAAGGAAAGACTTGGATGCGATAGAATACCATCGGCTTTATCTGAGACATACCCATTCGGACAGAGTATTCTTAAAAGTGGAATTTTAAACTTCGATGGAAAAAGTTACGACGATCTTGAGAAGATCAGGATAATAGCGGACTATCAATTTGGCTCAGATGTTGGGTTGAAGCTCATACCTGAAGACGTCTTCATAGAGAAGAGTAAGCGTACTGGTAGGATTAGACGCATATGGCTCGGCGACGTTCTTATAGGAGCGCTGAGGCCTAGTGATGGCTTTATAAGTTTAAGCTTAGAGGGAGCTCTTAGGCTTAAGAAGATTCTGCAACCTCCAAAGTATAGGGTTTACGTGTCTGGAGATGATAAACTCATTCAAATGGTTAAGTCCGGAGGTGATGTTTTCTCAAGATTTGTAGCCAAGTGCGACTTAGAAATAGTGCCGAAAGAGGAGGTTATAGTCGTAGATCAGGACGATTCTCTATTAGCTGTAGGTCAAGCTGTTCTAGCTGGTTTTGAAATGGGTAGGTTTAGAAGAGGAGTTGCCGTTAAAGTTAGAAAGGGGGTTGAAGAGTGAATATTAGAAGCTTCGTTAGACTTTTCGATGAACCTAAGCTTGAAAACCCAGTACTCGTAGAAGGTCTTCCAGGAATAGGTTTAGTCGCCAGTTTAGCAACGCACTACATTATAGAGAAATTCAACGCCAAAAGGTTCTGCGATATTAAATCGCCTTTTTTCAAACCTTTAGCCGTCATGGGTAGAGATGGGTACTTAAGGCATCCGATAAACAGCCTATACTATGTTAAAGCATCCCCTGAAGCTGGGAGGGATATCATTGTGTTATTTGGAAACAGCCAAGCAACTACGTTTACAGGTCAGAATGAGCTGGCTGAAACAATTCTTGATTTAGCCTTTAAATTTAAATGCGAAACCATTGTAACGCTAGGCGGGTTTTCAACGGCAACACCTTCAACTCCGCCTAAAATCTACTATGTGACAAACCATTCCGAGTATGCTTCGATGTTTAGAAACATGGGCTTAAGAGAGTTATCTGGACGAGTATATGGAATGGCTGGAGTATTAGCCGGCTTAGCTAAATTTAAAGGCATGCGGAGCGTCTGCCTACTTGGAGAAGTTAGAAGTGGAGAGATAGGTTTAGATGCGGCAAGAGAAGTTTTGAAAGTGTTAAGTGTTTTCCTAAACTTCCACATCGATTTAAGTGATTTAGAGAGATGTCTAGACCATTTAAAGGAGGATTTCCTAGGTTTAATATGACATTCTATCCCGTTGCTTCTCTAATGAACTCTTCATAAATCTTTTGAACCCTTTCAGCGGCGGGGCCTGAACCTTCAATTACGCCTTTCTCGGTGACCCTTATCTTATCCATGACGACTATTACACCTTGATCTTCATACAATTTAACAAGCCTTGGAAAAACTCTCTCAAGCCTTTCGGCTAAGTTTTTGAGGTTTAAAGGCCTCTCAGAAGTATACACTTGCGCTACAATGCCCCCGTTTATTATAAGCCTATACATGACTGTGCCCTTTTCATCCCTAGCATCTCTAAGCGATAAATTCAATCTTTCAGGGTCCAACCCGGTTAAAATGCCCGTGTACTTCTTCCCATCTATGGTAATGACTGTAACCGTCTTATTCAAGAGTGATGTGGCATCTTCTGCAAACCTACTCCTAGAGATTAAGCTCATCTTCTAAACACCTCTCAAGACATCTATTAGAAACATTTCGTATAAATTAAGAGTTATCCTAACCCTTCAACTCCACAAGCTTTTCACTATTTCAAAACCAATTTGAATTCTTCAATTAGAAGCGGGCTCGGATAAAATTTAAGGGTGTGAAGTAACGCAATATTAGTAGATACATTTGGGTAGGAGAAGAAGGAGAAAGGTTATACGGACGTTTAGGAGGACCATACCAAAGGTTTACGTATGCCCACAATGTGGAAAGAGAACCGTAACCGTTCAGATCGTGAAAGAGGCAAACATCGCTCACATAGCTTGTGGAACATGTAAAATCTCCGGCGACATTACACTCGTAGAGGGAATGACTGCCGTAGACGCGTATTGCACATGGTTTGATGAAGTAGTATCTGGAAAAAGATCAGAGGAAATTAAGCAAGTAAATCCAAGTCAAAGTTAAATCTATCCAAGAGGAAGACTATGAAAAGTTACGGAGATGAGGGTGAGGCATCACCATGAGCGTCAGGTTGGGAAAGGTTGAAAAGTACTTGATTAAGAGGCTTGAAGAAGATGGTGCTCTACACATACCGCTCATAGACCCTGAAAACGTATCACCGGAGAAGGCTGTTGAAATAAGTGTTATCGCTGAAAGAGGGGGATCTGCAGCCATAATGATAGGTGGGTCGACTGTAGCGTCTATCGTTAAATTGAATGAAGTGGTGAAACTCGTAAGGGAGAATGTTTCAATACCGGTGATACTTTTCCCAAACAATCTTTCAGGTATAAGCCCATATGCAGACGCCATATGGTTTATGTCTCTTTTGAATTCGCTAAATCCCTACTATATAATAGGTGCTCAGGTTTTAGGTGCTTCTGCTGTTAGAGAGTACGGTTTAGAACCTCTCCCCCTAGCGTATCTAATCATCGGTGATGGTGGTGCGGCGGGATACATAGGGCAGGCTCAGCCAATACCTTACGATAAACCTGAGATAGCGGCCCTATACGCATTAGCTGCACAGTATCTCGGTATGAGGTTTGTATACCTTGAAGCTGGGTCTGGAGCGAAAAACCCGATCCCCGTTGAAATGATCGCCCTCGTTAGGAAAACTACGAGCATCCCAATAATAGTTGGAGGCGGTTTAAAACGTCCAGATGCCGTAGAAGAGAGGGTTTACGCCGGTGCAGACATAATTGTAACTGGAACTGTGATAGAGGAGTCTATGGATGTTGAGAAATCTATACCACTATTCATAGATGCCGTGAAGAGGGGTTTTTCTAGAAGATGTAAGAGGTAGATGTGAATTGAAGCGTCAACAAGCTTTAGAGGCATCGGCTGAATACGAGGAGTATTTTAAAAGCATAGAGCTTCAAATTAAAGCTCTTTACGAGATCGCGCGTGAAGCTAGGTCTAAAGGTTTAGATCCGCTTCAACATCCCGAGCCGAAGCTTTCAGAAGACTTGGCTGAACGGGTGGAGTTTTTAGTCGGGCCTAAGGGGGTGGCAGACCGTATAAGAGAGCTGAGTTCTACGATGGATAGAGAGGCTTTAGCATTTAAAATAGCGGAAGAGATTATCTACAGCGGCTATGGTAGACTTGGGTTAGAGAAGGTCGCTGAACAGGCTTTGAGAACAGCCTTAGCCATAATAACTGAAGGCGTAACCGTGGCACCTGTTCAGGGGATTTCAAAGGTTTCTGTGAAAACAAACCCGGATGGCTCTAAGTACCTGGCCATCTACTTTGCAGGCCCCATAAGACCCGCTGGGGGGACTGAGCAAGCTCTCATAGTTGTTATAGCAGATTTTATCAGGAAAAAGTTGATGCTGGATAGATGGAAGCCGTCTGAAGAAGAGGTTTTCAGACTCATAGAAGAGGTTAGAACGTATGAGAGGTATGTGCGACCCTTCCAATACCAAGTTCCAGATCATGTCTTAGAGAAGATTATCCGAAATCTGCCTGTTGAAGTTACCGGTGTTGAGACGGACCCCGTTGAAGTGACATCTTACAGAGACCTACCTAGGGTTGAAACGAATAGGGTTAGAGGGGGAGCTTTAATAGTGCTTAATGATGGGCTTGCAGGTAGGGCTAGGAAACTTATGAAGATCGTAGAATCTCTTGGTATAGATGACTGGAAATGGATAGGCGATGTATGGAATTCAAATGAAAATGGAGGAAAAACTGAGACGATAGAGACGATGTACCTTGAGGAAATACTCGCCGGTAGACCGGTTTTCGGATTCCCATCTAAGTTTGGAGGATTTAGAGTTAGATACGGCCGTGCTAGGAATACCGGATTCGCCGCTTTAGGAATACATCCTGCAACAATGGTTATAGTTGACAATTTTCTAGCAGTAGGTACTCAGATAAAAATAGAGAAGCCTGGAAAAGCGGGCATAGTCGCTTCGGTGGATTCCATAGAGCCGCCTATTGTAAGACTCAAAGATGGCTCCGTAATTAGGGTTGAAACTGTTGAAGAGGCTTTAAGGGTCAAGGATAGAATAGATAAAATACTCTTCTTAGGCGATATTCTCTTAAGCTTCTACGAATTTCTTGAGAATAAAGCCAACCTACTCACACCCGGCTTTACAGAGGAACTTTGGAGCCAAATGCTTCTAGATAGTTTAAGGGAAAAATATGGATTGAATTATGCGAAGTTTAGTGAAATCTCAGGAATACCCGTTGATAGAGTTAAAGCGTTTATTGAAGAACCGTTACGTGTTAAGCCTACCCCCTTTGAGGTTTTAACGATATCTCGCTTACTAGGAATACCTATTCATCCGCGTTTCACTTATGCATGGGGGGAGCTGACGCTTAACGAGCTCGAATGTTTGCGGAAGGCTCTTTCAAAAGCTGAGGTTGAACGCGTCGATGGATTCATTAAGAGGATAAAGCTTAGGGCTGATAAAGACGTTAAAATTATTCTTGAAAAACTCCTTGTGCCTCATAGCGTCTCAGGTGAATGGATAATAATAGGAGATGATGGACAGGTACTGTATGAATGCCTAAAACCCGATGCCCCACTGGATGGTTTGAATAGCGACGACGTTTTCAACGTAATAACTGCGATTTCAGGATTTGAAGTTAAGCCCAAATTCGTAGGCTTTATAGGCGCTAGAATGGGTAGACCGGAGAAAGCAAACCGAAGACTTATGAAGACTTCAGTTCACAGTCTGTTTCCAATAGGTCTTGCAGGCGGATCTAGGAGAAACATAGTGGAAGCCGCTGAGAAGAACCTAGTAGAGGTTGAGCTCGTTCACCGTAAATGTTTGACGTGTGGTTTTGAAACGTATAAACCCACTTGCCCTAAATGTGGAGGTAGAACGACTATACAGTATGGATGCCCAGTCTGTGGAAGACCTTTAAGTTTAGACGCTGTATGTCCATCGTGTAAAGCCCCCTCTTCACCGTATAAGAATACGCGTATAGATTTAAGAAGCGAACTTTATGAGGCTTTAAGAAGGGTGGATTCTCCAAAGTTGGAGGTTGTTAAGGGGGTTATCAAACTTATGAATGCAACTAGAACTCCGGAGCCTCTTGAGAAGGGTATATTAAGAGCGAAATACGACCTGACGGTGTTTAAAGATGGCACTATCAGATTCGACATGACGAACGCTCCATTAACCCATTTCAAACCATCTGAAATAAACACTTCCATAAGTAAACTCAGGGAACTTGGGTACTATAGGGATTCCGATGGTAAACCACTTGAAAGTTTAGATCAGATATGCGAGCTTAAAATCCATGATATAATACTTCCAAAGACTTGCGGTAAATATCTCGTAAAAGTGGCGAATTTCATAGATGAGCTTCTTGAAAAATTCTACGGTTTAAGGCCGTTCTACAATGTTAAAAATGAAAATGATCTCATAGGGCACTTAGTTGTCGGATTAGCACCTCATACATCAGTCGGCGTTGTCGGTAGGATCATAGGTTTCACCGATGCAAGTGTATGTTTCGCTCACCCATACTGGCATGCATGTAAGAGGAGAGATTGCGATGGAGATGAAGATTCCGTTATGCTTGCTTTAGATTGTCTAATAAACTTTTCAGCCGAATATCTACCTGCTCAAGTTGGAGGCTTGATGGATGCCCCGCTTATGATAACCTACAGGATAAATCCGTTTGAAGTAGACTCCGCCGTTCACAATTTAGATGTCTCGGATAAGTATCCTATGGAGTTTTACAACCTTTGCTTTAAGGGAGCTGACGCTAGAGAAGCTAAAGATTTTATTGAAATAGTTGAGAAAAGGCTTGGTTTAAAGAGTCAATTTGAAGGGTTTAAGTATACGCATCCGTCGACGACAATAACAGGTGGCAATTTAAAGACCAGTTATAAAAAACTTAAGACTATGAATCAGAAAATGCTAAGTCAACTCAATCTTGCGGATAAGATATTAGCCGTTGATGCCGCTAAGATTGCTGAGAAAATTCTGACAACACATTTACTCAAGGATATAACTGGCAATCTTAGAGCGTTTACATCTCAGACGTTTAGATGTAAAAATTGCAATACTAGGTATCGTAGGGTGCCTTTAAGCGGTAGGTGTAGGAAGTGTGGCGGAGCGTTGATACTGACAGTTTTTAAGGGAGGGGTTGAGAAATACCTTAAAATGGCTGAAGATATAGTTGAGAAGTATAGACTTGGAGGCTACTACCACCAGAGGCTTATGCTGATAAGGGATGAGATCTGTACGCTTCTAGTTGACGGTAAAACCGGCGTGCAGGCAAATTTAAGTAAATTTATACGAGAATGAAGGATTGAAATAGTCTAAATGAGAAGTACTTAAATATTTAATTCTTCTTAAACCATGAGGAGTTGAAGATTGATATTGGTGTCGGTATGATTAAGGTAAAGTTCTACTTGTTGCTAATTGCAGCTTTCATATCGATATTCATCCCATCCGCGTATTCCATCAGTAGCATAACGTATGATAGGGAAGTGACTTTACATTATACCGGTCTCATCCTTCTAAAAGACCGCATCTCGGGACTTGATGGAAGCAATGGAACAATCACTCTGAAGCTTCCGAATAGGCTTGCTGAGAACCTGTTAGATTATAGGGCTGAAACAGCGGACGGTTTAAACTTAAATATGAGAATCGTTGGATTCACGGAAAATGAGACTATAGTAGAAGTGACGGATGTTACCTCTTCATCTCTGACTTTACTCTTCTTGGTTAACGGTAGCGCATTAACCGGATCGACCAATACCTTTACGGTATACGTACCCGTTTATCCGGGGTTGAACATGGATATTGCACGGTTGAATTTCACCCTAACAATACCAAAAACTGCTATATTTGAACACTATCCAAGTGATTTCAACATATCCACCGGTAGACTCTGGCTTATACGTGCAAATTTAGAGAAGAATGCTTTCAGAGTAGAGCCAATATCTATAGCTGAAAGCCCATTAATTGACGTTAAAGAGTTCAGTAAAACTATCACTGTTTCAGAATATGGAGATGTAATAGTGGAGGAGTTCTATAAGATTGTAAATTTAGGCTCATCTACCTCGCAGATAGTTTTCACTCTTCCAGCAAACGCTTCTGAAGCCTATGCGAAGGATGAATTTGGAAGTCTTCAATCTTCAACGAGCACAGAGGGGAATACTCTAACGTTAACTGTTAAACCGAGGTATGAATTGAGGAGGGGTGATCGATACTCTCTAACAATAACGTATAAGTTTCCAGCAGGCTTAATTGTGAAACACCGTTTATTCGAGTATTCTCATAGGCTAAGCATGGAATTGGGATCTGCTCTACCCATAGTTGCTAAGTCTATACGAGTAAATTTGAAGCTACCGAGCTACTCTACAATCGTGGATGTTAAGCCTGGAAACTATACGGAGAGTAATGGCATTTTAAGCTGGATTTTGGAGAGTAGCGGTCATAGTCTCGTTTTATCTCCCATTAGACAGCCACCTATTCTCACGTTGAATTACAACTATAACGTTCTCTGGTCTTCTTTTAAACCCGTCCTCTGGACTTTATGCGGATTTGCAACCGTCGCTATTGTGTACTACGTATACAAGGTTAGGGTTGTAAAGACGGCTGAAGTTACACCTAAAGCCAGAGCGCCGGTTGCTACTAAGGAGATTTCAGAGTTTACCTCAGCTTATGAAGAAAAGCTCAACCTTAAGAGAGAGATGCGTGAGCTTGAAAGTAACTATTTGGCTGGAAATATATCTAAAGCCGAATTTTCAGCACGTTCTATGAAAATTAAGAGTAGGATTGCTGAACTTGATAAATTAATTGAAAGCTTAAAGCCCACCATTAGACTCGCCGGTTTTATCGACGAATTGACCAGCATAGAGGAGGCTGAAGCCGATTTAAGCATCTGCGATGTGGGTCTGAACGAGCTTAGAAGTAGATATCGAACTGGTAAAATTTCAAAACACGTGTATGAGAGGCTTCTAAACGAGTATGATAAACGGATACGTACGAATGAAAATAAGATAAGAAGAGCCATTGAAGCGATCTCCTCAAGCTGAAAACATTTATATATCCGCCAGATGCCATATGTTCTTCGGATTAAGAGGGTAAGAAAGAACCCTTCAGGGATTCTTTCCTACCTTCTTAAATCCAGTAAACTAAAGGGAGGTTGGATTATGGAAAGAGGTAAAAAGAGGCGACCGGCTTCAAGCGGCTTTAGACCAGCTAGACGAGTACCAGTTGTCGTAGGTGGCGAGTACGACGTTGAAATAGAGAGTCTTGGAAGCAGGGGAGATGGAATAGCTAGAATCGAGGGCTTCGTAATATTTGTAAAAAACACTAAAGTTGGGGATAAGCTTAAAGTTAGAGTAGATTCCATCAGTAGAAGATTCGCCATAGCTACACCGGTCGCTCAGGGTGGAGAGTAGGAGAGCATTTAAGCGATTCTCAATCGTTTAAAACGCCAATATTTCCTAAATTTTTGTTAGAAGTTGCTTCTGCAGTCTTCCATCGTGGAGAGAACGATGCAATTGGGGAAGTTAAAATATCTGATTTTTAAGAGATTATTCAATTGTTGAAGGAGAATTTTGATTTTCGACTTGAGAGTGTACATGATACTGTTGAGTGTGAAATCGTTAAACGAATTAATAGATTTCTCGTTGAAATACTTATCGATGGTTTTCCAACAATAGCCTATGTTAACAACACCGGTAGACTTTTAGAATTCATTGTTAGAGGTAAAGTGGCTTACTGTTTAAAGACACACGGTGGAAAGACTAAGTACCGTCTTTTTGCGGTAGATGTTGAAAATGGTCTAGCCGCAATTATAGATACTAGAATTCAGATGCAACTTTTCGAGAGAGCGGCTGATATGGGGTTGATACATTGGCTTGGAAGACATAGAATAGTTAAGAGAAACTGTAGATTAGGTGGGTCTTTGATAGACTATCTGATAGAGCTGGATGGTAGACTTGCATACCTTGAAGTTAAAAGTGCAGTTCTACGGGATAGTGAAGGATATGCTTTATACCCGGATTGCCCAACCACTAGGGGGAGGAAGCATATAATGGAGATTATAAGGTATGTTGAGAGAGGTGGTTTAGGGATAATAATGTTTATAGCCGCATTACCACATGTCAACGGTTTTAAGCCGAATCCTAGAGGGGATAAGGAAATACCTAAGCTGCTTTTAAAAGCTTATGAGGTTGGGTGTATTTTAAAGGCGATAAGTATCTATTATGACGGATGTTCTTCGTCATTCTACTTGAATAGCCCAGACATTCCAGTCCTTCTACGGTAGGGGGATTCATATGGCTAAGGTGGATGAGCTACTTAAAGAAATCGACCGTTTGAAAAATAGTCATGTAAAAAAGCTGGTAGATGCACGTATAGAAGAGTTTAAGCAAAATGGTGGGAAAACTAGTAGGGAGATTTTTAAAGAACTGTGTTTTTGCATTCTAACGGCTAATTTTAACGCTGAGAGAAGTATAGAGATTCAGAAGAAAATAGGTGATGGTTTTCTAACCCTCCCATTACCTCAGCTTGCAGAGGAGCTTAAAGCGCTGGGCCACCGTTACCCTGAAACTAGAGCACGGTATATCGTAGAGGCTAGAAGATATGCTGATTCTCTAAAAGAGATCATCTCAAGTTTTAAAGATGCGAATTCTCTGAGGGAGTGGCTTGTTAAAAACGTAAAGGGGATTGGATTTAAAGAGGCAAGTCATTTCCTTAGAAATATCGGCTTCTCCGATTTGGCCATAATAGATTTCCACATAGTCAATGTATTATCTAAGTACGGTTTAATAAATGAATTTAAAACCATGACTAGGAAGAGGTATTTAGAAATAGAATCCATCCTGAGGAAAATAGCCCGTTGTTTGAACATTTCATTAGCTGAGCTTGATTTATTCCTATGGTATCTCGAAACTGGTAAAGTTTTAAAATAAAAGGGGAATGTATGGACACCGTCTTACAGACGCTATGGTATTTGAAGACGTTGTCTAACTTTTTCCAAGGCCTTTCCGACTTCACCTATACCTAGTTTTTCGAGAACCTCCTTCTTAGGTAAACCGTATTCATCCCATCCAGCTGCTTCATAGTAAGTTCGCTTCAGCTTATCAACTTCTTCTTTTTTAACAGTTGTACCTTTAAGCGGTCCAGAAGGTAGGGGTTCATAGAATCTAGGTGGATTGTCATCATCCACCCGTGGGTCCCAGTAAACGTCTGGACCGCCTAGTAAAAGCAGTGTTCTCTGAATTGCAGCTATTCTAGGAGCTATCTCATTATAGAGTTCGTCGTCGGATATACTCCATCCAGCTACGGTTTTGAAAAACCTGTAAACGTGTTCTTTTCTAAAGTTGAACCAGCATACAACTGCTGAGTCTATGAGTATCATCTCCCATTCTCCAGGTCTATTCTTCTCATCTAGGTTTGACACAGACGTGTGATCCCCACCTTGAAGACTGCAAACGTACGCCGTGGGTTTTGTGTAATCTAAACCGCTTCTTATACCGTGCGCTCCAACACCTATCCCTTTAACCTGCACAGCATATGGCATTACATTGACGTTTTTCATCTTACCTATCTTTAAAGCAGCTCTATAGGTGCCTTCAGCTAGAATATCACCTATACCTATTCTATGTGCTATCATCTCTTGAACCTTTGCAAAAGCTTCGAAGTCACCCCATTTGAGTTCAAAACCGAAGTCTTCCTTAGTCAATATGCCTCTTTGATAGAGTTCAGCTGCAAAGCCCAGTACATTTCCAACCTGTATACCGCATAAGCCGAGGTCGTCGGCTTTAGCCGATAAGTATACGTTTCCATCCGGCTCGAATACTCCAAGATTCGTACCAAGGTATGCCTGTAATTCGTAGTCTGGATTATCTGTTAAAGTGCCTTTAAACTTGCCGTATTTAATCATAGCTAATTTAAGACACGTTGTCGGACATCCGAAGTCGCCCCAGAACCTCTTAATCCAAACCTTACTCTCAAATGAGCTTGATCCATATCTGGTTTCATCATGCCACTCTTCCTGCCAATTTCTAATAGGCTCGCTACTCGTATCAACACCGACAGTATACCCAGCTGAACCTGTACCCCAGTATCTCATCGTAAACGATTGCATAAGGCTCTTACATACGTCGTCTAAGGCTTTTTTGAAGACTTCGGGCTCTACAACCTCGGGTAATGGGCCTGTACCTTTAACGGCTATGGCTTTTAACATTTTAGAGCCCATGACGGCTCCATAGCCTCCATATCCAGCGGCGTGCGTGATCTTAGCGGCTACAGCAGCAACTCTTACCCTATTTTCACCAGCAGGTCCTATGTATAGGATGCTCGGCTCCTTGCAGATGCCGCGCAGTGGACGCTCTTTAGACATTTCCTCTCTAAGTTCCTTTGTAAGTGTTCTCAATGTTTCTCTAGCACCTTGCCCCCATATGTGCGATGCATCTTTGACTTCCACCTCTTCATCTTTAATCCATAGGTAAGCTGGCTTTTCAGCGACCCCGCTTACAATTATCCCATCATATCCTGCACATTTAAGTTCGACCCCGAACTCTCCCCCCACCGTTGAACCCACTACACCATTACTTTGAGGAGATTTACCGGATACGCATACCCTTCCTCCTGGGTAATAGCCAGTTAAGGGGCCTGTGAGTATGAGAAGTATGTTGTCTGGACCTAATGGATCTATTTCCTCCCATTTTTGACCAAGTCTATCCCATAGAATTTTGACGGCTAAACCACGCCCCCCTATGTATTTACGCATAACGCTTCTGTCTATTTTAACAACTTTAACGTCTTTCGTAGATAGATCGACTTCTAAAAGCCTACCCCACCATCCATAAGGCATTAAACCCACCCCGCCCATTCCTCACCGTAAACCTTTAAAGCCAAATCTCTGACTATGTCTTCAGGTCTTCTAGCGTAGACTTTGTAGACTTGAGATGCAACTCTAGGAACCTTTATAAGAGCATTGTAGCCAGCCTCCATACAGACCTTAACGCACTCTGGCTCTCCACCGCATAGGTCACATATTACAGCGTACTTCATTTTCGGGTGAATGAAGGGTACTTTACCCGGACACGCATCTATGCACTTACCGCATCCGGTACACTTATCCACATCTACTAGGACGGCGCCTGTTTTCTCATCAACGGTTAATGCCTTAAACGGGCATGTTGAAACACATGGATAGTCTGGGCATTGAGTACATAGATGGGGGATCTCAAGCCCCGGTATGAGCATGAAGACCCGAACTCTTGAAGCTTCAGGCCATATTCTTCCTTCATGCTTTAATGAGCAAGCTACTTCGCATCTTCTACAGCCGCTACAGCGTTCATAATCTCGGAATATCCATATTTTCGCTTTTTCTTCAGCCAACAGTAAACCACCAATTAAGATTCGGCTTGATAGCTTATATTTTTTCCGCTGACTCTAATTTACTGGCTATTCTATTGGCTATTAGAGCCGCTACGACCCCCGCCGCCACTCCAGAATCTATGTTTACAACGGCTAAGCCTAGTGGACATGCTTGAAGCATCGCTTGCAGTGCAGCCAACCCTCCCCCTCCAAATCCATACCCTTGAGAAGTTGGAACACCTATTACTGGGACGTCTACAAGGCTGGCTATTATCGACGGAAGAGCACCCTCTCTACCAGCTATAGCAATTATCACATCAACGTCGTTTGACAGCATTTCTTTGAGCACTTCGAATGTCCTATGCAACCCAGCGACCCCTACATCATAAGCCTTATAAACTTTACAACCCATTTCTTCAGCGACCACACGGGCTTCCTCGGCTATAGGTATATCCGCCGTCCCAGCTGTGATTATTCCAACGCGACCCCCATGTTTACGCTTAACACCTCCCTTTCTCAAGATGATTATACGGGCTTTATCGTATACTTCAACTGTAACCCCTCTATTTGAGAAGAACTCCGTAAACTTATCCATGACCTGCCTATCAGCTCTACTTACAATTATGCGGTCAGTGCTCTCAATAGCTCTTAGACAGATCTCTAGAAGGTCTTCTATATTCTTACCCTCCGCGAGTATTATTTCAGGCACTCCTCTTCTAAGTTCTCTACCGATATCTACACGGGCGATCTCATGAATCTTCTCTATCGTAAAGAGCTTGAGGGCTTTTAATGCTTCTTCAAGAGATATTTCCCCTTTAGAGAGTTTCCTTAGAATCTCCTCCATAGTGATGCACTTAAAAGAGATAATAATTATCCTTAATATATTTTTAATAGGCTTTACTTCAAAAAGAAGAAAGTTAAACTTCCTGTTTAAAAGTAATGTTTAGATATTCCAATACGCTAGTTTTAGCTTAAGTGTATCTATGAGAATCCTATACATTGACTGCTCTCTAGCTGGGATATCCGGCGATATGATGCTTTCAGCCCTAATAAATCTTGGAGCTAAAATAGACCTTGAAAAGCTTTCGAAGTCCATTGTAGAGAGCCTTGACGGTGTTGAATGGCTGAAGATTTCATACGATATTAAATCCAAGATGGGTTTTCAAGCTGGCTTACTGAAGGTTGCTTATTCTGATTCTAAAGACCATAGGATGGGGCGTGAATTAAAAGATGGTTTGGAAAAGACGCTAGAGCTTATGGACGCTAGCCATAGAGCGAAGACTTACGCCGTTAAAGTTCTTGAAACACTCTTAAACGCTGAAAGCGTTGTACATGGTGAGCCTGTGGAAGAGGTACATCTACACGAAGTAGGTTCACCAGATACGCTGGTGGATGTTGTGGGAACCGCGCTGGCTTTAGATAATCTTGGCCTCTTTGAAGACATTAAAGTATACGGTAGCCCAGTATCGGTGGGTTTTGGATTCATTAAGACAGAGCATGGTCGTCTTACAGTGCCAGCACCCGCAACCCTTGAAATTTTAAAATCTAAAGGTTATCCTTTTAAAGGTGGACCTGTTGAGGGGGAGCTTGCAACCCCAACAGGTGTTGCGTTACTCGTAAACATCGTAGATGAGGTTACAGAAATACTGCCGTTAATTAAACCTATTAAAGTCGGATATGGTGCTGGTTTTAAAGAGTTGCCTGAGACTCCTAACGTTTTAAGGCTCATTTACGGTGAGCAAAAAACGCAGTATATTCAGGAAGACGTGTACGTTTTAGAGACGAATATAGATGATGTTCAAGGAGAAGTTTTAGGCCATGTCATTGAAAAGCTTATTGAAAACGGGGCGAAAGATGCATGTATTATCCCAGCTACGTGTAAGAAGAGTAGGCCTGGGCAAATTCTTAAGGTAATTTTGGATTACGAAAACCTCAACCGTATAGTAGATATCATTTTCAGAGAAACTGGTACATTGGGGATTAGGTTGATGAAGACGTCTAGATTCATCGTTCCCAGGGAGTTTAAAACGGTAAATGTTCAAATAAACGGTATGGATTTCTTGGTTAAAGTTAAAGTGGCTAAAGACCTTGAAGGGAGGATTATCAGAGTTAAACCGGAGTATGAAGAGCTTAGAAAGATTTCAGATATTACGGGTATACCGATAAGGGAGCTTTCCTTAATCATCGAAGAAAAGGCTAAAACACACTTGACTTCTTAACATTTAAATAAAACAATCATCCTTTTTCTCTGAGGTGGTTTATTGGCTTATTGGCACAGCGATCTTCATAAGCGTAAGCGAACTGGTGGGAAGAGCCATCCGTATAGGGGTAGGAGGAAATACGAACGGGGCGGTTACCCCGTCGAAACGCAAATAGGTGATAGAGTTATAAAAGTCGAACGTGTTAGAGGTGGAAACATAAAAGTCAGAGTCATTAGAGATAATACCGTCAATTTGAGCATACCATCCTCAGGCAAGACGGTTAAGTGTAAGATTTTACGAGTCGTTAAAAACCCGTCAAACAAAGACTACGATAGGAGGGGTGTGATAACTAAAGGTGCTATAATTGAAACGGAGCATGGCCTAGCCAAAGTGACTAGTAAGCTCAGCTCAGACGGTGTAATAAACGCAGTGCTCATAGAATCTAAGACTTAAACATAACTTTAAATGAACCGTAACCCCCATTCAACCTTCTACGTATATGGTTTTCCGTTTAAGTTGAAGCGGCTATTATAGGCCTTTTAAACCATATATTGCCGATAAAAATGGTGGAAAAGTACGCTTATTGAAGTTTACCACCACATCTTTTTAAGAGGCATGGCTAGTATTTCTCTAACTTCAAGCTTTTTCGATTTATCCTTACTAAACATGTCGTTGGTTTTAGTGGCTCTAGCCACTATAGCCGTATCCGCCCCTCTTCCCGTTCCTGCAACCGCTATAACATCTTCTCCAATATTCAAGGCTCCCAAATCGGAGGCGATAAGAATAACCTCTATGCAGACTTTAAACCCTTGACCTAAAGTGTAGAAGCTGTTTCTAATACTATCCATTCCACGCGCATGCAGAGGAAGGTGCGTCTTATCTAAGGGCTTCCCCCCAAATTTTACAATTTCTTCTTTAAACCCCCTATTCATCTCCTCATGAGACACCACTATAACGTTGCATAAGCCTTTGAGAGCCCTAGCGAATTTAACACCAGTCTCCCCCGACGTACTTGCAACTACAACCGTTTTGATATCCCCCTCTTTTAACCTTCTGGAAACGCAGTCTAAAACCGCGTCAGTATTCTCTGGGCCAGGCTCCCTAAAGTAGACGATCTGCTTTACAATGCTCATACGGATTGCTATTAAAGCTTTCAAAGCTTAAAAATCTAGCCTATCTCTAAGCGTATACGCCGCGTTTCTTAGCGTAATCGATCATTAGTAGGAAGTTATCAGCGTCAGTGTTGACCGAAATGCGGATACGAAAACGATAGGAATGTAACAGCAACACCAGACCAGAACGGTGACGAGTTATAAGGCCGTTAAAGATGATCTGGTAAACGCTGGGGCTGTTTTCGTAGATGAGATGGCTGTTAGAGATGGAACCGTCAGATGGGCGTCTTTAACGCAACATTGTCTACGATTGAAGCCTTTTTAGTTTAAACGTCTACTTTACCCTTTAAATCCTCTTAGACGATGCTTTAGACAGTATTGGTTTGATTATGATTGTCAATATCAACGATACGGCTACTTGACCGAATACGTCTCTGAACAGCGATATTACTGCTGGTCCAAACCCTTTAATGAATACGTTTACATAGAAGTATGTTAAAGCCATAACGACACCCCCTAGCAGACAGAAGAGCACTTGCATATACATTTTCCGACCTTTACCTAAGCCTGCTATAAACCCTTCAAGCCCATGAGCGGGTATCGATACAAACCACCTTGGATATCCTACGTATATGTCTGCGGCTACAGCACCTATTGCTCCCACGAGAGCTCCAACCCTTGGCCCATAGATTAGAGATGCTATGAATATTACGGAATCTCCCACATGCGTATATCCGCCAGTCGGCGAGGGGAAGAATTGACCTGTAAAAGCCGTAGCAGAAGCCGTTAAAGCCGAAAATACTGCTATGGATGCTACTTCAACAGTTGAAAATTTCAACGTAGGTGGGGGAAGTCCTATTCCATAGATTAACCCTGAAGCGTAGGCTAAGATTCCAATGGATATTAAGCCCAACGTTTTAAGGAAGACTGAAGTCTGAAGATTCATAAAGCTTGTTGACGCCATGGAGGCTATTCCAAAGACCACTGCTAAAGTCGATGATACCGCCGACCAGAAGCCGTCGCTAACAGATGAAGTTAAAGCGAAGAGGAATGATAGAAGGCTTAAAGTCAACAGTAAGCTTAAACGGTTTTTCAGATCGCTGGGAAGATTCAAAGCTTCGAATATTCCAAACCCGGCTGCGTAAACAGTGAAGGCTGTTTCAACAATTCCATATAAGATTATTAAAATCGCACCGGAGATGAGTAGGTAAAATCTAAGACTCTTCATCTAGTGCCGCCTTTAATATATTCAAGTTTAAACTTGAATATATTAAAGTTTTCTCTTGAAAATCCATAGTTGAAGGTGGAATCTTCAGAAACTATGTTGCTTCTACCAGCTTCTTCATCTTCTGTGCTTCCTTTTCAGCTATTTGCAGGGAGAGCTACATTTCATATTCGATGAGTATTTTAACCATTGGGTTTTCTAAGTTTATTCTATGCAACGTAGCCCTTTCAATCTTGTTTTCTTCCAATATTCGGGAATTTTAATGGATTTCCATAGATATCTTATAAATTTATCTAACTTGAAAATAGCGGGCCCGGCGGGAGTTGAACCCGCGACCACCGGGTTACTTCAGTAGTGGGGTAGTTCTCTACTTTAAAAGCCCGGCACTCTACCATTCTGAGCTACGGGCCCACTTATCATTATTAGAAAAATTCTCCTTTTTAAGGTTTCTTCAACGTTGTGGATTTTAAAGTAAGCCGTATAAGTTTGAACATTCAGCCTATTGTTTTAGGGAGAGTTTTGAAGGTAGGCATTTTAACTAGGAATGAATTTTCATGGTGTAGTCTTCAGCTTAAACAGGCTCTAAATAGTAGAGGCTGTGGATTTGAGTGTTTCAGTTTTAACGATTTAACCGCCTACGTAGGTTTTGAAGACTGTGTACGTTTTAAAGGTAAACCCATTGAAGAACTTGATGCTGTAATAGTTAGACCTATAGGTAGGGGGTCGCTTGAAGAGATAATTTTCCGTATGGATTTGCTGAGGGCTGTGGAGAATCTAGGAGTATACGTGGTTAATAGAGCTGAAGCTATAGAGAAGGCCGTAGATAAATACCTTTCACTCTTCTTATTGAAGAGGGCTGGATTGCCCGTTCCAAGAACTATTGTGACTGAGAATCCGAGGATTAGCTTAGAGGCTTTTAAAAAGTTTAATTCAAGGGTTGTTTTAAAGCCTATCTTCGGGTCGAGGGGTTTTGGAATAACGAGGGTTGGAAGTCGGCAAACGCTCTACCGTCTGGCGACTGTTTTAAGCTATTACCGTCACGTCGTCTACATGCAGGAGTATATTCCCCACGCTAGGGAGGACGTTAGAGCTTTCGTGGTTGGAGGTGAAGTTGTAGCGTCGATGCGTAGGGTTGGAGCCTCCTGGAGGACGAATATAGCTCAGGGAGGTAAACCGGAGCCTTACAAGCTTTCTGAAGAATTGAAGGAGGTTGTTTTAAAAGCGTGTAGTGTACTTGGGTGTGAAGTAGCTGGTGTAGATGTTTTAAATCCGAACGGTGAATTCTGCATAAATGAGGTGAATAGTCAGCCGGACTGGAGAGGGCTACAGAGCGTTTCAGAGACGAATATAGCTGAAGCGATTGTAGACTACGTGGTATCAAAGGCTAAGCGTTAACGGAATAGATCTTCTTCTATAGGTCTAACGAGTTCTCTAGCTGAGCCTTCACCTCGGATTGGCTTAAAACCTCTTATCACGGCTACTGGTATTCTCGAAAGCTTACCCATGACCAGCTCAGCTGCCGCCGCAAGCTCATCCGCTACGGCTATAGCTGTAACTTTGAGCTTATACCCGTATGGATCGTTTAAACCTCTGTAGTCTATAGTAGGCTTCATACCTGCTACTCCAACTGCGAAATTGACCTGCCCGATACGCCAAGCTCTACCAAACGTATCGGATATTATGACAGCTACATCAACCCCTTTAATCTCTCTTATACGATCTCTAATCCTCTTAGCAGAAGCATCTGGGTCGATCGGTAATAGTGAAACCGTGTCATCACCCGGTATGTTGGATTTATCCACTCCTGAGTTTGCACATACAAATCCATGTCTAGTCTCAGCGATTATATGCCCGTTCTTCACCCTAACTATACGCTTCGCCTCTCTGAGTATTAACTCTACAAGTCTAGGATCCTTCCCTTCGGCTTCAGCGAGGTTGAGGGCGAAACTTGAAGGCGTAATGTCTCTTAAACGTACCAGCCTATTCTCAGCTTTCGACACTATCTTCTGAGATACCACTATAACGTCATCGTCCATTATCCCCACACCATTTCTCTCAGCCGCTTCAACTATAAGCTTAGCTAGATCGTCGCCAGGTTTGACTTCAGGAATACCTTCTAAACCATATATGCATATCTTAGAAACCATTATAACACTTGAGCTATGAACATTATAACTTAAAAAGTTATTTCAAAAAGTTAATACGTTTAAAAGGGAGATTTTAAACCATCAGTTAGATAGGGGGCTAAAAACGTCATGGAGTTTAAACTTAAGGGGGAAATTCAAGCAAGCGGTAGTTTGGAGGGTTTAAGAGAAGCCGTAACTTCTTGGATTGATGAACTCAATAGGGAAGTTTTGCTTAAAGGGGCTAAGTCTCCAAAAGAGGGCGCTAGAATATCAGGTTGGAGAATTGAAGGGAATAGATTGCTTCTCACGATAGAGTCTGGAAGAGCTGTTAGAGCTCATTCAGCCCTGTTAAGGGTTAGAAACTTCCTAGCGGATAAACTTGGAGAGCATAGGTTGGGTGTAAGAGGTTTAAAAGCCGAAGAGGTTAAGATAGTAGTTGGCGATTCAACGATATCCAGCGACACTTTAAGAGGTGCTTTAGAGGGGTTAGCTGAAGTTCAAGTAGTTGAGGGGAAGACCGTAATAGTCTTCAAGGAAGTTACCAGTAGAGATTTGGAAAAAGGTGTCATAGATAGGGTTTTGAAGAAGGTTGAATCCATGCTTACCTCAGTAAGCGTAGCTGTGAGGCCTGAAAAGCCGACGTATGTTCCAATGGGGTATGTGATTAAGGAATCGGCTAGAAAAGACGTTAAATTCAACGGAGACGTTGCAGAGTGGGCTGAAAAACTCAATTGGATTAAAAGGTACCCTGGGAGAGGCCAGTGGATTTTAACGGCGCCAATAACTGCTCTAATCAACCTCATAATGGACATGATAGTGAGCGACGTTTTAAAACCCATGGGTTTCGAGGAGTGGATGTTCCCCAAACTGACGCCCCTCCAGGTTATGGCTAAAATGCCCGGCTACTTCGACAACCTTGCGGAGGGTATGCTTTACGTTTTCACACCGGAGCGGGAGGAGGAGGCTTTGAAAGAGTTTAAACGTAAGTTTTCACTAACGGGTGAATTGGATCTTGAATCTCTAAGGAGAGAGTTGAGCGGCCCAAACTATGTCTTAGAGCCGGCTCAGTGTACACCATTTTACCAGTTCTTCTCAGGTGAAATCGTAAACTTAGACGATCTACCGGTTAAAGTATTCGATAGAAGCGGTTGGACATGGAGGTGGGAGGGGAAGGCTACTAGAGGGCTTGAGAGGACCATTGAGTTCTATAGGGTAGAGGCCGTTTGGCTGTCAAGCCCTGAAGAAGCCGTTGAAATACGCGATGAGGTAGCTGAGAGGTCTATGGAGCTTGCGGATAAGAAGCTCGATTTAGAGGTTAGAATGGTTGTAGGTGCACCGTTTTATATGAGTAGTGATGAGGCTTCTAGGACGTATGTTGATATATCCAGCAGCGATAAGATTCCCACCCTAGACTTGGAAGCTTGGCTTCCCTATAGAGGACCTAGGGAGAGTTCTGAATGGCTTGAAATAGGGGGAGCCTTCTCATGCCATAGGGACAAGTATGTGAAAAGTTTTAAGATAAAGGAGGCTAAGGGGAGAGATATATGGACTGGATGCTCAGGCTTCGGCGTAACCCGATGGGTTACGGCTTTTCTAGCTCAGAAAGGCTTCAACTTAGACGATTGGCCTAGTGAAGTTAAGCGTAGGATTGGGAAATTGCCTAAGCCAGTTAAAACAATCACCTGACTTGAATACTGTTTCTTCGCTACACTATCGTATGGCCACTTCAAACTCTTCCTTTAAAACCCGTAAAACGAGCATCGTCACCGTGTTTTTAACACCAGGTATAGCGCCGACTTGATCTATCACTCTGGTAAGCTCACTCTTATCTCCAACTTTAACATCTATTAAAGCTGAAAATTCACCTGTTACGTCGTAAATGCCGCACACTCCGTCTATTTCACTGAGTTTCTTCAAAATGCTTTCATAGAGTGACGGGTCTGCCTGTAATCCTATGAAGGCTCTAATCGGCAGTCCGACTTTCTCCGGGTCTAGTATTGTGTAAAAGCCTTTTATAACACCTTCCTCAATCAGCTTTTTCACCCTTAGATGAACGGTGCCCTCGCTCACGCCGAGCTGCCTAGCTATTTTTACAAAACTTATCCTAGCGTCTTTCTGAAGGAAATTTAAAATCTTCTTGTCTAAAGTATCAATGTTCATAGTTTTCCTAGATAACATTTTTCAAATTCCTCACATATATATCTTAACAATTGAGGGGTTTAGAAGACTGGGTTAAACGCGAGGTTTTGAAAGCACTACTAAGGATTAAGCGGTCTGAATGGTGGAGTTTAACTAAGCTTAGCGAAGAAGCCAATATACCGGTTGAAGTCGTTAAAAGCGTCTTAGAGGACGTTACAGACTCCGTCAGCATAGCTGAATATGGAAAGGTTCAAATAGCCATACTCTGCCTCAATTTAGGCGCAGACCCATCATACGTCTCCAGGCATTTAGACTGGAGGGAGTTTGAAGAATTTACGGCGAAAATCGTAGACGCATATGGATACACCGTCTACAAGAATTACAGGTTTAAAAGCGTGAATAGACGTTGGGAAATAGACGTACTGGCTATAAAAAAGCCCGTGTTACTATGTTTAAACTGTAAACACTTCCTCAAGCAACGATGGGCTTCTCTAAGAAAGGCGGCTTTAGAAGAACTTGAAAGAGCTGAAGCTTTAAAGCAAGCTTTACCAAGGTTAAAATTAGAGCCTAAACCATCTGAAGGGTGGAAGATTCTACCAGCACTGGTAACGCTGATCACACCAAAGTCTAAAATTTACGATAAAATTCCAATAGTTAGGATAACAGAGCTTGGAAATTTCATTGAAGAATTAACCCTATACACCGATTCGTTGAAGTTTTTACAGGTTTAAACATAGGATACTCTAATCTCTCACGGCTTTTTGAATTCATGATACTATATATTAGGTTTATACTAGTCTTTATAGAGACTGGTGTAATCAAGACCTTAACGTAGGGGCGAGAGGACGGGAACAAACCGAGGCCGCCCTATACGCCTTAAAGATTATAGGTTATAGAGGCTACTTTGGAATAGACATCAATCCAGAAAGGATGTCGCTTCAGAAAGCTATTGAGACCAACACTCGAGTAGTAAAAATAATGAGAGTATAGGAAAAGTAGAGATGTCAACATATGGTGTATCCGCCGTCTACTACTAGATCATGGCCTGTGATGTAGTTTGCGGCATCTGAGGCTAGGAAGAGTGCGGCTCCGACTATGTCTATGGGTTTTGCAAAGCGTCCTAGGGGGATTAGGGATTTCCAATACTCGGCATACTCAGGTTTATTCTTAAGCAGGTTTTCGACTAGAGGAGTTAAGGTATACCCTGGGCTGATGCTGTTAACGTTCACGTTATATTTAGCCCATTCAGCGGCTAGGCTTTTGGTAAGCATTATAACTCCCGCTTTTGAAGCGTTGTAATGGGCTTGAGGTTGAGGCTTATTTACGATTCTGCCCGACATTGAGGCTATGTTTATAATCTTGCCGTACCTCTGCTTTATCATGTGGCGGCCTACTGCTTGACACATGAGGAAGACGCTCTTCAAGTTTACCGTGATCATTCTATCCCAATATTCTTCACTCATTTCTTCAGCGGGACACCATTGAGCTATACCGTGGCAGTTTACGAGTATGTCTATGCGGTTGAAGGAGTTGAGTATCCTATTGACTGCAGATTCAACCTGCTTTGCATCGCAGAGGTCTGCGGGGACGGCTAGAATTTTCACTGGAAAGATTTTTTCCAGTTTTTCCTTAAGAACCTCTATGCTCTCGACATTTACGTCAACGAGGGCTATGTCCGCGCAGAATTCGGCGAATCCGAATGCCATAGCACTACCTATCCCCCCTCCAGCACCAGTTATAATAGCCTTCCTCCCCTCCAACGTAAACATCTTCCTTACAGATTCAAATACGCCGGACGTCATACCGACCAACAGAAATTAGTCTTATAGGAGCATAAATATAATAACTTTCCACAATAGCCACATACATGCTAAACGCACCCCTTCAAAATAGTGGGTTCTCTAATCCTCTCGAGAGGTTTTACGGTTCCCCCTCATTTTCTTCAAACATCTCATAGTCGAGGTTTACTTCATAGAAGTATTCGTGGAAAACCTGCATCTTATCGGGTAAGTCTCCAAACAATGCCTCATATTTCCCTCTCAAGCTCAAGTGGAGAGAGAATTGAAATAACAGCTCATTTAGCATCAGTTAACTCGCGAAGCTTCATAAACGAGAATGAACAACAGAAAACTTGAATTTGAAAACATCTTAATAATTATCGGTTCCAAAAAAAGTAGAGTTGGGAGGTTTTTATAGACGCCTTCTCCATTAGAAGAGCTAAAATTGTTGAGCTATTTGCTCCTCCTACCGAAACATATCGAAGTTAGAGGTACGATAAGAGTACCTTTAAAAATGCCAGTGTTGCATCTTCCGAAAAATAGAGCATTGATTGCTGAAAGTATGATTATTCTAGGTTACCTGAAAATTTCTCTCAACGCTTCCTGAAATTTCATCAGTAGTGGCGAGGATGAATAAAGGCGGAGAATTAACAAGAGGAGAGAAAGAGTGTATCATAAGATTGATTGAACAGGTGAAGGAAAGCACACAGTCAATCAAACAGTCACTTTGGGATTAGATAAAGAAATGCGACCCTTCATTCACCACCCATCTACCGCAACGGTCATCAACACAGTTAACGTTGTTGAGCAAAACGCTAACGAAATTATAGAAGCAGTTAAGGCCATTATGATCCATCAATAAACGTTGAAAGAAACTATATCTAGTTTTCCATTTCGCCTGAGTGAAGTAAATAGTGATGCAAAGGCTTATAAATTCATAGAGAGTAGTTAAAAAATCGGTGGGAAGATGTCTATGTCGAAGGAGGTTGTTGAGGAGAAGATTCCATGGCTGCTTGTAATAGTCTTGACTGTTCTTTTCGGTTTAATAGTGCAACCTTGGGTTCAATTGCTAGGACCTATGCAGACCTTCTACAACCTCGGTTTGATCGTGTGTTCGCTTGGTATTGGTTCAGCACCATTCATACCGTTGTTGATATTGTGGGGTTTAATGCGTCTCGGCGTTGTGAAGAGGAAGGTTTCTCCCATATACTTGATTTCACTATTCACGGTTGGGTCTTGCGCTGGATGGTATGGTGTGTGGTGGAGCTGTGGACAAACGTTCTGGGATTGGCCGAATACAAGGTATCTGTTCCCAGACCTTTATGAGAAGGAGCTTCCATGGTTTCTATCGCCTTCGATCGAAGAGCTTAAGCCTGTGTTGACTGGAGGGGCGCCTGTTCCATGGGATGCTTGGATGCCTACGATAGCCTTTTGGTGGGCTTGGTTCTTCTTCAATGGCTTCTTCTTCGTAACGCTTGCGACCATCATGAGGAGGCATTGGATAGATGTAGAGAGGGTTCCATTCTCACACGCCATGGTAGCCTATGAAGTAATTAAAAGAGTGTCTGAAGAGAAGCCCACAGAGAGAATTTGGCGGACTCCGTTCGGTATTGGCATAATCTTAGGCATAATCTTCAACCTACCGATACTATTAACATACCTGTTTCCCTGGTTTCCAGACATTTACGCTTGGAGGACGAACACGTGCGGTCACGGCGCCATAACGAGCTTAGCAGGCACACCATTCTGGGAAATAGTCGGTATAAGCATGGTTGATAAGCATCCGCTAGCAGTTGCTTTAATGTACCTAGCACCGTTAAACGTCTTATTCACCTACTGGTTCTGGTACTTCATATACCTGATCCTAATGCAGGTTGCATACATCATGGGGTACTACACGGGGCTTAAAGATGCTCCTACTGGATGCTGCCGCGCTTGGGGACCTGTAAGCGTTAGGTTCGCCGAACCGTATAAGTGGAACGCGTTCTCGAGAGGTGCTCAGATAGGTCTGACAATATTCTACCTTATAGTATCATGGAGGTATTTCGCTGAGACTATTAAAGCGGCTTTGGGAAGATCTGAAGCTTATAAAGACGAGCCTGTGCCGTATAGGGTATCCTATGGACTCTTCCTACTGGCATTTGTGCTGTTCACGGTTTTAATGCTAATCTGCGGCTTCAGTTTGCTCGGTGCCGTCCTAATGCCTATAACAGCCTTCCTATTCTGGATAGCTAACACTCGTGTCTGGGGTACAACAGGAACATACATACAATCCGCTGAGGGTGGGGTAGCCCTGTATAGGCTTATAATGTATCCTAAAGCCCCTGAACCTCCAACAGGTGAGTTCATGATGGCTGGTACGTGGTCTGGATGGCACGTGAACACGCCCGTTGAAGGCAACGCAGGCTCCTTCCTATCGTCTTTCTGCGCCTACAGACTGGCGAGTCTAACAAATGTAAACGCTAAATCAGTCTTCAAGATACTTCTAGTAGTTCAGGCGATCCTACCCATACCGTTCATGATAAGCACGCTATGGCTCTACTACACGATAGGCGGTGCTAAGCTCGTCTACCACCCGTTGAGCTACTCAGCACCAGTACAGAGGTTTGCCTATCCAGGAAACTGGAATAGGATACCTGGAACAGAGCCCTGGGCCCACATATTCTTCGCAGGAATAATCCTGACTGGTGTCGTAGCAATCCTCCACGCGAGGTTCATATGGTTCCCCTTCGAGCCCATAGGCTTCCTCATGGCCTTCAGCGATGCAAGCCTATTCTTCGGAATGTGGCTTCCAGCCTTAATAGCGTGGATTCTCAAGACGATAACGCTTAGAGTTGGGGGTTCAAAGCTCTATGAGAACTATGGAATACCAGTAGCCACAGGGTTTGCAATAGGCTTCATATCAATAGCATTCATAGGAGGACTAATAGGCATATACAGGTTCTTCTTCCCATTCTAAACATCCCCATTTTATTTTTCCCAGCATTTATTGGAGTATCGTCTATTTTATTCTTATTAAGAGTTAAAGATGAGTCTAAGGAGCGGATGGGCTTCTCCTTAGCTAAAAATAGTTTATAGTATAGTGGTGGTTATTGTAATCTATAGGTGGAAGATTAGGAGTTTGAGAGGCCCTGCGAAGGCCAATATTGACGAGTTGAAGACCGTATGGAGGAATAGAAGGTCGTGGGGTGACGCCAGGGGAATAGCATCCCATCTTTCAAAATTGAGTGTAGATGATAAAATAGCGTTAAGGACTTGGGCTAGAAATGCTAAGCTTGAAAATTGGAGAGAAGACCCTATTGGAAGGATTAGGGGCGTCGGCTTAATAAACTTCTAATATCTAAGGATGATGGGCGGAGTCGATACCGTAATGCCTGATAAAATCGCTAAAATGAGGCTATTTCATGGAAATATAATGGTAAAAACTAGGGGAGGGGGTTGAACATCCATAGTAAATGCACGCAGAGTTAAAATATTATGAGCTTGAGAATGCTATACGGTTTGAATACGTAACAACCCTCAACTGTATAATATTGTTAGAAAAAGTGAAAGTCTAAATTTAAATGTAGGGGGTTTTACGTTCTGGGTAGGTTTTACTGAAGAATTCTTCAACCTTTCTAGCCAATTCCTCATCTATGGATTTTTCAGATTCAAATATCGGCGTTCTACGCTTCACAGCGTACTTCCCCAACCCAAGCATGAGTATATACTTCAACTCATCTTGAGGGAACAACGCTTGAAAACCGAAGGGCTCACTTTCCTTTAAAACCTCCATGAATATTTCAAAGTTTAAATCCCTTATCTCCGTCCCCACTGTTATATAGCTGTAGGGGTTTACAGGCTTAGATTTAAGCTTCCAAAGCATCTCATCCCTATGCGCTATGTAGAAGTCCAACCTCCCCCCAGCGTCAAGGCCAGCTAATACCCTCCAACCCTGCTTATCCCTATCGTAGACGTCTTTTATACGCTTAATTATCTGACTCCCAGATTCCACTGACATTTCTATTCTATTATTAGAAGACTAAATTGGAGTAAATAAACGTTAACTGAACCCCTATACTACCAGCAAAGCTATTCTTCAACTTTAGAGGAAAACTTCTCTAAGAGCATTATGAGCTACTTAACTGCGAAGAGAGAAATATGGTTTATAGGATACGCCGGTAGAAGCCCCATAGAATTCCTAGAATCTCTTAAAAACAACCGTATAGAGCTTCTAGTAGATATTAGGAGGTTTCCAAAATCTAAAGTGGAAGCCTTTAACAAAGACGCATTAACTGAGCTGCTTAAACGCGAGAACATAGCCTACCTATGGCTAGGCGACCTACTGGGAGGATATAGGAGTGGAGGGTTTGAAGAATACATGAAGACTAAAGATTTCGAGAAAGGATTAAACCTGCTGATTGAAGAGGCTTATAAAAGGAGAACCTGCGTTATGTGCCTCGAACGTAAACAGAAATACTGCCATAGACGCTTCATCGCTGAAGCCTTGGAAAAGAAGGAGTTCAAAGTAGTGGAGATACCATGATGGACGAAACGCTTAATTATAGGCAATGAATTAGACTTAATCGGCGAATGAAGAAGAAGCAAAAATTACAGAGCGTAAAGCTATGAAGTCAGACGGGCGGACTGACGCCCATTCTAAAGTCTACATAGATACGCCATCTCAAGAGAAGAAGGGGGAATTTACCCGTTAGAGCTCTTCTATCAACTGCTCGTAGAACGATAGATGCTTATTAGCATCGGCATTGACAAACAATCTTCCAGAACCCTTTTCATTAAGATCCCCTATGAACACGTAAAAACGCCCCTTCAACCTTTCAGATTCCACCCTAACGCTAGGTCTTATCTCTTCAAAGCTGAAGCTCGCTAAAATCGACGGAACATAGCCGAGTAAGACTATTCTACCGTTCTTCATAAACGCTCCGGCACCCTTACCGCATCCACCCTTCACATACACGGTTCCACCGCTCATATGAACACCTGGAAAACCTCCAACATCGCCTTCAACAACTATCAAACCGTTTTTCATCTTATAGCCTACATTCCAACCAGCTCTACCGTGAACTACTATAGACCCACCCTTCATACCAACATCCTCACCTCTATAAGCTCCTCCTAGAAAATCCCCAACATCACCATAGACTTCTATAGACCCACCCTTCATCTTAACCCCTAGCCATGACCCAGCTGAACCCTCCACCACAATTCTACCGCCCTTCATAGCTTCCCCAAAACCTATACCAGCCACTCCTTTAACCCGTATCACTCCACGGCTCATCCTCCTACCCACCCTCCTAACTTTAGAAAAGTCTCCGATGAGTTCAAGAGTGGTTTCTTCAGCTTCACCAACCTCCCTCACTTTAAACAATTCTCCAAAACGTTTCCTCCTATTGCCTTCGTAAACTTCAACGTTTAAGACTTCAGATAACTGCTTTTCTTCAAAAAGCTCAGGCTTTATAACATCCGCCACCACTGGAACCTTAAACTCGTAAATCGGAGTTATCTGGTAGACCTTCAAGTTAAACACCTCCCTTAACCTGCATTGGGCGGGAATTGACGAGGAAATCCTCATCTATAACGTAACTATCAAATTCAATAGTGTAGTAGTCTCTAAACCTTCCACGTATATCTGAGACAACAGTGTCTTCAAGGTCATGCGAGATTGACGGGTTAACCCAGAAAATAGAACCTTCAATGCTTTTAACAATTTCACCGTTTACGCAAACGATCTCCCCACCCTTTATCGTATACTTTGCCCTTCTAAAGGCCTTCCTAACAAGCTTATAATCTCTAGATAAATCGATAACGCGCGGATTGAAGTCGTATATTGCTATATCCGCATCAGCTCCAACACCGAGGTGACCCTTAGACTTCAAACCTAAAACATTGGCGGTTCCAGCTCTAGTGACTATGGCTATCTCATAAAGGCTATATTCCCTATCAATACTATCCAACATCGTCCTCTTTAAAGCCCTAGCATTGACTTTTTTCATAGTAGCCTCCCTAGCCTTACGGCTTATAAGCCATCCTACAACCCTCGGATACTCCGTGAATGGCCCAGCATTCGGATGGTCTGTTGTAAGGAACACCCTCCACGGGTCTTTAACCATCAACGCCAGCTCGAGGCCTGTGATCCATTGAATCGCGTGAACGTAGTTCCGCTTTCTATACCTAAAGGGTACGATACCGGCGGAAGTTTCACACTCTACATCCGCATTAACCCACTTATAGTCCGTCAATAGGTGGAGTTGAAATTGGAAAGGCCCATCTGCAGTCATAGTCGTAGCATTTGAGAAGATCACCTGACCCACATCTATAACTACGTGCGGATGCTTATTCACATAATCTGCCACTTCAGGAGCCCCTGAAGTCAAATCAATCCAGCTTTCACCAGCATAGGAGTTGAACTGGCAGTGGGTTAGATATATGATCGGCTTATACCCATCATATAGGTCTCTAACGCAATCCATAGTTTCTATGAGCGTCTTGTAGTTTCCGGGCTGTCCAAGCCTATTGGCGTGCACATGTATCGGATGAGGGATGTTTAACATTTTATTGACTTTACACAACCCCCTCAAGATTTCCCTAGGTGTTAAGTTGAAATTCGGTATACTATCATCTATGCTTCTAACGTTTCCTCCCCACCCCCAAGACTCTAAACCCCCAGGGTTCACAACCTTAAGAGCATAGCCTTTCAAAGCCTTTAAAAGCCAAGCCAAGTAGGCCGCACATTCCTTAAACATACTCTTCTCAAGATACTCCATTACAAACCAGCAATCCCCCACGAGTGGGAAAGAAGCCTTATCTATTATCGGAATATCGTTAAGCTCTTCAATAGTATGCCTCTGCTTAAGCATAGGAGTGGCAGGCTCTACCACCGTCGTATAACCCATTCTAGCATAACGATAGCCGATTACAAACGTTGAAGGAACGGTATGCCCTACACCAGACCTTAAACCAGGCTTACGCGGCTCATAATCTTTATAATGATCTTCAGGTCTTAAAGCCCTACCTGAATTCACCTTTGAACCCGCTATATGGCTGTGAACATCTACTCCCCCGGGCATTACAACCATACCGGTTGCATCTATAACCTTAACGTCTACGCCTTTAACATCTTCCACTATCTTACCATTCTCCACGGCAACGTCCATAACTTCACCATCTACACCGTTCATCGGGTCGAAGACAAAACCGTTCTTTATCAGAATTTTCCCAGACATCTACTTCAACCTCCTAAGTATTTGATTTAAAACGTCAACATCCGATAGTACGCCGGGAGGGGGGTCTATAATTTTCTTCAACCGCAGGGGAACACCATCCATCCTATAGGCTGTTCCACCAGCTTCAATCCCAACATAAGCAACCGGTATTGCAACATCGGCCATTTTAACGGTCGGCGTTACCGCAGGGTCTAAAACTATAAGCTTTACGTTTTTAAGCTTTTCAACAATTTGACGCGGTAAGTGACTACACGGGTCTGCACCTACGACAAACAACAAGTCGCAGTCACCTCTAGCCATAACGTCTATAGCCGACGTCTCCCCAGGATTATACCTCGGATATCCCATTGAGAAGTCTACGCAGAACGGATAACCGGTCTGCCATGTGAAAACCTCGTTAGCACCAGTCACATTGAAGTGACCTCTCATAGGAATCATTATAAACTTAGTCTTCTTGTTTAAATCTCTAACAAGGGCTATAGCAGATTCAACATTATGCTCCTTCCCATAGCTCATTGTAAGACCTAAACCGAAGAATAATGCTCCAAACTTCGCATTAACCATCATATCCGCCAACTCTTCAAGCTTCCCCACCGGAACACCACCGACTTCTTCAACCTCTAGATCCAAATCATTCACCAACGCCCTTAAAGCCGTTAAAACCTCAAAATCGCTATTCGGCTTGACCTGTATAAATACGTCTGCCATTGCGGCTGTAGACGTCCTCCTAACATCCACCACAACCATACGCCTATTCTTCCTCCCAGCTACAAACCTACCGTTGGATAGTGGACCGTAACGTAACATGTGTCTAGGATGCGCCTCAACTGGATTACAGCCCCAGTATATTATTAGGTCAGCCCTATGTCTAACCTGCCCTAGCGTCGCCGACGGTATCCCCATATCTTGCAAACCGAGGATCGTAGGCCCATGACATACGACAGATATGTTATCCGCAAGCCCACCCAATAGATCGGCCATTTCTAGGCAAAGCTTTATAGCTTCACAACTAGTACATCCAAACCCGTAGAAAACGGGATAGCTGGAATCTTTAACTATTTCCACAGCCTTCTCAATGGCTTTATCCAAGTCCGTCTCCACAAGCTCACCATTTACTCTGACCAGCGGCTTCAAAAGCCTATGCTCACCTATACTTAAGAATTTACCGCGTCCAAGCGCACACGCATTTCTAACGTTGACTATCCTATTGGAGTCGACTTCAACCTCCAAATCGTCGCAACAACATCCACAGAATGGACACAACACGTTTCTAATAACGTTCAACGTCTAACCCTCCCTTTGAGAACCCTCAGCCACTTCGACAGGTTCAACTTCTACTTCTAATCCTTTAAAGCTAGGCATTCCAGTTCCATGAGTTTCAGGACCGGTTAGACTGTTAACCCAAGGACCATACGCCATGAATATTACCCCGGGATGAGGAGCATACTTGGATTTCACAGCCTTAACTACTACGCTTCCATACTGAGAGCTTATCCTCACACTTCCACCATCACCTATGTTCAGTTTACGCATATCTTCAGGGTCGATTTGACATACCGTTGTAGCGTCTATGTAGCGTTTTGAAAACTTACTCGCCTCCTTACCCAAACCCTGCTCAAGACTTCTGCCAGATACAAGTATCATCTTAACCAACTCAACCACCGCCCGAGTTTTCTTAAACAACAGCTCCTAAAAGAAGATTCATATGTCTAACTAGTTTAAAAATTGTCACCCCATAGCAAGACTTATCTGGTTTAAACTGTCAGATTAAAATGGGTGTCTCTTTTTTGGAGAAAACGTCCCGTATAGCTGGCTTTTACAAAATGAGCTTAGAAGAGAGGTTGCGAATAGTAGCTGAATTTGCAGGTTTAACCGAGGAAGAGTGCGCCCTACTCAGGAACACCGGAAGCTTAGAACTCAATTTAGCCGATAGAATGATTGAGAACGTTGTGGGTGTAATGCACATACCATTAGGCATAGCTTTAAACTTCCTCATAAATGGGAGAGACTACATGGTGCCTATGGCCATAGAAGAACCGAGCGTCGTAGCCGCGGCAAGCAACGCCGCGAAAATAGCTAGAGTTAAAGGAGGCTTCCAAGCATCTACAACACCACCCATAATGATCGGGCAAATACAGCTCGTCAAGGTTCCAGATCCACATGGAGCCAAGTATACAATTCTAACGCATAAAGATGAAATCTTAAGCAAGGCAAACGAACAGGACCCGGTACTGGTTAAACTCGGCGGCGGAGCTAAAGATTTAGAGGTTAGAGTTATCGAGTCGGATTTAGGACCCATGGTGATAACCCATCTTCTCGTAGACGTTAGAGACGCTATGGGTGCAAACGCAGTTAACACAATGGCTGAAGCCGTTGCACCGTTAATAGAGAAGCTTACCGGAGGAAAAGTATACCTACGTATAGTTTCAAACCTAGCAGTCTATAGGCTTGCAAGAGCAAAAGCAGTATTCGATAAAGAGGCTTTAGGTGGTGAAGAGGTTGTTGAGGGAATACTTTACGCATACCACTTCGCTAAGTCGGATCCGTTCAGATGTGCAACACACAATAAGGGAATTATGAATGGTATAATTGCAGTAGCACTCGCTACAGGCAATGATACTAGAGCATTAGAAGCTGGCGCTCACGCCTACGCCGCAAGAACGGGCAAATATCAACCATTAACCACCTGGGAAGTTAACAGCGACGGCGATTTAGTAGGTACGATAGAGCTACCTTTAGCCGTTGGAATCGTGGGTGGAGCTACAAGATCTAACCCCATTGCAAAGGTCTGTTTGAAAATATTAGGTGTAAAATCCGCTTGCGAACTGGCGGAAGTCATGGCTTCAGTAGGGCTGGCTCAAAACCTCGCGGCATTAAAAGCATTGGCAACTGAGGGTATTCAAAGGGGGCACATGAAGCTTCACGCTAGAAACATAGCCATAATGGCTGGTGCTACAGGCGAGTTGATAGATGAAGTGGCAGAGAAGATGGTAGAAGAGCGCGTTATAAGAATAGATAGAGCTAAGGAGATCTTGCAGAAGCTTCTCGCAGAGAAGAAGAAAGAAATGTAAAATGTTTTTAAGATTCCATTTATTTTTTAAAAATCTGGGGTAGTTTTGTCTACTTGTTCCTCTTGTGGAAGGGTTTTAGAGAAGGAGTTTAAGTGTAGATTTTGTGGGAAAATCTTCTGTGAAGAGTGCTTCTGTAAGCACATGGCATGGGAGCGGAGGCATGAAGTGATTTCTGGAGCTACAGGCGACGTTTGGAAGCTACGAAAAAAGAAGAGTTAGATGTACTGGTTAAATGACGATGTACCTATTTTAGCCTTAGCATCTCCATAAAATGTAAAGGTTAATAAGATTGAAAGGAAGATACTTTTCCTGCTTAAGGGGGTATGGAATGCCTAGGTATAAGACGACTGCTGAAATACTTAGGATAATTAAGGATAAAGAGCTTATTCGAAAGGCTTAAGGCTTAAGCCCTTAAGCCCGAAAGATATAGGTATTATAGCCCACGTAGATCACGGTAAGACTACCATGTCTGACAGCCTTTTAGCAGCCTGTGGACTACTTTCACCCTCTGTAGCTGGTCAGGCTTTAGCGTTAGACTATATGGAGGAGGAGCAACAGAGACAGATGACTATTAAAGCCGCCAACGTGAGCCTTTACTACGAATATGAGAATAGGCCTTACGTCATAAACCTGATAGATACACCTGGACACATAGACTTTACTGGAAAGGTAACTAGGTCTTTAAGGGCAATAGATGGAGCTGTTGTCGTCGTAGACGCCGTTGAAGGTGTAATGACGCAAACGGAAACCGTAACGAGGCAGGCTTTAGAAGAGAGGGTTAGACCAGTACTATACATCAATAAGATAGATAGGTTGATTAACGAGCTTAAACTCACCCCGCAGAAAATACAGGAGGTCATTGTTAAAATAGTCAAGGATTTTAATGGCTTAATCGAAATGTACGCCGAGCCGGAGTATAGGAGTGCTTGGAAGGTTAGTCTTGTAGATAACAGCGTAGCATTAGGCTCTGCTAAACATAAGTGGGGCTTTACGCTTAAGATTGCTCAGAGGAAAGGCTTAAAGTTTTCCGATGTTGTAGCAGCTTATAGAGATGGTACTGTAGAGGACCTGGTGAAGACGGTTCCACTTCATGAGGCAATATTAGAGATGGTTGTTGAACACCTCCCCCCACCTCACATTGCTCAGAAGTATAGGATACCTAGGATTTGGCGGGGTGATCTATCTTCTGACGTAGGTAAAGCTATGCTTGAATGCGACGATAATGGACCTGTCGTCATGTGCGTCTCAAACGTAACAGTCGACCCGCAAGCTGGTATAGTGGCTACTGGTAGACTTTTCTCGGGGACAATAAACTCCGGCGACAATGTTTACATGATAGGTGCTAAATCCAGCGGTAGAGTTCAACAGGTATGTATATACATGGGGCCTAATAGGGAAGTAGTCGGCAGTCTATCAGCCGGAAACATACCAGCTCTACTAGGTCTTAGCAAGGCTAGGGCTGGTGAAACGATATCGTCCGTTCAAGACATAGTACCCTTTGAAGCCGTCAAGTACGTGACGGAGCCCGTTGTAACAATAGCCATAGAGCCTAAGTACAGTAGAGACCTACCTAAACTCGTCGACATACTGAATAGGCTTACAATAGAAGACCCAAACTATGTAGCTAAGATAGACCAAGAAAGCGGCGAGTATCTGCTTTCAGGCATTGGACAGGTGCATCTTGAAATAGCTTTAACGCTGATAAGTAAGGCTGGATTAGAAGTTGTAACATCCCCACCGACGGTCATATACAGGGAGAGCATTAGAAGACCGGCGGGTCCATTCATGGGGAAGTCGCCCAATAAACACAACAGAGTCTTCATAAGCGTTGAACCTTTAGACCCTCAAATAGTAGAACTTATAACCTCAGGCCAACTTAACGACTCCCTAGATCGGAAAGCCATAGCCAATATCCTCAAAGAACATGGATGGCCTGCTGAAGAGGCTCGAAACGTCTGGAGCATAGATCCCCACGGATGCATCTTTGTAGATAGGACAAAGGGAATCCAATACCTCAATGAAGTTAAAGACTACATGATTTCAGGTTTCCTATCGGCCATGGATGATGGGCCACTTACAAGAGAATACGTCAGAGGTGTAAAGGTCAACCTTGAAAACGCTGAACTACACTCAGATCCAGCTCATAGAGGCCCAGCTCAAATAATACCGATGGTTCGTAGAGCGATCTACGCATGCCTCCTATCTGCAGATCCAATTCTACTAGAGCCTATAATGAAGCTTGTAAGCAAGGCTCCAACTGAAATGGTCGGCGCCTTAACTAAGATTATTACGTCTAGAAGAGGGCGTGTTTTAATGATAGATCAGAAAGAATACGTTGTTCAAGTTGAAGGGGAAATCCCCGCCGCTGAGACGTTCGACTTAGCAGATGTCATAAGGTCGTCGACGTCTGGTAAGGCTTTCTGGAGCCTACCGTTTTCAAGATGGGCTCCAGTACCATCATCCATGCTGCATCAACTCGTAAGCGAAATAAGGAAGCGGAAAGGACTACCTCCAGAGCCTCCAAGGGCTGAAGACTTCATGGATAGAGATTAACCTCACCTTTAATCCAAAAATAAGGGTTGATAAAGTGTAGAGTCTTACATTCGCTGTCGCTTAGAAGATAATACCTTAGCGTCTGCTAAAACATGGTAAATGTCCATTTGCGTTTCGTGAGCCGTTTTTCCATAGAAGTTCGTTTTCTCCTTTTCCGTAAATATCATCGTTGAAGCGGAAAGCTGTAAAGCTTTCTAGAGGCCGAGTAGTTCACGTGAAGTCTGAGCGTTTACAAAAATATATCTACAACCGTATATACTTAAGTAGAAACCTGACGACATCGATACCGGAAACCACGCCTATAAGCCTCATTTGCTCCGAGTCGGACACCACATATACGTGGTCAACATCATACTCTATCATCTTCCTTAAGATTTCTCCGAGTTCTTCATTTTCAAACGCTATTAGAGGCCTTCTGAGAAGCGTTGCTGAGAGTTTAAGGTCGTATTTAGACTTCGGCAGTGAAAGTATGTCTTCAATAGTCGTGAAGCCAATAAGCCTAAACCTCTCATCAACAACAGGATACACTCTGAAGTTGTAGTTTTCAACCATTCTAACGACTTCTTTAACAGTCATATCTTCTTGAAGAGCTATGGGGTTTCTATTCATAATGACTCCAACTTTAACCTTAAGTGCATCTTCACGATTCTGCTCAATAACCATATGGTAAAGTTCTTCCAAAGCCTTCTCTTCTTCAACGGCTCTTTTACTCAATTGAACCTCCTCATAGAGAGAACATGTACCTGATGCAAAGTAGCTTATGGACGAGGCCAATGTCGCGGGTATTATGGATAGAGGCGTACAGGTTTCAGCCACAAACAATACGCTTGTCAATAGGGTTTTGCTTGTAGCCGATAGAACAGCAGCCATACCCACTACTACGAATAAGCCCGATACCGATGCGGATGAATGTAAGATACCGCTAAACACCACGCCGAGCATAGCGCCCAAGAATATAGACGGTATGAACAAGCCTCCTGAACCTCCGAAATTTAAAGTTATAGCCGTAGCCGTCATTTTAACTAGAAGTAGACATGCCGCATAAGCTGGATCGTCGTTTAAAGCTCCACGTAAAGCCTTACTTATAACATTATAGCCTAATCCCGCCGCATCTGGCATGAAGAGCCATATAAGGGATAACATGCATCCCCCTATGAGAGCACGTTTAAACTTATTAAGAGCACACCTACTGACGGCGAATTTCACCATGTTAAAGAATTTAACGAATAAGTATGCCACCGCCGTTGCTAGAAAGCCCTCCAGTAGAGACCATATCAAAACCTCTAAGCTTAAAGGAGGAGCTGAGACGTTTACAACTATTGGTGTCTCCCCGGTTAAAAACACCGTTACAATGTATGCAGGTATGGCTGATAAAACAGCTGGAACAAACACCTCCTTCTCTATATCTCTTTTATACGGTATTTCAAGCGCGAAAAGCACGGCTGTAAGGGGGGCTTTAAATATAGCACTTAAACCCGCGGCGGCGCCTACCAACATAGGTATACGGATGTCTTTAAGCTTAAGCTTACTGGCTATGAAACTTGCCAACCCCCCTCCCAGTAGTAAGCTTGGACCTTCAAGCCCAGCACTCCCTCCAAACCCTATAGTTAAAGCCGACGCCGCGGTCTTTGTAACAGTATCCTGTGGAGGTATATAGCCAAGCTTATAATGGTAGGCCTCCAAAACCTTATGCGTACCACATCCAGTCCTCTTATCTTCAGCATATCTCATCACTATGAACGTAGAAGCGGGTAAACCTATCAGCGGGAGTAGGACGTATATTTTCATACCAGTGTAGGCTTCAATAAGCCTAGGTGTTTCAGAAATTATATTGAAGATGCTTGTAAAAGCTACTATTGCTAGTCCTATGCAGATTCCGATTATGGGTGAAAGGATGTATGTGATGAACCTTTCCTCCAAAGGGAACCCCCTTTAAAGTTAATTTTCCCATAGTAGCCTATCAAAATATAAACCCCCATGTGGGGGATCAGAAAACTTTAAGTGAAGTCTGAATGCTTCCGCAGCATATCTACTTCAGTTATATTCTCCTTAATAGCTATTAGGTAGATGGAGCTTTCTAGGAAGAAGAGCGTTCTTAATTCGAAGATGGATTCTAAGGGGTTTTTAGGAAGGTAGCTACTTCTAAGCCCTTTGATCTTATACACCACCCTACCCGGGATTATAATCACTGAGTTGCTGTTTTTCGCTAGAGGGCTTTCGCTATAAGATGTTATTGAAACGACTTTAGCGCCTTTAATCTTAGCCTTCTCAGCCATAAGAGATGGTATGTGGCTACCAGATCCAGATATTATTAGAACCATATCCCTCGATCCGACGGATACGCTACCCTTATCTTTCCAAAAATAGCATTCACGATCTTCATCCGGCTTACAGCAGTGTCTGAGCCTCGTTACGAAGAAGGAGCCGACTATTCCGGAGAAACCCTCCCCAACAACTACGGTTTTACCCGTTAAAGGGTTTAGAGGAGATCTAGGCTTGGGTAGGGAGTAATACAGGGATTGGAAGTCCCTCTGAGACGGTGTATAGCTTCTTAAACCTTCAATCAGCTTTTTAAACCACCCGTATGCATCACCTTCGATAAGCGAGCCTGAGAAGCTTAGTGAGAATAGCATAGTTCTAAGCTCGTAGAGCGTTCCAATGGGGGTTAACGGCGCGTACTCTACGCCGATCAACTGCCTTATGTAGTAGTCTTCAGCATGATAGCTTAAAACCTCTTTACCGGGTATTTCTATTACGATATCTGATAGCTCCGCTAGAGGGCTTCTCACGTTTGAGGTTAAGGATACTATCCTGGCGTTGGCTTCACGGGCCATTCTAGCAGTTTCAAGTGTATATGTAGTCACACCGCTTCCTGAAAAGGCTATGAGAGTATCTTCACTCTTAAGTATATATGGGATATCATCAGGCCCGTAGACTTGTTCAAACCCTAGGTTTCTCAAGAATCTTGTGAAAACCTCAGCGTTACCACCAGACCTTCCAACCCCAACGCATATGATCCTCTTGGAGTTTTTTAAAGCCTCTTTAAAATCCTCCAATATGCTCTCACTCGGAAATTTGAAATCTTCAACAAGTCTCACAAGCCTACCGTATATATGTGAGATTTCTTCACCAGATTCCGCCGTGATCTAGGTCACCTTCCGGATAATAACAGACCTATGACTAGTATAACCTTTTCCTTAATAGGATGGTGTAAAATAGAATTTAAACGACGTATTCCATTGTTCAGTAAAGCATTTACTTAGGTTCACATTCTTCTATTTATCATGCACTATACCGATAGGATTAAACGTGTTAAGGAAATCTTAGCAGTTGAAGAAGCAGATCTTTTCATGATAGCAGACCCTAAAAACGTCTTGTATTTAACAGGCTTCGAAGGTGGAAGACTTTTCATAACGCAGGATGACGACCCTCTCCTAATAGTTTCTGCTCTAAGCTTTGAAGAAGCTGAAGATTCCGCCCGCGGCGTTCAAATTCAAAAAGTACCTGTAAGTGAATCTATGAAAGATTTCAGCTTGAAGGTTTTAAACAGTTTAAAACCCCGCATACTACTCTACGACGATTTATCGGCTTCAGACTACTTCAGCCTAGGAAGCTTAGGCTTTAAGCTTAAAGATGGCTCAGACAAAATCTCTCATCTTAGGAGGAGGAAGGATGAAAATGAGGTTGAGTGTATAGTTAAGGCGGCTGAGCTTACTGGAGAACTTGTGGAGATTTTAATGGAGCGTGCTAAACCCGGAATTAGGGAAAACGACCTTGCAAAGGAGGCTGACGTATTTGTAAGAGAGCGTGGACTCGAATACGCATTTCCAATAATAGTCGTCTCGGGCTTTAAATCGTCAAACCCACATGGTAAGCCATCTTTAAAAGTGATTTCAGAAGGTGAGCCAGTAACGATAGATTTAGGGGTGAAATATGGAGGATACTGCGTAGACATAACCAGGAGCTTCGTAGTTGGTCAGAATACAGAGTATGAAGCTGTTCTCGAAGATGTAGCCAGTGCCCAAGAGAAGGCGTTAAATTACATAAAGGCTGGCGTTCAATGTAAAGACGTAGACAAAGTTGCAAGAGACTTCCTCAACAGTAGAGGCTATGGTGAACTCTTCATACACAGCCTTGGCCACGGCGTCGGTTTAGACATACATGAGCCGCCGTCTTTAAACCCATTCAGCAAAGACACGCTGATGGAGAATGAAGTGGTGACGATAGAACCCGGCGTCTACATTAGGAAAAAATTTGGATGTAGAGTTGAAGATACGGTTCTAGTACTCAGAGATGGTTGCAAAATATTGACACGTTGCAACCGAAACCGATAATACTAAATCGCACCAAGCCTAAATAGAAGGCGGAGATATAACCTTTATTACGACTTACAGCATAGTAATAATGTTATGATAGAGGAGGTGTTTAAAGCATCCATATCGCTATTCATGATAATGAGCCCTTTTTCAAGCATACCGATTTTCCTCGCCGTAACGCGGAATGTTAGGAATAAGTTGAAGCCTGCCTCTCAAGCAATTGGAGTAGCATCCGTAACGTTGTTTACTTTCCTATTCCTCGGTCGGGAGATCATGGATATTTTCAATATCAGCCTATCAGCTTTAAAAATCGCCGGAGGCGTTGTCTTAACTATTTTAGGAATAGAGCTTGTACTCGGCACATCATTTATTAAAGCCGAGGGGGGAGACTATTCGCCCGCTATATCACTTATTGGCACACCACTATTAACAGGGCCCGGCGTTATAGTTTCAACCATGATTTTCACCGAAGAATATGGATACGTCATAACCATAATTGCGGCGTTGATTTCTCTTACAGCCAGCTGGCTTATACTTCTATGCTCTGAGTACATCGACAGGTTTATTGGGGATTTTTGGCGTGAAACCATTTCAAGAGTAACCGGTTTCCTACTCGTAGCCATTGCCGTTGAATTCATAGTATCTGGAGTAAGGCTTACACTAATAGGCTCTACTTATAGAGCACTCCCACATTAAGCCTACTATTTTTAGCATAACATCAAACAGTTAACCTTCCCTAATTACCACTAACGCTTTAGGTGACTTTGAATTCTGAGCCAGCTTGAATCGGACAAGAGCAACTTCTACCTGGAGATAGGCTTCTAATAGTTTCTCCAAGTATCTTCATAACTGCTTCTCTTTTCCTAAGAGCTATATCTGAAACTTCCCTACTCGTTATTCTACTCTGCATACCAGCAGCCATATTCGACACTATGCATAGAGAAGCGTAACATAACCCTAGTTCTCTTGCTAAAACCGCTTCAGGACAGCCGGTCATACCTACAACATCTGCTCCTAAAAGTCTGAACATTCTTATTTCAGCAGACGTTTCAAACCTAGGACCTTCCGTACAGACGTATGTGGATTTATCCCATATCATTTCACCCAGCTTAAGCGCCGACTTTATAAGAAGACCTCTAAGCTCTTCACAGTATGGTCTTGTAAAGTCTACGTGAATAACTGGTTGAGCGTCATAAAACGTATAGCGTCTACACTTGGTGAAATCTATCAGATTATTTGGAACCGTAAGATCACCGGGTTTCATAATAGGGTTTATGGCGCCTACAGTATTAACAGCAAGTAACCTTTCAACTCCAAGCTTTTTCAAAGACCATATGTTAGCTCTGTACTCTACCATGTGTGGGGGATTCTCATGAGCAACGCCATGCCTTAAAACAATTAAAGTTTCAACACCATCAATAGAAGCCCTAAAGACAACGACCTTCTTTGAATTAAACGGCGTTTCAACTTCAATCGTCTCAAAAGGTTGTAAAGCCCTCTCAAATCCAGATCCTAGGATCACGGCGTGACGTATACTTTTCAAGCCTCTTCAGTCCTCCAAATCTTCACAAATCTATCTCTAGATTTGTGAGCTATAAGCGTTGAAGTTACTATAAGGACTGTTGCTAGTATCACCCAGAAGAAGAAGGCTATAGCTGATGGATGGAATATGGATGCTGGAGGAGACCTTATCAGAGGTACAGAGTTAGCTATCGTTCCAAATATCATAGCTACTGAAACAATACCTACGATGTCTCCCAGGAATTTTAAGCTCTTGTTTATGTAGTCGTATATAGCCTTACTGACGAGGAGTGTTAAGAAGCCTGCTAGAAAGAAGCCTAAGACACCTTCAATAAAACTTGCGACTATTATATTAAAGAAGTTTATGAAGTTTTGAATATCTGTAAGTTTCTCCACGGGGACGTTTGCAATAACAGAAGAGAAGCCTTGTGAAAAACCCAACCCGCACATTATGAAGCATGCTACATACCCGAAGACCCTTATGAGTATTGAGGGCCTTGAGGAGACCTCTGAGACTACGTGACTTATGGATTTATCTAAGCCGAAACCTTTAATGAATAGTGTTAAACCTACAACCATAAGAGTTACGGTTAACGTGTAAGGTATGAGCGGGATTTCAGGGTAGAAGAGGGTTAACATGTATAGGATTGAAAGCGATAAGACTATTAAACCCGGAACCCCTAGAGTCCATTTAGTATACCTTGGGTCTTGAATGAGCATGCTTAAATATCTGGTCAAGATGTACCAGCTGGTTTCAATAGACTCACTATGCTTAACGGCAAACCTTCTAACTGAAATTATAGGAACTTGAGACTGTATTATCGGTGAAACCTCCTGATCAGTATATCCATCAGAAACCAGTATAACAGCATCTGCCGGATATATTCTAAGAGTTTCCTTTAGGGATTCAGATATCCGTCTATCCGCTTCAATCCCACCATTCTTAAAACCAGTTAAAACGGCCACTTCATAATCACTAGACTTATCTTTAGATTTCAAACTATCCATTATACGTACAGCTTCAAACATAGCATTCGCATCGGCCTCTTCAGGGTCACTCATTATAAGCTTTAAAGCCGCTTCAAGAACTTTCTCTCTTCCGATAACCGGAGATTTTATACCAGTTTTAACACCTAAATCATCATCTCTATCTATACATAAAACAAGAATTTTCATAGATTTACTTTCAACTTCAGTCATTAAATAACCCCCATATCTTCGGCTTCAGCTAAAATTTTAAGCTCTTCAGACGTAATTCGCTCACCTTTTCTAAGTTTATCTAAAACGATTTTAGCATTTTTAATTAAATTAGATTTAGCTTCATCTTCAAATCTCTTTTTCTCTTCAGCTTCTAAAGTTTCAAGTTCTTCAACTATAGTCTTTTTTTCAATTTTCAATTCATTCAACTCTTTAACCTTTTGAAGAAGATCTCTATGGTAATCGTCAGCCTCCTTCCTTAACGATTTAATCCTTTCATCAAGTTGAATAATGACTTTTTTGATAGCCTCTCTTTTACTACCCACCTCTTCAAGCTTGCTTCTAATGGATTTTATCTTAATTTTAATCGCTTCCCTAGTTGCTTTAAGCTCCATCAAATTCTCCTTAAGCTTTAAAACCTCCTCCTGCTGTTTTACCTCCCTCTCCAGCCTAGCGATTTCGCCTGCAATCTTCTTTTCAACTTGTAAATCTGTTGGAGCTGTCTGAAGCCTCCACTCCAACTCAGAGATCCGTCTTCTAAGCTCCTTCAACGGAACACTGGAACCGCCAATCTTAGCTTTAACCTCATTTATAAGCTGTCTGATTTCTCTAAGCTTAGAATACTCGGAATTTAATTCCCCCTTTAAACTTGATATTTCTAAGCTTAAGCTCTTATACTCTGATTTAAGTGTCTTAATTTCCTCAATAGCTCCTCTAATTTCAGCATGCAATTTATCACGTTTCTCTTTAACCCGTCTAACGTCTTCCAATAGGCTTTTATATTTACCAGAGGCTTCTTTCAACTTAGAAATTAGAAGAGCCCGTTTTTTATCTAGCTCCAATTTCACCTAATAAAAAAAATGGAAGACTTTAAACTTAAAGGTTTAGCGAGAGGGGGGTGTTGTAGACGTAGTTGTAGACGTTTCCGGTGTTGGAAGCTCCGGAAGCTCCGGAAGCTTCTCCTTAAGCCTATGTTCAGCCACAGCCGCGGCCTCTTCAAGCACTTTCCTAGCTTCTTCATTAGCAGCCTCCATATCGATGCTCATACCAGTAGCTTCACCGACCTCAACAACCATCTTACCGATTTCCTCACTTATTGCCCCTATTTCATAGCTAACTTCAGGTATAACACCAGCTAAGTCTTTCTGAATAGCTTTAAGTATACCAGCTACTGGGACTATAGCTGCCGCCGTTTCACCTAGCTGATGAACGGTCTCCAACCTTAATAGAGCTTTCTCAAGCGCTAGTTGCGCCCCTAAAATCACTTTAGCCATTTTACGTGCTTCTGCACATTCGTTAGCGTAAAGCGCCGCTCTAGCGTTATCACCCTTCATATGAGCGTTAACACATTTTTCGAAGAGGTCTTTCTCGTGACGCTCCATTCTCATAGCCGCTCCTTCAATTCTCGAATATTGCACTTTAAGTCTGTGAATAGCCATTGTAAGCCTCTGTTTTAAAGGAGTTCTTTCAAATATTCTACCACCTTTATCCCACTTTTTAATAGACATTTTAAACGCCTCGTAAATAGAGCGAGGCGAAACATTCTTTAATGAGTTGTTTAAAGGAAACTGTAGAATAAACATTGTAAAAATCATGAAGTTTAATTCTTTCAATACATTTCTACAGTAACTGCTGTGGAGAAGCATAATACTCTTAGCATTACATAAGTATTATCAGCTTTATTTTTAAGGTGGCTTTTTCAAAGAAATCTTGTATGCGGAAAGTCATAACGCTTTTAACAGATTTCGGATTATCAGATCCATATCCAGCTCTTATGAAAGGGGTTATATTAAGCATAAACCCTGAAGTGACAATTATTGACATTTCACACTCCATAGACAAGTTTAACGTTAAAATGGGAGCGTTCATACTAGCATATGCCGTCGATTATTTTCCGGAGAAAAGCATTCACATAGCCGTAGTAGATCCAGGAGTTGGAACTGCTAGAAAGCCGTTGATCGTAGAGTGCTTTAAAGGCTACCTGATAGGTCCTGATAATGGACTTTTAATACCAGCTGCTGAAAAACTCGGTATTAAGGAAGTATATGAGATAGATTTGAGTAAAGTTTCAACCAGTTATACTTCTCAGACTTTTCATGGTAGAGACGTCTTCGCTCCAATAGCCGCTAGAATATCTAAAGGTGAAAGCCCAGATTTATTTGGAAAGCCTTACAGCAACTATGTTAAACTTACCCTGCCAAAACCAAAAGTAACAGATGAATATATTTTGGGTGAAGTTCTATACGTAGACAGCTTTGGGAATCTAGTAACAAACATAGACAATTCAGCCATTAAAGCGCTGGATATTAAAATCGGGGACTTCCTACTCATCGAGACTGTTAACGGCAGTTTTAGGGTAAAATTCGCAAAAGCCTATGGAGATGTTGAACAGGGATCACCATTAGCAATAATCGACAGTTTTGGAAGACTTGAATTGGCTGTAAATTTAGGTGATGGAAGCAAGTACTTTCAATTGAAAGTGGGCGATACCGTAAAGATAACTACAGTAAATGATATATCGCACCGAATAGAATAATTCTACTTAAATCCATGAGCTTAATAAGATCACTACTTAGAGTACTAGGGATTTACAGGCTTTATCTATGGTGGTTGAGGAGAGAAGTTAAAAATGGAAACATCCCAAGCCATGTTGGGATAATTCTCGACGGTAATAGACGGTGGGCTTCTAAACACGGCTATCCCCCATGGCTGGGACATAAATTTGGAGCTGAGAAAGTTGAAGAAGTCCTTAAATGGTGTCTCAAACTCGGAGTTAAAACGGTTACACTATATGCGTTTTCAACCGAAAACTTCAAGAGGCCTCCACGTGAGGTTGAAGAACTCTTCAAGCTTTTTGAGGAGAAGCTTAAACAGCTTTCCTCAATCCGTGAAATACACGATTACCATGTTAGAGTTAAGATTATAGGCTCACTAGAATTGATACCTGAAAATCTTAGAAGACTCATTGAAGATGTTGAAGCTAAAACAGCCAACTATAAAGAACACTGGCTTAACATAGCCTTAGCATACGGTGGAAGAAGGGAAATAGTAGACGCCGTTAGGAAAATAGCTAAATTCGTGAAAGAAGGCTCCTTAAATCCCGAGGAGATTGATGAAGAACTTTTACAGAAATTCCTATATACAGCTCACTTACCGAACCCAGAGCCCGACCTGATAATAAGGACAAGCGGTGAGGAGAGGTTAAGCGGTTTCCTACTATGGCAAAGCGCCTACAGTGAACTGTGCTTCCTAGAGGTTTACTGGCCTGAATTCCGTGAAATAGACCTGCTTAGAGCAATTAGAGTATACCAGAGGAGACAGAGAAGGTTTGGCGGATAATGTATGTAGAGGAATTTAAACTTAAGAAGGGGGAGGCTTCTAAGTGAAAAATTGGTGTAGATTTTGGCGGAGCTTAACGAGGAGATTTTAAAGCTTGTAAATATGATATCCGATGAAACACTGAGAACGCTTGTACTGGATCTTTTAAGAAACCCAAGTCTCAAGCTTACAGAAGAGCCTAAACTCACAGCATTTGAAGATAGTTTAGGCTCGGTAGGCTTCCATCATTCGTATAAGGGTGGATTATTGGAGCATATGATTTCATGCAGCAAAATAGGCTTAGCTATCTGCCGGATAGTTGAAGAAGTGTACGGTTCTAAAGTGAACAGCGACTTTGTCCTAGCGGCAACCCTAATCCACGACGTATATAAAACCGCCGTTTACGATGAAAACTCGCCAACAGGTTTAAGCCAATTAGGTGAGAGAATAGACCACCATACGCTCGTAGTTTCAGAACTTATAAGACGCGGTTTTCCACTGGAAGTAATTCACGCAGTTTTAGCGATTCATGGACAATATGGTCCCATGACTCCGAAAACAGTTGAAGCATTAATAGCCCACTTAGCAGATCAAGCTGACTCAACACTATGCGATAGAGTTGTAAAAGCTGCTAAAAATCTAGTTAAAATCGTAACGGGAGAAGAACCTAAAACATTAACGACAAAAGAAGCACTTTCAATAATACTTGCCAAGCAGAAAGGCGGATGGGATTCACTTAAAGAACTACTATGTAAAAACGTTAACCAATAATGAAGAAAAGCCTTTAAAAGATCAAAGGTTAGGGTTTGAAATCGGAAGTAAGGGAAGAAGCCCGGTGGAAACTACACGATCAAGCTTAAACTAAAGTTTATATACAGATTTTAGCAACCTTATAACACGGTTGCCGGCCATAGGGTGTGGGTCCGACCCGTTCCCGTTCCGAACACGGAAGTCAAACCACACCACGTCTCCCTCCTCTCTAGTGGGAGACCCTAGGAGAGGGGGGAGATGCTGGCAACCATCACAGTGAACGTTTATATTTCAATGAATTTATTGATAATTTAGGAACAGCGCCATGAATCCAGAGATAGTATTGCAACAAATCTTATCTTCTGAAGGAGATAGACTAGGATTTATATTTCAAGCCATATTTATAGCGTTATTCCTGTTCAGCATATTCTACGGGCAGAGGCTTCAGGTTTGGATGATGCTTAAAAATGTTGAGGTTGGACTCAATAGGATTAAAAGGATGAGGGATAACGCTAGGCAAACAATATTGGATTTATTGAGACGATTTAACGACGACCCTAGTTTAGAGAATGCAATTGATAGATTACTCGAATACTTTTGGATCCCCCCTACATCCATAGACCCCTTCGGCATCGTCGGTAAAATTGACCATATTCTTAACGTAAGAGAGAGGAGGTTTAGATGGGAGCTTAAAAGCATAGCGCCGAACGTTGACGATAACAGGCTTAGAAATATTGAAAACCTTATTGAAGTAGGCATTTCCTTAGATCAAATATATCGTGTTATGAGGCACTACTATCTTCTGGGTAAGAAGACTATGAGCCTCTTCCTAATATATCAGGCGGAGGCTCTCATGCCTACTGTTCTTCAAGAAGCTGAGGCATTGGCAGATGCGATAAAAGCCTTTAGCACCGGTCAACCCATAGGTGATGGTGTTGGAAGCCTTGTAGCCGCACGTTTTATGTACGGTGCTGAGAAAAAACTTATATCGGAAGACACGGTCATGGCTGAAGTTGAATTTGAAGGGAGAAAGCTTATAGTCGTTAAAGCACTCGGACCTGGAGGTAATGTCGGTAAACCGGGTGAAGCTATTGAAAAAATCTTAGAAGGCAGGAGAATAGACGCCATAATAATGGTAGACGCCGCTTTAAAACTTGAAGGTGAAGAAGTCGGTGAAGTTGCAGAGGGGGTGGGCGCGGCCATTGGAGGAATAGGCGTTGACAAGTTTAAAATAGAAGAGGCTGCTAAAAAATTCAACGTTCCACTTTACGCTATAGTTGTGAAAGAATCTATGTCCGACGCTTTATCTACAATGAAGTGGGACATATATGTCGGCGTTGAAAAAGCAATCAATAGAATTAAACGGCTTATAAGAGAAAAGACAAATATTGGAGATACATTGATATTAGTGGGCGTGGGTAATACGATAGGCATAGGTCAATGATGTAGGGAGGACTGCCATGTCCGTGAAAAACAGCATAGGCTTTATTATCGTTTTCCTCTTAATGGCCGCTTTAGCCGCATGTAGCATATTCTTCCTCCTTCTAGCCGTCAACGCCTACAATCAAGGATTTAAAGAAACCGCCCTATACTACTCTATGGCTGGGTTAATGGGTCTAATAATGTCGATGTACACCTTGACGAGAATTGTTCGAAGAAGACCTTCGACTTCAACGGCTTTAAACTATGAAGTTCAAACACTTTTACGATGCCTAAAATGCGGATTTTCAAATACTAGAGGCTTTACTGATGGAGATTATGTGCTAGGTATTGGCGATAAATGCCCCCACTGCTCAACACCCATGGTCATACTTGCAATATATAGAACATCCTCTAAAAGGGAGAAGCAGTAAGCCGCCACTGTTGTAAGCACGATTACTTCATAAATTTCAAACTGGAAAATCTGTAAGCTTTATAACGCCATCTTCTACAACCAGAACCGTTTCTTCAGCCTGAGCTACAAAACCTCCGCTGACTTCTATGAGAGGCCTATAGTTTTTTATGATGTTGGAGTTTTTCAATTTAGACCACGCATTTTTAACATCATACTCAAAGTTTAAAGCGTAAATCCATCTCTCAGTAAAAGGCAACCCTTTAAATCTACTCCACAGTGTTTTTAAAAGAGCACCTACATCGCTATTTCCAATCTTCTTGTAGGATAGACATCTATAGATTGTCGGCTTGCCAGACTCTACAACCGCTCCATCAGCCCAACGCTCCGTTATAAATGGTTCAACAGCATAGACGCCGTGGAGTTTAAATTTTCCACCTTGTAATGGGATGTTTGGTATTGAAACGCCAGCGTGTAAATTATACCGGGCGACTTCATGACCGGATAGATTCCTTATCGGCTTTAAACCATATACTTCAGCTACTCTAGAAATAGCCTCACCAACATCGTACACGCCGACGGAGGCCTTTATACACTTTAACGCTTTCCTCAACGCTTCCTCAGCCGCTTCTTTAAGAAGCGCATACTTCTCATCTAAAACCACTGTGATGGCCGTATCAACTATATAACCGTCTACATGCACGCCTAAATCCACCTTAACTATAGACCGTTCTGGAATCTTCAACGGATCCATGGGTACAGCAGTATAGTGTGCTGCAACTTCATTTATGCAGATGTTGCATGGAAAAGCGGGCTCTCCGCCTTGGCTTTTTATGAAACTCTCGATCCTCTCACATAAATCTAAGACATTAGCCCCGCTTTTAACGATAGATACGGCGAAGGCCCTCGCCCTCCTAGCGATTTCCCCAGCTTTAAAGTAAGGCTCGAAAATATCCATATAGACACCCATGGGCCCGCCGGGACTCGAACCCGGGACTTCCCGCTTTCCACGCATCCCTCCGCAGGCGGGTGTCCTATCCGTGCTAGACGACGGGCCCAACTTTCCTCTCTCTGATACTGTATCAAAGAGAGCACTTAAACTATATGAGTGTTGCGGAGAAGTTAAGGTTTGGTTTGATTAATTAGCGATTGCGAGAAGTGGGAGAGCTACTTACGATTATGTTGACATGTTGGCGGATTTTGTTGAGGGTTGTGGTTTATCTCCGAAGGAGCTTTTGAAATTAACTCCTAACGAGGCATTTGCAGTTTTGAAGAATTGGACTATAGCTGAAATCCGTAAAAGTTCTAGGAGACTTTACACCACTTGGAATACCGTTATTTATTCGCTGAAATAACTGAAATGAACATGCAGATGATAGGTTTAGAGATTTCTTGTTAGAGAATTCCTAATTCTTTCTCATCAGTTATTTCAGCCTTAGCGAGCCTCCAGATCACGAGTTTCTTTGGTTTAAGAAGCTCGTTGAAATATATGCTCTCTCATTCCTAAAAGAATGTGATGAAAGAAGCAAAGACGATTACTTTAATTTTTACACAAAACTTTTGAGCTTAACGGAGCAAAGAGAGCTTGAGGAACTATACAGAAACTTCCCAAAATGCAGCAAACTTATTTACCTCGAAACCGTAATCTCTGGACTGACTTCGCACACAATTCTAAAAGGGTTTAATGACGCAGACTACAAACCTTACACGATCTTTGTGGTCGATAGCTATGGGGCTAAGCTTAAGCCAAAGTATTCTTGGATCTTCAGAAGCCTTGAATTAAACGGATTAGCGACAAAAATCTTGGTTTCAAAATTGATAGCCAAAGATACAAAGTCAGCCCTACTAGGAGTTAGCGCAACAGTTTATCCAACGATAATTATGGCAAGCTGGAAGAAGATTAAGCCATGCGGAGCCGTAGAATGGCATCTAGCAATAGGGAAGCACTTAGAGGTCTTCATCAAACTCCAAACTTGCTTGAGAAAAAGCCTAGAAGGCAAAGAATTTACATCCGAAGTCGAGAAAATAAACGAATCCCTAAATTCGATCAAAGGGGAGGAAATTCCTCAGCTTGGCTTGAGAACGGAGAGAATAGAAGAAACGAGAGGAGGTGTTGCGAACATCTACTTAACGTTAAAGGATTCTAATCTCGTAGAGTGGTGCGGAAGCTTTAAATTGGTAGTGTGCCAAATTTATATTAAAGGTGACTTAATGTATTTAGATGACTTCAAAGCTAGGTTGGTGAAAGAATGGTCTGGAAGCTTGTTTAGCTTAAGCTCTATACGAAAAATTCATCCTAGGGCTAAGGAGTACTTGCACAGGTTGAGTAAGAGCAATGGAATAAGGCGCGTAACTTGGGGTTGGTACTGGATTCCAACAAGCTACAGGGATGCTTGGGAATTCTTAGCAAAAGATAGAGGTTTTAAAGTGATAATCAAGCAGACAGCCGCAAGCATATGGAACTATGATTTCGTTCATCGAGATGTCTTCCGCTTAGCTGTTAACAGCCAATCCTACAAAAAGGCTTTAGAAGCTTTCGCTAAGAGTATGGGCTGGGACTTTGAAGTCGAGTATCATAAGAAAATCCCCTATGAGTATGAGAAGGTTGACGGCTTATTCATCGAAACTTTAGAATCCTGTATAGTCGATTGCTTAGCCGAATGGTCTTTCATAGATGCTTTCGCAACCCTATACCTTAGAAGAGAAGAGGTCGATTTCGATAAGTTGAGAAATTTGGGGAGATGGAAAAGAGTATCTAAAACAAACTTGAGAGCATGGACCTTAATAAAATATGGGTGCAAATTGTTCAACGAGCATTTTGGTAGAGAGGTCTTCAAGTTCAAAGTCGCTGAGGTAAAGCAGGCTGATGTTAGAGAATTGGTAAACGAAGCTGTGGAGAAGGTTGTTGAGTTTGCCTAAAGCCATAGCCTTAATGAAGAGAAGGGAAGAAGAGATCCTAAGTAGCCTACTCTTTCTTTCAGAGAAAACTAAAGGCTTCACAGACCCTGAGCTAATAATGATTGGTGGTTATGCCTTAAGAGCTTTCATACATTTCTCAAGATTCACAAGAGACTGCGACTGCGCGATGATGAAAAGAAATGGCTGGAACATAGACAGGATAAAGGGAGTTCTTCCAGAAAGCTACTTAGTTGAAGAGGAGCAGAAGCGCAACAATTACGGATTTTTAAGATGCATAAAATTTGTTAAGCACAATAGAACAAGAGTAAAGGTTTCCATTGACTTTATGGAGAGAGAGATTAGGGGAAGAAAGGCAAAGGAAATAATAAAGATCGACGGAGCTATGATCAGAAATAGAGCGTTCGTCTCAATACCTATAGCTGGTAAGCCCATTAAACTACCCGTTCCAAGCTACGTTGATTATTTCGTAATGAAAGTTGTTTCGGCTAGAGCCTCAGACATAAGAGATATCGCTGCGCTGATCTGCGAGAACGGAATCCTAGAAAATCTAGTAGAAAGGGTTAAACAAATACTACCTTGTCCAGAGATATTCTCAATAAAACTTAAGGAGAGGATAATCCCTGAGATCAGAAGGAAGACCTTCCTAGATAGCTGGAGAGGAATATTCGGAACAACAAAATACAACGAGAAAGATAGGAGAAAAGTAATAACAGAACTGGAAAAACTGATTAAAAGCAAAAACATTTTTCTTTCTTGAAAATATTCATAGTTTTTCTTTTTCTCAGGATTATTGGCAAGGAGGTGTTCCGAAACTCTAGAATTTATTAAGCGATTAAAAACAAACATGGTAATGCTGGATGTTTTTGCCGATAGCTACCTTCTCGAAGTAATTATCGATAGGGAGAAAGAGCAGGGAGTAATCAAAGATTTTTCTTCAAGATGTCATTAAAGGAATGAATAAGGTTCTTTGCATCTATGGTAAACCAGGAGTTGGAAAGACTGTTGTAACAAAGAATGTTTTGAACCAGTTTGATGGACTTGAGAAAGCTTGCTCAATTTACCTTAGCGCATCACACTTAACTCCAAACCTAGCTTTAAAAGAGGTCTATGAAACTATTTGCGGTTAGGAGGAGAGAAGGCTACCTTCATCTTTAATGGTCAGAGAGATTGGAAGAAAGCTTCTTAAGAAAAGAAATTATGCCATCGCTATAACTCTAGAGAACTCCGATAAGATAAATGGAGTTGAAAGCTTTCTCCGGAATGTAAATAATCTTGTGGAGAACTTCCCAAGAGTCGGCTTAATCTTAATATCTACAAGCGAGGCTGAAATTAGAGGCTTAGTCGGAAAAAGACTATTTTCAAGATTAAGGCCAGAGTATCTGTGAGTATCGTTATGCAAGCATAAGGGAGATGAGGTCCCCCGGCTTGGTTTAAGAATAGAGAGAATGGAAGGAACAAGAGGCAGTGTTGCGAACATCTACTTAACGTTTAACCAGATATCATAAATGATTGGAACTTTCAGGCAAATTTAAGCTTCAACGTATTCAATCTGATATATAAGTGCTATCCTAAACTTTAAGTAGAACTAAACATCCAAATTAGATTGGGTGTTTTAGTTTATGTCGTTTTACAGGTATATAGATTATCTGCTTAGAGAGAGGAAGAATATTGAGGAAAAACTTAAGACTTTAGATAAAGCTGAGGTTATAAAATTCGGTAGACAGCTTATAGCGACCTATCAGCAGAGTCTTCAAGGTTTTGACGAGTGGTTTACGAATTATGGGATTATGGAGAAAATGGAGCCTGAATTAGTAAGAGAAATCGTCCTAAACCTTATGAACATAGGTTTTGAACTCCTCAAGTACGATAGAGACATAACAATGATGTGGCTTGAGAGAGAGCAGAAAGAGATGAAGAGGAAGAAGGAAGAAGAAGAGAAGAAAAAGCAAACCTCAATCATATGATTATAAGACAAAAATGGAGTTAACGTGTGAAGCCTCGCGTTAACCTAGCTCCACAGTTTGGACAGTACATGTAGTTTACGGTTACAGGATAGCCGCAAAATGGACATTTATAAGCGGTATAAACTCCTTCTACACGTGTAGGCTGAGCCACGCTGACCGTTAGAGACCTCTTAAACATATTATAGAGGGATAGCGCGCCTGCTATTATCGGTAGAACTACACCTATCGGTATGATCCAGTATGACTGAGAGAGGTTTGAAGCCTGAGGGAAAGATACGTAAACGCTATCTATACTGCTGAATATTGTAGGTGCAGCCAAACCTACTGTAATCGCGATCGTGATCGAGCGCACATCTACCTCTTTACGCTTGGACTCTCTCAATAATATGACCCCACTCACAAGAACCATGAGAGCTGCTATTGATCTAACGGGGAATATTTCAATCCACCCTTGAAAGACTTCTCCGTTCATATTAGAGTAAGCGTAGCCCACTAGGGGAAACTCTAAAACTGCAAACGTTTCCTCCACTGAAGCGCCACGAACGTAGTAGCTTGTCACACCTATTATCATAGTCCACGGTATTAAAAGCGATATAAACATTAACGCTCCAGCTATTGTAATAGCCCTATTGCTCGGTTGCCCTTTAGGCTCCACAGAAACCAACTCCAGTAGAAAACAACTCTGAAATAACAAATAAATGTATCTATTAAATTGAAGAGCCCACGGATCCATTCAATAGATGATTGAAGCTTGAGAAACGAAGTTTGTCTAAAAAAGAATATAAGTAATCGCACATACCTTAAATTTGATAATGTTTGAAAGCGTTTTGGAACGGTGTGTTTTAACGGCTAGTAAAACCGCCCTCATAATAGTAGACATGCAGAAAGACTTCGTATACAGCAACGGTAAACTCTACGTGCCGGGTTCTGAGAAAATAATAGCCCCCTTAAGGACTCTTTTAAACAGGTGTAGGGAGAAGGGGTTAACCATAGTCTTTACGCAAGATTGGCATCCTGAGGATGCGGTAGAATTCAGAATATGGCCTAAACACTGCATTGCAGGAACCCAAGGTGCTGAGATAATAGATGAACTAAAACCAAAACCGGGTGAATTCATAGTTAAGAAGGAAACTTATGATGCTTTCTTCAATACAAACCTTGAAAGCATCCTCAATAGAGCTGGTGTTGAAAACGTCATCGTAACGGGAGTAGTGGCAAATATATGCGTACTTCACACAGCTGGAAGCGCTGCTTTAAGGGGGTTTAAAGTAGTTCTACCAGTAGATTGTATAGCAGCCTTAAACGATTTCGACCTTAAACTTACTATGAGACAAGTTTCATTCTTATACAAGGGAGTGATAACGTCAAGTGAACTCATATCGTTTAACTCCACTAAACCTCCTGGCTAAATTGAACTAGCATACGTATTTTCAAAATCCTCCATCGAGTAAAACCCTATGAGGTGCAGGTTTCCAACGTGAACTCTCTTAAGATACCTCTTAGCTACTCTATAGCATTCTACAACTTGTTCTATAGGAGTAACAGGTAGATCTCTCATCATATAGTTGGGGTGGAAAACTAGGAGAGAATATGGGATTTCAGGGTTTAGATCTGCTAGAAACTTGGCTATCCCCTCTACCTCTTCAGAGTCTACGTAGCCAGGTACGAGGAGCGTAGTAGCGGTTAAAACAGGTAGATCTGGGCGATCCATGTAAAAACGGTTGTAAAGCTCCTCAAAATTTTCAAAAGCTCTTCTATTTGAAACACCGCTTAAAGCGATGCTTAGAGAATCGGAGAATGCTTTAATGTCAAACTTTATATTCCCACCCGTTTTAAGAGATAGTTCACCTGCTTCATTAACTAGAGTCTTATTACCACAACCATTCCATTCGAAACATATTCTTAAAATCCTTCCACTGGGGAGATTCTCGATAGCGCATTTTGAAGCGTTTATAGCAAACGGTAGTTGTGGTTCTGGTGAACCTCCAAAGAAACACCAACACGATATACGTGTATTCGATAGAGTTGCATAGATAAGCTCTTTAACAGTTACAATTCGTGCTTCTTCAAACCTCTTATGTGAACTATTCTGACAGAATAAACAGTTGAAGTTACAGCCGTAGAAGAAGATGGCAAGGTTATAGTAATCATACTCCGGACCTCTAGTATACGCGTACTTTGGATAGCCTGCGCCTGTTCCAGCCGGGCAAAACCATGCACTGCAACAGTTTGTCACATGAGGGTCAAGGTAGTAGTATAACAGTGCTTTGTCAACACCTACGTACGATTTTAAACGTCCATCTTCAACCCACCTCAAACCGCAGAAACCAACTTCACCATTACTCATAGAGCATTCATTTGAACATATGCTACATTTAACGCCGTTTTGCGTTTTATATGGTTGTGGCGGCAACTTATATGGATCTCTAGCCTTTTTATGCGCATCTAAAACTACTTTTAAACTTTCCTTAGGATTTTCACGTATACAGTTTACACAAACTCCCAAGTAGTTTGATATCAGTGGCGATTCCAACCCGCATATTTTACACTTACCTGTTCGTTTGAATTTAAAGGTAAAAGACATTTGAAAAAGTTATGGAGAAACGTAAACTTAAACGTATTTCTAAAATATCGATGATGGATTATGGAGGCGTTAACTAGAAAATAGTAAAACTGTTAAAATCGATATTGTATCAATATTCTATCATATAATGGATTCTGAGGCGTTGAAAAACATAGTGCGGATGATTGCAACGCACGGTTTACAAATAGAGCCGAAGGCTTTAGAAAAACTCAGTGAATTTGACCAAGATACATTATATACAGCTGTGGATAAGATTCTGAGCAAGGTCATGGAAAGGGGAGACTACATAATAACTCTTAACGACGTTGAAGAATATTTTGAAAAAAGGAGGGAAAAAGTAGAAGTCTCCGTAGCCGTTAAGCAGGTTTTAGCTAAAGAATTGGAGTCTAAGCTTGAGGTTTTATTTGACCCCACGGACAAGATCCACGGTGGAGACAGTGTAGAGAACTTCTACAAGTATTTTAAAAGTAGATTTAAGAAACTTGAGAAAATACTGCGCAGGAGGATGGATGTTAGAGGTAGTACAACAATATCCGACGTATTGAAGGCCAGTCTGAAAAGTCACGTAAAGTTTATAGGGATGGTGACCGAGAAAGTCAAACGGAAAGGCTTCAAAATTCAACTTGAAGACCTCGAATCTTCAATAACCGTTATAATCCCTGAAAATTCAGATAGAAAATTAATTGAAAAGGCGTTTATTGTCTTACAGGATCAAGTCATATGTGTATCAGGTATTAAAGTATCAGAAGACGTTGTCTTAGCAGATGACATCATATTTCCAGATATACCGGATCATAAAGCTAGAAGAAGCGATGAAGAAGTCTATGCTGTTCTAACGTCAGATATGCACGTCGGAAGCAAACTCTTCATGGAAAAATGCTTTGAAAAATTTTTAAGATGGTTGAACGGCTTAGAAGGGTCTGAACCGTTCAGAGAGTTGGCCGGTAAAGTCAAATATCTCCTAGTATGCGGAGATTTAGTTGACGGTATAGGAGTATACCCGGGACAAGATAGAGAACTTGCCGTAGACTCCTTAACGCAACAGTATAAACTCGTCGCAGACTATTTCACTAAAATCCCAGAGCATATAGAGACCGTTATCATACCTGGAAACCATGATGCTTCTAGACAGGCGCTTCCTCAACCCGCTATCTTCAGAAAATATTCAGAGCCATTATATAGTTTAAACAATGTCAGGATTCTTGGAAATCCATGCTGGATATCAATACATGGTGTAGACGTACTTATGTATCACGGTAGAAGCTTAGACGACATAATAGCCTACGTACCCGGGTTAACTTTTCGAGAGCCGGAGAAAGCCATGGAGATTCTACTTAAAGCTAGACATTTAGCGCCTATTTACGGATTGAGGACGGCGATAGCGCCCGAAGCAGAAGATTACCTAGTAATCGAGACGGAACCAACAATTTTCCACTCTGGACACGTTCATGTAGCTAAACATAAATTTTACAGAAACAGTTTAATCGTGAACTCTGGCGCTTGGCAGGAGCAAACAGATTATCAGAAGAGGAATGGTTTGAAACCAGTACCTGGTGTTATTCCAATTGTAAATTTGAAAACCCTTCAAATAATCTACATCGATTTCAGGGGGAGTGGTCTAGAAGCAAGGGCGGAAGCTCTCTAGCTATAAGCTTTGCAACTCTTAAAGGCTCTGGTAATTTCCCTAAACGCGTAATCTCCCTTAACAATCGAGAAGCCTCGCTTAAAGTTAAACCTTTAACAACTACGATGAGTTTTATGCCGTCTAGAGAAAGTTCCAATGGAGCGTTTTTCTTAATCACCTGGAGCCGTTCCTGCCAGTCTGAGAATCTCATTTTCAGAGCCCTCTCAACGCGTTGAATATCTGGCTTACGGTCGAGTATACACACAACTGGACATGCTGTTTCTTCGTATACTCTATGGGCATCTATCAGATTGAAGCCCGCATACGGCACTCCATGTAGAAGAATCAAATCTAACATACCCGCTTTCGATACAAACGTTAAAGCCTTATCCGTAGCATCTAAACCGTCAACTTTAACCGTATCTATGAGAATGTCTTCCAGTAAAAAGCCATTCATGACGACGCCTATGAGAATGGCGTTATCTAACAGACGCTTTTCAACGGTAAAACAGCCATCCTCTATCGCTAGAACCCTTCTATACAATTTCATTGAAAACTCTTACAATCTAACAGATATCTTTTATCATTTTTATGAAAGATTGACAATTACGTTAACGATTTAGGAGAGTACTCTAAGATAAAAGCCAACCTTGGATCTCCAGTTAAGAAGGTTTTCAGTGTTTTCAAAGGTATATTGAGTTTTATTTGCTTGGAACGCCCGTGCCGTCCGAGGCTTACAACTTTAGCGTTTATTATCCCTAAAGCATCAAGCTCAGCTAACAATCCACTTATCCTTCTCTGCGTTAAAGGCTCTAAACCAATTTCAGAGCAAAGTTCACTGTAAACTTCATATATGGTACCCGTCATCATGCGATTCCCTAATTCACGTTTTTTCAAGAGGAAAATACTCGATAGTAGAAGTTTGGAGTGAAGGGGAAGCGTCTTTAAAACTTCGAGAACCCTATCTTCCTCTATTTTGCTTTGAGCTGTTCTAACGTGATCCTCAAGAACACTACTCGCACCTTCCCTTTCAGCTATTTCAGCTGAAACTCTTAAAAGATCTAAAGCTCTCCTAGCATCTCCATGTTCAGATGCGGCTAAAGCCGCACAAAGCCTTAAAGCGGCTTCAGTGTAAGTGTTTGGCTTAAATGCAAGTTTAGCTCTATCTTGCAGTATATCGTAGAGCTCGTCGGCAGTATATGGTCTGAAGACGAGCTCTTCTTCGCTCAAGCAACTTAAAACCCTAGGATCCAAGTAGTCTTTAAATTGAAGGTCGTTGGATATACCTATTATCACAAGCTTACCGTACTCTGATTCCTCATTTATCCTCGTGAGTTTGTAGAGTAGTTCATCACCATAGTTTTTAACTAACATATCGACTTCGTCAAGGACTATTATGAGAATGGCGCCCAGCATCTTCAGCCCATTCTTAAACCGTTTAAAGACTTCACTTGTTGAAAGACCAGTGAAGGGAACGTTAACTCCAATACTCTCACATAAATGTGTTAAAATTCTGTAGTCTGAACCATCAGTCCTGCAGTTTACATAACAAATTTTTAACGGATTATCAACTTCAACACTTTTCATTGAAAGGTGCTTAAGGACGTATCTAGCTACGGCCGTTTTACCAGTGCCAGGTTTTCCATAGATGAATATGTTTGAGCATCTATTCCCCTTAAGCGTCGGCGCAAGAATCATCCCAAGCCTTGCTATTTGATCCTCCCTATGGGGGAGGAAATCTGGGACATAATCGTGTCTAAGACACTCCCTATTCTTAAAGATAGTAGACCCTTCAATATACCTATCAAAGATATTGGAGAGGGGGGATTTCTCCAGACTTCCACCCTAAAACTTAGGTGGGGGAAGAAATGATAAAAACTTATTAGTAAAAGAAAATATACCTCCAAGTTTCTTTAATTAAACAACCTCCCTCACCCTAATATTTCTTCTCCAACTCCTTTCATTAAATGAGAAAACTTGTGAACTTTATGTAAACTTATTTGTTAAAATAATTAGACTAGAATATTTATATAAATCTCCACCATCTTCTAAATGGGAGAGGATTTTTCTCTAAATTAATTAGTTATAGCCAAGGATTTTAATGTCACCATTCATTTTCCAGTTGAAATTCAGGGGTCTGAGGCTCCACTCACAAGTACACTGTATATCTTCACAGCTTCTCCTCAAGTTAACTCCACGAGAAAATAGACCTTTTCCTGTTAAAAATTATCTGTTTTGCTTCTTTAAACATTCACTTTCACTGTGAATGAGGAACCCCTTGATTTCTACTGGAGTTTTTTAAGAAAGATTCTAAAAGCTTCTTTTGTTGAAACTCACATTTTGTGAACTTGTAAACGGAAAAAATCTGGAGAAATCTTTCTTTTTCTAAAATTAAGGCTATTTTTCAACTTTCTCTTTCACAGATTCTCTAGTAACTTTTTTACTTTTATTCTGTGAATCTATTAACAGATGCCCAAGTCTAGGCTAAGGTTTGAGGCTGAAGATGAATCTGGTGGAAAGTTAACGATAACCCTAGAAGGAGCCATATCCAGAAGTAAGATTCTTCAGATACTGGATCTCGTAGAGCTTATGGGTGGGTTATCCAATAGTAAACAATACAACGATGAATCCGAATCATCTACTAAACTCGAAAGAATTAAGAAAATAATAATGGATAAGCTTGCAGTAGGCTGGTTTTCATCCAGAGATGTTCAAGCTGAATATGAATCAGTCTACAATGAACAGATAAGACTAAGTACGGTTTCCACCTATCTTCAAAGGCTTCACAGTAGCGGTTTCCTTTTGAGAGCTGGCTCTCGAGCAATGTGGACTTATAAGCTTAATAAGATGAACATATCTCGTGTTCCGGACTCCAACCTAAAGTAGATTCTGTTCTAATGTTTTTCCTGCTTCTACGCCGAGAAGGCTTGTTATTAAATCGATCTTAGTTATTATTCCAAGAATTTTGCCGTTTTCAACTACCAAAACAGCTGGGGCTCCTCTTAAAAATATCTGAAGAATTTCATGAATAGGTGTGTTGGGAGCTATTTCTGGAAAAGGCCCTTCCATAACATCTCGAACGGTCATCTTGAAAAACTTCTTAAAGTCCTTTTCTCTAATCATGCGGTGGATGATGGTCGACTCTTGAATCGATCCAATGGGTATGTCATTATCATCTACGACTGGAAGCTGGGATATATCGTGTTTCTTCATGAGTTTAACGGCCACTTCAACAGGTTGCTTAGCGTTGACGCATATCACTGGTCTATGCATTATATGACTTGCTACTTGTCCCTCTTTAACAGTTGATCCCTCTATGACGTACATTATTCTTCTAATTGTCGACAGACGGGGGTCTACATCGCTTCTCTCAATTCTGGAAATTAACGATTGACTTAACCCCGCCCTCTTAGCAAGCTCTTTCTGAGTTAATCCAGCGGCTTTCCTAAGCCGTCTAATAGTTTCTCCTGAGGGAATACTATGAGACATAGAAACCACAAATATGCGTCAATTCATATCTTTAACTGGGGGGTAAAATAAAACTTATCCCTATTAAAGATTCAAACAATTTTCTTGGTCAGAGATATACGGTGATTAAATAAAAATAGTGGGTAAAAGAAAATGGAATACTACCACCACGGTTTAACTTCCGGAGGCTCAACCGCCAGTAAAGGTTTAAGATACGATATTGCTTGCTTAACTCCAGAGTCTCTGCTCATACATGGATCTTCATGTTCAACTGAGAGAACGTAATTGTAGCCTATTTCAAGAAGAGCGGTTACTATGCGCCTCCACGGCATTTCACCCCATCCGACGGTTCTAAATCTAAATCCTCTTGCAACCTTATTCCACGGTCCTACCGACAAGACTCCAGATGCTGAAGCAGTATGAGCAACCCTCTCAGAATCTTTTGCATGGCAGTGGAATATTCTACCTTTCAACTCGTAAATAAATTGAACAGGATCCATTCCCTGCCACATCAGATGGCTTGGGTCGTAGTTAAATCCAGCTGACGGGTGATTTTCTGAAACTTCTAGAAGTTTCTTAGCAGTCTCTAAGTTGTAATTCATTTCCTGTGGATGTGTTTCATAAGCTATTTTAACGCCTTGATCTTTAGCTTGATCTAGAATTGGAAGCCACCTATCTTTAAATAGACCCCAATAGCTCTCCCAAATCTTCTCGTTTGCGGGTGGAAATACATACCACTTTGCCCAGTCTGGGCATCCGGTGAACGTGTTAACGACAGGTACATCTAAAGCCGCTGCAGCCTCTATGGTCTTTCTCAACCTAGCTATTCCATATTTGACTTTTTCCTCGGGAGGCCCTTTAAACCAGTCATCCGTACTCTCATCTAAAGGTCCCAGTATAAGTTGCCCTTCAAGGTGATTACTTAGAGCAGAGATTGTTAATCCATGGCTTTCAATCTTTTTCTTATATTCGGATGCTCCACCCTTCAATATTTTCTCGACATCTATATGGGTGCTCCCTTTCCAAGCAGCTATTTCAACAGCCTCATAGCCCAACCCTGAAACAAACTTTAAGACGTCATCTAACGGTTTATCGTTGTATAACACGGTAAATATTCCAATCTTCATATTTCCCCCATTAATCTTTATCTTCAGTTGAAATTTTAAATTTATCCCTACCCTTACAGAGATATTGGACGTAGATTCACGCTTAAAAGCATGGGAAGTTCTCAAATGGCAGAGCTCAATCGTAGATAACGTCAACTGCTAAAATTTAAATTAATTTTAAGCTATATTCTCTAACGGTGTAGTAAATGAGTGAAGAAGTTGGATTTGTCACAATGGCTAAGGTTGAGCGGAAGGTTGAGAAAATTAGAAGCATAGGAATCGGTATGCTTGGTTATGCTTTTATGGGTAAAGCTCACGCACACGCATGGAAATCCATACCGACATACTTCTGGCCTCCACCAGCGCTTCCTAGACTTGTAGCGATATGTGGTAGAACGAAAGAAGCCGTCTCTGAAGCCGCTAGAAGATTCGGGTTTGAGCAATACTATACGGATTGGAGCTTACTCGTTAAAAACCCGGACATTGAAATCTTCGACAACTGTGGACCCAATAATATGCATGCTGAACCATGTATAGCTGCTGCTGAAGCTGGTAAGCATGTAATATGTGAAAAACCGCTCGGTAGAAATGCGGAAGAATCTAGGAAGATGCTTGAAGCCGTTAGAAAAGCTGGCGTTAAGCACATGTGCGCCTACAATTATCGGTTCGTACCGGCTGTCAGGCTTGCTAAGAAACTCATAGAGGATGGTTTACTGGGTAGGATTTACCACTTCAGGGCACGTTATCTTCAAGAGTGGATTATGGATCCAAACTTCCCGTTGGTGTGGCGTTTAAGGAAAGATGTAGCAGGTTCCGGTCCTCTGGGAGATCTGGGTTCACATATAATAGACTTGGCTAGATTTCTAGTGGGTGATATAAAATCTGTAGCCGCCATTACACGGACATTCATAAAAGAGAGGCCGTTACCTGAAGATCCGAGTAAAAAGGGGCTTGTAACGGTTGAAGACGCCTTCGCATCCGTAATTGAATTTGATAACGGTGCCATTGGAACGCTTGAAGCCACCAGATTTGCAGGTGGTCGTAAAAACTACAATAGTTTCGAGATAAATGGTGAAAAAGCGTCCATAGAATTTAACCTTGAGCGTTTAAATGAATTGAGAGTATACTGGAGAGAAGAGCCAGTTAAAGATATAATGGGTTGGCATGAGGTTCTTGTAACGGAGAGCTACCATCCATTCTACAAGTACTACTGGCCTCATGGGCATATAGGTGGATGGGAGGATACGTTTAAGAATGAGCTAGTCCATTTCCTAGACTGCGTAGTCAACGATAAGCCAGTAGGTCCTTACGCTGCTACGTTTGAAGACGGTTGGAAGGTAGACGTAGTGTGCGATGCCATACTCAAGTCTGCTGAGACTGGTAAGCGTATTCAAATCAGCTATTAAATCCTTAAGGTATTTTAAGGTTTTAAGTCGGTTTTTCCTATTATTTTTCTGTGGAAATTAGGAAAGTCCAATTCAGCTCAGGCTCTCTCTTCATATCACTTCCTAAACCATGGGCTTTACGTCACGGTTTAGAGAAAGGCTCCCCCCTTTTCTTAGAGGAGAGGGATGACGGGGCCCTAGTTCTTTACCCGGTTGAGAGGATTAAAAACACGTCTAAAAGTGTTCTAATTGAAATATCTCCAGATGTTGAGAAGAAGATCACAAGCCGTTATTGGCTTGGGTATGATTCAATTATCGTAAAATCTCCAAACGGTAGGATAAGTCTAGCAGATAGAGAGAGGATTAAAAGCTTGGCGAGGAGACTTATAGGTTTAGAAATAGTTGAAGAATCTGCATCATCGATAGAGCTCCAATGTTTTATAGAACCAGCTTCAGTTCCGCCAATAAAGGTTCTGCGGAGGGAACATCTACTTACACTAGCCATGCTTAAAGACCTTAAAGATGCCTTAACCGATCATAACCTACTCAAGTCGATAATTGTAAGAGATGATGAAGTCGATAAGCTATACTTCCTACTGGTACGTATTTTAAGGATGGCTATTCAAAACCCCTCATTGAGCAGTAAGCTCGGCATCTCACCATTAGACTGTATGGATTATCGTCTAGTCGCATTTTTCATAGAGTCCATAGCCGACTGCGTAGTTTCAATATCTGAGAAACTCTCAGGCGAACAAAGCCTCAACGGTGTAGTAGTTGAAAACGTTAAAACAATACTGGACATATTAACGGACATATATGCGAAGTCTATGGAGGCTTTCCTAACCAAGGACTTCAAAAAAGCAGAACTTGCTAGAAGTGAAAAAGAACGGTTCAACCATATAATGTCTTCAATCGATCCTGGGAGAATGTCTATTCTAATCCCCGAATTCACGAGGATATGTAATATTTCTATCGATATTGCTGATCTCGTAATCCCTTAACCATACCTAGATACTCTCCATGATCAACGTCTATCTTTGAAAGCCCTCTAACGTATAAAACCGGTATTCCCGACTGTGTCAACCTTTTTCTAAGATTTAAATCATTTGTGGCTACGGGGATCTTAAATTTACACGCATACTGCTCTATGAGTGTATCTACAGGCTCTTTTCCGTTCACATCCACTAAATCCGCTTCAATTCTATTTAGGAGTTGGATTGCAAGTCTAGCGTAATGGCTCTTCCTATTAGAACCCGTGCTCAATCTAAGTATTTCATCGTAAACTGGCTTTAGAATAACCAATTTAACCTTTGAATTCAACCTTTCTTCCAACTTCTCAACTATATCGATCTTTCTTTGAATACATTCGAGGAGAAAGCTAGCATCTACAATCAATTTAACCGTCAAATGATTACACCGTATCCTATGAGCCTCCATCTATCATTTATTCTACGGCTTATCGCGACCCTATGTCCTTTTGAAGCACATACCGGCTTCTTAAGACTTACCGTTACATGATTTTCCCTAATATCTTTCACAACGCCGAGTGTTATGGCAGTTAAAACGTTTAAAAGCACCGACTCTCTAACTTTAATTTTCTCCACTTTAAGTTGCTTTGTAGCTCCGATAACTGTTTCAAAAAGTGAAACATCCATCGTTATTTCATCGAGTATATCGGGTAACGTACCCGGTTTGCCAAGTATGTTCCCAGCGAGGTTATCGGCTTTGGTTAAGCTTGGGTCTAAACTTGTACCTACACCCACTAGTCCACCGCATCTAGCCTCTTTAACATCTAAACCTCCATGTTTGAGTGAGACTATTCTAGTTATCAGCGGTTGAGCTATGCTTCGACCGGAATTATCAGTCGTTACTATACCTGGGCGTATTTCAACCTCATCTCCAACTCTGAGTACGCCTTGAACTATTGTCCCTCCGACCACTCCTCCAGAAAGCTCTGCGGCTCTTGTTCCAGGTTTATTAACGTCAAACGACCTAACTATATACATTATGGGGGGTTTAGTTGGATCCCGCTTAGGTGTGGGTATGTACTTTTCAAGGGCTTCTATCAAGTAATCTATGTTAACCCTATTCTGGGCAGAGATGGGTATTATAGGGGAATTTTCAGCAATCGTGCCTTTAACAAACTCCTTAATCTGCTGGTAGTTTTTCAGAGCCTCCTGCGGCGTTACAAGCTCTATCTTATTCTGGACAATTACAATATTCTTAACACCAGCCACTTCCAAGGCAGCTAGATGCTCCTTCGTCTGAGGTTGAGGGCACGGTTCATTAGCGGCTATAACAAGCATAGCCCCATCCATAACCGCAGCTCCTGAAAGCATCGTCGCCATAAGTACTTCATGCCCCGGAGCATCTACAAAGCTTACGACTCTGAGGAGTTCCGTTTTAGACCCACAGTTTGGACATACTGGTTGGGTTGAGTAGCATTTCGGAGGTGGGCAAACTGGACACTTATAAAATCCAGCATCAGCATACCCGAGTTTAATTGTAATTCCCCGTTTTATTTCCTCACTGTGTTTACTTGTCCAGACGCCAGTGAGAGCTTCTACGAGTGTAGTTTTACCGTGGTCTACGTGCCCCGCTGTACCTATATTGCACTCAGGGGTTTTTTCGTAAGCTTTCGACATTTACGATTCACTCGTATAAAAGAGGAACGCCATCCAAATTGATAAACTTTACACTTTAGAATATACGGTCACGCTTTCCGTGGGTTTACATCTCTACTTTAAAGCATCAATTAACTGTTTTTTCTCAAGTATTTTTTCCGCAAAGGAAAACAATGCTTCTTTACATTTTTCAAGATAATTTTCTACCTCCTTTTTCATAGGTATTCCCCATAGATCTTTCTCTGAAACCTTCCTGTACCATTTATTTAATGCCTCCAATTCCTCCTCTAACTCCTCATACTCCTCCTCGGTAAGATTACCCGTGTTTATATTCCTCTCTATTTCCTCTAGAAATTCCCTACACTCTTCAATTATCTCTAAGTATTCCCTCTCCCTGCTCTCTTTAAACTTCTGAAAAATATGCTCCAGGTCTTCATCTCTTAATGGTTTTGATAGGAAAACTGTAAACTCTACATCCCTTAATTCTTCTAAGGCTTTCAAAATTTCCCCATTCAACTTCTCATCACCAGGTATTATGCATAGCGAGAGCTTGGGATATATCCCTCCCAGTGTTCTAAGCTTTCTCCATGCCTTAACCTTTAAACGTGAGGGTTTTTCAGAAACATCATAGAGAAGTATAAAGAATCTAGTTGGCTTCTCGATATTCGACATTTAGTTAAATATTCCATTGGGGCGCTATATATGCGTTTTTCCTTTTAGAGGGCTTAGAAATCTTTAAATGTAACAACCGTTACATTTAAAGTGGATTAAATTGCAACTATTGGAAAGCAAGCACATCAACGCCTTTACATCCGCACTTACAGATTCGCGGATCCTGCCTAGAGAAGGGGGAATATATTCTTCCCCTTTGAATACTCGACCCAATGTGATTTACATAGAGGTTATGAGAAATGGTAGGGTAAACATTGGATGTTGCGAGGGAGTGATGAGAGAACATGAACGTTTAGCTTTCAACGATCTATCTGAGAAACTCAGTTATCGCGTCAGAGAAATCCCTAGAAAATCTATAGAATGGATACGAGTATCCTCTGTAAAATTTATAAAAGAGAAGCAATTTCAAGGAATGCCGCCAGGGGTGCTCTCTGCTAAAGGGGAGGCTTGGCTGATATACTATAGAGCTGATAACGTGATCTTCCCCTCCTATCGAAGCTTTTCAATAGACTTAGATAGGGGTAGACGTATCACCCTTGTTAGTCCAAGAAATCTAGTGAGAGACACAATCACAATAAGACATCCGGTTTACACAGCTGAAACATACACTGGCGTTGTATCTATAATAGAAGTTCCAATTCAAGAAGTTCTAAAGCATACTAAAAGCCACTTCGGTCTTGGATCAATAACCTCCCAATCATCAGATGTGATCAGTTGCATATATGTCCTTGGAGATGAAGACTTATCATCCATTTTAAAGACCTTGAGTTTAGCTATTGCCGATCAAAATGGGGTCTTCTAAAATGTTTGAGACGCCAAATTCCCGTGACATCGTAAAATATGTGATGAGCAAACAGGGGATAGATGGCGGCTATTTGAGCTATCAATACATGGGGATCTTTGAATCCAGCGTCGAAGATACCTATTATGCTCTCATTACGCTTAAGCTCTTAGGAGTGAATCCTCCCGATATATCTAAGACTATAGATTTTCTTAAGAAGGCGCAATCGACTGATGGAAGCTACAGTAGTCTCCGCGTGGCTTATTTCGCCATTAAAGCCCTAACGACTTTTCATGAAAAACCTAAAGACGTAAATGGATCTATATCATATTTTAAAAATTCATTAAAATTAATGTTGAATAAAGAATATGATTCATTTCAACAATTGGTGAAATTTGAAAGAAAAAATTACATAACTAAAGGAATTGAAGAAAATGTATTGAAATCTGTGGATTTATATAATCTGTATATTATAGAAATACCTACGTTGCTATGCAATATACATATGGTAACATCAGCTCTTAACCTACTGGGCTATCAGTTGAGTGAATTGGAAAGGGAAAATATAATTAGACTTGTTTTAAAATTTAAAAATGAAGATGGTGGTTTTGGTTTAAATGCCTCATATATCGATGAAACCTTCCATGCGCTATCTATCTTAATGGATCTAAAGGGATCTCTCAACGATTTAAATTTAAAAGATACCATAAAGTGGATATACGATTGTGAAAACTATTCAGGAGGTTTTAAAGTTAAACCGGATATTCCATATTCATACTCTCTAGAGTATACGTACTATGGCCTCCAGATTATGAATCTATTGGATATCGAACCGCTTTTTCCAAAAGCACACGTCAACTTCATTTATAGCTGTTATAATCCTAATGGTGGCTTCAGAAGGTCTGTAAACTTAGGGATTTCAACATTAGAGGATACTTTCTACGCGGTTTCTTCACTTGCCAGATTAAATGTTGTTCTATGAAAATGATTAACCGTTAATCATCTACGTATGCTTGAGTGAGGCTGTAAGGAGGATTTACTTATAAATAGCAAATTCAATATACTAATATTCATGTCCCTCGTTTTAGAGACAAATGAAAATAGACTTGTTAAGGTTTCAGTCACCGGTTCCGTTTCAAGTCCAGTTATACATTATCCATACCAGATATCTGCCTTCGGCGAGCCTATGGTTCTGCCGAGCGTAGGAGGGATCAGGTACAATCTACGTGTTGGAGATTATGCGACCGGATGGATGGCCGACCACGTCGAACCTGGCGTAAGCATTAAAAATGTAAATACCGATGCCAATAAAGCTTTAAACACGCTATCCTGTATAGGGAATGAAGCCATAGTAGTTTCAGGTGATGCTAAAGGCTCTAAAGGTACTGTCGTTGGCAAACATGGTGGGATTGAACATGTTATAGTGGATTTCCCAGTAGAGGTCTTAGACAAGCTAAACATAGGCGATAATGTTCTAGTTAAAGCCTATGGTGTTGGTTTAAAAATACTGAACGCTCCGAACGTTAAGGTTATGAACCTCGACCCCAGGGTGTTGAATCTGCTAAACTTGAAGTTTGAATATGGCTATCTAGTTGTTCCAGTTACCCATTTAGTACCAGCATCTATAATGGGATCGGGCTTAGGAGACATACAGGTGTACAGTGGCGATTACGATATCCAACTCTTTGATAAAGATATCGTCGAGGAATACCACTTAGATGATCTTAGATTAGGAGACATTGTAGCCATAATAAACGCGGATCACACATATGGACGAATCTATCGTAGTGGAGCCATTTCCATAGGTGTTGTCGTTCACACAGACTGCGTGTTGGCAGGACATGGGCCTGGAGTAACCACAATAATGACTTCAAGTGAAGGTAAAATAAAACCAGTAATGGATCCAAATGCAAATATAGCAAAAGTTTTGAAATTGAGAGACGACTTTTAAGTTTGGAGACGATTTACAGCTTACTTTTTATTTTCCCCATAAGTTCTTATTTCTGCTTTTTCGATGGCATGAAGCTCCACAACGATCTGCTACCCGCCATGCTTATGAGATCTATATCTAAAGCGTCGAGAACCTGTTCAAAGGTGCTTTCAAGATATTCGATGTACTTGTCTGCGTCTATTTCACTCGGGTTTCTTATGAGTTGGACTGGTTTGACGCCTGGATCAGTTACAACTTTAACAAAGGATATTATATCTCCCGCTCTCACGTCAAACCCTTTCTGTTTTAACAGTAGTGCGGCTTTAACGTGTTGGGGGGTCGTTTTCACATACCCCTCGGGGGGTCTGCTAAGCATGACTTTAAATGCAAGTTTATCTATGGGTACGTTTCCACGCTTAATCCTATTGTAGCTTTCCTTGTAGAGCTCTATTATGCTTTCCTTGGCTTTCTCGAAGTCTTCAAAACTATTGACGGAGCCAAGGATCTTCATCATCTCCATAAATGCCTCTTTAATGAAGTCTGGGATGTGACGTTTTTTGCCAGTTAATCCTTTAACGTCCACGGTTCCATCTTGGTAAACGCCAAGGTAGTTCTTTTTCCTAGAGCTCAGTACAACGTATCTGTAGATTCTATCTATGTCAAGCTCCATGCCGAGCTCCTTTTCAGCCCAATTCATAAGCTCTTCGATTTGACTCTTCGTCGGAGATTTCAAGAATAATGAATCGGTATCACCGTATATAACTTCAACTCCCAGAGATTCTGCTTTCTCAACGGTCTTCGTTATGACATACCTTCCTATAGATGTTATCGCCTCCGCAACCGTTGGACAGTAGAGTGCAAAGTTTTCAGCTCCAAATACGCCGTAAGATGCATTCAGGATAACTTTCAGACTGCTTTGAACGACATTATACCATTCTCTAACTTCAGGTGGTAGACTTTTATCTTTCGACCTAGGCTTATACCATTTAACTCTAACGTCTTTTAGAGACCCTATAAGTAGGCTTGTCAACCCCCTCTCCTTCGTGCAAATCCAGTGGGTTGTACCTGGGACGATTTTGGACCTACACTCTTGATGGTTGCAATTTAACGTTTCATAGCTTATATTGTATTGTCTGACTATGGAAGGATACATGGATTGAAAGTCTAGAACTGCCACGTTAAAGTGAACACCAGGTTTAGGTGTTATGACTTCCCCACCCCTATACTTTTTACCCTCTATGATGGCCTTTGTCGTTATCTTGCCTTTCACCGCCAATAGGTCTTCTTTCCTAGGTATCAGCCACCCTCGCATACGATGTTCATAAAGCATCATATTTCTTATCCAATTCGATATGCCTTGTCTGGTTAAATCTTCAACAGGGGTGGAGGTTATTCTCGCAAGAACAAGTATAAGCTTCATTACCAAATCATTATTCATCGATGTTAATTCATAAACTATCTCAGAATCCCTAAGGCAGTACTTGGCAAGCTCCATGTATGTAAGCTCACTAATAGGTGTTTCAATTTCTACCTTTCCTTTTCCAAGTAAAGCCTCACCTATCTCATCAAGCGTATTTTCACGATATTTCTGACCGAAAGCGTAAACCTGTATAGACCTGTTGAAGAAAAACTTGTAAAGATCTATATGTACCCCATTTTTTATAAGTGTAGAGTCCCTCCCCCGCTCTATAGGTATTTTATCCGCTTCTATACCGAGCTTCTTTGCCCTATAGTAGAGATATGGTAGGTCAAAATCGTCGCCATTAAACGTTAAGATAAAAGGATACATTCTAAAATAATCGAAAACCTTCAGTATAAGATCCCTTTCATTATCGAAATATTCAATCTCTGCATCAACATCCGCCACGCCCCCCTCCACTCCCTCCCTTCTCAGCAACATGACTTTCCGCAACCCATCCGATCCTATTAGAGAAACTGCAACAATTGGATCTTTCGCCTCCTTAGGATTTGGAATTCTAGTCGCCACTTCACCTGCAACCTCTATATCCACCGCTAATCTAGCTATTTTCGGAACTCTAAGCTCCAATAGGCTAAGCCATCTAATAACGTATTCCATATACTCCTCCGGCTCATCTTTAAAAACGCTTTTAATGGCCTTCACAGTTTCATCTGGAAGCTCGTATTCAACCGGTATAAGTTTGCCTTCTTCAACCTTATATGGCATACCGATTTTCAATCCTCTATCGAAAACGTAGTTTTCATGAAACTTTATATCGGCCTCCCAGGCCTTGGGTAGAATATCTCTTATGGAATTTCCAACTCTACCACCTATGGAAAGTGGGTCTTTAGCCACAATCTTAGTCATCACCCTTTTCACATAGTTTAATGGATCGTATTTTTCAACAACCTCCAGTTGTTGAAATCCGGGATGGTTTACAATCCCCGGAATTTCCTTCACTTTTTCAGGTGGCAAGTCGCTTAAACAATAGGGTTTGTAGCCTGTATTATCGTACCATAAGTATATCTTCTGCTCAGCTTCATTGTATAGCTTTAAGCAAACAGCTCCCTTTTCTCCATCATAAGTTACTGATACCAAGTAGCTCGGAGGTATGCTCTTTACTTCTTCATCTCCATTAGCTTTAGTTTTAACTTTCGGAAGCTGTTCTTCCTCAACGTGAATTTCATCTACAGTCTTCTTTTCCCCCTCCGTTCTCTTAGCTAGAAAATCCATGAGAGTGTGGGTTTTGTAAGGCATTCCCTTCTCACTAGAGACTATAAGCAACCTTAAATATTTATGTTATCTTTTGTAAAGCTGTTAACATAGCGAATTAACTACGTATTTAAACCAACGTTTTTAAGCAAGTTTAAAACAATAATCACATGCTTACCAATACCTATGATAGTTGAAAGAGCTCTTAGACTTGCATTTGAAATATTCCAGCTTGAAGAAAAAGATGGTTTAGGTTTAAAATCCGCCACTATTAGAGCTAGAAGTATCCTTTCTGAAGAAGACCCTCAGGTAATGGGTTTATCTCACCGTTTAGTATTTGAAACTATAAAGCATAAATCGCTTATAAATAACATCCTCAGTAAATTTTACGGCGAATCTTTTAAAACGCTTTCAGAATCAGCTAAATATGCTTCCCAAATTTTGACGTACGAATTTAAAATAAATAATAATCCATCTATAAAACCCGATGTTTTCTTTAAAGCTTTAAGAAAAATCCTTAAAAAAGAGGAATATGCTTCATGTATCCGCCTCTTCAGTTGGCTTAAAGGAATATCTATAGACGAGCTCCTCTCAATGGAAGATCCAGTAAAACGCTCATCGCTTTCATATTCAAACCCAGATTGGCTTATAAAATACTCCATTAAAAACTTCGGTCTTATCAACGGTTTAAGACTTTTGAAGAGTCTAACAATCCCACCTCCAACATACTTCAGAGTTAACACACTTAAGGCCTCTGAAGATACCGTTCTAAGTTCACTCTCAAAAGAGGGCTTCGAATTTGAAAAAATAATAGGTCTAAATTATGTTTTCAAAGTTACCAGGTCTGAAAAACCCATAGTTGTATCTGAGGCTTATAAAAAAGGCTGGATATATGTCCAAGATTTATCGAGTTGTTTAGCTGTAGAGGCATCTGAACCTAAACCAGGCTTTACGGTGTTAGATGTATGCGCTGCACCTGGGTCTAAGACAACACACCTCGCCCAACTGATGGAGAATAAAGGCCGTATAGTATCAATTGAGCTTTCAAAAAACCGTGTAAAAACGTGGCGTAAAGAAACCTCTAGAATGGGCGTTTCAATCGCTCAAATGGTATTAGCAGATGCGTCTAAACCATACCCGTTAAAACTAGAGGCCGATTTAGTTCTCTTAGACCCTCCATGCTCTAACACTGGAGCTTTTCATAGAGATCCATCGTTAAAGTGGAAAATGTCTCCAGAACGTGTTAGAAGGTTTTCCGAGCTTCAACTATCCATACTCCTCTCCTCAATAGAACACGTTAAACCGAATGGACATATAGTTTACGCCACATGTAGTATAATGGTTGAGGAGAATGAAATGGTTATTGAAAAATTTCTAAATCTAAACCCCGATTTCGACGTTGAGCAGATAAACTGTACAATTGGAGACCCAGGTTTAAGAGGGTTTAAAGAGTGCATAAGGCTCTATCCGCACAAACATATCTGCAACGGCTTTTTTATAGCTAAGCTTGTAAAAAGGTGGTAGTTCAAGTTCTGAACAACTCTAGGAATAACGATGAGAAGCTATCTGAATAGAATAGTCAGGATGTTTTTCGTTCTAATGCTGGAGTATAGGTTTGAATGGATGAACAAATTAAACGGGAAATCCAGCTTTCCATTTAATTTTGAATACTTAAACTTGGACACTACATTCCGCTACTGTAGACGATCTATTCTTGAATTTTAGCTATTATTTAATGAGGGTGTCAAACTCATCCTTTTTCTGTGCTTTATTGCTGAGAGTGGGCGTATGGAGTGGTTTCTGAGGAAGAATCTATTGTCAAACTCATCCTCTCCCACTTCAATATATAAGGGAATTTTACTTTGATAGTTCTCTAATTCCCCACTCCATTAGGCTTAAGCCTTCATTCTTCACGCCCCTATACTTCTTTTCCAATGCTATATCCAATATATCAGCTAAGGTCATGGCTTCTTTTAGGAGCTCGGGATTTACACCTATTTTCTCACCCTTTACATCCTTCTCTAAGGGCTAGGATTGAAGCCCAAAGGTATTCGTCACGGAACATGCAAAATGTTTAAATCTAAAATCTGTTTCAGTACTAATGGTTTATATGGGTAAGATTAGAGTCGGTGTAATAGGATGTGGTGGTATTGCTTCAGCTACGCATGTTCCTAATTACCTCAAAATACAGGATGTGTCTGTGGTAGCCTGTGCTGATATAGATGAGTCTAGGGCGAGAGATTTTGCTAAAAAGTTCAACATTCCAGCGTATTATAAAGACTATCGAGATATGCTTGACAAGGAAAGCCTAGATGCTGTAAGCGTATGTACGCCTCATGCGGTGCATAAAGACCCATCTATAGCGGCTATGAAGGCTGGAGCACACGTACTCGTTGAAAAACCTATGGCCGCCTCGCTGAAGGATGCTGTTGAAATGTGGGAGACCTCTAAGAAGACAAACCGCATACTCATAGTTGGCTTTCAAACGAGGTTTAGCCCATCCATAGTTTTACTCAGAGACATAGTTGCATCTGGTGAGCTCGGCTCAGTATATTACGCTAGAGCTTTGCATTTAAGACGTTGGGGTATTCCACCAAGTCCAACATTTATAGATGTGAAGCTATCCGGTGGAGGGGCTCTACTTGACATAGGATGTTACGCGGTGGATACTGCTATGTATGTTCTAGGCTTTCCAGAACCTAAAACGGTCACTGGCGTCACGTATGCAAAATTTGGGAGGAGTAAGAAATACGCTGAAATGGGTTGCTGGGGGTCTAAGTGGAAGCCTGAAGAGTTTCAAGTTGAAGATATGGCCGTGGGTTTCGTTAGGTTTGAGAATGGACTTTCCATGGTAGTTGAAACAAGCTGGGCGAGCTACATAAACGCTTCAGGAGTCTTTAACCTAGTGTTATTGGGAGATGAGGGAGGGGCTCAGATGGATCCACTTGAAATATATAAGGGTTTAGAGCTTGAGGAGTTAAAGAAACGGGCGTATGGTCCGCTCAACTTAGCGGCTAAGCCTATCGAGAATCTTCCAAGTGTGGACATATACTATATGCGCATAGCAAACTTTATAGAGTCTGTAAAACTCGGAAAACCTCTATTCTCCTCCGCCGATGAAGGTATAAAAGTTCAGGCAATTCTAGACGCAATATATAAGTCTGCCACCCTCAACAGGGAGGTTGAAGTTGAAAAGCCGTGGAAGGGCTAAGATCACCTTTTATTCTTTGAAAGTAGAGCTACCCTGCTGGGTTTAAATAAGTCTTTGACAACGTATCCTATTTCGCTAGCTAGCTTTTCAGCAAATTCTAGAACTTCTTCACAACTCGGCATAGCATCTTCTGGAAGCCTTCTTATAGACTCCCCTACTCTCATATAGGCCTTCGGCTCTATGTAGTCTGGTTCAGCCTTCTCTATTAGCTTGGCGTATCCTCTTATATTATCCATGTTATATCCTTTGACTAGGGTTATTCTTATCACTTTACGGCAGTTGAAGCTTTTCATAAGCTCTAGGCTTTTCATCTGTGCCTCCCATCCATTCCGCTTAATAGGTCTTTCAAGCCTATTGAAAGTTTCCTCATCTGGTGCGCACACGCTTATGTATAAGTTTGTCGGCTCAACCGACAACTTTTCAAGCCCCTCAGGATACGTACCTTTAGTGACGAGAAAGCTCTTCATCCCCCTCTTCTCAGCCAACTCTATAAACTCCGATAGGTATGGGTATAGAACACTCTCGCCTATGAGACTTATGGCAACATTTGTAGGATTCTGCGCTTCCTCCCACTTACTCCGCTCGACTTTAACATTCCCTTTATAGCCTGTTAGAAGCTCCCTCTGCGCCTTTATCAGACCGTCGAGTAACCATTCAGGGTCATCCGGTTCAACGTCCATTTCAGCTCCCAAAAATATTCTAAAGCTCCTCCAACAGTATAGGCATCTATTAAGGCACCAAAATAACGCTAGACTACATTGAAGACATCTATGGCTTTCAATTCCATACCACTTCTGCTTGTAACAGTACCTCCCCTGCGTAAGGCTTTTCCTAGTCCATTCACATATCTTGACGCCGCTGTGCTTCCCAACAATCCTATAACCTTGCTTTAAAAGCGTCTGCTTAAACGATTCTAAAGTATCCTTCTGACTTGCCATCAATAATCATGTTCACCATACGAATTCTTAAAATATAAAGTTAGTTTTTAAACGGAAAGGTATAAGTTCATATTGCCCGCTATAATGATACTTACATGGTGTTTCCTCATGACAGAGTTAATGGAAATCTTCCTAAAGCTTGAAAATGTACTATCTGAAAAAGACTCTATTCGAGATTCCATCCAAGAAAACGTTAGAAACATCATAAGGCTATCTAAAACAGTTATAGGTTTAATTCACAGAGGGCTTCTTGAGAAGGCTAAATCTGAGGCTGATAAATTTTCAAGTCTTCTAGAAGAGTTGGAGAAGCTTAGAAGTCTTCACGAAGAATTTTACTTTTCAAACCTGATAGCAGATGCATATCAAGAGTATTGTGAAGCCAAAATCCTCCTAACGTATATCTGTGAAAATAGGATACCCTGCTGGGATGAGTTGCGTTCTCCACCAGTACCTTACCTCCTCGGTCTACTAGACATGGTGGGTGAGCTTAGACGTTTGACTTTAGAGCATATTCGACGTGGTGATGTAGATACGGCTGAAAAATTCCTGAAGACTATGGATGATATATGTTACGAGTCTATGAAGATAGACTCTCCCTATGCATTATCCGTCGGGTTGAGGCGTAAACTCGACATAGCTAGAAGAATAGCTGAAGCTACAAGGGGAGATCTGGTGTTCGAAATTAGAAGAAGTAATCTGGAAGAAGCGTTGAGGAATTTGGAGAAGATCATTCAGAAGAGTAAAACCTCTTAGCCTCACTAGCCGCTAAATGCGCCAGTCTAAGAGGCTCAGGCATCCTATAACTCTTAAGAGATCTTATGGAAACATCCAAGGTCGTTTCTAAGGAGATAAAGCTTCCAGGTGAAACATATATTGGATTAGCTTGATTTGCCGGTCTGATACCATAACCTACAACCTCTCCATTTAACAGTATAGGCTTACTTTCTAAAGGGTTCTTAGGGATTTCACATGTACAACCTGCCAATAGTCTATTAGCTACCCCGATGGAAGGCTTACTCGACAACACTCCAACATACGTAGCCAGTCCGCATTTAAAGGGGTGTGCTATACCGTGTCCACCAACCATAAGCACCTGAAACTCTTCAACAACTTTTTTCAAAGCTCTGAGTATTAAAGGCCCTTCCCTGAAGCAGAGTAGGCTGGGTATGTAAGGCATCGCTACTTTATCTCTGTAAATGGTCTTCTCAACGACTTTAAAATCTGAAAGTCTTAGGACAACTACTGCGACATATGCGTTTAAACCATCGTAGGCGACGTCTACACCAGCAATCCTACTAATGGGTTTTTCAAAGCGGTCTTCTATAACGGCTTTAGACGCTAAAATTCTCTGGATTTTCCTAAGATTTTCAATGAATCTTCCATCAACTTCAACCACTAAATATCCACCTTAACTTCAACTGAAACCTTATCGCCATCCTTAAGATTAAACCGTTTCCTTAAATTTTCAGGAGCTACGAGTTCAACCACATCAAGCCCGTAATGCGTCCTCTCGGGTATGACTATAGCACCGTTCACCTTGCCCTCTATTAAAGCCGGATAGCATTTTACAGCACCGTAAACTCTGCCGTTTTTAGTAAACCTCTCTATCTTTAAACCGGGCAATCCCCTTATAATAAATAGTTTTTTCAAGTCATTTAAATCGACGATTTTAAGATTTAAAGTACCAGGGTATGGTTTAAACTTCAAAACCTCCTCAAACTTATCCATGTATATTCTCACGTAGTGCTCCCCATCTCCAAATCCACTTAATACTATCCCTGAAAACCTGAACGTTTTAAGCTCTTCAAATATGGGTGTAAGCTTTTCATACATAAGTCTTAAACTGTTTAGACACTTCTCCGTTAATCTGACGGCTATGGCTCTACCTATCCTCTTCTTCTCGACAAAATCGTTACTGCTCAGCTCGTTTAAAACTCTTGAAACAGTCTGCTGTGGGATCCCAGTATCCGAAGCCAACTCCGTAGTCGTTACGTAGACCCAATCTTTCCAAGCGCCAAGCTCTATAAGTTTTAAAATAACTGAAGGATTCCTCCAGAGGACTTTATCCTCCCTCAAACCCCTCTCTCCATAAAATACTCAGCCATACGTTGCTTAATAACGGATGAGCTGTTGGGCGTAAATGTCTCAAATTTCTCCATTTTCACAACCTCTACTTTAACCCCAAGCCGTTCAATAGCCTCTTCCAACGCTTTCCTCAGGTAATCCTGGTCATAGCCTAAAACGACAACATCCGGCTTGACGATGGCTAAAACCTTCTCAATGGATGGTGGGTCAAACCCCAGCATAGCTTCATCAACAGGTTTAAGGTTTTCAACTATAAACTTCCTCGCTTCTTGAGGGATTATAGGTGGTTTTCCACGCGTCTTCTCTACCGTTGAGTCTCTAGCTATTACAACGACTAATCTTCCATCGTCACCGGCTAATAATTTAGCTCGTCTAAGGAGCTCTATATGTCCAGGATGGATTACGTCGAAAACCCCTCCGACAAGGACGGTTTTGCCCACTAACGCTCCCCCTCCCATTTAAAGTCTACAAATTTTAGAAGACGCAACCCCTCTAGTATACCTTCACAGTAAGCTATCGCAGTAAGACTGCTAACTAAATCACCCTTAAGCTTAAAGGCTATGGAGTCGCTGTAATAGTTCCTAGCCCACTCTAATGCTAGATTGAGCTCTCTATTAGACATTTCTCTAGATTCCCCTAAAATCTTCATCTCCCTAAAAACGTTTTTAACACCATTTATATACCTGTCCAATACGTCAAGTTCTATAAAGCCTCTAAAACGTGGAATATTCTCAACATGGCTTTTCTTAACGCCAGCTAACTTCATGAGAGCTTCAATTTCGAGGAAATGTAAAGCCCCTGGGACAATTATACAATGGGGCGGTTCACCAAAATCCTCACGGATGATCTCATCCAGCCTTCCACCTTTAACTTTAAAATCGTCATAACCTAACCTAGCCAATCCAACTACAAGCCTATCTTCCGTAAAAACCCCCATTCGCTTTAAGTTCTCAATCTCTCTAAGGATCTCCAATCCCTCATTAACGGTCATAGCCCTATTTTCATGAGCCCTGTAATCCAGTAGAAGGAGTGTATGTAATCCACGTGCAAGATTGTAAAACGTTGTTTCGTAAGGCTTGGTTGAAACTGCTCCCCCGTTTGGAAAACACACAGTCGCAGTTTCGCCAAACTTATAAGTCTGTAGTCCACAGGCTCCGGCGGCGCTCGTGACTACGGACGATGAATTTATGACACTGGTTTTTATGTTACGTTTTTCAGCTTCAAGCCTCAAAGCTATATGTGTTGTAGCGGTGAATGGGTCTCCCGGAGTTAATAGTACAACTTTAAATTCAGCGGCCTTGTCTAAGATGAGCTTCCTCCCTAGGTTTTCAAGGTCTTCTCTAGAAACCCTCCTAAATATTCTACCTGAAGCATTTTCAAGTCTCCTTAAGACGTGTTCGGGAGTATAATTGGTATATGTTTCAACATAGACTTCATCGGCGCTTCTAACTGCTTCAAGACCCTTTAGGGTTAATCCCCCTTCTCCCAAGCCAAAGCCTACAAATATCAATTCACCAGTCTTCATCTTGAGAAATATCTCTCATACTCTCTTTAATTCCTAACTCTCCATTCTCGTAGAGTCCCTACGATTTTTCGAAATCTTCCTAAAAATTCTTATCAATTGAAGAAATTATAATTGCTAGGTCTTTATGAGGAAGGTTAAAGTTGGGGTTGTGGGTTTAGGTATAATGGGTAGAGTGCATACAAGGGCTTATAAAGCCCATCCTAATGCTGAAGTCGTAGCTGTCTGCGACATAGATGAAGATAAGGCCAAATCTTTCGCCAAAGAATTCTCAATAGCAAGAGTTTACACGGATTTTAGAGAAATGGCTGAAGACCCTGAACTTGAAGCAGTTTCAGTGACTACACCGGATTTTCTGCATAAAGAGCCTGTAATAGCATTCGCAAAAGCTGGTAAAGACGTTTTATGTGAGAAGCCTTTGGCAACTTCAACATCTGATGCTGAGGAAATGGTTAAAACGGCGAGAAACGCGGGTGTCAAACTTATGGTCGCATTTCACAATAGATGGAATCCACCATATGCTATTTTAAAGTCTAGAGTTGATTCAGGTGAACTTGGGAGCCCCATATATGCATATATGCGTCTATGCGATACCATATACGTTCCTACTAAGATGATAGGCTGGTCCTCCAAGACATCTGTCATCTGGTTCTTAGGAAGCCACGTAGTAGACCTCGTAAGGTGGATTTTTGAGAAAGAAGCGGAGAAAGTCTACTGTATTAAAAGAGACAACATTCTTAAAGGTATGAATGTGGAGACTGCCGACTTCTTCCATTACATAGTTGAATTTCAAGATGGTGCCGTAGCATTGTTTGAAAACAGTTGGATTCTCCCAGAAACACTTCCATCAGTAGTCGATTTCGCAAGCAAGTTTGTCTTCACCAAAGGCTGTGTATACGTAGATACCCACCATAGCCAAGCTATGCGAGTCTACACGTCTGTGAAAGCTGAGAACCCTGATCTATTCGGCGGGCCCCTTGAGATACATGAACATTTAACGGGTTTTAATGTGAGAACGGTTTGGCATTTCGTAGATTGCCTTATTAGGGATAAAACGCCACTATCTACGGGTGAAGATGGGTTGGCTGTTACGAAGATTATAGAAGCTGCTTTAAAGTCGGCTGTTGAAGGTAGACCTGTGAAGGTTTAAATGTTTAAAGTCTTGCATTTTTAACCTTGTATACTATGAAAAAGCCTATAGTACCGCTTAATCTTTTAGCCAGCTCCCTCCTAAGCGTTTTCACGTAATCTGAACTACAATCTATCACCATGATGAACTCTACAGCATCTAGATCCGGCCGATTGGGAAAGAGTTTATCGACGTTGTGCTTTACGATTTGACCGTTTTCAATACTATTTAATAAATCTGAAACCCTGTCCCAATCTCTAATAGGTGTGCAAACCCTCAGCAGGTAAGTCATCAACAACTCTCCTATTCTAAGATTCGAGTTTTGAACTTTTATAGTTTCCTGCATTTGCTCTTTGAAAGAATCGCGTCGTTAACTGTAGTCATATAGAGTTCCTGTTAAATCTAACTTCGATAGATTACTTCTCTTTTAGGAATTTTCCAAGTAGTTAAATGGACTATTAGGGAAGCTACAAGTATATATACTCCATAACCTATGGCTACGTCAAATGCCTTAAAGACGCTACTTTTTACTACGTTGAAAATCGCCAAGACTATTAAACAATCTACGAAAGCAGGTATCCAACATAACCTAGGTTTTAGAAAAACGGCGGATAATTGTAAAGCTAAAACCATCAATATCGCAAACGTCACCCACGGATTTAACCCAACTATCAAACCATATCTCTCCAAGAGATCCCATATTGTTACTTCAGTCCTCCCAACTATTGCTATGTGTGGGCTTAAAAGTCCCAAGAATGTTAAAATCCATCCAATTCCCGCTACGATCCTAACTAAAAGGGTTTTCTTCGATACTCTCTTAATCCACCTTAGATGAATCAGGCTCAGACAGATGATGACTATGGTCAAGGCCGGTAGGTATGGTGGATTCAACTCCACCTCGTATATTGGACTTGTGGATACTTGCACCCCATTATATTCTAAAGCAACGTAGAAGAATAGTTTGCAAGGTATTACTGGCTCTATCCTAGCAACCCACCTTCCGTCTACAGGCTTCATAGGTTTCCTAACCCAAAGGCTACCTGGAATACTGGTTCTCCAGACTATGGATAGATCGTAGTTTTCAATATGCTCGCTTTCAACTTCTAAAGTCCATAGTTTAACAGTGTAGTCTACTTTAGGGCTTAAAACGGCGCTCCCATTTTTAAACACGTAGTTCAACCATAGAATTGCCGCTGTCATCCAACCTGGATATGCCTTTGAATGGCTCCAATTCGGAGCTAGATCCATGACTTTACCCGGATAAGGTATTGCTGTAAAAGTATCGTTGATTGCATGTAATGTGAAAAATTCGTCGTTTGTAGATGCCAGTACGAGTATAGGCTTATCTATCTTAGACGCATAGAAGTAAACGTCAAACTGCTTGACCATAGAATCGGCAAATTCAGACCTCACGTCGAAGGTTTTCGGAATCATATGGTTAGCTAAACTGCCAGACATCACTAGATCTCTATAGTTTCCAGACGCCACTATGGGTATAGCGGCTCTAACCCTAGGATCCACCGCCGCAACAATATACGTCTCCAGTCCACCCATAGAAGCACCCGCTACGGCAATATGCCCTCCATCTACGTCCTCCATAGATTTCAGAAGCGTCACGGCCCTTATGGCAGACCACACAGCGTGATAGTAGTAAGCTCCCTCGGGTCCACCAGATACGTTAACTATATTACTGGCCGTACACGCAGGTTCTTTAGAAGAGCTACCGCATCCTGGAGCGTCAATGCACATGACTATGTAACCCTTCGAGGCTATGTAGACGGCGATGCTTAGAAAATCTCTAGATGAACCATTAGTTCCATGGAGTATTAAAACTGCTGGTAGAGGTTCAACCTGATCTACAGGTTTAACTATAAACCCGCTTATTCTGACATTTTGACAACCATAGTGTTCACTCGTGTATTCTAACCACCGAATGTTGAAACTACGATTGTATTCGACTATGTATTCACTTCTTTTGAATTCTACATCTAAAGGTTCTTCAAAGGCTTTTGTTAAGTTCCAGAAATCTATATCCGGGTTTGTCGGAGGATTAGAAAACCTTCTAGGGGTTTGGATAAAAAGCCCAGTGCTCAGTAAAACTACAGATATGGAAAATCCTATTGCAAAGAATACCCTTACGATGTTGTAAATCCTCTTTAACCTTATACCGTTCCCCTTGTTAGAATCGCTCGTCTTCCTCATGGAAATGCCTCAGATACCCCAGGTTAAATTCATCCATTTAACTGTGTCATTCTTAGGTGACTTTCGTCATCGGCATTTTTAAATTCGCCTCCGCAATAGTTAAAGATTATCCTCACCTACTATCGTAAAATCATTTATCATCAGCGTCGGGACTATGTAACCTCCCTTGACCTCAAGGCTACGGCTTATCCCTATGGGTTTTCGTAGAACCTCATATATGTCCCCTGATATCATACAGTTCTCAACAGGGTAACGCCTCTCACCATTCTCTATTAGGAACGCCTGTTTAACGGCTCCGGATAGTAAACCGTCTTCAAATCTAACGTATCCTGAGAACCTTCCAACGTATAATCCCTTTTTTGTTTCGGCTATCATCTCCTCGACTTCGAAATCTCCCGGTTTAACTACCGTGTTTGAAGGCGCTACGTCCAGTAGGCCGGCCGCGTTACCAGTCTCCTCCATATTTAAAAGTCTTGCAGTAAACGTATTATTGATGAAGTTTCTAAGAACGCCTTTCTCAATTACTACTGTCGTTCTCCTAGGTGATCCCTCACCATCGAATATAGAGGACGCCAGTCCGCCGGGTTTAACGCCGTCGTCTATAACAGTTAACTCGTCAATTGCGACTTCATCGTTCATCTTATTCCAGAATGGGCTTATCCTCCTCCAAACATACATGCCATTGTATGCTTGAGATAGCGCTGCAAAGATCATACTTGATACGTCTGGGGCCAGTATAACATTTCCCTTAAAACTTTTAACGGTTTTAGGCCTTAGGCTTTCTAAGGCTTTTTCAGCGGCTTTAAAAGCTAAATGTTCAACGTTAATGTCCATCTTTCTCGAAGAATACTCTTCATATGCAAGGCTTCCCACTTCACTTCCCTCTCTAGCTACTGTGAGAAGTCCGCAAGATATTATGGTGGATTCTTGACTGCAGTAAATCCCCCTGCTGTTGGCGACCTCCGTATTGCCGAAAGCTACCGATAAAGTTCCACTAACCACTGAAACTCTACGGTCGACGTTTTTCACGGTCGTTAAAGCACTCTTCATAAGCTCAATCGTCTCCTCAATTGTGAGTTCTGAAACTCTTCTATCGTATAATCCCTCTACTTGAGGATATGGCTTAGGATCCGGTAAACCCCTCCAATAGACGTTTGGAGTTAAGGCTTTAGCCAACTTATACGATTTTTCAGCTAACAGTTTTACGGATTCCTCCGTAGGGTTCTTCAAAGATGAAAACCCAATACGTCTATCTATTATTGTAGCTAAACCTAAAGAAGAGCTCCTACCATGGGAAATATTCGATATGAGATCTCTTTCAACTTCAACCGTTAATACTTCTCCCTCTGAGAATACGGCATGTGCTTCCGTAGCTCCCAGCTTTATCGCATTCTTTACAGCATATTCCGCCAAGCTCATTAAATCCCACCTACTGCAAGTTTACACCTCACATGAGGTCCTCCGCCGTCAACTGGAACTACTTGACCTTTGCCGCATACACCCGGCGTTGAAATCTTCAAATCATTACCTACGGCATCTATACTCTTCAAAACCTCCAACGCATTTCCTGAAACCGTCACTCCTCTATAGGGTTCTATGAGTTCACCGTTCTCTATACGCCATGCTTCCTGAACGGTAAACGTAAAAACCCCGTTTGAATCGGCCTCTCCACCCATAGCACCCTTAAGGTAGAGCCCACTTCTAGTATCTTCTAACATCTCTTCCGGCGTCCAATCACCAGCCTCCATATACGTATTTCTCATGCGTATTAAAGGGGCAAACTCGTAGCTTTGAGCTCTAGCATTTCCAGTAGGCTCAGCGTTCATTAAAGCCGCCGTCTCCCTGTTGTGTAAATAACTTCTAAGAACGCCATGATCTACGATAACAGTTCTCCTAGCTTTAACGCCTTCATCGTCGTATGGCGTCCAGCCGTTTGCTTTAACAGGTTCCGGGTCATCTACAATTGTCACGGCTTCTGAAGCCACTGTTTCTCCAATCTTATCTGTTAGAATAGAGCCTGAAATCACCATATCAGCTTCAGCTGTATGTCCAAATGCCTCATGAACTATCAACCCTAAGAGCTTATTATCAAGCACCACCTGATACAGTCCTCCCTTAGGAGCTTTAGCCTTAGACAGTTTTGAAATGCGATCCGCAACTGTTTCAGCTAATTTGAACGGTAAGTCTCCCTTGACCAATTCAAACCCCCCAACTCCGCCGATCAACTCGTACGCTGACGGCGGTGCTGTACCTACTCCTACGGCATATATACCCAGCTGAGTTCTACATCCCTCTATGACTATTTCAGCCCCCTCATTACTGATGAAAATCTTCTCGAATAAGTCATCTCCATACTGTATACTTGTCTCCCCAACTTCGCTACTCTCCCTCAAATATCTATCTACCTCTAGAGCTAAGTTGACCTTCACATCTATCGGTATATTCATTGGGTCTTCAATAATCATCGCGGTACATCTGTCTCTGACGGGTTTAACTTCAGCTAATCTAACAGGTTGCTTCCTCGCTGATGCTGAAGCTTTAGCCATTTTAAACGCCTGGTTTACAGCATTACGTAAACTATCTCCATCTATTTTCTCTGTAAAACTGAAACCCCATGACCCCTCCGTCAATATTCGAACGCCAACTCCCCTTACCATAGATACTGCAGCGGCATCTAAAACACCTTTACGTATTCTAATATTGAATCCTTCATGCCGCTCCGCTCTTATATCTGCATAATCTGCTCCCAAATTCTCTGCTGTTTTTAATGCATTTCTAAGTAGATCTAACATTCACCTAGCCTCTTATCTAGGAGAGGTTAATAACAATTTTTCCATAAATCATATGAAAATCCTTAAAAACCCCCAGCCTTTAAAGTTAAGGGCGCATCTATATGGGGAGTTAAGGCTTTGGAGAATGCTAGAGAATCTAAGATACATTGCCAAAGAAGAGGGGCTGAGGAGATTTAAAGAATCACTTATAGCTTATTCGGCAGACCTAGGTGGGCTTATAGCTGGATTGATAGTTTTCCTTCGATTGGAGGTCTTCTTAAGTGAACCTTGGATTGTAATGTTATATCCCATCATGATAACGCTTAGAGGAAACATAGGCGGGATTTTCTCAGCTAAACTGTCTACAAGTTTAAACCTAGGTTATATTAGACCTTCTCTTAGAAGAAACACTCCACTCTTCATGATACTCTTTTCTGCTATAAACTTCATCTCTCTACTCTTGAGCTTCTTCTCAGGCTTAATAGTGTTTTTGGCTCAAATAGTTATCGTGGGATTTAAACCATGGCTTTTGGGAATAGTGCTATTAACTAGTTTAAGTACTCAGGTGATTTCAATGTCTATAGCTATTCCCGTCACATGCGCTCTGGGTTTTATAAGCTTCAAACGTAAAATAGACCCAGACGTCATATTGTACCCGATAATGTCTACCGTTACGGACATATTGGTGTCTTTAACGTATACCGTTGTGATCATTGTAGTAAAAACTCTAATTGGGTTTATCGCAATATTTTCAATATGTATAGTATCCTCCTCAGCAATTCTCCTCTTAATGAAGAAGTATGGGAGGGAAGTAGAATTCGTAACGTCTGTAAAGCAGATCTTAGCACCCCTCCTTCTAAGTTTATTAATTGGTTGGTTTTCAGGTTTAGCCTTATCAAATGTTAAATCCAAGTTGGAAGAATATCCAAGCATCATGATCGTTTATCCGGCAATTATAGATACTATTGGCAACTTTGGCGCATCCATAGGCTCTATTCTTACAGCGAGGCTTGCAGAAGGATTAGTTAGCCCTAAGCTTTCTCTAAGTCTCTTAGAACTTTATGAGACTATTCAAATGTGGCTTTCGGCTTTGCTATATTTCATAGTTTACGCTTACATAGCTTTCCTGAATGGCTTCCAAAATGTCGGCGTGATAATTATATGCTTCATAGCGTCTTCCCCACTGATTTTATTCACCTGTAAGCTATCTGCCATAGGGGTTTTCGAAAGGAATTTGGACCTAGACAATTTTGTAATACCGCTTGAAACAACGTTTAGCGATTTCTTAGGTACTCTACTCCTAAGTCTATTCTTGGGAATTATTTAAAATACGCTATCCTATATCTTCAGCCTCTTCCTCAGACTCCTCTAGTATTTCTATGCCTTCTCTATAACCTGATAGGAGCAGTAGATCTCCCTTTTCCAATTGGATATTTTCACTAGGATCGTAAAGCCAAAGATCCTTATGCCTAACGGCTATGACTCTAACGCCTATCCTATCGTCAAGTGCTAAATCGCCTATACGTTTCCCTAGGAAGATCGAGTCTTCATTCACTTCAACTACTAAGACCTGCTCATTCACTTCTTCTCCAGCTAACTCTAAGACTGGATGAGTTTCCTCTCCCCGTAAAACTGTAAGCGCTAGGTCTTTAGCGTAATCGCTTATCCTCTCCATAGATTCCGTGAGGAGCATAACAGCCATAGCGGTTTCTGTTCCGAGTTTCTCTCCCTCTTCGATTATGAACCTTTGAATTTCGGCTCTGAGCTTATTAATCTCTTCCTCAAACTTTAAAACGCCTTTGGCTATTGACTTTGACTCATACAGGATGCTTGAGTACGCTAAGTATAGTGCAATTTCACTTTTATCCTTAATCTCTCTGAGTTTTTCACCTATTTCTTGATGTATTGACAACAGTACCTCCTCCCGCGTAAGATTTTAAGCAAGTTAATGCGTCCATCGTCCCCCTAACAACCAATATATCATCTGCCTTTAGTTCAAAGTCTTCTCTCGGATTTATCAACCATCTTCCATCTCTCTTAACTCCTATAACGTCAAAGCCTACACCACTAGTTATCAAAGCATTTTCAATGGTTAATCCTTCAAGACGGCTCCCCTTCATAACTTGAATTATACTAACGCTCTCATTCGTCTTCATGAGTCCCTCCTCAATCTTCGAATGAATCTTCATCTTCTTTAAGACGATTTTAGCAATTTCAATAGCCTCGTAGGCTACCATGCTCGTTGCATCTGCAATTTTAAAAACCGATACAGCTTTCTCAGCGTCATTGAGGCTTCTAACAGCAAGGCTCATGTGAATTATAACAGACTTTTTCAAATCGTTTACACTTTGCTCTAAATCTAAAACCTGTTTCGCCAATTCCTCGTTATCGTGAATTATCGAAGCGTAAGCTAAATCCAACATTAAACTTGAAAGATTTATAAGGTCTTTCAAAGAATCTTTAACGCTCTTTGGCTGGATAATACCCTCTAATCGCCTCAATTTGGCCAACTGCACATTAAATTACGGGAATCTACTTATTAAAAATTTCTAAGGCTAGTGTGAAATAGAGTTACATCCAACGACAGGTCCCCGCCTATAATCTTACTTCAGCCCAAGGACTAGGTTTAAATAACACGTATACACAATGTATACATATGGTGGTTTAGACGTCTTCAAGGGTTGTTCCAGTAAGGCTTGACCAAGAGACCTTAAAATCTATAGACCTATTGGTGGAGCTAGGTGTTTTCAAGTCTAGGAGTGAAGCTGTTAGGGCTCTTGTGAAGATCGGAATTGAAGAACTTAGTGATCTAGCCGTTATTGTTGATGCCTGTGAGAAGCTGTTTGAGCTGGAGAGGCGGCTGGGCGATATACCGATTAGGTTTAGAGGCGGGTTTAAGGAGCTTATTGAGATGAGGGAGAGGTCGTATTGAGCTACATCGACACAAGCGTTATGGTTCTAGCGCTAGATCCATCGGATCCTCGTAGTAGTAGAGCCAAGGAGAGGCTTGAAAGGGAAGGTTATAAAGTTATATCGGAGCTCGTGCTCGTTGAATTGTCGAGCGTGATCAGTAAGAGAAGAGAGCTACTTCGAGAATTGAGCAACGAGATCCAGGTGGATGAAGAAAAACTCATACCAGCGATCCTGCTATATATGGTCAAGAGATTCAACCTTACATATAGGTCTACGGGTGCATCTAAACCAGTGCTTCCGGGGCTAGGTAGGATATACGAACCCATGTTAATAGCTATAGAGCTATCTGGCATATTAAGACTTAAAACACTAGATTTATTACATGCAGCTTATATAGTGATTCTGAAAAACAGGGGTGAGCGAATAAGTTTGATGGTGACGGGAGATGAAGACTTTAAAAAAGCTGAAGCAGAGCTCACAAGAAATCTCAAAATCAATATTGAATTAATAGACTGATTATTGAAGCGTAAGCTTAAGCTCCAACCATATGCGTATATATTTGTATTTGCAATAGCTACCTTCAAGCCTATTCTCATCTCTTCCTAAATCATCTACAACCTTCAACTTCAGCTACATAATTCAAAGGTTTAAAGAGAAAGCTGAAGAATATGACGTAAGAGTTGAGGAAACAAGGCGGTAGCACACCCCCATTCCACCGGAGTGTGGAATAGGATGAATTAGGAGCTTAAAAGGGTAATGAGTAATAAACACCCTAGAAGCAAGGTTCTCTCAGCTTTGGTCATGGAAAATGTCACCAGTAATCTCTCGTTTCAAGGTATTCTTTCATAGCTTCTTGAAGACTTTGAATGAATCTCTTGTAGTCTTTATGGGGTTTAGCCAATATTTGGTGGGCTGTTAGGGGTCCAACTCCCTTAACGGCTAAAGCTATGGCTGCTTTTCTACCGTATATAGACAGCAGGTTTGAACTCATTTCAACGTGGGTAATTAAATCCTCCTCATCCTCTGTTAGGCTCAACCCTTGCTTTAGCTTCTTAATAGCTTCTAAAGTTTCATTTATACGCCACTTCACTATGGCTATCCTACTTGAGTTGCACTTGTTGCAGATTACTTGCTCCGGCAATTCTCTAATAATAGCTCTATGCACGTTTAAACAATCGAGGCATAGAAGAGTCACTGCTTTATTCATGATTCTATATTCAAAATAGTTCGAGTTTTCTGAAATTGGTATTTCCCCCACCTCTACCATAGGTATAGCCATCGGTGTTGGTTTTTCGCCCATGTAGGTCGATATTTTAATCACCCCATTTCTAACCATGTTTAAGAGTTTGGAGAAATGCTTCACGTCGTAGTGGGTGGTTAATTGAAATCGAAAGGCTTCTTCGTAGACTGGGGTGTCTTTAAACCGTTCTGACAGAGTCATTAAAAAGCTTGCGGATTTATAGTAGAGGTTTTTAGGGAGTGCGTCAAATTTAACGGCTATGTGTCTAATTATATAGGGGTCCGTATGCTCTTTAAGAATTTCTAAGGATTCCTTAAGGCTGAGCTGTTTAATAATATCGGCGATCGATGAAGGATTTACCCGGTTGGAAAGAATAAGCAAGACCCTATATGCATCAAATCTCGCTATACATTCTTCTCTAAACTTCTGCTTAATCTTTTCCATCAAAACCTTCGCCAAAATTCTGTTAACTCCATGGCCGAAACAGGAGTGAACCACCACGTAGCGGTCAAAACTCTCTATCAAAATGTCTCTATCTGATGGTACGATAGTGATCTTAAGTTGCTCTTCAAAAACCTTTAAAATATCCAATATTGAACTCTTCTCTACGTTAAACTTTCCAGCGAGTTTAACAGCCAACCCTTCAACGTTGCTTTCACTAAGGAGTTCAACTATACGCCGTCTAAGCATGCCCACTGTCAATGCAACTTGATAGCTCGTAGGTAGAACTTCACCTTCCCATCCAGGTATGGCTGCTGTAAAATCATCTGTAGGTTTAACGTAAACCCTAGCTCCCTCTACGGCTTTAATTATCCATGGCTTTCCTCTAAGTATAACTTTAACACCGGGCTTCCCATATTCTGAGAAGAAGTCTTCTCCTAGATAGGCGATCTCCTCTCCGTTTTCTAGGTTGTAAACTGGAAACTTAAGCTCCTCTGGTATTGTGGATAAATGTCTATAGTAGTAGGCTCTAGTTCTTCTACTAGAAGCTATATAACCGTTTTGAAGCTTCAGCAACCCAAGCTTATCCATGTATGCTAGAAGCCTTTCAAATACCTGCCGGCTTAAACCCCTATAAGGGTAGCTTCTTCTGATAATCATCAATACTTCCTCTTGCTTAACCTTACCACCATTCTCTAACACTATACCAGCCACTTGATGCGCTAGAACGTCTAGTGCGCCAATATGGATTTTAACCTCTTCAAGTCTTCGTTTGATAGCGAGTGTCTGGATCGCTAAACTTTCCAGTAGATCGTCTAAGCCGGCTGAAACTATGATACCTTTAGAAGTTCTATCTAAACTATGGCCACTTCTACCAGTTCTCTGTATAAAAGTGGTTACTTGTCTAGGAGAGAGATATTGAATAGATAAGTTCACCTGTCCCACATCTATTCCCAATTCTAAACTGCTAGTGCATATGACGGCTGGTATAGATCCCTGTTTAAGCATCGCCTCAGCATGCTCTCTAACCGCTTTAGAAAGTGAGCTGTGATGCGTCAGAGTTTCAAGCCCCATAAGCCTAAACCTGCTACTCAAATACTCAGCATATTCTCGACAATTTACAAACACCAGAGCTGGCCTATTGTCCTCTATAAGTTTAGCAATGAACCTGATCCTAGCAGCGGTTTCAGGTCTCGTTTGAAGCTTTAAAGCCAGCTCCATATCTCCAGATGTAGGCTTAGGCGTTTCAACCTTAAATTCGTAGGATTTCTGCGCATCATCTATTATGATCCTCAACGGTTTACTCGAACCTGAGAGAAATTCTGCTGCAAGCTTGGGATCTTGTACGGTTGCGGAAAGCCCTATGATCTGCGGGTCGCTTGCAATGTTTTTCAACCTTTCAAGACCGACTGCAAGCTGAACGCCACGTTTACTCTCCAGAAGGTCGTGTACTTCATCTACTATTATCCAGCGGGCTCTGCTCAGCCATCTCCTCATACCGGGGGCTATTAGAATTGCCTGCAACGTCTCAGGTGTTGTTATAAGCACTTCGGGCGGTTCTTTGCTTTGAATTCGTCTAACGCTTCTCGGAGTATCTCCATGTCTAACATCGACTGAAACTCCGACTTTACGGCAAAGTGATGTAAGTCTCTTATACATGTCTCTATTTAACGCTCTAAGCGGCGTGATGTAGAGTATGTAGATTCCCTTGGGAACCTCCTTCTCTTTAAGCGTCAAATACATGCTTAAGACAGGTAAAAAAGCAGCCTCCGTTTTACCTGAACCCGTGGGTGCTACTATGAGGAGGTTTTCACCTTGTAAGATCAACGGTATGCTCTTCTCTTGGACGGCTGTATAGCTTTCAAAAAGCTTTGGTATGGATGGGTGTAGTTGAATACTCAAATCGCTCTTCTCTCCATCATTAAGACCCATGGGAGATAAAAATGTTGTTTAAACTTTTCCTTTAATCTTGATGGCTTTATCCAACTTCGCTTTAGCTACTTTAATTAGGTTTTTTAAACCCTGCTCATCGATTTCCTCAGCCCGTATAGCATTTAATTCTAAAGCTCTCTTGAAAATCTTCTCGCCGATATCCGTTCTAACAATGACCGTTGAGAACCCTGGTTTAGACCCTATACCTCCAACTGATACATCTGCTAATCTAGCCGTTAAATCTGGGCACATCATGCATCCTTTCCTACTATACCTCTCCAACTCTTTAACGCTAACCGATATGAGGCTCTCACCGCCTCCACCATACACGTTAAACTTCCCACTAGATATGTCGAATTTAAACACAGCTTCAGGTTTAACCCCCATTCTAGGCAGAAACTCAGATATGAGATTGTGGTTGAAATTCTCCATACAGAATAGACCTATTATGAGCCCAGCCGCTTCTCCAAGCTTACGATGTCCCATATCCGTCAACTGCATCTTCCTCACGCTTAAAACTTGACATGACGTCCCCACGAACGCCACTCTATTACGCATATATTCATAAAAAGCTGAGGCTAGAGCCGTAATCATAGGACAGTACGTGTACTTAGATCCAGCAGCCTCCAACAACTCTTGAAAAGTAAAGGCCACTTTAGCTTCGGGAATCCAACCCTTCAATCTATCTGCCACAGCTACGGTAGCACAGTCTACCAACCCATCTTCTAAGGCTATCTTAAGTAAGCTGGTAACAACCCCTCCATTTGCAGCTTTAGATTTGATATTTCCATCGGTGGATTCAACAGTATATATAGCTTTGTAAAAGCCTAAGGGGTTTTCAATACTCTCCAGATTTTTGAAGAGTTTTCTCTCCAGCTCTTCTAAAGTCGGCTCAGTCTTGGGGCATTGATAATAGCATAGCTGGCATAGTATACACCTGCCAGTGAGGGTAGGCCATCCATCTTTTACGGTTATGGCTCCAACTGGGCAGACAGATATGCAGGCGCCGCAAAGTGTACAATTCTCTGGCTTAATAACCTCTCTTATAAGTTGACTAAACACTTTAAGTCCTCGGGTCTCGGTTGAAGCAACCATACCTTTTAATTTTAAAATTGAGAAGAGATTTAAAGATTAAGAGTCAATTCCCTTACTAGAGGAAAAATTTTAAATTGATAAAATGCTTTTCTAGATTTGTCATGACCATTAGTGAATTAGCGGGAGGGCCTATAACAGCGTTCATACTTTCGCTCATAGTGGCTGGGGTCTTATACGCCATAGGTGGCTCGATAGGTGTTAAATCTAAGCGTAGTCCAAGCAAGTGTAAACCGTATGCATGTGGTCAAGATGTTCCTGCTGAGAGAACACCTGTCGTTATATGGCTTTACAAATTCGCAACAGCTTTTCTAGTAATAGATGTAGTAGCGTATCTGTTTGTTCTGAGTATGGGCGCCCCCTTTGTAAGTCCAGTAAGAGAACTGGTCATAGTGTATAGTGTTGTAACGTTAATAGCCTTAATCACCATAGTGAGGAGGTGACTGGGTTGAGAGGAATTGTTACGCATTTAATTGGCAGGTTTACTTTGAAGTTAAAGTTACTGTTGCACGGGGGTATTGTCCATGTGGTTTGAATACTTAGTAAACATTTTCACGTTTCCAGGTTTCCTGTTTATAATTCTCATCGCATTCATATATGAATGGGTAGATCGTAAACTTTACGCCGCTTTTCAAAATAGAGTAGGTCCGTGGGTTACGGGTTTCTCTGGTTTCCTTCAACCAATTGCAGACTTCATAAAACTCTTAACCAAAGAAGATATAACTCCTGAGGGAGCGGATACCCTAATCTTCCGCAGCATACCTGTATTTTCTCTAGCCGTAGCGTTGTTGTGCTCCCTCTTCTTACCCATATCGGGTATTAGAGGTCTCGTATCATTTGAAGGCGATTTAATCGTTGCTATAGCGTTAATGACCTTATTATCTATAATGTTCTTTTACGCGGGTCTCTCCTCGCCCAGCCGTTTCTCTATAGTTGGCGCTGAAAGGACTATGTTGCAACTTTTAAGCTACGAGATACCTCTTATGCTTTCAATGGCTAGTGTAGCCGTTTCTACAAGTTCACTAAGCATAATGGGGGTTGTGGAAGCTCAGAGGAATCGATGGCTAATCATAGGGCCAAATATATTGAGTTTTATCGTGTTCCTCTTAGCGGCTCAAGCTGAGCTTGAACGTATACCTTTTGATATACCTGAAGCTGAAACTGAAATAGTGGCTGGATGGTTGACGGAATTTTCAGGACGTAAGTTAGCGTTGCTCCGCCTGACGAAGGATGTAGAGCTCTTCTACCTATCCGGCCTTTCTACGGCACTATTTCTAGGAGGGCCTCTAGGTCCTATGGTACCTGGTTTAGAATGGTTGCTTCACCCCGTCTACTTCACCATTAAATCGCTAGTAGTATTATTCCTACTGTCGCTGATGAGATCGATCTTTGCAAGGCTCAGAATCGATGAGGCGGTTAACTTTCTATGGAAGTACATAATTCCATTATCCGTTTTACAATTCCTGCTTGTAAGGGTGGTTGCCTAAATGATCGTTGGTATTATTCAATACGATAGGTGGTGAAAGGGGGCGTTACGAGCCATGGGATTCGTTATAATACATGTATTGGTGGTGTTGGTTTCAATCGTAGCCGCTTTAATAGCCGTTGAGGTTAAGGATATTCTGAGAGCGCTTATAGGTTTTGTAATACTAAGCATTTCTCTAAGCATAGCCTTCTACCTATTGGGTGCTCCATATGTCTCAGTATTCCAGCTCGCCATATATGCGGGGGCTGTAGTCGTATTATTCCTAACGGCTTTGCACACTATGAAGAGGGTGAGACTATGAATTCGGAAGAAACCAGGTCTTTCGAAGCTGTTACAGCCATCATGATGGTGCTGTGGATAGTCATAGTGGCCATGTTTCTATCAAACTTGATAAATTTTCTCACATCTATAGAATATGCGGCTCCAATAACGCTTGAGAAGCATCCCTTCTTCATATGGACGTATAGAGGCTTAGATACGTTAACTCAGGTTTTCCTACTTCTAGCAACAGCCCTCGGAGTTACCGCACTTCTAAGGGAAGACGAAGGGCCCGGTGTGGAAGAAGAACCGGTAGTTGAAGGTGAGGAGGGTTAGATATGCAAGAATTAGCTCAAATTCAGGCAATTTATATTGTTACATCAGTCATATTAGCTGCTGTAGGGCTATACTGTATAATCGTCAAAAAAGAGCTTCTTAAAATAGTTATTGGAATGGAGATATTGACTTCTGCCGTAAATCTAAACATCATGGTCATGGGTTTGACAAATTCAGGTGTTGATGCCTTAGCCCAATCCATGGCTGTGATCTCAATGACAATAGGTGCTTGCGTAGCAGCCGTTGCATTAGCTCTCGTTGTCAACGTTTTTCGTCACTATCAAACGACAGACGTTAGAAAGCTTAGACGGTTGAGGTGGTAGGATGACGGCTCAAGTTGTCATGTATCCAGTAATTATCTTACTTTCATCAGCAGCTATAATGTCCCCTCTAGGTATTTTGGAGGGGAAGCTTAAGTTTAAACAGTTAAAATTCATACTAACAATATTTTCCCTAACGTCGTGCCTAATTTCATTACTAACGTTACATCAACAGGTTTCATCTGAAGGGCACATCGAAGCCTTCCTGTATGGTTTTGGCCTTCCATTTGGGGTTCAGATTTATGTCGATGAGTTTAGCGTGTACATGGCTATGATTTTCTGTTCCCTCGGATTGTTGGTGGCTATCTTCTCCTATCGCTATATGGAGGTTGATACTGGGCTTGATAAATACTACGGTTTACTCCTAACGCTCATAACTGGTATGATTGGCGTGGCATTTGCCGGAGACCTTTTCAACCTATACGTATTCTGGGAGCTTATGTGCATAAGCTCCTACTCCCTTGTATCATTTAGGAAATACCGCTGGGAGGCTGTGGAAGCAGGCTTCAAATACCTAGTTATGAGTACAATAGGTTCACTTATAGCACTATATGGTGTATCCATAATATATGGATGCTTTAAGACTGTTAATATGCGTGAAATCGCTATGCGGCTTACGCTCGCTCAAGCAGAATTGAGTCCTTCCGCCATACTATCACTTTACTTTGCAACCGGTCTCATAATCTGCGGGTTTGCCGTCACCGCCGCTCTAGTACCTTTCCACACGTGGCTTCCAGATGCGCACCCTGCTGCTCCGGCCTCAATAAGCGCCATGCTGTCTGGCGTTGTTATAAAAACTGGCATATACGCTATGACCCGCATCTTATTTACAGTCTTCACGGTGTCCCCCTCACGCGTTGTTATGGAGATGGGATCGCATTTAATACCGCTGGTCGATTACGGCGTCATTTTAACAACTTTAGGCGTCGTCACAATAACCGTCGCAAACTTTATGGTTTTAAGGCAGAGGGACATTAAACGCTTTCTAGCCTATTCGAGCATAGTTAACATGGGCTATATAGCTTCGGGCTTAGGTATAGCTGCTTACCTATTGTATCATTATTCTGGTCAAACTTATGAGCTAGCAGTTACCGCCGCATCTGGAGCAATATTGCATATACTTAATCATGCCATTGGCAAAGGCCTCCTCTTCCTCTCTTCAGGATGTATAGTCCATGAGGCTAAGACGAGAGATATAGCTAAAATTGAAGGTATAGGTCGTAAAATGCCTTGGACTGGGCTATCCCTTACCATAGGCTTATTCCACCTTGCGGGTGTTCCACCACTAGCGGGGTTCTGGAGTAAGCTATTGATAGTGTGGGGCGGGTTAAGTTGCCCGCAAGACTTATTCTTACTGATATCGACGTTTATCATAATAATCAATAGTATCTATGCAGCTGGATACTACCTTTGGCTTGTGCAGAGGCTTATGTTCAGTAAATTTGGGCCTGCTACCGAGAAAGCTCACGAAGCTCCCCTTTCAATGGTCGCCCCTATTGTGGTATTAGCTTTGGCGTGCATAGTTTTAACCATTCTCCTTCCATGGGTTCTACCCATGGTTAAAGTATCTACTTTAGCGCTTTTGGGAGGTGGTTAAATGGCTGAGGGACTTCAAATATATGTAAGCCTCTCTTGGCTCTGCTGGATAACTCCTATAATTGGTGCTTTAATGACACCTCTGTTAGCTAAAATAGGTCATAAAGTTAGAGATTATGGGGCTGTAGCCTTCTCCTTAGCCTCTGCCATTATGGCCCTTCTCCTACTACTCTTATTATTCTACCACTTAGAAGATCTGCCCATACACAGTCAACTATTATGGGTTGAGGCCTTAGGTTTACCAGTTTTCAGAGAACTTAAAGTTGGCGTGTTATTAGATCCGCTCAGCATAATAATGGCTAACGTTGTTGCGGTCATAAGCTTCCTAATAATGGTTTACTCGTTGGGCTATATGCATGGTGAGGAAGGGTTAACCAGATACTGGTTCTTCATGAACTTCTTCATAGGAAATATGCTCTTGCTTGTTTTGTCAGATAATCTGCTTCAGATGCTATTTGGATGGGAGGGTGTAGGTTTATGTAGTTATGGATTGATAGGATTCTGGTACCGTGACTCTGACAAAGATTGGCTTAAATGCTGGGTCGGTGAAAAACCTGAAGCATATCCCCCTTCGCATTGCGGTATGAAGGCTTTTATGTTTACAAGGCTTGGAGACCTTCTGCTTCTAGTAGGGATACTTATCATATATTGTTATGCCGGAACATTAGACTTCTTAGAGCTTAAAAACGGTGCGATAAGATCTGTGCCGATCCACATACTACTCATCGCCAGCCTCTTTCTACTCGGCGGTCCAATTGGTAAGTCTGCCCAGCTTCCTCTGATGGAATGGCTTCCAGACGCTATGGCCGGTCCTACTTCAGTAAGCGCTCTAATACATGCTGCAACTATGGTTAAAGCCGGAGTATATCTCGTAGCTAGAATGTTTCCAATACTTTATTGGATGACGTGGGAGGGAGTTTATGCCAATCAACTCATAATATTCTTCTACGTAGTAGCTTGGATTGGCGCATTGACGGCATTTGTAGCTGCAACTCAAGCCATACCGGCAACTGAGCTTAAGAAGGTTCTAGCATACTCTACTGTAAGCCAACTTGGCTATATGATGTTAGGTTTGGGGGTTGCAGGTCTATCCAATGATCCGATTGTAGGTTATACGGGCGCTGTTTTCCATCTTGTAAGCCACGCCTTATTTAAAGCGGCACTATTCCTCTCAGCAGGAGCCATTATACATGCCGTACACTCAAGGTTCATGTATCATATGGGTGGTTTAAGAAAACATATGCCTAAAACGTTCTTATGCATGTTACTCGCATCTTTCTCCCTAATGGGTGTACCGTTGCTATTCAGTGGTTTTTGGAGTAAAGATATGGTGTTGGAAGCCGCTTTATTAGCTGGTGAGCCTGTGCTGTTTGCCATAGGAGTGGTCACGGCAGGTCTCACCTGTTTCTACACTGTCCGTATGATTGGTCTAGTCTTCTTCGGTGAGGAGAAAGTGGCTGAAGGTGAACACGTACATGAAGCTCCTTCGGTCATGCTTATTCCATATGCGATCCTCGTAGCATTCACAATATTACTTGGGGTTTTGGGTTTCATTGTAGGTGGCTGGCTAGAAAGCATCTTCCACGGTCAAGTGCTTACGCATGTGCCTCACCTATCATATGAAACGCAACAAGAATCGGCGGTACCTCATATGGAGGCAATGGTGATCACGATGACCTGCTCCATAGCTATGCTGATCATAGGAGCATACTCAGCGTACAGGTTTTATGTAAAACGTGTTTTAGACCCATCCTCCTTATTAAGTAGAAGACCGTTCTTGGGAAAGCTTAGATCCTTCTTTTACAGGAGATGGTATATAAATACGGCTTACTATAAACTGTTCATCTATCCAACTATCAGTTTTTCAAACTGGTTCTTCCCGAGAGTTGAACGTGGTGTCATAGATGGTTTTAACAGGGTTATCGCTGTTGCCTTAGTTAAATTTTCAAACTGGTTCTTCTCGCTTATAGAGAGGAACGTTATAGATGGTTTTAACAACATCTTAGCATCCGTAGCCTTAAAGTTCTCTGAAAGTTTCAGGAAAACTCATACAGGAAGATTGGATTATAACGTTTTATGTATAGTCGTAGGTTTAATATTCATCTTCCTCATGCTATTAGGAGTGTTACTCGGGTGGTGAAACAATGGAGAGTATTTTAGCCCAATCCATAATAGCTCCCATGGTTATGTCTCCAGTAGCATTAGCTATAGGTGGGAGGTTAAGGGAGAAAACAGGATGGTTAGCGTTCCTAGCGTCTCTATACAGTGTCTTTACCCTCGGAGTTACCGCTTTTAGAGTTTACGTAGAAAAAACAGTCTCTTCAGAAGTATACCACTGGGCGCCTCTAATAGGCAATCTAACGCTTCTAGCCGATGGTGTAAGTACACCTGTGGCTTTGACTATTGCACTATTGTCAGCTATCATAGCGGTGTATTCGATAGAGTATATGAAGCATGAGCGTCTCCTAGGTATGTACTTTTCCCTCTACCTACTTTACGAAGCGGGGATGATAGGTGCAGTTTTAACGACAAACTTAGCTTTCTTCTTCCTATTCTTCGAATTGATGTTGATCCCATCTTGGGCTTTAATAGCAATATGGGGGACTGGAGAGAAGGAGCGCATAGCTCTTAAATACTTCCTATTTACGGAAGCTGGCGCCTTATCACTCCTCGGAGGTATAGCTGCAACTAGAGCTTTAACGGGGACATTTGAGATGTTTGAGATAGCTGACATGCTTAAAGGCGTAAGCCTTGATGTAATAATTCCCATAGTAACTGCCATACTGATAGGCTTTTTGGTAAAGATGGCTATATTTCCACTCCATACATGGCTTCCAGACGCTCATGCTGAAGCACCAACACCTATAAGCGCATTGTTATCGCCAGCTATGATAGGCATAGGTGGATATGCCGCTATAAGGATAGTCTACACCTGTTTTCCAATGGTTTTAAATTCATGGGAGTTCATGATAGCTTTAAGCGTCCTAGCGTTAATAACAATGGCTTATGGTGGTTTAATGGCTTATGCGCAAGATGATTTAAAACGCCTCTTAGCCTATTCTAGTATAAGTCAGATGGGTTATATGCTCTTTGGAGTGGCTAGTGCGTCTTATCTTGGAATACTCGGCTCTATACTACTGTACGTAAACCACGCTTTCTGTAAGGCAACGCTCTTCATGATGTCCGGCATAATGATGCATGGATTGGGCACTAGACGTATAAGTGAGCTGAAGGGTTTAGCTTCGAAAATGCCATACACCACTGTGGCCACAGTCGTAAGCTTCTTAGGATTAGCTGGGGTTCCACCGATGTTAGGGTTCTGGAGCGAACTATACATATTCCTTGGATCAATGTATAAAGCGCTTATACTTTCCCAACCGGTAGACATGGTTAGGCTAACTATAACGGTTATAGCCGTTCTAACGGCAATCTTAACAGCTGGCTATGCGTTATGGACTATTAGAAGAGTATTCTATGGGCAGGTTAATGCCATTACTGAGAAAGCTCATGAACCGTCCCTGATAATGCTTGCCCCTCTGATGATTCTGATGATTCTAACAATTGTTTTAGGCATATATCCCACACTGATCATGGGTATCATATCGTCTACACCGACTGGTCTATAACTCCATCAACCGTCGTTTAGTTAAACTCTAAAATATGTGATCTTAGACTATGTAAAATGGCTGAGAAAAATGTCTAAGAAGATAGCGGTTATAGGGGATGAAGAGGTAGCCTCTCTATTTAAACTAGTAGGTGTTTTAGATTCCTTCACGGCTAAAGATGGTGGTGCGGCTAGAGATTTATTAAGAAAACTCGCTGAAACTGGCGATTATGCTTTAGTTATATTGACTCAGAACCTTGCCGATGAAATGGGGCGGGAGTTTGAAGAGTTAGCAGCAAAGTTCAAAAACTTGGCTGTTATAACTCTACCAAGCAGAATAGGCCCATCTTTAAAGAAAGCTGATGTACTAAGGGAGATTATACGGAGAGCTATAGGGTTTGAGGTGTTCATCAAGTGAGCGTTAAGATCACTAGGATGGAACTTTTAAGGTTGAAAAGACTTAGACAGTTGGCTCAAAGAGCTAGAGACCTGTTGGAGGAGAAGCGTACAGTTTTAATCATGGAATTTCTCTCCCTCGTAAGCGATTTTAGGAGGATAAGTCATAAACTTGATGAATTATTGAAAACAGCCTACGATGCTATTGCACTAGCCGAGGTCTATATGGGTAAGTCCGCCCTCACGGGAATAAGTCCAGGTTTGGTAAACCGTTTTACAGTCGACGTTGAGACGAGGACTGTTATGGGTATAACGATATATCGTTTGAGGCTTAAAAAAATGATGGAATTTAAAGACGTAATTCAGTATAGTTTTCTAAGTTCAAGTTCAATCTTAGATGAAGCTTTAATGAGTATGGAGGAGGCATTGGGACTAATGGTTGAGCTGGGTGGTTTAGAGGTCAGTATAAAGGCTTTAGCCGATGAGTTGAGGAAGATCAAACGTAGGGTGAATGTTCTTGAAAGAGTCATACTGCCACGTTTAGATGAGGAGATTCGATTTATAGAGTATAGGCTTGATGAAATGGAAAGGGAGGCTCAATTTAGAATCAGAAGACTATTGCAGATGAAGGTTTAAGAATTCAAATTCATTTTCATCTTTAATTGCTGTGTCTTCTAATGCTTTCTGCAGGTTTTCTCAATCTTCTTCATAAACCATATGTAATGTACGTACATGATTGCTGTTCCGATTAAAGCGCCTATGAGCGTTCCGTAAACTTCCATCCCGTAAAACCGTCCTACAATATATCCTAATATAGCAAATGCCACCACATCCAACCCTATCAGCAGCGCCTTAAACATAATTGTTTTACGCATATTCGCCTTCAATGCATCATCTACCTATGTAAACATGTATGGGAAACGCTTATTTTTATGTTTTTCAACATATTATTGTACCTCCATTGGAGGGGAAGACGTGTTAAGACCTATCCCAATGGTAAAAATACGGGCGATAGTTTACGAAGACTATATCAATAATGTTCTATGCGAACTTGGAAAGTTGAAATCTGTACACTTCGTGGACTTAAGGAATAAGCTTGACCGTTTTAAAGGCTACGTGAAGCCGGTAGAAGCTGGCGAAATAATATTCAGATACTCCAATCTCATATCTAGAGTCTCTAAAATTATGGATAGCATGGGGATTTCTGGGCTTCGAAAGGCTGGAGAGCGTTTGACCGTGAATATTGGGAGGCTGCTCGATGAAGCTGAAAAGGAAATTGAAGAGATAGAGAAGTCTTATAGAGCGTTAAACGAAGAAGTCTCAACCATCGAGAAGACGCTTTCCGCTCCAGAACTCTATGAAGAACGTAGGGAGGAGCTTGAAAAGAGGTTGAAGGAGAAGAGGTTGGAATTGGAAAAGTTTTCTGAAAGCGTCGCTTCAAGACTTATAACTTTAAGGACGAGTTTAGAGTTTGGATTAAAACTTGAAAATACTAAGTTGTTATTCGGTAGAACCTTCAAGACATTTGTATTTGAGGCCTGGGTTCCAGAAGATAGATCTGCTGATGTTGTTAGAGTTTTAAAAGAGGCATCTAAAGGGCTGGTGATTTTTGAAACGTTAAAGGCTGAAAGAGAACACGTAGAAGGACACGAGTCTCCCCCCGTCTTATATAGATTTCCAAGCTTCTTAGAACCGTTTGAGAAGCTTGTCGAATCCTTCTCCATACAATCGTACTATGAAATAAACCCCGCACCGATTATGGCTATAACATTTCCAATACTTTTCGGCGTTATGTTTGCTGATGTAGGCCAAGCCGCTATTCTAGCAGTATCTGGTCTAATCTTCAGCATCCTCCGGAGAAGGTTGAAGAGAAGAGGCGCTGAACCCTCCGGCTTAACAGGCATGGTTTTATCAGCTGGAGAGCTCTTATTTCTCTGCGGGCTTTCAGGGATATTCTGGGGTTTACTGTTCGGTGAAGTCTTTGGAAGTCATGAAATACTCGGTATGCACATTCATCCTTTAGAACTCGCTACAGTAGGTAAGGAGATACGTATAGGGGGCTTCATTCCATCTGAGGATATAATTGCTATGTTTCATTTAGCATTGTTCATAGGCTCTATACATTTGATGCTTGGTTTAACGTTAAACCTTGTGAATAAACTTCTCATGAAAGAGTATAAGGAAGCAGTATCTGTTGTACTTTGGATGTGGTTTTATTCAGGCGCGGCATATGCGGTTTTCAACTTCGGCTCACACGTGGCTTTCGATTTTGGATTCTGGCTTCTAAACCCACATCTATTAATAGTTCCGCTGATTCTTATGATTATCGTTGAGGGGCTTCTAAGGAAGATCGAAGGGCTCTCCCACTCCTTCATGGCTTTAATAGAATCTATGAGCCATACTGTTTCCTATGGTAGGCTTCTGGCTTTAACACTTATCCATGCGAGTATGAGTAAGATGTTCCTCAATGTTATCCCCGGGTTGGGTGGAATAATCTCGGGGACACTACTTGCTTTAATACTTGAAGGCATAATAATATTCGTACATACTCTACGTTTACATTGGGTTGAATGGTTTTCTAAATTCTACTCAGGCGGAGAAGTTAAATATACCCCCTTTGAAATAATAGTAGATGTTTCCTTAGTCGACGCGAGGTGACAATATATGCTAAGTCCCGGTTTACTAGGTATAATTAGTATTGTGCTGTCAGCCGGAGTATCCGCAATAGGTGCCATTTTTGCAATAATATCCGTTGGAACAGCTATGGCTGGTGCTGGAACAGAGCGTCCCGAAATACTATCAAGGGCTATGCTGGCTGTAGTCCTCGCCGAGGCTTTAGCCATATACGGGTTATTGGCAGCTTTCATGCTTGTTGGGGCTCTACCGAAGATTACAACTGAAGAGTCAGCGTTTAAAGCATTGGGAGCTGGTATGGTGATAGCTACGTCTTCACTTGCAGCCGGATTAGGTATAGCATACTGCGGTTCAGCTATGACGGGGGCTTTAGTTGAAAAGCCTGAAACATTCTCGGGGAATGTCATCTCTGTGGTTTTGGCGGAAGCTATAGGCATATATGGTCTGCTGATAGCGTTTATGTTGATAGGTCAAATATAATTGGAGTGAAAGGAATCCATGGAGGACTATAATGCCTATAAACGGTTAAAAATACTTATGAGAAAGATTACGGATGAAGATGCATTAGAGAATTTAATCAAATCGTCAAAAACCGCGTTGGGTCTATCTTCTCCCAGACTTGGAAGGATATTCGAATTAGAGGCTGAAATTAGACTTTTACAGCTGAGATATTTAAAGGCCAAGAGTTTCTCAGAGCGTTATAGAATCCATAGGGAAATAACTAGGTTGCGATCGCTCATATATCGTGAGAGACTTCACGGAAAGGCCAAGTGGAATTACATGGCTCAGGCTACAAAGTATAGGCTTCTAGATGCTAAATACTTCATTAAAGGCGTTGAAAGCGCGGTTGAAAGTGCGGTTAATAGCATTAGCAGATTTAGGGGATGGTTTATCGACCGCCTTCCCCCATCTTTTAAGTATTTGGGTAGTTGGGCTCTAACTTCACGTGAGATTGTTGCGTGGTCTCGAAAGCGGGCTAAGAAGCCTGAAAAACCAAAGCTTACTTAGATAGAAATGTTAGAGATTTCTACTTGTTGAGGTGGTTTTTATGTCATCTGTTTTAAAGTACGCTTATTTAAGTGCTAAGGTTAGGGGGATGAAGCTTCTTCTCTTCAATAAGGAGCGTTTCTATTCCTTACTGGGTAGTCGAGATTTAGAGGGTCTTCTGCGCCTTCTAGAAGATACTTCATATGAACTTGAGGCATATAAAATTATGGAAAAGCCAACCCCAGCTAACATAGAAACAACTCTTATGGAAAATTTCGTAAAAACTGTTGAAACAATTATAGATGAATCTCCAGGTGCTCTCAAGGACTTTCTCAAGAGGAGTCTTAGAAAACTCGAAGCTTCAAACTTAAAGCTTGTTTTAAGAGCTAAACACTCTGGCTTAAAATTTACAGATATCCAAGGTCAACTCTTCCCTCTAAAAACATTCGAAGTGGAAACCTGTAAAGCGCTTTTAGAGGGTGCTAAGACTGTTAAAGACATCGTATATTCATTGGAAGGTTCTCCGTATAGCGATAGTTTAAAATTTGCGTTGCCAGAATATGAGTCTAGAAATTCACTTTTACCACTTGAAACGGCTTTAGATAAGTACGTCTATCTAACCTTAATCGATGGATTGCGTGAATTTGGTGGTCTTGATAGAAAGGTTGCTCAAGAACTCATAGGTGTGGAAGTGGATACGTTAAACGTAAAGGTTGCCATACGTTGTAAAAGACTAAACGTTGAGCAGGAGGCTTTTCAAAACTACATTATTCCAGGTGGATACGTGTTTGATGAAGAACGGCTTTTAAAAGCATATACTGTAAGCGGGGTCGAAGAACTTTTCCAAGCTTTAGCTGTGCATCATTACGCACCATATATAATGAAGGGCTTTGAAGATTATAAGAATACGAAAAGTTTAATGGGATTAGAAGTAGAACTTGACCGCCTTCTAATGAGGGCTAACAAAGAAATATGTCGTAAATATCCGAACCCATTTCATGTGGGAGTAGTTTTAAGTTATTTGAACCTTAAGTGGTTTGAAGTAAGAAACCTAAGAACCATAATGCTCGGTAAAGTTTCAGGGATACCTTCCGAAGCGATAGCTAAACTGTTGATACTTTAGCATCACTTCTCTAAAAGCATCTTTAAAATTCTGCTATGCAATCTCCTTTTGAATCTTTCTATAATTGCCTCGAAAGTATTATGAACAACTATTCTACCGTCTACGCTTCTGATTACAACGCCACCGGCGGCATCTAACTTTTCTTTAGAAAACGTAACTTTAACATTCACTCCTATTTTATCAGCAACTTCTCTGGATAGAGAGGTTAAATCCAAGTTAAGTTTCAAGTCCTCCTCTTTAAGTATTAATTCTACATCTTCCCGTATCGTTTCAATTCCCTCAATTATGAGGTTCTTAAGTAGCTCCATATAGCCTATTCTATCGTTTTTAGACCACTCTATAAACTCTTCAAGCACATCGTGAAGAATACTTTCTAAAGCTCTGTTGACGGCATTTAAACGTATGGCATTAGCTTTAAGTCTAGCCTCAGATAGCACTCTATTTCTAAGAGCCATTGATTTAGTTCTAGCGTCTCTCAACATATCCTCCCTTTGTTTAAAGGCATCCTCCCTACCCTGTTTAATCGATTCTTCTATACGTTGTGCAACCTTCCTCCTCGCCTCTTCTATAATAGTGTTTGCACTGTGGATTGAATCCGCTCTTATTCTTTCCAAAAACCTTCCAAGCTCTTCCTCAGTCACTTTAAAACCCCCATTCCCCTAAGCAACTCCTTCACAAGAGTTTTAGCGATTTCACGGCCTTTAACATGAACTCTTTCATCGATTTTTTTAGCGTATTCCTCAGCCTCGCTTATAATCTTCCCAGCTTCCTCCTCAGCCTCTCTTCTAGCCTTCTCAAGAACCTCCTCAACTTCCCTCTCTAAAAGGCTCATGGTTTCCCTATAGCTTTTTTCATAGGCTTTTTTAGCCTCCCCCTCCCCCTCAGCTATTATTTCCTCAGCCTTCCTCCTAGCCTCCTCTAAAACCTCTTTAGCTTCATCTTCTACTTTAACGATCTTTTCAAGAAGACTTAAGATTTCCCCATTTGACATTTTAATCACCTACTGAGTGGTTTTAGGTCTATATATGGCTTGAGCTTTAGCCCACTCTATCGTCTTAGGGTCGGCTCGTTTAAGCTCCTCCTCAGGTAGAATAGATAAAACGTCCCACATGAGGTTCAATGTAGTTTCTATATCTCTCTCCTCGTAAGGCCCTTGATTCACAAACCTTCTTTCAAATTCATCGGCAAATTTAAGGTAAAGTCTATCTCTAGCTGTAAGCCCCTCCTCACCTACAACTGCTACGAGCTCCCTCAAAGCACAGCCCTCTGCATAGGCATAGTAGCAACAATCTGAGACCTCTCTATGGTCGAATCTGGTACGCCCCTCACCTATACCGCTACGCATAAGTCTCGAAAGAGACGGAAGTACATCCATAGGGGGGTATATGCCTTTCCTATGCATGGCTCTACTCAATATCAACTGTCCCTCAGTTATATAAGCCGATAAGTCCGCTATGGGATGTGTAATATCGTCGTTTGGCATTGTAAGTATCGGGAAAACTGTATGGCTTCCCCTACGGCCTCTAATTCTACCGCATCTCTCATACATTGTAGCCAAGTCTGTATACAGATACCCCGGGTATCCTCTTCTACCAGGTACCTCACCCCTAGCAGCGCTTATCTCTCTTAAAGCTTCAGCGTAATTAGTCATATCCGTCAATATCGTCAGAACATTATATCCCTCATGGAATGCAAAGTATTCTGCACACGTTAAAGCAAGCCTAGGTGTTATGATTCTTTCAATAGCTGGATCATTCGCTAGGTTTACAAACATTGTTAAATGGTCTAAAGCTCCCCTCTCCTCAAAATCTCTCATGAAGAATCTAGCCTCATCAGCGGTTACACCCATGGCTGCAAATACAACAACCGTTTCCTCCTCTTTACCCAACGCCTTAGCTTGCCTTGCAACTTGAGCTGCAAGTGTATTATGTGGTAAACCAGGGCCTGAGAATATCGGGAGCTTCTGCCCCCTAACGAGCGAGTAAAGCCCGTCAATAACTGATATACCCGTTTGTATGAATTCTCTAGGGTGTTCTCTAATAGCTGGGTTTATTGGAGCACCGTGTATATCCCAATAATCCTCCGGCGCTATAGGCGGACCCCCATCGATAGGCTCCCCTCTGCCATTAAATATCCTGCCAAGTAGGTCGTTTGAAACGGGCATTCTGAGAATATCTCCCGTAAATCTTACTAATGTCTTATCCACATCTAACCCATCAGTGCCCTCAAAGACTTGTATTACTGCAAAAGTCTCCCCTACTTCTAAAACTTGACCCCTCCTCTCCTCTCCACTCGGAGTAATTATCTCTACAAGTTCTCCATAACCCACTCCTCTAATCTTCTCAACGAACAGTAAGGGGCCAGTTATCTTAGAAATCGTAGTATAGCTTCTAATTGTCGCTAATGTCTCCAAGTTCTCACAGGCTAAATTTAAAGCCCTTCTACGTTTAAACTTTTACGTATCTAAATAGTATTCTTCAAGTTTTCAGAAGTTCTTTAAAGGTTTTATCTATTTCATCATCAAGCTTCTTCATATAGTCCTTTAGCTCATCCATGGGTTGGATCTTCATTCTAGCTATAAGCATTCTTAAGGGAGATTCAAGTATCTTTTGAAGAGGTACACCTTTCTCAACAGCTTCATGGCTGAGTCTATAAACCTTTAGTATGGCTCTAAGCATATCCCTTGCTTTCTCTATCGGACAGTAGGTATCAACCGGGTGATAGGCATGCTGCATTAGAAAATCTTCACGTATCATCCTAGCTATCTCAAGGTAGAGTCTTTGAGCATCTGATAATGCATCTGGACCAACCAGCTGAACGATCTCTCTAAGCTCTTCTTCACGCTGTAGGATGTACATCGTCTCCGTCCTAAGCTTATCCCATTCTGGGTCTATATGTTTTCTAAACCATTCTGCTAAGTTTTCAAGGTATAGAGAATAGCTTCTAAGCCAGTTTATGGCTGGGAAGTGTCTACGCTGAGCTAGGTCGCTGTCTAAAGCCCAGAAGACCTTAACCATTCTAAGCGTATTTACAGTCACAGGCTCTGAAAAATCTCCACCTGGAGGTGAAACAGCTCCTATGACCGTTACAGAACCTATTCTACTAGGTTTTCCTAAACATTCAACTCTACCAGCTCTTTCATAGAACTCTGCAAGCCTGCTAGCTAAGTATGCGGGATATCCCTCTTCACCAGGCATTTCACCAAGTCTCCCAGAAACCTCCCTCAAAGCTTCAGCCCATCTGCTTGTAGAATCCGCCATCAATGCGACATCATACCCCATATCTCTAAAATATTCGGCCATGGTTATACCAGTATAGACACTGGCCTCTCTAGCAGCTATCGGCATGTTTGAAACATTTGCAACAAGTATTGTTCTATCCATTAGAGGCTTCCCAGTCCTAGGGTCTTTAAGCTCTGGAAACCTCTCTAAAACCTCCGCCATTTCATTCCCCCTCTCTCCACATCCGACGTATATTATGATGTCTGCATCCGCCCACTGAGCGAGTTGATGCTGCATTATCGTTTTTCCAGTTCCAAAACCTCCAGGTATAGCCGCGGTTCCACCTTTAGCAATGGGGAAGAGAACGTCTATAATTCTCTGACCTGTTACTAATGGTGTTTCCGGTGGAAGCTTCCTAATATAGGGTCTAGCCTTCCTAACAGGCCACGTATGCATTAATTTAACTTCATATTTAACTCCATCGCGTTCAACTACGGCTATAGTATCATCGACTTTAAAATCGCCTTCAGAAGCAATATATGTAAGCTTTCCACTGACATCTGGAGGTGTCATAATCTTCTGTTTAACCATACTAGTCTCTGCTACAAGACCTATTATTTCGTTTCCAACAACCTCAGTATTCGGTTTAACGGTTGGTTGAAAACGCCAACTCTTCTTCCTATCCAACGCTGGAATAGTATATCCCCTTCTGAGAAATGCCCCTATAAGAGCCTCTATACCCGGTAAAGGTCTTTGAACGCCATCAAATATTTGACCAATAAGTCCAGGTCCAAGCTCCACAGATAAAGGTTGTCCCGTGCATAAAACGGGTTCACCAGGTTTTATGCCAGTTGTCTCCTCATAAACCTGAATTACGGCTCTATCCGCCTCGATTCTAATTATTTCCCCTATAAGCTTCTCCTCACCCACTCTTACGACTTCGTACATTTTTGCCCCTAATACACCTTTAGCTACGACAACGGGACCTGAAACTTGACTTATTACTCCTCTAATGGGCATCAAGGATCCCTCCGTTTTTTAAGACTCAATCATTTGAATCATTTAAAACAATTTATCGATTATTATTCTAAATAAGTGTTTTCGAAGTCGTTATAAGTAAGCTTTACTAAGGAAGATTTTAGTGGTTCCACTTGAAGGCTGCTCTAATAGAGAAACCGCGTAGCTTTAAGGTCCTGGAGAAGGATATTCCATCCATTAAATCCAACGAAGTTCTCGTAAAAGTCCACGTATGCGGAGTATGCGGTACTGATGTACATATATATGAGGGAGCCATGCCTTGGGCTAAGCTCCCGCTAATCCCTGGCCATGAGTTCTCAGGAGTAGTTGCAGAGGTCGGTAGGGACGTAAATGGTATATCCGTTGGGGATGCCGTCACCGTAGACCCGAATATAACCTGTGGTTTATGTCGCTATTGTAGGAGTGCTAGGCGAAACCTATGCCCTAGAGTTGAATCTATAGGGGTCACTAGGGATGGAGGATTTGCCGAGTACGTAGTGGCTCCAGCGTCGCAATTATATATGGTTCCAAAGGGATTAAGTCTTGATGAAGCCGCTTTTACAGAGCCCGTAGCCTGCTGTTTACACGGTATTATGAGGCTGTCGATTAGGCCTGGTGAAGATGTTTTAATCGTTGGAGCAGGTCCAATAGGTCTCATACATCTTCAACTGGTTAGGAGAGCTGGAGCTGGGAGAGTAATAGTGGTTGAGGTGAACGATAGAAGGCTTAAACTTGCTGAAAAGCTGGGGGCGGATTTAACGGTAAATCCATCTAGGGATGACGTTGTAAAAGCCGTTAACAGTTTTCTAGGAGGTAAGGGTGTTGAAGCGGCTATAGATGCTGCTGGCGGCTCTAACCCGCTTACACTGGCTTTGAATTGCCTAGAACCGGGCGGCCGTTTACTCGTCTTCGGCGTGGCCTCTGAGAGCGATGTGTGGTCCATTAAACCCTACGATATATACAAGCGTGAGCTTACAATAATAGGGAGCTTCATAAACCCATATGAAATGGATGGTGCTTTAAACCTACTGGCATCCGGCGCCTTAAACGTTAAACCTCTAATAAGTCACGTAATAAAGTTGGAGGATCTTGAAAAAGCCCTTAAACGTGAAATACCGAATACGATAAAAGTTTTGGTTAAACCTTGACATTAACTCTCTGGGTTGGGGCCTTTCTCACGTTCTACATCCACCTTTATTTTTCTGGTAACTCTTACGTCTGTTATTTTTGTGAGTGGATATTGGCCTTCTTCATCTTTCTCAAACTGCTTACACATGTCGAAGACTGTGAGTAATGCCGCCATAACACCTACTAAAGCTTCAAGTTCAACTCCGGTTTTAGCTATTGATTTAACCGTTACTGTTGCTTCAACGCCTCTTTCAACAACTTTAAGCTTAACATCTATAGACGTTATTGAGGCTATTGGATGAGCTAACAGTATTAAATCGGGCGTCTTTTTGACAGCATTTATAGCTGCAAGTTGAGCGGCTGTTATCACATCCCCCTTTGGAACTCTTCCCTCTTTAATAGCCGATACCGTTTCAGGTTTAAGTACTATCAACCCTTGAGCTTCAGCTTCTCTATAAACTTCTCCCTTACTAGTTATATCCACCATTTTAATGCCCATGTTATCGATTCTAAACGTGGAACCGTCTAATTTATATTTACTCGTTTAGGAAGTATTCATGATGGCTATGGGAGATTTTTCAGATAAACTCTCAAAGTTTAAAGGCTTCATAACAGGTCCTCAGGTCGACGAGTTTTTCAAAGAATTCAACGTTAAATTTGGCGCTGGAGTCTGGGCTGCTGGAGATTTCTCAGACAGGTTTAATAGGATCGGCTATTTCCCAGAAATGCCGTCCGACTTAAAATCTAAGCTTAAACGTATCCAGGAGGCTGGCATAAAGGGAGTAGCGTTGATAAATGCTCAATTCATAAAACCCGATTATAAGGTCGACTGGAACCTTGTAGGTGAGGCGGAGGGGTATATGGAAGAATTTGAATTAGAGCCTGCTGGTTTAGCGTTAGATTTATCGGGTTTTCCAAAGTGGAAACTTGGAACGTTAACAAACCCAGATGCACGCCTGAGAGAAGAGGCTTTGAACACTATCCTTGAAAGTTTAGATATAGCTAAGCAATTGAAAACGGATGTTGCTTCTCTATGGCCTGGTCAAGATGGTTGGGATTACAGCCTTGAAGTTAACTATGGCAAAAGGCTAGATTGGCTTTACGATGGATGCTTGGCGGTCGCTAAACAAGCCAGAAAGCTTGGCTTAACGTTTTCAATAGAGGCTAAGATTAAAGAGCCTAAGGAGGGGAACATGATAATTCCCACATCTCAATTTGCACTGCTTCTAGCGAAATCTGTAAACGAAGAGTTGGGTTTTAAATCGATGGGTATAACCATAGATTATGGTCATGAACTAATGTACGCGGTAGAGCCAGCATTTACGGTGTACGCGGCGAAGAAGTTTGAAGTACCCCTAGCGGCCTTCCACATAAATACCGCTAAGACGCACAGTAATGATGAAGACCGTATAGTAGGTACGGGAGACTTCTGGGCGTTCATAGACTTTCTATACGCTGCCATAGATGTTGGATATAGAGGCTGGATGGTTCTTGACCAGTTTTCATATAGAATGAATCCGGTCGAGGCGTTGAGACTTTCCAAGGAATTCTTCGCAAACCTCTACAAGAAAGCCTTAGCCTTATACAATTTAAAGGATGAGTTTGAAAAGGTCAGAGATACTGGCGATCAGGCTAAAATACTGCACTACATCAAAGCCCTCATGAATTAGCCCTCTGTTTTTATTTTTCCGTACTGCTACGTTTATGTAGTTTTTCTTCTCTAAAGTCGGCCGTCGATTTTAGAGGAGATTAAGGAATCCCCAAGCTTAGATATTGTCTAGGCTATTACCGTAATACTGCATAATTTATATATGATGTGGTATAATTTCTCAGGTGAAGATGATAAGGTAGTTATAGAGGTTGATCTATTATATGAAAGAAACGATAATAGCTGCTTCAACTCATAATATTAAGAAGCCCTTTGCTGGTTGGTTTCGAGACATATACTCTTTAGGTTTTCGATACCTTGATGTTGAGTTTCTCAAGATTGTAGACGAACCGCATGCTATTGTAAATAGTATCGGTAAGCTTAAGTCAATAAATAGCGATGTGGTACGGGAACTTAAACATTGGGTTGAAAATAATATGATAAAAGTGATATCCTTCGAAGCTGGGGCGCTCTTTATAGACGATGATAAAAAGCTTAGAAAATCCATAGCTAGAATCCGTGAGGTCATTTCCATAGCCGTATCTTTTAAATGTCCAACGGTTAGCATCACTCCATCATCGTTTAATGAAAACGTTTCAAGGGAAAAAATAGTTGAAGGTTGTAAAGCTCTAGTAGATGAATGTGAGAGTTATGGTGTTAAGCTTTCACTTGAAAATGGTGAAGTAGGCTCAATTAAAATTCTTAGGAAGCCTGAAGATATAAGCTACGTGATCGAGAAAGTAGGCTCACCGATTCTAGGCGTTTGCCTAGATGTTGCGGCTGCTGCTACCATAGACTTCAACATAATGTCTTATGTGTCAAAGTTTATGGACTACATCGATATAATTCATGTAAACGACGTGACAAGAGACCTTAAATTTAAGAACCTCATAGTGGGGCTGGGCGATCTAGAGTTCAACCCTTTCATGAGCTTCGTTAAAAAGCGTAAGATTCCAATGGTTATAGAAATATATTCCGGCTACGGTCCAGTAGACCTGTACTTGTGTAAAAGACAGATAGAAAAGATTCTCCGGCGGGTAGATTGCTGAAATTAAACCCTCCTCCAAACGGTCATCTATCACTTTTTAATTTTGTTGAATGATATTCTAATGGCTAATATTCTCGCTAGTCTTAAACGATTCAATTAGATGTAAAACAAGCATCCATAGCAACCTTTAAATTCAGTAGTGCGGCTGGCGGGATTTGAACCCGCGATCTGGGGCTTGGGGGGCCCCAATCCTAACCAGACTAGACCACAGCCGCAACCTCTATTAAGTTTAGAGTAGAAGGAGAGGTTTATTAAGTTTTAATGCACATTTCATGTGCCTTCATCAGCCGGAGTCTAGCTTAGTCTGTTTTGCATCTTTAACGCTCTGCGTATAATTGCTGTTTATAAGACGGTATATCGCTTCAGCTCTACTTTGACTCAGCCCTTTAACTTTCATAAGTTCTGTTATAGATGCATTAAAAACTCTTCTAAGGCTTCCAAACATTTCTAGCGTCCTCTCAGCTAGTGTTGGTCCCATACCTGGTAATGAGGTTAAAACTCTGATTCTTTCATCGATCTTCTTACCAACTTTCGGAACTGTTATCGGTTGTTTAGATTCACCTCTCCTGTGAAGTCTTAGGGCTACGATGTATATGTGTTCAGCACTCTGTTCTTTGTCACATGAATATAAAATCGGCACTTCAAATCCTAAGGATACGGCTGACATAGCTCCCAATACGGCTTTAGTCTTCGTCGTAAACTCACCTATTCTCGTAATATCTCCTTCTAATAGTAGGACTGGTTTTTCATAGTATTCTTTAAGCAACTTGACCTGTTTAAAAAGCCTCCCGTCAAATATGGAGGCTATAAAATCCGGTAACGTTTTCCGTTCAAAGGCGACTTTGCTTGAAAGTACGTAGTCGCCAACTTCTAAAAGTTCGTATATTACTCTAACGCCTTTACTCTTTAATATCGAAGGAATTCCTGAATCTCTCTCCCTCTCATCGACGATTACTCTCATCAATACTGTATTGTTGTAGCTTGATTTTTATAGGTTTATATTATTCCCATTCTTAAGGTGTTTTAACCTTCAAGCCGAGGTAGAGTCTGCCTAGATCTTCGTTCTTAAGTATTTCCTCTGTTGGTCCGGATGCTATGCATTTTCCAGAAGCGAGTACGTAGGCTTTATCAGATATTTCCAAAGTCTTTAGAACATTCTGCTCAGCTATTAAAACCGATATGCCCATACTTTTTATCTCGCGTATCTTCGATAAAACCAATGTAGCATTCTTAGGGGAGAGGCTGGCTGTGGGCTCATCCAACAGTAGAAGCTTGGGATTACTTATTAGAGCTCTAGCAATTGCTAAAAGTTGCCTCTCCCCTCCACTTAAACTATCTGCCCTATTATTCAGAGAGGTTTTTAATTCTGGAAAGATTTCCAATATTGCATCGATGTCTTTATTTAAATCATTTTTTCTCACATAGGCACCAATCTCAAGATTCTCTTTAACGGTTAAACTTCTAAAGATGTTGTTAATCTGTGGAACGTAGCTTATACCCATCCTTGCCAGTTTAGTGGCAGAAGCCCCTGTTATATCAATATCATTATAAACGATACTTCCCCTAAAAATCTTCGTAAAACCCATTATGCTTTTGAGGACTGTAGATTTTCCACTTCCATTTGGCCCAAGTAGGGCGACAACCGATCCATTATCTACATCAATAGAGACGTCTTCTATGATTGGTATTTTCCAGTATCCCGCAGTTAAATTTGAAATCCTTAGAATCTTCATATAGATCCCAAGTAGACCTTAATCACATCATCGTTGTTTATTATGTCAGAAGGCTCTCCCTCAGCTATAATCTTCCCCTGATGCATTACGTGGACTCTGTCGACGTGTTCCATGAGGAGTTCTACTCTATGCTCTACTATGAAGAATGTTACGCCCATATTTTTCCTAATTTCTCTAAGCTTCATGAAGATATCGTTAGCGAGCACCGGATTGACACCTGCGGTGGGCTCATCGAGAAGAATCATGCTGGGCTCCGATATGAGTGCTCTTGCTATTTCAAGAAGCTTCATCTGTCCTCCGGAAAGCTCACCTGCAGGTACGTAACAGTATTTTTCCAATCCGAGGAGCTCCAATATCTCTAAAGCTTTATCCTTAACATCTTTCTCAAACTTTGACCAGTGTTTACGTTTAAATAGTGCTGGTAGAAATCCTTCCCCTGGGTTTTTAACGCTCATCATTAGATTATCTAATACGGTCATCTTTTGAAGTATCCTGGGTATTTGAAAAGTCCTTACAAGCCCCTTATGATATATTTGATGGGGTTGCAGCCCGTCAATGCGTTCACCGTTAAAGAATATTCTACCCGAATCTGGCTTATACACGCCGGTTAAAATGTTGAAGAGTGTTGTCTTTCCACTTCCATTTGGCCCTATGAGGCCCACTATGCCTCCTTTCTTAATGCTTAGGGTAACCCCGTTAACTGCAATAAGTCCTCCAAACCGCTTGACTAGGTTATCCGTGCTTAAGATCGGTGTATCCACGATTTCACTTCCATAAGCTTAGAAGTTATAATTTTATGTATTTTTCCCTCATAAGGTTTAATTTTTTCCTTCAGTAAACCCTGCGGTCTGTAGAATACGACGATTATCACCAAGATGGCTGTAAGCATGACCTGTAGATTCACTGGGTCTAATGGGAGGTTAAAATAGTCTTTGATTAACCTAGAAGATCTTTGAAATCCCTCCACCATGAAGGCGCCCAAGATAGCACCCAGGTTGTTAGCCGGCCCTCCTAAGATCACCATCATCCATATTGTAAATGTCACAGTAGGCTCAAACATATATGGACTTACAGTGCCGATGTATTGAGCGAATAGGCTTCCCGCAAGTCCAGACATGGCTGAACCCAATGCGAAAACTTGCACTTTATACTTGAAAACGTTTTTCCCATATGTTGATGCTAGAAGCTCATCCTCTCTTATAGTTTTCAATACCCTTCCATATGGCGATTTAACTATAAGTTCGCATAGGAGGAAGCATGCTATGAGGACGCTGTATATTAAAGCTATCTGAACGATAAGCCTATCTCTAAATGTTAAGCCTGGGATTACTATGGCTGGAGGTATTCCAGAAATACCCCAAACCCCTCCGGCGAGCCACGTCTCATTCTTGATTATAAGCTTCATAACTTCACCCAATGATATCATCGTTATTGCTAGGAAATCCTCTTTAAGTCTTAAAGTGGGCAGAGATGTTAAAATGCCAATTACACTAGCGATTAATATGGCTAATAGGCTGCTCGCTATGAATGGATATTTCAAACTGCTCATAATGGCTGTTACATAAGCGCCTATCATGAAAAATGCTACTTTTCCAAAGTTTGCTAAATTCGTGTAGCCATATTCGAGGTTTAAGCTTATAGACAGTATTCCAAATATGCCTGCATATGCAATTGCATCTAACAAATACATGAGCGGATCCGCCATGCTATGCCCTCCTCCTCGCAACGGCGGCAATACCTTCAGGCTTTATGATTAGCGTGGCAACGAGTATTATGAAGGCTATAGCCGATCTATAGTCTGCTGAAAGCCCAAGCCAGGTTAAAATCACAACCCCAATGTTTTCTGATAAGCCTAGAATAAACGATGCTATTAGGACGCCGTAGAAGCTTCCTATTCCACCTAGAAGCGTTATGGCGAATGTTTGGAGAAGAACCTTCCAGCCCAATAGTGGGACGAGGCTACTCCTCATTGCCAGAAATATTCCCGAAAAACCTGCTAGGGCTGCGCCCAGAGACCAGGTAAATAGGCTGATTCTATTCAGGTCTATTCCAGATGCCGCCGCAAGCTCAGGGTTATCGGCTGCAGCTCTGATGGCTTTACCAAGTTTTGTCTTCGTGAGCATTATATGGAGTGAAATGGCTGTAATTAACGCGGTAGCTAATATGGCTAAAAGTAATGGTGTAGTTACAATGGGGCCTATGCTTATAGTAGGCCATATGATTTTAAAAGATTGTATTCCCCCTCCGAAAACTTGCATGAGGAAATGCCTTATTAAAAAACTTAATCCTATTGATGATATCATGAGGTGAATTAGAGATGCTCCTCTAGATTTTAAAGGTTTGAATAGTAAGAGAAAGCTTAAACCACCTAAAAGGGCTGATAAAACCACGGCTAAACCTATGGATAAGTAGATATTCAAGCCGAACATGGTTAAAAACATAAATGCCATGTATGCTCCGAAAGTGATATACTCTGCGTGTGCAAAGTTCGGGAAACGGGATAAACCATATGATAGAGACAACCCTAAGGTAGCCAGCATATACATGCAGCCCCATGTGATGGAGTTCATAAAAACCTGGGGCCAATTTATCATAACAATCACCAAAAAATAAAGAGGGAGTGTTTAAGGCCAGTAGCCTATGGCTTCAAACTCGTACTTTCCATCTACCTTTACTACATCCCATATCTCATATACTTGGTAAAGCTGGTCACCGTTTTCATCAAAGACCTTATAGCCACTCGCTCCCATGAATGTTTGACTTATATCCTTAAGGGCTTCACGTATCTTAGTACCATTATAGTCTCCAGCTTTTGCTATGGCCAATATGGCCATCATGGTGGCGTCGTACGCCGTATCAGCATACATAGATGGGTCTTCTCCAAACTTCGCTCTGAATTTGCTCTTAAAAATCTCATAGCTCTCAAGTCCCACTGGAGCTGATGGTCTAGTGCCTATGCACGCCCTCGCCATGAATTCTGCCGCCGCCGGGTCTTCAAACATTGGGTCGCCGTAAACCCCCTCAGCGCAAACCCAGAGTATATTGTCTAAACCCATTTCCAACGCTTGTCTAAACATGATCTTTCCATCTTCATAGTAGCCGACGTAAAGAACGCCGTCTGGTTTTAAATCTTTAACCATCTGTAGTTCTGTTGTAAAATCTAACTTGCTCGGATCATACGTTATTGTCTTAATTACTCTTGTTCCCAGTACTTTCTTCGCCTCCTCCATTATACCAATACCGTATGGATTGTTCATGACCAGTATTACAACCCTAGATGCATTTCTCTTAACTAGGAGCTCTCCCAACGCCTTACCCTGAAGCGTATCGCTTCCAACGGTTCTGAAAACGTAGTCGTCTGGAAACTCAGTGGTTATGTAGGGTGCTGTGGCAGTTGGGGATATTAACACAACCTTATGCTCATTGGTATAATTGCCCATAGCCCTCAATACACCACTAGCCATAGGCCCTATGACGATTTGACATCCATCTACTTCAACGAGTTTTTTCAAAGCCTCTAAACCTTTAGATGGATCGGTGCCATCGTCTTCAACTATTAAAACAATGCGTCTACCAGCTATTCCACCTCTTGAATTAACTTCATCCACAGCCAGTTGAACGCCTTTAACTATGTTGGTACCCATGGGGCCGAGGAGCCCCGTTAAAGACATTATACACCCTATCTTGATTTCTCTAGGCAATACTGGAGAGACTTCCTGAAGAGCCTGTTGTCTTCCTTCGGTTAATCCAGCCTGCCGTCCTTCATTATAGCCTCTTCTATAAGCTTCTTGAGCAGCTGCTTGCCCGGCATAGTAGCCTACTGCACCAGCTATTATAGCAACGACTACTATAGCGATTAAAGCAATAGATGTAGATACGGCTTTACTTTTTCCACTCATACACGTCGCCTCTAAAAGATGATAATAAAAATTACAAAGAAACTTATTTAAATTCTTTACTGTACTTTTTAGTACTTTATGGTTTATTAAAATAGTTTTTGCAATAGTCTTCGGTAATGTTTTAGAAGCTTTTAACAAATACAACCGTCAACATAAATAATATCGAAAATGCGATTAAAACATAGTCGTTTCTAGACATCTTCAATTCATATAAGCTGGTCCTCTTCCTTATAGCTCCATAGGCTCTAGACTCCATGGCTTCAGCGAGCTCCATACTCCTTTGAAAGCTTCTTATGAATAGTGGCACCAATATCGGCAACATGTTGCGAATTCTATCCATAAACTTCCCTTTTTCAAGCTCCAACCCTCTAGACTTCTGCGCATCCATTATCGACTGCGCTTCTAAAGCTATGTCCGGTACAAACCTCATAGCGGCTGTGAAAGCGAAGCATATGTCATATGGAATTTTAAGCTTTTCTAAGGCTAGGCTCAAATCCTCAGGTGTAGTTGTGAGGAAGAATAGGGAGAATGCCCCTATGAGTGTTATAAATCTAATGGTCATGGATATTGACATGAGTAAACCGTCCATCGTGAAACCTCCCATGTAAAAATAGCTCGTTAAAAAGTTCACAATAAATATGAATATCATTAAGAATGCAGACCCTCTGAGAGAGTTCAACCAGAACTTAATAACCTTCGCCATGTAGACTAAAGGTACCTGTATGATTAGTAAGATCGTGAGCGTTAAAGGGTCTGAGTATAAGATCGATAAACTGCTTAAAACAACTAGAAATATGGCCTTAGATCTAGGGTCTAAATTGTGTATTGGGCTTTCAGCCCTTCTAAATCTTAACCCCTCGAATATACGCATCATAGGCCTTCACCCCCTTTTAAGTAATGGCTTAACTATTTCCATTAGATCATGTTCATCTAAAATCCCCTCTAAACTTGGAGAGTTTAAAATTCTATAAGCCAGTTCAGTTATCTGCGGAGGAAGTAGTGAAGCATCATCTAGAATCTTCAAGTTCGTCAGCGCTCTATCGGCGTAGTCGTCTAGTATGATCTTTCCCTGACTCATCAATACGACCCTCGGCTTTAAATCTACGACAAACTCTAAATCGTGCGTCACAATTACAACAGCCTTTCCCTCTCTAAGGAAAGACCTTATAATGTTGATTATTTCACACTTCTGCAGATAATCCTGACCTATAGTAGGTTCGTCGAGGATCAGATAATCTGGGTTAAACACGATCACCGAAGCTATTGCAAGCCTCTTCTTTTCACCTCCGCTTAAGTTGAATGGTGAAGATTGTCTATACTGTTTAAGCCCCATTCTTTCAAGAACCTGGTCAACTCTTCGTTTAATTTCATCTTCTTGAAATCCGAAGTTTTTTAATGCAAAGGCAACTTCATCTTCAACTGTTTCGCTGAAAAACTGATGGTCTGGGTTTTGGAATACCAATCCAACTTTCCTAGAAAGCTGAGCTACGGATAAATCTCTTGTATTATCTCCATCTACTAGCACCACCCCTTTGGTAGGTTTAAGAAGCCCATTGAAGTGTTTAATCAACGTGGTTTTTCCAGCACCATTTTCACCCATTATGGCTACGCACTCACCCCTGTCTATTGTTAAACTTACCCCTTTAAGCGCTGTAAATCCATTTGGATAACTGTAGTATACGTCTACGACTTCTATCAAGAGATGATCCTCCTAAGAAGGGTGGATGCTTCTTCCGTGCTTAGTGGGAGTCTATCAAAACTATACCCTTCCTTCTCAAGTTGTCTGAAAAATCGTATGAGTCTAGGCGTACTTACACCGTATTCTTCGAGTTTATGATGAAATAGTGTAGCGGGGTCGCCGTCAAGTACTATACGTCCCCGGCTCATGACTATGAGCCTAGATGCGTATCTCGAAGCCAAATCCAGTCTATGTTCAACAAGAATAACGGTTAAACCGAGCTTCTGATTAAGATCATCCAGCAGTTGAAAAATCTTCAGAGAAGTCTTGGGATCTAAGTATGCAGTCGGCTCATCTAAAACTATGATTTCAGGGTTCATAGCCAATACTGAGGCTATTGCAACCCTCTGCTTCTGTCCTCCTGAGAGCTCATATGGTGCAGAGTGCCTATACTCCTTCATACCTACAACTTCTAAAGCCCAATCTACTCTACGCTTAATTTCCTCCCTCTCTACGCCCAGATTCTCCAAACCAAACGCTACATCCCTCTCAACTGTGAGTGAGAAGAGCTGACTATCTGGGTTTTGAAATATAAATCCGACTTTAAGCGCCATTTTATGAATAGGGGTTTTCTTAACGTCAAATCCAGCTACTTGTATTTCTCCCCTTAAATCTCCACCATAGAAGTGCGGTATTAAACCGTTGAAGCATCTGCATAAGGTCGTTTTACCACATCCGCTAGCTCCAGTCAGTAAAACGAACTCCCCCCTCTCAATTTCCAAGTTTATATTTAGCAAAACGTCTTCGTCCATTCCATCATACCTGTAGTAAAGTCCTTTGACTTCAATGACTTTAGACATCCCTCATCCGTTATAGTAAGCCCCCTATTAAACCTAGCCTCTAATATTATTAGGGTCTGTTTCCACTCGTGTTTTTCTATAAGTGCGATTACGGGTTTTTAACATCTCAGATCTGGAGGCTAAAGCTGAGCTCCATCTTTGGAGAAGTGCTACATCGTTGTATCAAAACTTTTATGAAAATAGTTTACTGGAAGCCAAGAAACTGATGGAGTAGAGGATGTGGAAAACCTTAGTAGCTAAACTGAAAAAGCTGATTGTTAGATGAAAGGTTAAATTTAACCTATTAGTGGGATTATTTCTGCATTCACCATGTTTATAAAATCGGTCTTCTCCATATTGCCAAATGCCACTACAACGCCGTCTCTTGTGAGTCCAACTGTTACCCCGTAGCTGTTGGAAACGGTGACTAAATACCATATACTTCCCATTTTAAGATAGTTACTGTACAATTCTGTTTGTGTTAAATCTGGACCGTATAGGGATAGTTTATCTATATTCGGTATCGGTAGACTATCGAAGAATATGACTTTTGTATTTTCAGGGTTTTTCTCATGGTATTCCCTCATCTTTTCAGGAGGTATTGAAACGTTTAGAATGTAGCCTTTTGATATGAATAGTAGTTGGCTGAATAGGTTTGCCGCCTTATTAGCCATATTCTTTTTCTCAATAACTAGTAGGAATGTTGCACCTGGTCTTTTAAAGAATCCGAATGTTAAATATAGAGTCTTCGGTACGGGTATCCTCTTCCCGCGGTGGTATGTGAACCGTAGGATATCCCATGCTAAAACGCCTCTTAGGCTGTTAAACCCCATGGCTAAATCCACGACTTCTGTAATTAACTTAAGCTTGTAACCTTCTTCTTCAAAATCTTCCTCAACTCTATAACCCTTAAGTTTCTCAGCTATCTTCTCTAAGGCTGTATCTTCAACCAACCGGAATATCTTGCCAGCTAAGACCAATTAAAACACCCGAGCTGAAGGTTGTCAATAATTATAGTATTTGATAGAGTTGCCGTTAAAAGTTTCCCTCCTCTGCTACGCCTCCTTAACCATCTACTCCAACATTTAAAGTAACTGTTATATAACAGCATTTTCACATAAAATCAAAGCTATTATGGAGGTTTCCAAAACGTTAACAAACTCTAATATCCAAAGGAAATTTAACGTGGAAATTGAAAGTATCTATAGACGCGATAGGAGGATTGCCGGGGAAATCAGGGTGCTTATACATAAATATGTAGATAAGTTTGCAAAAATTCACGGAAGATCTTTCAAATTTAAATTTATGAATTTCTGTGGAACCCATGAGTGGACGACGGTCCACTATGGTATAAGGAGCCTTCTACCGGAGAATATTGAACTCGTAGCTGGACCGGGTTGTCCAGTATGTATAACGCCATCTTTCCTAGTGGAAAATGCAGTTAAACTATCGCTTGAAGGTATTAGAGTCTATACGTTTGGGGATGCATTTAAACTTCCCGCAGTTGAACCCGTTAAAGGCGTTAGAAGTTTAGCTGAAGCTAGAGCATCAGGAGGAGATGTTGTAGTCGTTTACAGCTTTTTAGATGCTTTGAAAGAGGCATCTAACCATAGGGGGGATTCCGTCTTCCTAGCCATAGGTTTTGAAACCACAGCTCCAGGATACGCCATTCCGTTAATCAACAACCTTATTCCTAAAAACATGTACATCCTATCTGCTCTTAGGTTAACTCCCCCCGCGGCCGAGTATGCCATAATGGAAGCTAAGAGGAGATCCATGCCTCCGGTTGACGGTATAATAGCTCCGGGGCATGTATCCGCTATAACGGGTGCCAAACCTTGGGATGACCTTTCTAAAAGACTTGGCATACCAGCTGTAATCTCCGGCTTTGAACCGTTAGATCTGCTTCTTTCAATACTGGAGCTTCTGAGGATGATATGGAAAAACGAGGTCGGAGCTAGGGTTGAGTACCGTAGAGTTGTTTCTTGGGATGGAAATATTGAATCTTTAAAAGCTATTGATGCGGCTTTCGACGTAGTCGATTCTCCATGGAGGGGGATAGGGTTTATAGAGAAGAGTGGTTTAGAAGTTAAAGATGTGTATTCACATTACGATGCGTTTAAAGTATTCGGTTTAGATAAGCCTAGTAAAACTTCTTGGACTAATGATAGCTTTAGCGGATGTAAATGTACAGAGGTGATTCTGGGTTTAGCTAAGCCCGTAGACTGTAAGTTCTTTTTAAAGGTATGTAACCCGTCTAGGCCATTAGGACCGTGTATGGTGTCTTCTGAAGGGACATGTTCTATATGGGCTAGATTTGGAGGGCATCTCAACCTGAAGAGCTAGGTGTTTAATCATGTGCTGGGGAGTTCCTGCTAGAGTTTTAAAATTGGAAGAGTTTAAAGCGCTCGTAGACTTCGGAGGGGGTATTGAAAGGGAGGTTCTAGTTGCTGTTGAAGATTTAAAGGTTGGTGACTACGTCATAGTGCATGCTGGGGTAGCCATTTCAAAGGTAGATAAGGAGGAGGCGTTAAAGGTTTTAGAGGCGTATATGGATATGGCGGTTCAGCTTGCTAAAGAAGATGGTTTAAACGAGGAGGATGTTAAGCAGTACTATAGAGAGCTCATGTCTGAAATATCGGGGGCTACAAACCATGAGTAAGATTACTTTAGCTCATGGAGCTGGTGGGAAGGAGACGGCCGAGCTTTTGGAAGACTTAATCTTCAGCAAGGTTAAAGATGGACTTAAAAGAGTCAAAGGGGGTCTTGGAATAGACCATCCAGATGATGGTGCTTTAATCCCCATTGAAAATGGTAAGTTCTTGGTGGTTTCAACGGACTCATACACGGTATCGCCCATATTCTTCCCAGGGGGAGACATAGGTAAACTTGCCGTATGCGGCTCCATAAACGACGTATTAGTCATGGGTGGTTTTCCAATAGCAATGTTGGATACGATAGTTGTTGAAGAAGGCTTCCCCATAGATATGTTGAGGCGTATAATCGACTCTATGGTTGAAACGCTAGCTAGTGAGAATGTTGCCTTGATAGGTGGCGATTTTAAAGTAATGCCCAGAGGTTACATAGATAAGATAGTTATATCGACGACTGGGATAGGGATATCTGAGAGGCCGATAGTTGATTTGAACATCCAACCAGGTAATCGGATACTCGTATCTGGTTTTTTAGGGGAGCATGGTGCAACTATAATGGCGCTTCAACACGGATTAAATACCGATGTGCTTAAAAGCGATGTTAAACCTCTTACAGGTCTTTTTAAGCCTTTAATGGCGCGTTTCCCAAATGCTATAAAAGCCTCTGGTGATCCGACTAGGGGAGGTTTATCTATGCTTCTTAACAACTGGGCTAAATTAAGCGGCAACCTAATATACGTCGATGAATCTGAGATCCCGCTTAGAGAGCCTGTTAGAAAGTATTCTGAAATGCTTGGAGTTGATCCGCTACACTTAGCCTCAGAAGGTGTGGCTGTTTTAGCAGTCGATGGAGATGTTGCAGAAGAGGTTTTAGAATTCATGAAAAGTTTGGGTTTCAACGATGCCGCTATTATAGGAGAAGTTCGAAGAAGCGAAGAGTTTCAAGGCCTGGTCGTAATTAGGAGTGAGATAGGCGGGTTGAGGGTATTAGAGCCGCCAACCGGTGAAATAGTTCCGAGGATATGCTAACATGAAGAGTGTTAAGATAACAGTTACGGGTATTGTTCAAGGCGTTGGCTTCAGGCCATTCGTCTATAGACTGGCTAAACAACTTGATCTTAAAGGGTATGTTAGAAACCTCGGTGGAAGTGAGGTTGAAATAGTTGTAGAAGGTTCGCCGAAGGTTATTGAAGAGTTTCTCAGAAGACTTAAAGCCGATAAGCCTCCTCCAGCCGATATCTACGATATGAAAGTAGACGATATTGAACCTAAAGGCTTTGAAGATTTTTCTATAGAAGAGAGTGGAAGGAAGCGTGAAGCGTACTCGATGATTCCACCGGATATAGGGATATGCTCCGACTGCCTATTGGAGGTTTTAAATGCGGAAGACAGGCGGTTTATGTACCCCTTCAACAGCTGTGCTTGGTGTGGACCTAGATTCTCAATGATGGAGAAAATACCCTACGATAGAGAGAATACCAGTATGAGGGATTTTCCAATGTGCTCTAGCTGTTTAGGAGAGTATGAAAATCCAAGTGTTGTAAGACGTTTCCATGCTCAGGGGAACTGTTGTCCAGTATGTGGTCCGAGAGTTTGGCTTGAAGATAGGAATGGATTTATGAATGTTGAAAACCCCATACTTGAAGCATCCAAACTTATAGATGAAGGGTTTATAGTTGCGGTTAAAGGGTTAGGAGGCTTCCACATAGCATGCTTGGCTACGGATGATGAAGTGGTTTTGGAACTTAGGAGGAGGAAGTGTAGATATGAGAAGCCGTTCGCCCTCATGGCTTTAAACCTTGAAGTGGCATCTAGAATAGTTAGTCTTTCAGATGAGGATGCGCATCTTCTAGAGTCCCCTAGGAGGCCAATACTTCTTCTACCTGGAAGGGAGGATAGCCCCGTATCAAGATACGTAGCACCTGGTTTATCGATGCAAGGTGTTATGCTTCCATATACTGCTCTACACTACTTAATATTGTCCAATGTCAGAGACGGCTTCCTAATAATGACTAGTGGTAATGAAGGTGGTGAACCCATGTGCATAGACAATGCTGAGGCGAAGCTTAGACTTAACAATATTGTTGACTACTTTCTAATGCATAATCGGAGGATAATCAACAGGGTTGATGACAGTGTTTTGAGGAAAACTGGGCGATTCTACACAATAATACGTAGAAGTAGAGGTTATGCTCCTACTTGGATTAAACTTCCCTTTAATATTTCAAGACCGGTGATAGCCCTCGGCGCCCATTACCAGAATACCGGTTGCTTAGCGTTTAAAGATGTAGCTATACCAACTCAATTTATCGGCGATATGGAGAATGTATCGTCGTTGATGGAATTAGATAAAGCGTTAACGTTTCTCATTAAAAATTACGGCATTGATCCATCTAAGGCTTTGCTGGCCGTAGATATGCATCCTAAGTATTTGAATAGAATACTGGCTGATAAATGGATTAAAACATATGGTTGTGAACTTTTAGAAGTACAGCATCATCATGCCCACGCGGCCTCATTAATGGCTGAGCTTAAAGCTGGTAGCGATTCTGAAGAAGTTGCTATAACCATCGACGGGGCGGGATATGGAAATGATGGGACGGTATGGGGAGGTGAGGTTTTAATCGTTAAATACGGTTCTTTCATCAGATTTGGACATTTAGAGCAGACACCTATGCCAGGTGGGGATAGAGCCGCGGAGTATCCTGTTAGGATGTTGATATCTATTCTATCGAAATTCATGAGTAGGGAGGAGGTTGAGCATTTCATAGTCAGTAGGGGTTTGCATAGGGGCCTCCCCTATGGGGTTGAAGAACTTGAAGCAACCCTACTGCTTTTGGAAAAAGGCGGTCTTCCCGTAACATCGAGTATGGGAAGGGTTTTAGACGCTGCTTCATCACTACTGGGGATTTGCTTTAGGAGAACGTATGAAGGTGAGCCTGCTATAAAGCTTGAAGCCTTCTCGAAGATGCAAACCTATGTAGAATTACCCACGCCAAAGATTTCCTCCTCTAAACTTGTCATAGAAACCCATAAGATTTTTGAAGAGTTAATCTGTAAACTTGACAAGCCTCGTGAGCTCCTCGCCTATAGTATTCAAAGGGCATTGGGCCTCTCCCTCGGCGAAGTGGCGGTTGCAGCTTCAAAGGGTAGAAATGTGTATAGGGTTTTGGTTTCTGGAGGTGCTGCAGTTAATACCGTGATATTTGAATCTATAAGGGAAGTTGTAGAAAATGAGGGGCTTAAAGCCTATGTTAATGTTCAAGTACCGCCCGGTGATGGAGGGATATCTTTAGGTCAAGCTGTTATAGCAGGCTTTAGCACTCTAACCTAGAATTTTTAAGACGACCTCTTTCACTTTCTCCGCAAACTCCGTCTTCATAAGTTTATCCATATCCCCTATGTACTCTTCAAGGTCATTGTAGTGGGGTATTTCAGCTAAAACTTTAAACCCCATCTTTTCAATCGATGGTCCTACAGACTTATGAGACATGTTTACGACTACCCCTAAAATTCTCTCCTTCACATAGGTTCTAGCAAGTCTCTTTAGGGATTCTAGACTTAAGAGGTTTGGTGTGGTCACAGCTATAAATTCAACTTTAGGTAGATAGGTGGCAATATTCAAAGTGACGTCTCCAAAACCGGGAGGCGTATCTATTATGAGCATCTTCAATCCACCCCACTTGGTGATCATTAAAAGCTCTTTAAACACGTTGTCAACCTCTACCCCTCTAAGCGGTAGCGCCTCACCGTGGGTGTAGAAAGCTATACTCATAAATTCCACACCATGGACTTTTACCGGTACAATGCCCATGTTTTCAATAGGTTTCTCCTTTAAAACATCCACTCCTAATACGAGATGGCACGATGAATTTGCAAAATCCATGTCTAATAGTCCAGATGGAAAACCGATTCTAGTTGCGGTTAAAGCCATAGTTGACGCTATTAGAGTTTTGCCAACGCCGCCTTTTCCACTTATTATGGCTATTATTCTTTCGATATTTTCAAGCCTCTTTAGTATTACTGGATTCTTCAAATCCATATTTTACAACTCCATCGATGCTATGTATACCCCCCTTCCGCTGACTATTTCCAAATCTTGGGATTTGCAGTTTGGGCATTTCACGTATGAATGGATAACCTCGGGGATGAAGTGAGTGGCTTCTCTAACATCATCGGGTAGGTTTAGGTCTGCAAGCCTCCAAACTTTTAAACATGATCTACATTTTAGAAGAGCCTCTTCTTCGTCCAATCTGAGCTTTTCTACTTTAACGCCCTTACTCTTGAAAAGCTCAGATAATGCAAAACGTAAGATTTCCCTATCGGCGGATTGAAGGCTTCCGATAACAACTTTTAGAGAAGATATTTTCCTAGCTTTTCTCTCAGAAAGTAAATCGCATGTAGCTTCCACTATAGCTTCAGCCAGCGCCCACTCATGCATGTTATTCACTAACTTGTTAAACCTGAAGCTTATAAAACTGTTCTCAGAAAACTCTAGGTTGCGTACACTTAAAAGGAGTCTTCGACTGTTTTCCGGGGTGGGTCTAAGTAGATAGCTGATCCATCAATCGTTTAGTATAGGAAAGTGGAATATTGTTTCGATTCGACTTGAAACTCATAACCGCACTTCGGGCACTTCACGTATCCACATTCTCCTAACACGCTGTATCGGCATCCAGAGCAGGAGGTCACTCTGGCATATGATAGGCTAAATTGGTAATGGCATTTTGGGCATTTAAGGATTTTAGCCATTTTCCTATCCCAGAAAGAATATTGTAAGGTTAAGTTAAACTTTACTTCCTCTAAGTCTGCTATCCACAATTTATCCGTAGGCTTGTGAAGGCGGGTTAAATAGATTCTAGTGGAACGGCTTTGTAAACGTTACTGAATGTACACTTCGATTCAGCAATACTTAAAAATAGTACTTATCGTATAGATGTCCTAGTTTCGCTTCCAATTCTATTGCGGAGGAAACAGGTGATGGCTGGCAATTACAAAATAGTCGTGATGGATCCTCTAGATGATGAATTCTTTAAAATTTTAAATGGTAAAGCTTACGTAGTCAAGGCATATCATGAAGACTGTCAAAGTTTAATGGATGTTGTTAAGGATGCAGACGTCATAGTTACGCGGAGTAGTCATAGGATAGATAAAACCGTGATAGACAATGCTAAAAACCTTAAAATTATAGCTAGAGCGGGTGTTGGATTGGACAATATAGACGTAGACTATGCTATTAAGCGTGGGATAAAGATTGTATCTGTACCAAGTGCTTCTACAGAGGCTGTAGCTGAGCTTACAATGGGCTTAATAATAGCATTGGCGAGATGGATAGTGTCATTCGACAGATCTATGCATAATGGAGAATGGTGTAAAAACTCTAAACTTGGAGTTGAACTGGCGGGTAAAACTCTGGGTATAATTGGGCTTGGGAGAATAGGTAGTCGAGTGGCTAAATTTGCCAAAATGTTCGGGATGCGTGTAATAGCGTATGATCCCTACGTCTCTCCGAGGAAGGCTGAGAAGCTTAAAGTCGAGCTTACGAGTCTGGATGATCTTCTTTTGGAGTCTGATTTTGTTTCTATTCATGCTTCTTTAACTTCTGAGACTAGGGGTTTGATAGGTGAGCGTGAGCTTAAACTTATGAAGCCTACAGCCT